>Ga0181537_10002527_pt1 | contig 16055 bp, 12 predicted proteins | sample PEATcosm2014_Bin_39_FD_119765 | JGI IMG/M metagenome (GOLD analysis project Ga0181537, IMG submission 119765) | Peatland microbial communities from MTU Mesocosm Facility, Houghton, MI, USA - PEATcosm2014_Bin23_10_metaG | ecosystem: Environmental > Terrestrial > Soil > Wetlands > Peat | place... | reverse complement strand
TTTTTGTATCCCGGCCGCACCTCGAAACCAGGATGACCCATGTCCACCAAGAATGCGGTCATCTTCTTGCGCGTACCATGCGCGCCGGATTCCTCGCCGGTGGCGGCGAACACAATCACGTAGTCGGAGTGATCTGCGTGGCTGATGAAATGCTTGGTGCCGTTGATGACGAAGTCGTCGCCGGACGCGACCGCGGTGGTCTTCATGCCGCGCAGATCCGACCCGGCCCCCGGCTCGGTCATGGCCAGGCACTCGACCCGATCGCCGCGCACCGTCGGCAGCAGGTAGCGCTCGCGCTGTTCGCCGACGCAGGCCAGCAGAATATTCGACGGCCGGCCGACACAGGAGTAATGCAGGGCGTAATTGGTGCGCCCCAATTCCTTCTCATAGAGAACCCAGCTCACCGTGTCCAAGCCCGCACCGCCCACCTCGACCGGCATGTTGGCGGCATACAATCCGGCGTCGATGGCCTTCGCCTTGAGCTCCCGGTGCAGGTCTTCGCGCAACACTCCGCTCTCCTCGACCTCCTTCTCATGCGGGTACAGTTCGTTGATGACGAACTCCCGGGTCGACTTGACGATCATTTGTTGTTCATCGTTGAGCGAAAAATCCATGATTAATTCCTCATTTGACGCGCGCGCCGCTGCGCGCATCGCGTTTTTTTCCCCATTGACGCATCAGATCCAATTGCAGCCGCAGTTGTTCGACCTGCATCGCGGCCGGCCAATCGGCCGGGCTCGTGACCGCGCTCACCGTGAGCCCGTTGATGAAGATCACGACGGAGCGCAGCACCTGATCGCGGACCGCCTGCGGCCAATCGGCCCATTCCTGCCAGTGTTCGGCAAAGCAGCGCGCGAACAGGCGCATATACTCGCGATGCACCCACACATTCAACCGCTTGAGTTTCTTGTCGGCCAACACCTGGCCCCAAAATGCCATCCAAAACGCACACTCGGTGAGGCGTTGCGCATCGATGGCGAGCGATTCCGACAAGACAGCGAGCAGGTTCTTCTCCCCGGCCTCGCGCTCGCGGGTGAGCCTTGCCTCGATGCGCCGCAGAATGAGCCGCAGCGCGGCGAGAATGATGTCCTGCTTGGACTCGTAATAATGAGCCACCATGCCGGTGGTGTAGCCCGCCGCGCGCGCAATGCGCGCCACCGTGGCCTGTTCGAACCCGTAGCCCGCAACCACCTCGCAGGCCACATGCGCGATTTCATCGCGGCGCCGTGCGTGATCGACGATTTTGGGCATGGGGCGCGGCTCAAATTCGCGCCAGTGAAATCGCCTTGCCGCACTCGGGCGGAACCGGCAATCCCGCGTGCGCCCGGGCGAATGCTTCGAGCTTGGCGCGGATCGTGGGATCGGCGGGCGAGGCCTTGGCGGCAGCCGTGTCGGCGTGCAGATACATCTGTTCGGCATTTGCGATCTCTCGACCGTCGCGGCTGCGATAGACACGTTGCAACACGTGCAGGCGCTTGGCGTCGACGCCGAGCACTTGCGCGGTGACGTACAACGCTTCGCCGGCCTTCGCTTCGCCCAGGTGCCGGATGTGGTTTTCGACGGTGTAGTACATGCGTCCGCTCGCGCGGTACGCCTCGTCGACCCCGACCTGTCGAAACAACACGTCGATGGCATCGCCGCAGAGCTGAACGTACCGGAAGTCCGACATATGGCGGTTGTAGTCCACCCATTCGGCTCGTACCGTCGCATCCATGAGCCGCAGCGGCCTGGCTGAATCCGCGGGAGCCGTGGCCGAAGCCCGCGTCGCGTCCTTGTGCAGCCGCTCCTCGAGCGCGCGCAGGGTGGAACCCGCGCCGATGTCGTACTGCCTCAGCACCTGCTGGATCGCAACCAGATAGTCGTCACGCAGCCGTTCGAGTTCGCGGATCGAACGGCCGGCGGCCTCAACCTGGGTGCCCTCGACCATGCGATCGATCAACGTGTCGGTCAATTCCGGCGCTTCGAGTTTCGTCCAAGGCCACTTGAGGCAAGGACCGAACTGCGCAAGCATGTGCCGCATGCCGCTCTCGCCGCCCGCGAGGTGATAGATCAGATTCGTCCCCATCGCAGCCCAGCGCAGCCCCGGCCCATACACGATGGAATCGTCGAGTTCGCCGGTGGTGGCGATTCCGTCGTTCACGAGGTGCAGAATCTCGCGCCACAAGGCCTCTTGCAGGCGATCCGTCAAATGGCCGGGAACCTCGTGCCGGACATGCAGGGGGTGCATCCCGATGTACTTGAAGAACTTCGCCGCCGCGTCGATGGTCGACTGAGCCGTGCTTGCGCCGCCCACCAACTCGACCAGGGGCAGCAAATAGACGGGGTTGAACGGATGCGCCACGCAGAAGCGTTGCGGAGAAACCATGTCGCGTTGCAGATCGGTGGGCGTCAAGCCCGACGTGCTCGATGCAATGATGACATCCGCCGCGGCATGCCGGCTCACTTCGGCCAGCATCCTTTGCTTCAACGCCAGTTGCTCCGGGATGTTCTCCTGCACGAAATCGGCGCGCCGCGCCATTTCGCGCAGGTCGGTGGTGAACGACAGAATGCCCTTGGGCGGCAACGGCGCCGAGGTGAGCCGCGCCAACGCGGGCTCGGCATTGGCCACCGCTCCGCGGATCCACTCTTCCATCTCGGGCTTGACATCCGCGGCGATGACGTCGATTCCGAAATGCAGGGCGCGCGCCGCCCAGCCGCCGCCGATGACGCCGGTGCCGAGAAGTCCGAGAGTCTTTACACTGCGCATGTTGGCCTGCCCCCGCGATTTTTGTAATGTTACGAGTATAATATAAAAAAACCAAAGTGTGGCAGTCGCCGCACCGCTGGCGTGCCCAACCTGCGCCATTTTGCGCCAAAGCGGTGCGGCAGGGCGCCGCCGCTGCACCGCCGCGCGCGCACGCGCCGGACGGCGCGCCGGCCGCCTTGTATGCGCGGCGGCTTCGTGTGATAACCGTTCCGCACCACTGTCAGAGGTAGCGATGGGAAACGAGATTGCCTTGCCCTGCTTGAGCCGGCGCGAGCTGTTGCGGATGATCGGCGTCAGCGCCGGCAGTGCGGCCATGTACCACGCCATGAGCAGCCTGGGATGTGCCGCGGAGTCGCCCTATGAGGGCCCTGCGGACCTGAGCGGCGCGCCCAAAGGAGCTTCCGTGCTGATACTGGGCGCGGGTCTCGCGGGAATGAGCGCGGCCTACGAGTTGCGCAGCGCCGGCTACCAGGTGCAATTGCTCGAGTACAACGCCCGCGCGGGCGGCCGCAATTGGACCTTGCGCGGCGGTGACACCTACACCGAACTTGGCGGATTTACGCAGCAGTGCCAGTTCGACAAGGACTTGTACATCAATCCCGGTCCGTGGCGAATTCCGTACCATCATCGCGGCATGCTACGATTACTGCAAGCGCCTGCGGGTGCCGCTCGAGTCCTTCGTGCAGGTGAATTACAACGCCTATCTGCACAGCAGCCGGGCATTCGACGGCAAACCGCAGCGCTTTCGCGAGATCAAAGCCGACTACCAGGGTCACGTCGCGGAGCTGTTGTCGAAGGCGACGCAGCAAGACGCCCTCGACGCAACGCTGAGCAAGGAAGACCAGGAGAAGTTGCTCGAATCGTTGCGCAGTTGGGGCGCCCTCGACAAGAATTACGCCTATGTCGGCAGCGGCGAGCGCCGCGGCTACCGGAAGAATCCCGGCGGCGGCGTCAGTGCGAGGCCCATCCCGTCCACGCCCATCGGCCTCGGCGACATATTGAATTCCAAGCTTTGGTCCGGCATCGCCGCGGGCGATGTATTCGACATGCAGACGGCCCTCTTCCAGCCGGTGGGCGGCATGGGGCGGATCGGCGAGGCCTTCGCCCGCGAATTGGGACCCCTCATCCACTACAACGCCAAGGTCGTGGATATTCGCCAGGACGAGCGCGGTGTAACCGTGGCCTACCAAGATGCGCGCGGTTTGGGACCGCCGCAGAAGGCCCGGGCGGATTGGTGCGTCTGCACCATCCCCCTGCCCATTTTGGCGCAGATTCCGCTGAATGTGACGCCGGCACTGGCAGCGGCCGTATCGGCGGTTCCGTATGCCTCCGCCGTCAAGGTGGGGCTGCAGTTCAAGCGGCGATTCTGGGAGGAAGACGAACACATCTACGGCGGAATCACCTACACCGACCTGCCGATCGCGAACATCGGCTATCCGAGCACCGGGTTTCACGCCAGCGGCAAGGGTGTGCTCCTCGGCGCCTACATGTTCGGCCCGCAGGCGGCGGATTTCACCTCGATGACGCCGGCTGAGCGCGTGCAGAAGGCGGTGGATTACGGCAGCCAGATTCACCGGCAATATCGCGAGGAGTTCGATAATGGAGTCTCCGTGGCCTGGCACCGCGTTCCCTCCGCGATGGGATGCGCCGGCCTGTGGACGAGTGACTCGCGCGCCAAGCACTACGACGATTTGTGCGCCATCGACGGGCGGATCGTTTTGGCCGGCGAGCACGCCTCGTTCATCGGCGGATGGCAGGAAGGCGCGGTGACATCGGCATTGGATGCCATCGACCGGCTGCATCAGCGCGCCGTGGCGCAGGGAGACAAGGCGTGAACGCGCGGCTGCAGCAAATCGTCAAGGCACATCTGCGCGCGTTGGCTTGCGCTTGCCTCGCCGCGGCCGCGGCCTTCGCCGACAGCCCTTCCATCAATTCGACCGCCCCGAGCTTCGACGGGGGCATGCAGGTTTACCAGCATCTGTGCCAGGGCTGCCACATGGCGGACGCGCAAGGAGCGGTGGGTGCGGGCCGATATCCGAAGCTCGCCGGAAATCCCGCGTTGGTTTCCCGGCAGTACGTCGCGCTCACGGTGCTGAACGGCAAAAACGGGATGCCGGCCTTCGGCGTCCCGGTCTCCAAGATGTCGGAATTCGGTTCCGTCACCCTGGACGACGCGCGCATTGCCGAGGTGGTCAATTACGTGCGCAGCCACTTCGGCAATCGGTGGAGGGACAAGGCAACCGCGACCGAGGTCGCCGCATTGCCTCATCCTCCCTGACCCTCGATGTCAGAACCGGTACTGGGCCTTCAGGTAGTAGTACCCGCCGTTGAATCCGAACGGTGAGAAGAACGGATACGTGTAAGCCAGCGAACGGTTGTAAGTGGCGGCGTAGCCGGCCAACAGATTCCCGTTCACCTTGTCGGGATAGCGGTCGAACAAATTGATGGCGCCGACGCTCAGTTTCAACTGCTGCGTCGCTTGAAAACCGATGTCCAAGTCGGTGATCGGAGTGGTGCTGATCACATTGTTGTAGTACGTGATCGTACTGACATTTCCATTGACCGTGTGCCCGCCGTTGCTTTCGTACTCGGACGAGGTGCCGTAGACGATCTCGCGCAAATTCACGGTGAGCTTGTCCACGGTCAGCAGCGCGCCAAGGTTGATCAGGAACTTCGGCGACGCGGTGGTCAGATCCGACAGGGCGGTTTGATCGAACAGCGTCGAACCCGTGGAGAACACGGGTTGTCCGGCGAGCTGCGGCGGCGCGGCCGCAATGTGGGTGATGGTCGTGTCGTTATAGGTCGCTCCCACCGTCCAGTCGATCTTGCCGAAATTGTAGTCGACCGGGAAGTCGAGGACAAAATCCGCACCGCGCGTCTGCGTGTTGATGCCGTTGAGGAACAGGTTCACCCCGTAGGATCCGCCCGGAACGATGGAGTTGGGCGTCGCATTGCCGGAGTCCAATATCGCCTGTTCGATCGGCGTAAAGCCATTCGCGTCCGGGGTCCCGACGCGAATGCCGTTGACCACGGAGTTGAGCGTGCCCGATCCGACGATGCGGTTCTTGATGTCGATCTGGAACAGATCCAGCGTCGCGATGAGTCCGGGCGAGGGATGCGCCACGAAGCCGACGCTGTAGTTCGTGGATGTTTCGGGTTTCAAGTTGCCGAGACCCAGGTCTGCGGACGCCTTCGAGTTCGGCTGCAATTGGACGGTTGCCGAATCCGGCGACACGTTGGTCGAGGTGTAGTACTCCTCGGCAAGCGTGGGAGCGCGGAAACCCGTGCTCACGGTGCCGCGCACCGCGAACTCGGGCACGATGTCGTAGCGGGCGGTGAACTTGCCGACCGTCTTGTTGCCGAAATCGCTGTAGTGCTCATAGCGGCCCGCCACATCGAGCCGCAGGTTGTCGATGGGCTTGGCCGCAAGATCGATGTAGCCCGCGGTGTTGGTGCGCGCCTCCGTGCCCGCATCCACGGGTTCGAGGCCCGGCTGCGACTGCGCACCGCCGCCCACGTACGATGCGGGTTCGCCCGCGCCGAGTTGGTAGACGTCGCGGCGATATTCGGCGCCGAACGCCACGTTCAACGGACCCGCGAGGTGTATGTCGAAGTCGCGATTGATGTCGATGTTGGTGGTCCACTGCGCGGATTTGAAGAAACCGTCATAGAAGTTGCGCGGGGTCGAGTCGGTGCCCGGAACGTCGGTCACGACGCCGGTGGCGGGGTCCTGGCTCTCGTAGCCGCCGAAGATACCGGCGTTGGCGGAATTGATCGTGTACTCATCGACGTGGTTGACGCCGTACGAGGTCGACAAATCCCAATTCCAATCGGCGGTGACGCCTTTGACGCCGCCGGTCAGTTCGTAGTCGTATTCATGGAAGGCTTCCTGAGGATCGAAGCCATAGGGAAATGGGTAATTGGTGACGCCGCCGGTCAGCGGACCGGTATAGGACACCGTGCTCGGCGTTCGATAATTCTCGTAGGAGGCCACCTCTTCGTAGCCGTAGGTGCCGAACGAATAAAATTGCACGCCGCCGCCCAAGTCGAACCCGGAATTGAAGGTGAAGATCTTGAGGTTGGACTGGGCGTCTCCAACGATGAGGTTCAAATGCGGATATCCGGGTGCGGATACCCAATTTGAATTGGGGTACGTCACGTCGGGGTTCAGCGTGCGCCCGTCGATGCCGCCGCGGTCGCTGAAGCCGTGATTGCGCACTTCGCCGGAAAAGTTCAGGTAACCGCCATCCAACGGCTGAAAACCGATGTGGCCGGTGTAGTCGCTGGTGATTCCGCCGCCGTCCTCGTAGCGGCCGTAGGTGCCGCTGATATCCCCGCCGGAGGAATCTTTCTTGAGAATGATGTTGATCACGCCGGCGATGGCGTCGGAACCATATTGCGCGGCGGCGCCATCGGTCAGCACTTCGATGTGGTCGATCGCGCTGACCGGTATGAAATTGAGATCCACGCCGGCGGCCCCTTGGAACGGGCCTGAGTCGACCGCCAGATTGGAAGTGGTATGGCGGCGCTTGCCGTCAACGAGCACGAGGACATCGTTGGGGCTGAGGCCGCGCAGCTTGGCCTGAAGCGTCGCGTTGGCGGTGTCGCTGCCGAAGCTTTGAGCGGTCAGTGAGGGTACGATGCGCGCGAGAGTGCTCACGAGGTCCGGGCTCCCCGAAGCGATCTGAATGCTTTCCGCACTCAGTATTTGAATCGGGGCGGCGCTGTCGGACGCCTTGAGTCCCGTCTGGCGCGAACCGGTGACGATGACCTCGTCGAGAGAATTGTCGGTCTCGCCCGACGATGCTGCCGCATCGGCCAGAGCCTGCGAGATTTGCAGCGGGCCCCATGCACAGCATGCGGCAATCGCACTGCACAGCGCCGCGGGCAACCGCTTCTTGAACTTCAACATGTAAGCCTCCCTCATGAATATTGTGCGTCTCGACGCCACTCCCCGTGATCGCTGCTCAGCGCATCGAATTGATTGCCTGTGCGCTTGCAGTCGCCTGGTGCAATTAGTGGGCCAATTCGCAACAGCAGTCCTTTGAACGCAGAATTTGCGCACCGGGAAGGGAATGAATACGTCGATATTCTTTTATTTATCATTTTATTGTAATGGGATTCTCGATTTATTCTACTTCGCGGCCCCTCTGTTGGAAGCCGGCAACAGGGGACCGCGCCGCGGCCCACCCCGGACCGCCACGGTGCACGGGAAATTGCCGAGCGCGCCATTGTCGTGCGCCACGGAAGACTGTGTCGTGCACAGTGTCGTGCGCAGGTGTCCTCTGCAGCAGAAACAAGTGGACAACGAGGCAAGCGAGTTGCGATCTTAGGCGCCCTATCAGCCGCTTCCCCTCGGAGCTTGAACATGTACCAGGACGAAACTCGATGCCGTGGGACCCTGCTTGCCTCGGCGTTGCTCGCGACAGCACTGGCGGGCTCGGCGGTCGGTGCGGAAGACGTGGTGCGCACCCCGCTCCCCGACGGCAATCCGTTTCCCATCTCCGCGGCGGTCACGGTGCGCGCCGGCGTCGATACGGTCTACGTGAGCGGCGCACTGCCGAGCGCGACCAACAAAGATGCGCCCAAGGGCACGCCGCCGGTTTACGGCGATATGCAGGCGCAGACGGTCAGCGTACTCACTTCGATCAAAGGCACGCTGGCGAAGCTTGGGCTTGGGATGGGCGACATCGTGAAAATGACGGTGTTCATGGTGGCGGATCCAGCCTTCGACAACAAGCTCAACTTTCCGGGATTGATGGCGGGTTACAGCCAGTTCTTCGGCACCAAGGATCAACCGAACAAGCCCGCGCGCAGCGCCGTGCAGGTGGCGGCATTGGTCGCACCCGGCGCGCTGCTCGAGGTCGAAGTCATCGCCGCCAAGCCGCGTTGAGCGCCGCTCCCCGGCCTATTTGCCGGCGGCGCTCAACACGGCGCTGATGGGCGGCGCCGCCTTCGGCACGGCGCGCGGATAGTCCTTGCCGACGAAAGCCGCAACGGTCGCGGCAATCTGCGCCTGAGTGACGGGCGCGACCTGGGTGCGCTCGCCGAGCGGCGCCGTGTCCGGCCCGAGCACGGCGATCCAGACATTCTCCGAGCCTTTCTCTTCGACGCCGTGTTCCCTCCACTCGGACAAGCCGCTGCCGCGGCCGTGATCGGTGGTGATGATGAAGGTGGTGGTGCCGCGATATTCGGGCATTGCCTGCATCGTGTCCCACAGTTGGTGCACGAAGTAATCCATCCGATGCGCGCTGTCGAGCACCAGATCGTAGCGTCCTTGATGCGCCCAATTGTCGGTCTCGCCGTAGCCGACGAACAGCACGCGCGGCTGTTGGCTCTTGACGTAGTCGAGCAGCGGGATCTGCAGGAAGGAATTGAACACATCTTCCTCGTCGAAACGCGTCGTGGTCTCGTACAGTTCGCGCAGCAGCGCATCGCGCGGGGTCGGGTTCGCCGTATTGGGCAACGACCAGCCGGTCTGCATCACGAGTCCGCTGCGGCTCTTGTTGAAGATGTTGTCGTACACCTGCCACGTGCCGTAGATGGCCACCTTGCCGCGGAATTCCTCGAACTTGTTGAGCCACTCGAAAACCGTCGCATTGGGATTCGGGCCGAACTCGTTGCTCGAGATGGCATCGTTCGGATAACCGGTGGACATCTCGTTGTAGCCGGGATATGAAAAGGCCTTGCCGTTGGTGACGTGCGCGATGCTGCCTTTGAGCTGATTGCCGTAGATCTGCCCCTGCTTGGCGACGGTCCCCCATAAGAACGGAAACAGCACCGCGCGGCGCGCGGCCGTGTCTTCGCGCCAATAGCGCTTGGAGAGCTCCGCCTTGTCCATCCAGCTGCCGCCCTCCTTGTCGTTCAACAGCGTGGGATCGGCCCCCGTGAAGATCTCCTGCCAGCGCAAGCCGTCGCTGACGATGAGCACGATATTCTGGGTCTTGCCGGCCGACGCCACACCCGCACCGAGCAGCAACAGCGCAGCGGCGGCCAATGTCCTCATCAAGCCGATTCGTCTTGGCATGCGTGCTCGCTCTTGATGGTTACTGCTGCAGAAGCACTGCGCAATTGGCGGTCCAGCTCAAATACACCTCATCGCTCCAATCGATCGACCACTCCGAGGTGCGCCGGTCGTTCTGCGCGAACACGGTCACCAACTTGCCGGTTTCGGTCTTGATCCGGTAGGTCGAGCGGTTGCCGAGGTAGCCCAACTCCCACACCACGCCCTTGACCTGGTTGAAGCGGTTGCCCGCGATGGGCTCCTTGCTCAGGCGGATTTTCTCCGGGCGCAGGGCCACCCACACCCGTTGCCCGCTGCCGAAGCGGCCGAGTTCATCGACGATCAGGTCGCAACCGGCCTCGGCGCTGCGCACGATGATGTGGCCGGGCTCATTTCCGCTTACGGTTCCCTCGAACAGATTGGTCGTGCCGACGAAATCCGCCACGAAGCGATTGTGCGGAAATTCGTAGATCTCGGAGGGAGTACCCACCTGCACCACCTGGCCGCGGTTCATGACGGCAATGCGCGTCGACAGCGCCATGGCTTCGTCCTGATCATGCGTCACGAATACAAAGGTGATCCCTACCTGCGATTGAATGTTCATCAGCTCGAACTGCGTCTGCTCGCGCAGTTTCTTGTCGAGAGCGCTCAACGGTTCGTCGAGCAGCAGCACCTTGGGGCGGCGGATGAGCGCCCGCGCCAGGGCGACGCGCTGCCTCTGACCGCCCGACAGTTGATGCGGCTTGCGTCTGGCAAGAGCGGCCAGCTGCACCATTTCCAACGCTTCCTGAATGCGCTTGAGTTTCACCGGCCGGTCCAACAGCATGCGGCGCAGGCCGTAACCCACGTTCTCTTCGACCGTCATGTGGGGAAACAGCGCGTAGGACTGGAACATCATGTTCACCGGGCGCTCGTGCGGCGGCACCTTGGTCATGTCCACATCTTCGATCATGATGCGGCCCGCGCTCGGGGTTGCGAAGCCCGCCAACATGCGCAGCAACGTCGTCTTGCCGCATCCGGAGGCGCCGACCAGCGCAAACATCTCGCCTTTGTATATCCTGAGATTGACGCTGTCGACGGCGGTGAACGCCCCGAAGGTCTTGTTGACGCTCTCGATGACAATCTGCGGTTTTGCGTCCGGATCGAGCCACGGTCGGTCAGCAATCGATTTCGGTGCGGCGACCACGCGCTCTAGAACTCCGCGGGCGGCGTCGCGCGGCGCCGTTCGGGCGCGAAGAAGGGACGCTGCACAACCTGCGCTCGCGACATCCGACGCTCCCATACGAGTTCGCGGTTCAAGTAGATATCCGCCCATACGGTCGAACCGATTTTGCAATGCGGCGCGTCGACGATAGCAAGGGCGATGTTGCGCTTGCAAGTCGGCGACCAGATCGCGGACGTGACGCTGCCGATCTCGCGCTTGCCATGCTCGTCGTTGTAGAGAAGGGCATTGTGCGCGGGCTTGTTGCCGGCGACGTCGAGGCCGACGAGCTGGCGCCGCACACCCTGGGTCATTTCGGCCAACAAGGCACGCCGGCCGGTGAAATGCCCCTTCTTGAAATCCACCAGCCAGGCGAGGCCGAGCTCGAGCGGCGACCGGTCGCGGCCGGTGCGGATGGTGTGTTCCGCCGAGACGAAATCGACGTTCGGCAGCAAAAAGCCGGCTTCGATTCGCGCGCTGTTCAAGGCTTGTGAGCCGATGGCGCGTATGCCGCGCGATCGGCCCGCCTCCATCAATGCATCCCAGACCGTTTCCGCAGCCTCGGGCTCCATCCAGAGCTCATAGCCCAAGTCCCCGGTGAAGCCGGTACGCGAGACGGTCAATTGGTCGTTGCCGAGCGCGAAGTACCCGATCTCGAACGGCTTGAGCCGCTCGACGCCCTGCAACCCCAGCGCCTTGAGGACGGCGCATGAGGTCGGGCCCTGCACCGCCAGCGCCGCGATGTGCTCCGTGACCTCGGCAATCTCGACGTCGAAGCCGAGCGCGGAATCGAGCAGCCAATCGATCTGGCGCTCGGCGGTGCACAGGCGGTACTCGCCCGTCCGCAGACGAAATATCGTGCCGTCGTCGATCAGATGGCCGGCATCGTTGCACCAGACACAGTAGGCGACTCGATCCGGCTGCAATTTTCCGACATCACGGGTCACCAGACGATTGAGGAAAGGCAGCGCGTCCGGTCCGAGAACCCGGTACTTCACCATCGGCGTCAGATCGTAGAGCGTGGTGGCGTTGCGGATCGCGAAATACTCTTGCTCCATCGTCGTGAAAACATCCACCGTCGTATAACCCGCCCAGGGAATGAAGCTCTCGGCCTGCGCGAGCGCCCGGGCCCGCTCGTGGAACGGAGTCTTGAGCAACGGCTGCCGGAAATGCGCTGCGCGGGATTCGTTCATGGTGCATGTGCCGTCAGTACTTGCCGCGCGGCATTACGGCCGGCGACGCCCATGACACCGCCGCCGGGATGACAGCCGGCGCCGCACAGAAACAGGCCTTCCAGGGGCGTCCTATGCTGGGCCGCCCCCGGCACCGGGCGCACCATGTAGAACTGATCGAAGGCGAGGTCCGCGTGATGCCAGTGTCCGCCGCTCGAGCGAAACTCTCGCGCCATATCGGGCGGAGTCAGCAATTCCGATCCGACGATGCTGGCGCCGAGGCCGGGCGCGCACTCCTCGAGCACCGTCATTGCCTTGTCCATGAAGCGCTGCCGGCCGTTCTGCCAACCCTCCTTGAGTTCGTAGGGTGCGAATTGCACGACGGCGGACAGCACATGTTGTCCGGGCGGCGCGAGCGAGGGGTCATTGAGCGTCGGAAGCGTGATCTCCATGACGGGTCTTTCCGAGAATTCGGCATATTTCGCGTGGTTGTAGGCATGCTCGATGTGCTGCAGGGACGGTGCGATCAGCAACCGCCCGCGCAACGCCGCCTGGTCCACGCCGCCGAACGCCGGTGCGCGATTCAGCGCGAGGTGCAGCTTGGCCGCGAGCCCGCGCGAGCGCAGATGGTTGACCCGGCGCACGAAGCCGGCGTCCAAAAAACGCGGACCCAGAAGCCGCAAGAAGGTGATCTTGGGATCGGCACTCGAGATTACGCTCTGTGCGGCGATTCGCTCGCCCGATTCGAGCACCACGCCGGCGGCGCGATCGCCCTCGACCAGGATGCTCGCGACCGGCGCGGCGGTCCGAATGCTCGCGCCCGCGGCGGTCGCGGCCCGGGCGAGCGCGTCGCACAGCGCGCCCATGCCTCCCTTGGGCTGCGACAGGCCGGCCTCGCCCGCCGTAAATTCCGCGGCAAGGCGATACAGCAAGGTCAACACCGTGCCGGGCGAACGCGGACCGAAGTTCGCACCGAGCACCGCGTCGAGTCCGAGCGCTCCCTTCAACGCCGTCGATTCGAAGTTCTCTTCCAAGAGATCGTAGACGTTCATGCCGCCAATTCGCAGAAGCTCCCGCATGTCGCGCCGTCCCAGCCGGCGGATCTGCCAGCCGAGGCGCAGCAGCGACAGCCGGTCGGCCCAGTCGCTCGTGCCGAGCCGCGGCGGCACGCGCGACAGCGTCGGTGCGAGCGCCGCGGCAAAGCGCCGCATGCGCGCGGTGTACCCGGCGTAGGCCAGCGCATCGGCCGGCGACAGGCCTTGCGCTGCGCTCCCGGGGCTCACATCGAGGCCGGCGCCACCGGGCACCAGCGCCGTCGTCGTCATGCCCTGGGCCGCCCATTCGAGTCCGTTCTCGGCCAGCTGCAATTCGCGCTTGAGGTCGGCCGGCATCAAGTGCAGCAGATGCGCGCCGGCAGAGACGCGAAACCCGGGGGCGAACTCGCGGGTCAGCGCGGCGCCGCCCACGCGAGCGGCGGCTTCGAGCAGCAATACCGAACGGCCGCCGCGCGCCAGGGTGGCGGCGCACACGAGCCCGTTGTGACCGCCGCCGATGACGATGCAATCGAAGCGGGATGGCGCCGCGGCGGCCATCAATGCAGCCTGCCGAGATCCTTGAGCACGGCGCGCGCCGCGTTCGCGCCCGGGGCGCCCATCACACCGCCGCCGGGGTGCGTGCTGGAACCGCACATGTACAGGCCGCGCACCGGCGCGCGGTACTGTGCGTAGCCGGGCACCGGCCGATTGAACAGCAACTGATCCATGGTCAGTTCACCCTGGAAGATGTTGCCCTCGGTCAGCCCCACTTCGTTTTCTATGTCCCAGGGAGTGCGGATTTCGGCGTGCAGTATCAGCTCCTTGAAGTTCGGGCTGTGCCGCGCGATGGTGTTGATGACGGTATCGCCGAAGGCCGTTCGCTTGGCGGCATCCCACGGACCGTCCGCCAATTCGTAGGGGCAATACTGGACGAAAACCGACATGTAATGCTTGCCGTCGGGAACCATGGTCGGATCGATTTGCGAGGGGATGAGCATGTCGATATACGGCGCCCGCGACCAGCGTCCGTCCTTCCAATCGTCATAGGCGCGCTCCATCATCTCAATCGTATCCGTGACATGCATGTCGCCGCGGGTGCTCGGAGAGCCCGCAGGAATGGCCGGAAAACTCGGCAGGCCGTCCAGCGCGATGTTCAACTTCCCCGATGAGCCGCGGATCTTGAAATTCTTCACCTGGCCCAGAAACTCGCGCGGCAGGTCGTTGGCATCCATCGTTTGCAGAAACGTGCGGCGCACATCCAAGTTGGAAATCACCAGCGGCGCGTGGATCTCCTCGCCGTCCTGCAACGCGACACCGCAGGCGCGCCCGCTGCGCACCAGGATTTGCGCGACCGGCGCCGCGCTCTTGATGGTGCCGCCGCTCGCTTGAAGCGACGCCCCGAGGGCGTTGCTGATCGCGCCCATCCCGCCGCGGGCGAATCCCCATGCGCCGACCGTGTCGTCTATATCGCCCATGTAATGATGCAGCAGCACATAGGCCGTCCCCGGGGAGCGCGGACCCAAGGCGGTGCCGATGATGGAGCTGCCGGCGAAGTGCGCCTTGACGATCTCGCTCTCGAAATACTCGTCGAGAAAATCCGCGGCGCTCATGGTCCAGAAGCGCAATGTGTCGTACATGCGCGATTCGCCCAGGCCGTGGAAACGCCTGCCCAGATACAAGAGTTCCGCAAGATCGCGCGGTTTGAACGACGTCGGATCCGGCGGCTCGCGCATCAGGAGAGGTTTGATGAACTTGCACTGGCGCATGACGTCGCGCGAGTAGCGGTCGTAGGCTTCCGCATCGCGCTTCGAGTGCCGCGCGATCTCGCGCCGCAGCGCGTCGTGGTTGTCGTACAGCGCCAGATGACCCCCGCCCTGCATCATGGTGCAGCCGCCCTCGTAGGGGATCACCTGCAGGCCGTACTTCGGCAACTCCAGCGTGCGGATGATCTCCGGGCGCAGCAGACTGCAGACGTACGAACAATTCGAGTAGGTGAAATTCTCGTACAGCCGGCGGCTCACCGCCGCGCCGCCGATGTACGGCTGGCGCTCGAGCACCAGCACTTTGAGTCCGGAGCGCGCCAGATAGCACGCCGCGACCAGGCCGTTATGGCCGGCCCCGACGACGATGGCATCGAGATTCACGCAGACACTTTATGGGCGGCGCCCGACTTCAGGGTGGCGTCGACCGCAATCTCGAATGCGCGCAGCGTATCCGCGAGGCATGACGCATCGTGCGCCGCCGAAACGAACCACGGTTCGCGCGAGTCAGGCTCGCACAGCACGCCCTCATCGTGCAGCACCTGCGCCATGGCGTCGTAGAAGGAATAGTCGCTGCCCTTCCACGCGCGATAGTTGCGCGGCGGCTCGTGCGCGAAATACAGACCGCTCATGGAAGGATGGCCGACGAAGCTGTGCGCAATGCCGCGTGCGCTGAGCACGGCGCGCATGCCGTTGCGCAGGCGGGTGCCGTAATCCGCGATGCGCTCCAAGGCATCGGTCTCATCGAGAATCTGCAGCGTCTTCTCCGCAGCTGCGAGCGAGATCGAGTGCGCCGTGTAGGTGCCGCCGTGCGCGACGCCCTTGCCGATCTTGCGCATGATCTCCTCACGGCCCGCCAGCACCGAGATCGGATAACCGTTGGCCACGGCCTTGGCGAAGGTGCAGAGGTCGGCCTTCACGCCGTACAGTTCCTGCACGCCGCCGCGCGCCACGCGAAATCCCGTCTTCACTTCATCGATGAGCAACACCACGCCGTGCTTGTCGCAGAGCTGGCGCGCCGCGCGCAGGTACTCCGGTTCCGCTGCGATGCCGAGGCAGTTGCCCATGATGGGCTCGATGAGAAGGCAGGCGATGCGGTGGCCAAATCGCTTGAGAACGTCCTCGAGCTGGTTGGCATC
>Ga0181537_10002526_pt1 | contig 16061 bp, 15 predicted proteins | sample PEATcosm2014_Bin_39_FD_119765 | JGI IMG/M metagenome (GOLD analysis project Ga0181537, IMG submission 119765) | Peatland microbial communities from MTU Mesocosm Facility, Houghton, MI, USA - PEATcosm2014_Bin23_10_metaG | ecosystem: Environmental > Terrestrial > Soil > Wetlands > Peat | place... | reverse complement strand
CTCTTCGGATTGCTGGCCGTGGAACTGGCTGTCAATCTTTCCCACAGGGATCACGGCTCAACCATCACCAGCGTGCTGGCCGCCGCGTTCTTTCTGGTTTCCTTCTTCTTTGTGTACCGCTCGTTCTACGGAATGCGAATCCGGTCGGGCGACGCGGAGTAGCTCCCCGAACGCGGGGCTTCGGGGCTTCGGTCGAGATTGACGGGTGGCCCACTCAATCCCGGTTTTGGCTTGAGTAGGGGGCGGAGCTGGATTGACTCACTCTGCTGCTCTTTCGTGTTTTCGCGTCGTGTTTTCCGACTCGATCTCAGTCCAGCTATCAACTGGATGACGTGAGCAACAGCAGGTCCCTCGACGCGACAGATCATCGCTTTGCGATGATCTGTTCCGGCAAGCACGATGCCGGCGGCCAGGAAGGCAAAAAGGCTGCGGCCGTTCCACAAAGTAGCAGGAACTCGCCTACTGCGGCCTTTCGACCCGCAGGGACCAACCCCTAGGTAGAGACTCCTATGACGAGGAGCACTCCGTCAAGGATCGTCCAAAAGCCGATTTTGATCGCCCCGATCATCCCGATGGGGTGGTACCGATGGTTTTGTCAGGGTATAGCACGCAAGAATGGCACGCAAGAATCTGCTTGACCGGGGTCGCTTTTGCGACTACATTTGTGTGTTCCAAAGGACATTCGGAAGCTCCTGGGCCGTTTTTTCCTAGGTTTCTGCGCCGTGGGGAGCCCAACCCAGAAAATCGAGCATCTTAGATGTCCCGTGGTGCATCTATTGAAGTGAGCTTAGCAATAATTCCTGCACAACCTATTTGTTATCAGTGGCTTAGGTAGTTTGCCGGGAGTTTGGCCACGACTCATGGGCCCAAGGAAAGACGGCGAAAGCCCGCAAATTCATAAGAAGGAGAACGAAAGCATATGCGCTCTGATCGTGTGTTTGATGCTTTACAGACGCTTCGCAACCGGTATATGCTGTGTCAGCTTGCCTCCAAGGCCACGCGGAAGTTCCACCGGCCGAGCACCAGAATTCCGGAAACCATGAACGACGTGTTCTCGCGGATCGCAGGCTCACAACGGCAGGAAGTTTTGTCGGAACCAGAGAATTTTGCTGAGGCACAACGGCGGGCTGCGTAACTCAGCCCCGCCTTCCCTGCCTGGTGGTTTTTTTTGTCTTCCCTGAATACCCTCCTTTCGAAAATCTCCCGTCAACACTAGCCAACAACGCTCAAGTGAACGGGTTTAGGTGAATCATGACCATTGCTGAACTAAAAGAAAAGAACATCACTGAGCTGACCAAGATCGCCAGGACCTTGGACCTGCCCGGTGCCAGTGGGCTCCGCAAACAAGATTTGATCTTCAAGATTCTGCAGGCGCAAAGCGAAAAAGAAGGCCACATTTTCGCCGAGGGTGTGCTGGAAATCCTGCCAGATGGCTACGGCTTTTTGCGCTCTCCCGATTACAACTATCTGCCCGGCCCCGACGATATTTATGTTTCGCCTTCGCAGATCCGCAAATTTGATTTGAAGACCGGCGACACCATCAGCGGGCAGGTGCGTCCTCCGCATGAGGGGGAAAAATATTTTGCGCTGGTCAAGATCGAGGCGGTCAACTTTGAATCGCCTGACGAAGCGCGCAACAAGATTCTGTTCGACAATTTGACGCCGCTGTATCCGCAGGAGCGGTTAAAGCTGGAGACTACGCGCGAGAACGCCAGCGCACGAGTGATGGACCTGCTCACGCCTCTTGGCAAGGGACAGCGCGGGCTGATCGTTTCTCCGCCACGCGCCGGTAAGACCATGTTGCTGCAGAACGTGGCGAACTCGATTACGGCGAATCATCCGGAAGTGGTGTTGATGGTGCTGCTGATCGACGAGCGGCCGGAAGAAGTTACGGACATGCAGCGTTCGGTGAAGGGCGAAGTGATTTCTTCGACCTTCGACGAGCCTGCCGCGCGACACGTGCAGGTCGCGGAAATGGTGATCGAAAAGGCCAAGAGATTAGTCGAGCACAAGCGCGATGTGGTAATTCTGCTGGATTCGATTACGCGACTGGCGCGCGCTTATAACACGATTGTTCCGCCGTCGGGGAAAGTGCTTTCGGGTGGCGTGGATTCGAATGCGCTGCAGCGTCCGAAGCGTTTTTTTGGGTCGGCGCGCAACATTGAGGAAGGCGGATCGCTGACGATTATCGCGACGGCGCTGATCGATACCGGGTCGCGCATGGACGATGTGATCTTCGAAGAGTTCAAGGGCACCGGCAACTCGGAAATCATTCTGGAGCGCAAGCTGGTCGACAAGCGCGTTTTTCCGGCCATCGACATTCAGCGCTCGGGCACGCGTAAGGAAGAGTTGCTGATTCCGAAGGAAGACCTGCAGCGCATCTGGGTGCTGCGCAAGGTGCTGAATCCGCTGTCGCCGGTCGAGGCGATGGAACTGCTGGTGGAGAGACTGAACAAGGCGAAGTCCAACTCGGAGTTCCTGGCGAACATGAGCGCGCTTTAGTTCGCGGTGGAAGGCAGCAAAATACGTAACAGGAAACAGCCAGAGCTTTTGCTCTGGCTTTTGTTTTTACTGGAATTCTGAAGGCTATATGGCCATCTCATAAGCCTTTGGCGGCGGACAGGAGCGAAACCTCAGAGGCTAAAGCCCGCATCCTTATCGCTCTTTATGGCACGGCTGGAAGCCGTGCCCTTCCCGAACACAGTTACGAGACGACCTTCAGTCTCGCTCACGATTTTTCCCAGCTGAAGTTCAGACGTATAATTTTGCGGATCGTATCTTTTTCGCAGATCAGGTTTAACGACCGAAAATTCCGGATGGGTCGAGGATTCCTGTGTTCACTCATTTCGTCCGCAGATTCTGTCTGGTGGCCGTACTGATGGTTGCAATGGCGTTCCCGGTTTGGGCGCAGCGGCAGACCACTGCGCCCCCCGCACCGCCGGTTGACAGGAACGGCTTGGGCACCGCGCCCGGGGACGAAGATGAAGCCAGCGCAAGGCTCGCACATGACATGGCCAAGAAGGCCAACCTCGAACGTCATGCCGCCATCAAGAGCGACGCGGAAAAGCTACTGAAGCTGGCGGTGGAACTGAAGGCGTCCGTGGACAAGTCGAATGAGAACCTTCTTTCGATGGACGTGGTGAAGAAGGCAGAAGAGATCGAGAAGCTCGCGCATAGTGTGCGAGACAAGATGAAGGGGCCGAATTAGGAGGCAGTCACCTGAGTTTTGCGAAGGACGGCCGAAATCCGCAGTCTGATGGAAACTCCCTCGGTGGCCATCTGGAGCCGCAGGGCAGGCAGGGATCCTTCGACTGCGTCGTTCTTCGCTTCGCGCACGACAACTTCGCTCAGACTTTGTGACTTTTTCGAAGTTGCTAAAAATCGACGCCGCAAACAAAACAGTTACGACGACAAAGTCGTCGAAAATTCAACAGAGTCACAGGCTCTCAGGACAGGGGATGGGGACCTTACCAGACCTCACTTACGATTGGTTGACGCGGGCGGCGATCATGGTGACGGCTCGCTGGGCGGCGAGAGCGGCGCCTTCCTGCCAACCGATGATGTGGCTGCAGTGATCTCCGGCGAAGTAGATGCGATCGTCGGGGACAATGAGCTCGCGGTAGGGTCCGTCGTAGTACTCAGCTTCCTTCACTGGCGGATATTCGGGGCCGCGGGTAACCCAGGAGCCCAGGTTATAAGGCACTTTGCCCCAGGAAATGTACATGGGCTTTTCCAGTTCTTTGCTTTTGCCGGGATGCAGTTTTTCGATAGCGGCCCTGGAGGCGGCGAACTTCGCGTCAGCCGAGGGTAGCTTGCCGAAGTCGTCAAAGTTTTCCATGCCATAGCCGGAGACGATGACTCCCCGTTTGGACATCAGCTTCGCGCTCGGGTACCAGACCACGCCGATCGGGCCGGTGGTAAGAGACGAGATGCCGCCGTAAATTTCGTCGCCGTCTTGCTCCCAGAAGCGGCGCGTCTCCCAGGCAACTTTGTAGGCGGAATCATAGACGACTGGCTCGATCGCGGATTTCACGCGCGGGGCGAGGTCGTTCGGAATGGTCCGGAGGATGGTGAGCGGGAGAGTGCAAATGCAAAAAGATGCTTCGATGGCGGCGACGGGCCCAGACTCGCCCTTGCGGTAGAGCACGCGGACGCCGTTGCTGGTTTTTCTGATTTCGGTGATGGGACAGTGATAGCGGACAAGCTTGCCCAGAGAATGCGCGAATGCGTAGGGGATACGGTCCATGCCGCCGACGGGCTGGAACATGGTGGGCTGCATGTCGAGCACTTCTTCGAAAAGCATGGGCCGGTAAAACTTCGACTTGAGCAAGTCGGAGAATGGAAGCGGAGAGAGAGGAACTTCGACTTGATCGGCTGCGCCGGGTGATTGCTGGTCGCCGGAGCGTGAGGAACCCTGGTATTGATAATCTTTTCGCAGGGCGCCATATGCCCCGAGAAAATTCAGCACCGCGGCATGATCGTCTGGGGTGAAGTCCTGATCGAGCGCGCCTTGCTGCACACATTTGGCGAGCAGTTCGGAAACGTGGCCGCGCGTATCGTTGACGGCCTGCCCTTGGCGGATGGGCTTGCCGTTGAAGACGTTGTCATTCTGCAGCAGGGTGCGGCGCGAAGAATTCACTTCGACTTCGAGTTCGACGCCAAGTTCGTTGCAATAGCCCAGAATAGTTTTGTGGATAGAGGGAAGCCGCGCGGGGCCACAGTTGAAGTAGTTGCCTTCGTCGAAGGTACAGACTTGCGTGGTTCCATCGTTGAAGACGAGCTTCGATCCTCGGCGCAACGTCCAGTTACGGCCGCCGGGACGCTCGCGCGCTTCGAGGACGGTACAGTCGAAGCCGGCACGGCGCATTTCGTAGGCGGAGACCAGTCCGGCGATTCCTGCGCCGAGAATAATGACTTTTGTTCCGCGCCCGGTCGAGGGAGGTAAGGGGAAATCCTTTTGCTGTTCGGTTTCGACCATGCCCAGAAGGCCAAGCGAGTGCATCGTCATGAAGGCGGCACCGAAGCCGCCAGCCTGGGCTACTCTGGCGATGAAGTCGCGGCGGGTGACGGGCATGGGCTTCTCAGTTGCTAGTGGCTAGTTTCTAGTTTTCGGTTTCTGATTTCTAGCTTCTTGTTGCGATTCTTCCTCGATTGTTCTCATCAAGCCCTGCACACTTTTTCGATTGAGGTAAGGTATCACGGCTTACAGGGCTGGGGGCGTGCAAATGTATGGATGCTGGGGATTTGTTATTTTGAATTTTGAGATTCGAGATCGGGAGGGGATGGATCGAGGACTGAGAGGCACAGCCGGTCGGCAAGACTCCGGAACGAGCGAGGAACTAACCGCAAAGAAGTCGAGCTGCACTCGCCAGACGGGCAAAAGTGCCCGTCCCCACACGTGCCGTCAGTTCGTCTGGGCGTAAAACTCGGCGATCACGGGGAGCAGCTGGCGGCTGGCTTCGAGCTTGGGCACGAAAGCGTCTACGGAAGCCAATGCGTGCCTAGGCACATCGCTGCCGGAGAGCAGGATGACCAGCAGTTCGGGCCGCAGGCGTTTTATCGCGAGGGCTACCTCGTCTCCGTTCATTCCGGGCATCTCATAGTCGACGAGCACCGCATCACATTTTCTGATGGAGCCGGTTCGCGCGCAGTGTGACGCGTATGTGCTGGACTGGGTAACGAGCCAACCGCTGAGTCGAGAGTGGTTTTTCGAGCAGCGTGACGGGAATTGCCGCCTGATGGGATCGTTCGCGGCCCGCATGGCCCAAACAGCACCAACTTGGGGGCGAGCCGTCGCGCCGTACGCGGAATGGGTCGCGCGCGCGTTCTGGTCCACGATACGCAAACCCGATAGTCCGATCGCGACGCGGCTGACGCAGAGCAACAAGCGGGAAGCGAAAAGTCGTCCGTCGTTTCCATCAGCCAAACCAGCGCCACGGCCTGAGAACGTGTGTCGCGGTTGCGGGGCGCCGGTCCCGCCGGGGCGGAAACGTTGCGGCGAATGTGATGCCACCACCACTCGCGAGCGAATGGTGGAGGTTGCCAAGATCGGACGCATGACCGCGCACGCCGCTGGACCGAGAGCCCGCTTAGCGGAGACGCGGAGGCGACACGCAACTGCCATTCGGGCCTGGAAACCATCAAGCCTGCCAACTTGGTTGGACGAAGAAACCTACAACCGCAAGATTCAGCCGCTACTGAAGGACATCGCAAACCCGGTCATCATGTCATCTCTCGGCGTTTCGGTCACGTACGCCGTTGCGATTCGCGCGGGCCGTCGCAAACCGCATCCGAGGCACTGGGAAGCGCTGGCGCGGTTGGTCGGTGTCGCAGCTCGATGAGTACCCCCCTGCAGCACCGTGCCCGTCCTCGTAAAGTACGCGAGGGTGCACCGAACTGTCCAGTCGCAATCGCGATATAGAATGTTTGGCTGCGAACAGGTCAATTCGATCGAGCATCGGGGTGTCCCGCTGGTACGCAAGCCGGATTCGCCAAGGCTATCGCCCGCATCCGAGGCATTGGCGAAATTAGCAGGAGTTTTCCAACCGCACGCGTCCGAAGAACCAGACACGACCTCAACCTAAGGTCCACCTCTTTACCGGTGGTTCTGACACTAATGCACTCGGTCCGAAAAGATCACCCTCATCTTCCTCGACTCGAACAATCCCTGCTACGATAAAGCCTTGCCACCCAGAACCAGAAAGAGCATAAATTCTGTTCCCTGCCTCAATAATATCAGCAGGTTTGCTGCGCTGACTGTCTAGGAATCTTGGATCAACCACTTCCTCGATTTTTATGCCCTTAGACCATGTCCTTATCTCCGTCGCCCTGACATCCTGGAACAAAATGTCGACACGTGTAACAACTTCATTCGTTTTCCCGCTTCTAAGCAGCAGCAAGCCATGACTCATAGCATAGCCGAAGATGCTAAAGAGACGATCCGATTCATATACGAGTGTGTTCTTCATTGGAGAAATGGATTCGACATCAGGACACCTTTCCCAGCTCCCTGGTAGAAGTTTAGACTAGGTAAACGTCCTGCTTGCTGTAGTTGCTGCAATTCCCACCCAGTATTACTACCGCTTCGCATCTCGTTTATTACCATTTCTTGCAAATTGTTCCCGAAGAACCCCTCAGAGCTCACGTGAAACGTCGTTGACGAATCTTCGACGTGCTCCAGGAATTTCTCCTTCCATTCATCTTGCCCAAGATCCAAGAGGTGCTTAAGGTTATTTAGCCTAGCAAACTCTCGTAAGCCCGCAAACCTGGAACCCAACGCTACTTGCGCACTCTCAAGCGACGGGATCTCCCCTTCGATAGCATCGACGTCCGCTTCAGCAGGACCTGTGTCCCCCGTGTCCGCGATCGCTAGAACCGCCGGCACCAACTCCTGGACTCCCAGCGGCTCAGGCAGACTCCTTGGTGTTCGCGACGAGTTGATTTTTCTGTTTGAGGAAACCTGGGCCGACGTTGGAGAGCGGATTCCTTGGATTAAGAAGCCTGCCGATGTCTTGGACGCCGTTCGCGTTTGGGACAATCCCAATCTTTCGACCGGCAATCAATACATCGCGAAGTACCTTCTAAGGCCATCGTCGATTCCTGCAACTCAAAAGTGGCTGACTGCCAGACGTGTTGAGCTGGCTAAATTGAATAGAGCGGTTCGCACTGCATCTGACACCTTAGAGAAATGCCGCCGGGCGCTCGATACCGCAGAGCGCGCCCTGAGTGATCAGCTCTCGAATAGCGACAAAGCTGCCGTTCTAGATCAGATCTCTAGACGTGGACAGAAGCTTTCTGATGCAAAGACCGATTTCGATTACCTGAACAATCAGCAACACGAAGTTCAACAACTATTGCTTGATGGTGAAGCCTCTTTTGCGAGAGATGAATTCGCTCGCTTTTGTGTTAGCAATCGCTATCGCTTAACACCTATGAACATTGCAAATGCGCTCGCCGGACTGCCTCACATAGGTTGGCGGCAATCAATCACGAGATGTCAGAAGCATCCTTCCACTCATGGAGAAGGTCAGTCCATCCAGATATTCAGAACGATCGAGCGCATCGTACGGTCGTGCGTTCGAAGATCGGACCTTGTCGGACATGCCGAAAAATGGCTGAGGGATAAGAGGACCAAGAACTCACTCGGGCCGTCAGAGTTGCGAAAGAAGTGGTACTACCTGCGCTGGTCGATCAAGACTGTGCTCGATGCTGATCCGCGTGTATCCACTCGAAATCTTCCGTTTGCGATCACAAGAGAGTACTGGAAGCGCACGAATAGGCCATCAAACGTGGACGCTCTATTCGAAGAAGAAGAACGCATTGTGATTTGATCGGGGACCATATGGCTTCATTCGCAGTATCAGAAACCACGATAGAGCCTCGCCAGGGTGTAGTCACCTTATTCGGATACGGAACTAGCGTTCGTGTCGAGCGGGGCCACCTCGTCCTTGAAGACGGGATCGGGGCCGATCGCCGCCACGCGCGCTTCCCACGCGTTGGACATGGTCTTCGACGCCTCGTCGTCATCGGCTCAGACGGAATGGTTTCATTCGCGGCGCTCCGCTGGTTGGCTGACCAAGATGCCAGCTTCGTTATGCTCGAACGCGATGGATCGGTGCTCGCAACCACCGGCCCAATTCGGTCATCGGACGCCAAGCTCCGGCGGGCTCAAGCCCTCGCGCATTCGTCTGGCGCCGCCTTGAGCATCACGCGGGAATTGATCAGCAAGAAGCTCGCCGGGCAAGAACAGGTTGCACGTAACAAGCTGTTGGACACGACGACTGCTGACACAATAGCCAGATTCCGAGATGAGATTCCCACTGCCGACAACATCCCAACCATCCGGCTGATCGAGTCACAAGCTGCTGCGGCCTACTGGTATGCTTGGCGCACGCTCCCAATTAGCTTCCCGAGGAACGACCTTCCGCGGGTGCCCGATCACTGGCGCAGTTTCGGCGCTCGCGTATCGCCCCTGACGGGTTCGCCTCGCTTGGCGGCAAACCCCGTGAATGCCATCCTTAACTATCTTTACGCCGTACTTGAGTCCGAGGCCCGCCTTGCCGCCGCAGCACTCGGCCTCGATCCGGGTTTGGGCGTTTTGCACGTCGATACTACAGCTCGCGACAGCCTAGCGTGTGATTGCACGTGGTCGCCAGCCGTAGACCTTTTTGGGGCGAGGATGCGGTGAAGACCGCGTATCCAGAGCGTTCGAGCAGGGCTTTTTCGTAGCTCAGGATGGCTTCGTCGTCGTCGATGCAGAGAATGATTCGTTTCGTGGTTGGATCGGTTGGGATCACTGTTGTTCTCCTGCCAAAATCCGGCCGCGACTCGCCGGTGTGCGCGTGCGCACTTTCAGTCATCATGGGATAGTGCGTTGCCCTGGGGAAACGTTTCAAGGGGTTCACCTCAGCGGCTAAAGCCGCTCATTCTACGGCGGTTATCGCAGCGCTGAAGCGCTGCGCCACCCAAAATCAAAACTAATACCGAGTGAACCAGCTTCATGCCCGGCAGGTTACGGTCGAGGCTGCGGTATTGAATGGCTTCGGCGATGTTCGCGCTCGATTGGATCGGCGCCTCGAGGTCGCCGATGGTGGGCGCCACTTTCAGGATGCGGTCGTGGGCGCGGGCTCTAATGCCTTGCTGGGTCATGGCGCGTTCTAGCAGCGTTCGCAATCGACAGAGAGCGGGCAGGTGTGCGGATGTGGCGGGAGGACATCTGGGCGTTTTTTCCGCGGGACGAGGCGAAGCGTTCGAGCTGCTTTTGGCGGGTGCGAATGACGCGGTCGCGAATCGGGGCCAAGGCTTCGGAATCTGCGCAACCGGCGGCACTCTCATTGCTGGACACACCCCCGTCTATCTGCCCACGTTGGCGAGGCGGCGAACAGAGACGCTAGATTGCAGACTTTTCGGTTCTCTTGCTCAAACCCGGACACACGTGGGAAGTTCCGAGGGGCTCGTGCACAGCCCCTGGCTCGCGTCCTGTACAATTTGCGTGTGAAGTTGTGTGCGAGAGCGTGTTTGGCGGCGGTGTTGCTTTTGTCGCTGCACACATTGACCTGGCCAGAAAGCGTTTCGCAGCTCCAACCCACAGGCTACGTCAACGATTTCGCGCACGTTGTTGACCCCGCCACCACAGCGCAAATCAACGATATCTGCCGGCAGATCGACGCCAAGGCCCATGCGCAGATTACCCTGGTCACCATCAATTCCCTCGATGGCTCCGACATCGAAACTTATGCAGTCGATCTCTTCAAGAGATGGGGGATCGGCAGCAAGTCCACAGACCGGGGAGTTCTGATCCTCTACGCCATCCAGGACCACCGTGCGCGCGTTGAAGTCGGTTATGGGTTAGAGCCAATTCTGCCGGATGGAAAGGTAGGCGGGTTTCAGCGGGAGGCCATCCCGCTGATGCAGAGCGATAACTACAACCAGGCTCTGGTGCTGGTCGCAAGCCGCATTGCCGAGGTCATCGCAAAAGATGCCGGAATCGAGCTCACGGGCTATCAGCCGCGCGCTCCAACTCAACCCGAGAGCGCACCCCGAGGTGGTATTTCGATCGGCGGGGTCGTTCTGTTTGTTGTCGTTGTATTGATCATCCTGGTAACTCCGTTGCGCAGCCTGTTTTTCTGGCTCTTGTTTTCCCAGATTTTTGGGGGACGCGGTGGAGGCTTTGGAGGGGGCGGGCTCGGCGGTGGTGGCGGATTTGGTGGTGGTGGTGGGTTCGGTGGTTTTGGTGGAGGAAGTTCGGGTGGTGGCGGGGCTAGCAGTAGCTGGTAGCATGCGAGGACACCATGGTCCCAAGTAAAGAGAAGCAAGCGAAAATCGACGAGTTCGTGAAACGGATCCGCGCAGCGGCTGGACCGAACATCGAGAGCATTATTCTGTTCGGCTCGGCGGTCGCTGGCGATTTTCATCCCGGCCTTTCAAATCTGAACCTGCTGTGTGTTCTACGCGACAGCTCATTTACAGCTTTGCAATCGCTGGCGCCGGTCGCCAAGTGGTGGGATAGCCAGAGGCAGCCTCCGCCGCTCTGTATGACTCGCACAGAACTCGAGCGCTCAACGGACGTTTTCACTATCGAACTACTGGACATGCAGCAACATCACCGCGTTCTGCTTGGCGAAGATGTCGTACAGGGCCTGCGAATTTCAATGCACGTGCATCGAGTGCAGGTTGAATATGAGTTGCGCGAAAAACTGATTCTGCTTCGCCAGCAGGTGCTTTTGGCGTCGGGCAATCCTGCGCGCTTGTGGGACCTGCTGTTGCGTTCTGTGCCCTCGTTCGGCACGCTGTTTCGCCATGCTCTGATCGCACTTGGGGAAACTTCCCCACTCGGCAGGCGGGAAGCCGTGGACGCCCTGTCGAAGCGTGTGGGATTCGATCTCTCAGCTATCTGTCGGGCCCTGGATGTTCGGGAGCAGGATGCCCGGGAACAGAAGGCGGATCGTAAGAAAATAGACGTCGACGATCTTGCGGCCCGCTACCTGGACGCGGTTGAAAAGGTTACTGCCGTGGTCGATGAGGCGCTAGACTCAGAGGCGTCCAGCCGGGCGTAACGACCGTAAATTCGGTTTTGAGGAGAGCTTATGGGCAAAGCATTAGTGGCCGTCATCGTACTTATCGTGATCCTGCTTGTCTTCAGCCTAGTTTTCTTCGGGCAATATGTCAGCGTGAAGAATACTCTGGTGACCAAGAATGAGGCCGTTAAATCTGCATGGTCGCAAGTAGACGTCGTGCTGCAGCGGCGTGCCGATCTGATCCCCAATCTGGTGGAAACCGTAAAAGGGTACGCGCAGCAGGAACAGACTGTTTTCGGCGATATTGCCAAGGCTCGGTCGGCGCTGCTCTCGGCAGGAACCCCGCAACAAAAAATCGCCGCCAACGGTCAACTGGATGGGGCTCTCGGGCGCTTGCTGCTGGTCGTAGAGAATTATCCACAATTGAAATCGAACCAAAATTTTCTGCGCTTGCAGGACGAACTCGCTGGCACCGAGAACCGGATTGCTGTCGAGCGCAAGCGATATAACGACACTTTGCAGGACTACAACACCTATGTCCAGCAGTTTCCAAACAGCGTTTTTGCAGGATGGGCGGGATTCAAAGCCAATGAGGCCTACTTCGCAGCGTCGGAAGGAGCGCGAGAAGTCCCCAAAGTGAATTTCTCTCCCGGCACTTCGGCACCGCAGGCGAACCCTCAGCCGGCTCCTGCGCACTAGCCCGCGCACTACGCAGGCAAAACCTGCCAAAAGTCTGGCGGCTTTATACAAAGGAGCTAAAAACGCTGGTTCCGCGAAATCACTGCACAGTCAAATCCCGCCAGTAGGCGTCACCTGCTTCGTGGTGTGAAACCAAAACGCGCTGGTAGAGTCGCAAGACCACTTTCTGGTTCTTGTAGTCAGATAGATCAATACTGATAGCTTCCCAATGGCGCGAATCAGATTGACGGGACTTAGGCAGTCCGCCAATGAGTTTGTCGAGTACCCTCTTGTCGTTGACATAAACCTGCAGTTGCCAGGCACGTCCCTGGTCAACACCCGCTTTGAATGCCAAAGATGGATTCCCTCCTAAGTTCACTGTCCGTCTTAGAACTGTTCCGCGTATTTCATCCCGAGGATACGTGGCGAGCACCGGACCGTCGAGATAGGTGATGCCCCGAATCCCCGGCATCCCTCCTCCCGCGCCTCCGAAGCCGGCTCGTTCCATCGTCCAGTCCGGGTTCCAGTACTGCATGAGGTCGGCCAGTTTGAATAGCTCTGCGGGCTGGGTGGCAGGATCCTCAATGGGAATTCGAAGGGAGCTTCCGTCGTCAATCGCGCCGTGCGAGACCAGGATTGCTTCGCCGATCCGCGCCGTGCGCCGGGCCAGTTCCGAAATACTTTCATCGACGGGCGGTGTGAGTTGCAAATCTCCCATTGCCTTGCCTTGAATCCGATCATGGAGTTCAGAGACTTGTTCGGAGGGCAACGCTTTCATGCCATGCATGGCTGCCACGACGGATTCCGAGTTGGCGGCATTGCAGTCGGTATCCGCGAAGTCGGCAGCGTGAACTGCCAGTTGCAGAGTTTTGTTGAAATCGCCCTCTCCAAACCAGACGCTGGTGGCCACAATGCCACCGTTTACAACCGCGTTATTGGTCGCAGGATATTCGATTCCCCAGCGCTCATCGACAGCTCGGAAAATCTGGTCAGCCGTGTGGCCCGACTCTGCCATGCTGATAACCATGTCCAGACACTGACGATAAGGCGAATCCGGATGGATAAGACTGGCGGCTTTACGAACGATGGAATGGGTGTCTTTCTCCACGAAAGCGAGGCTTATCATTCCGGCGACGAAGACTGCGCCATCCGTACCTTCCGCGTAGCCATTGACGTGACCGAGATTCCGCGCGAGGGTCGCTGCCACGTTCGGCATACCTGGCGTCAGCGTCCCATAAACATCGCTGCTGAACTGTGGCCCGATGGTCCACCAAAGCCTGTTGTATCTGGGGTGACCGGTATCCGGAGCCTTGACTCCTCGTTTCAACAGGATCAACGCCTGTTCGCTCGATCCCCAGGATCCGGCATTGTTCTCGAGCCATTGTTGCCCGAGCTGCTCAACGGTGAGACCGATGCCATATTTCTCGAATGCGCGGATAGCCACCATTTCATAGTAGTAGTCATCATCCACAGGCGCGTAGCCGGGCAAATGGGTCATGGGAGTCATCGGCAGAGTTGAAGCCGGCTGATGTTCGAATCGGACTCCTGTCAGCTGAGCGATCATCTGTGCGGTCCAGATTGCCCGCACCCGGTCGAGATATTCCTCCCGCGACAAACGAAGCGTAGTAGCCGAAGCCTCTGCTGGAGCTCCCCGCTCTGCCGGTTCGGAGTATGCACCAGCTGTTATAAGAACTATTAAGCACAACGCGGATGTTATGGGCGCTCTCATCTCTGACCTCGCGTTATTGGACTTCAAACACCTGTACCCGAAAGCGGGCGGATTGAGCTGAACTCTGAGGCCGTACTCCTCGCCCCTACGCAGATTGGAGGGATCAGGCGTGAAGACCACTTGCGTCGATTTTTATTTCTTTGGCTGCAGCCCAGAAAGTCGTTACTACCAGCAGTCGCTCAGTACCTTCCGAAGATGGCGGACGACTTGAGCAGTTCCAAACATTCTCTCAGTTCTATCAACCGCTTGCCAACGTCATCGAAATTACCGAAACCAAAATTACAGCGCTTTCTTTGACTTCCAGGCGCCTGCGCCTTAGCATGGCTCGTCCCCTGGGCGGGGATATCCCTTGCTCGATCAGACCATTTCACATTATCGGATCGTCGAAAAGCTCGGCGGCGGCGGGATGGGGGTGGTCTACAAAGCGGAGGACACGCGTCTCGGCCGCTTCGTCGCCCTCAAGTTTCTTCCCGAAGATCTGGCGCAGGACCGCCAGGCCCTCGAGCGCTTTCGGCGCGAAGCCAAGGCCGCGTCGGCGCTGAATCATCCCAACATTTGTACGATTTACGACATAGGCGAGGAGGGCAATCGCACATTCCTCGTCATGGAGTTCCTCGATGGCGTCACACTCAAGCACCTTATCGGCAATCGCGCAATGGAGTTGGAAACGATGCTGTCGCTGGGCATCGAGATCGCTGACGCCCTCGATGCGGCGCACGCCGGCGGCATTGTTCACCGCGACATCAAACCCGCGAATATCTTCGTCACCAAGCGCGGGCACGCCAAGATTCTCGATTTCGGCCTGGCCAAGGTAAAGGCGGGCGCGGTCACATCCGGGGAAACGCCCGACCTAACGGCGCCGACGGCGATTGCCGTCGAAGAGCATTTGACCAGTCCCGGTTCAACTCTGGGCACAGTCGCCTATATGTCGCCGGAACAAGCCAAAGGGAAGGAACTCGATTCGCGCACCGATTTATTTTCCTTCGGCGTGGTGCTTTACGAAATGGCCACTGGAACATTGCCGTTCCGCGGAGAAACTTCCGCCCTGATTTTTCAGTCGATTCTCGATCGCGCTCCGGTTTCTCCGATCCGATTGAATCCCGACCTGCCGCCGAAGCTGGAAGACTCCATCAACAAGGCGCTCGAGAAAGATCGCAATCTGCGCTACCAGAGCGCAGCAGACATTCGGGCCGACCTGCAAAGACTGAAACGCGATACCGATAGCGGACGCGCCGTCGCGCACAGTTCCGGCTCGGTACCCGTCGCCGCAGATCTGACTCCGCCGGCAGCGGCTTCGTCCCCTGCGACAGGTGCGTCGTCGTCCAAGTCGCAGACTGCGGTCGCGGCTTCATCGACACTGACTCCCCCAACGCTCGTTCCCTCAGCCCTGAAGCCTTCAGCCAATGCCCCTTCCTCCGGTCTCAGAAACATTTCGAAAATACTCATTCCAGCGGTCGCGGTCGTGCTGGCGCTATTGCTGGCATGGCACATTTTCCTTGGCTCCGGAAAATCCGCCAAGCTCACCGAGAAAGACAGCGTGCTGCTCGCCGACTTCGTCAACACCACTGGCGACTCCGTTTTCGACGGCACGCTGAAACAGGCGTTGGCCGTGCAGTTGGAGCAGTCGCCTTACCTCAATATTTTTCCCGAGTCCAGATTTCAGCAGGCGCTGCGCTACATGGGCCGCCCCGCCGACGAACGCGTCACCAAGGATGTGGCCCGCGAAATTTGTTTGCGCGAGGGCGTCAGGGCCATGCTGACAGGATCCATCTCCAGCCTCGGCAGCCATTACGTGATCACTCTCGAAGCCGTGAACGCGCGGACGGGAGACTCGCTGGACCGGGAACAAGTCGAGGCCGAGAGCAAGGAGCAGGTGCTCAAATCACTCGACCACGCCGCCAGCAGCCTGCGAGAAAAACTCGGGGAGTCGATCGGGTCGGTAGAGAAATTCGCCACACCGCTGGAAGCGGCCACGACTTCGTCGCTGGATGCTCTGAAGGAGTACAGCCTGGGCCAGGCCTCGCACACCAAGTTTGACGACGATGCGGCCATCCCGCACTTAAAGCGCGCCGTCGAACTCGACCCCAACTTCGCGATGGCATGGGCGGTGCTCGGCGTCGCTTACAGCAACCTTACCG
>Ga0181537_10002524_pt1 | contig 16069 bp, 11 predicted proteins | sample PEATcosm2014_Bin_39_FD_119765 | JGI IMG/M metagenome (GOLD analysis project Ga0181537, IMG submission 119765) | Peatland microbial communities from MTU Mesocosm Facility, Houghton, MI, USA - PEATcosm2014_Bin23_10_metaG | ecosystem: Environmental > Terrestrial > Soil > Wetlands > Peat | place... | reverse complement strand
TATCCAGTCCATTTATCGCCGTCGTGTGCGATTTCGAAGCGAAAAGGCACGTCGGCAGCAGGGACATTCACGGTGGCATCCCAAACTCCCTGCGGCCCGCCTTGGGCGTGGACGGCGCGGAGGCCCAGGAACAACGCGAGAACTGCGATTGCGTACAAAACGTGATGGCGCTTCATAGATTTTGGTCTCCAAAGATGTCTCGATAGCTTGGCAACCCTGCGATGGAAGTGGCCTGGGTGACGGCGCGCAAGACGGCGATCGCCAAAACGTCTGCGGCAATGGTGCCAATCGCCCCGTGATCGACCTTCTTGCTGAAGCGGCCGGTCGCGACTGCGAACAAAGTGTCGCCGTCGTAATTCGTGTGAATCGGACTGATCGTGCGCGCGAGGCCGTCGTGCGACATTTGCGCGACTTTCGTGAGCTGTGTTTTGTCGAGAGCGGCGTTGGTAGCGACGACGCCAATCGTCGTATTGCTCAGCGATTTCGCGGGCTCTAGGACGCCATAGCCGGCGCGAATTTTTGCGTCGGTGTCGATGAACGTTTTCGGCTCATCGCCACGGGCGCCTGCGATGATTTTGCCGGTCTTCGGATTGATTACGTCGCCCAGAGCGTTTACGGCGACGATCGCTGCGACTACGACTCCGGTGTCGCCGACGTGCAAGCTCGCGGTGCCCACGCCCGTTTTTGTGGCGCGATTGAATCCGAATGCCTTGCCGACCGTAGCACCTGCGCCAACTCCAACGTTCCCCTCCTGCACCTTTCCGGTCGTAGCGGCCTTCGCGGCTTGATAGCCGGACTCAATGTCCGGACGAATTTTTCCGTCACCGACCGGCAGATCGAAAATGATCGCGCTCGGCACGATTGGGATGAGGTAGCCACCGAAATGAACGCCGATTCCCTTTTCTTCCAGGTAGCGCACAACACCGGCCGCTGACACGAGTCCGAATCCGCTGCCGCCCGCGAGAGTGATCCCGTGAATTTCGTGGTTACTATGGACGGGATTGAGCAGATCCGTTTCGCTCGTACCCGGTGCAGAGCCGCGAACGTCGACTCCGGCGGTTGCGCCCTTATCAAAAATCAGGGCTGTGACGCCGGTAGGTCGGCGCGGGTCCGTGTAGTGACCGACGGCAATCCCTTCGACATCAGTAATGCTTCCCGCATCGGTGTCTGGGACGAAGAATTCTGGCAAGCCGATCCGACCTGCGGCACTGAGGTGCTGCGCACTGGCGGAAGCGGCGGCAGTCGCCAGCAGCGCGGCACTAAATTCGCGGCGGTTCATTTTTTCTCCTTGTGCGGCTTGGGGTGCCAACGCATCAAGTGTTCGGCGTGCGTCGAGAGGTAGGCACCGGGGAAGAAGAACTTGTCGTAAAAATCCAAATCGAGATGGTGCGCCTGCAGGTACATCAAGATGAGCACCGACGGAATCGTGGCCGGAAATTTTCCGAAGGTATCGAACATGTATTGGGCCTGAAGCGCAATGCACTCTCGGAAACGTGGATCAAACGGCCGCGCGCTTTTGCGAATCCGCGGACTCTCTTTCCACGGGCCCGGCGTCTCCGGATTAAATGGCCCGCCCGGACCGAACTTCCGCTGATAGAGAGCTTCGGTCGCTTCGTACATGTCCGGATAATGCGGCGGCGTGAAAGTGGTGAAGACGCCGTCGCGGCCCGTAGGATTCGGCTGCGCCCAACGCTCGTCGGAATCAAAACGAAAGCCGAGCCCCGGAACGTCGGGATCGCCGCTGGCGCCAAGAATCGTGAGGCGGTCGATGCCATCGAAGCTCCAGCCACCGAGGCCGAGCGCCTGAAGAATCAGTTGGCCGTTGAACGATGCGACGGCGAGTTCGGCGGAAAGTTCCGCGAGCGAATACTGATCGAGAAACGTGAGCGGGTACGGCTTCTCGATGTCCACCAAGTCTTTGAATTGCTCGATGCCGGGAATGCTTCGCTGGTTGATGTCGTCGTAAATGCAGAAGCCATTGGCCACGTAGAACGCGATGTTCAGCAGCGTGTGCTGCGCGAGGTCGCCGACGGGAAACACCAGCAGCGAACCCGGCGCGTTGGCGACCCACGTGTTGTGGCCCTCCATGTAAGGCTCTCGACGCGGCAGATGTATTCGCTGTTCGGATATCTTGTCGATCCGCGAAGCATGAGCGGCGAGAAGCTGCTCGACGTCGTTGCGGCCTCGCGAGTCGCGAGGCACGGTCGGCGGGAACTCGCGCGTGCGGAAGATGTACGTGCCGGAGTCGTCGGTGAAGAAAATCTCGCTGGTCTGAAAACCCGCGGCGGAAATCAAAGTGCGGCCCGACGCCGAGCCGGGATAGTTCGAGAGATGCGGAGCGTAGCGGTCGTGACGGGTAATCAGACTGCTCCAGCCGGTCACACCGCCGACCGCCAGCAGAATCAGCAGCCGCTCGAATTCCGACAACGGCAGCGGTTTGTGCTTCGATGTGTAAGCGAGCTGCCCGTCCGGAATCTGCGCGCCGCGATAGAAGCGCCGCGAGCGCCGATTGAAGAGCGCGTCGGTGAGCGGAAATTCTGCCAGCCTCTTCAGCTCCGCGCGCTCGTGCGGGAGCAGCCGGAGCTTCGGTGCGCCCGCCTTCTTCGGTTTTTTGTTCTTTCTAACCATGTCCGGCCGCTCGCTACTTGTCGGAAAACTCCGTCAGATCGTGCGCGAAGCGCTCCGGCCGCTCCCAATGCAACGCGTGCCCCGTTTCGGGGTACACGACGAGCTTCGCGCCGGAAATTTTGCTGACGAGCAGCTCTTCGTCTTCTTTTTTGAAGAAATTGTCTTTGCTACCCCAGAAAACCAGCGTGGGCACCTTAATGTGATCGAGTGCAACGGCCTGCTGCGAACCGAAACTTTTTCCGAGGCCATGCCACGTGGCGGCGGGCGCTTTGAGAGCTTCGTTCACCAAAGTTTCGAAGAACGTAGGCGGCACAGGCGCGTAGATTGTGCTGGCTTGAAAGTCGCGCGCAAACGTGTACGGGATCGGGTCCTGCAAACCGCCAAAAACTGTGGCGAGCGACTCGCGCTCCTGCGGATCGTGAATGATCCCCGGGCCGGAGCCGATCAGCACGAGTTTCGCGATGCGGCCCTGATCGTCCGCTGCGACTTGCTGCGCGACGAAGCTGCCGAGCGAGTGGCCTACAAGAACGACGTTGTGGAGATCGAGCTGCGCGAGGAGCGCTTCGATGTCGCCCGCAAAATCCGCGCGCGCGAAGCCGTCCGACGGATGATCGGACCAGCCGTGTCCGCGCAGCGTGACTGCGTACACGCGATACTTCGCGGATAGCAGCGGAAGCACCAGATCGTAGGAGTGCCAGGAATCGCCAGCACCGTGTAAGAGCACGATGGGCCGCCCAACTGGATCGCCCTGAACAACGTAGTTCAGCGTAATTCCTGACTTCAGCTTGATCAGCAGAGATTGAGGCTTTGCGGCGTCGGTATCCTTCGCGCCACCCCAGCTTGCGCTCGCGGCGAGAAAGACGAATACGGCGGCGATGAGGAATTGTTCGAGCCTATGCACGCAACTGCGAGACTTCGAAACTGATTTCATGGTTTCACTCCCTGGATGAGACTGGAATTTGGTCTGGCGATTTACGGGAAAACAAACCAAACGCGACGCCCAGCGCGATCACCGACAAGAAAATCGCCGGCAACCGGCGCTCCGGGCCCGGCGCGTCGAGGTTCAGGCTCCCCGCGAATGCCCAAATCAAGAACGCGATGGTCACAGCGCCCGCGAGAAACCGAGCGACGCTCAGATGTTTGGTTCGTTGCAAACGAACGAGTGCAGCGACCACAACGAGCAGGTAAATGATTACGAAACCGAACGTTGCGATCGTGCCGAGCCAGCCGTAAAGATCGAAGGCATTCACGCGCGAAAGAATCAAACCGGTGGCAGGTACCGCGGCGGCAACGCCGGACGCGAGAAGCGCGATGTGCGGCGTGCGGTTTACAGCGTGGGCGCGGCTCAGGTGAACGGGCAGCTCTCCGTGCGCCCCCATCAGCAGCGCTGTGCGCGCGGCCGCAGTGATGCATGCGAGCGCGCAGGCGAAGAAGCTGACGATGGCGCCGATGGAAAGCAGTGGCGCGAGCCAACCGGCGCCCTTGAGTTGCGCCAGCAGCTGCAACGGCGCGGGGCTATTCGCGATCAGGTCGAAGTGCCCGCCGAATGCAGCGACCTCGGCATACGCCGAAAAAACAAACAGGACGCCCGAAAGAATTGCCGTGCCCAGAATGGCGCGAGGGATCGTCTTCAATGGCGCGTGCGCCTCGCCGCCGAGCGCGGCAGCGCTTTCGAAGCCAACAAAACTGAATGTCGCGAGGATCAGCCCCGCACGAATCGGCGCTAAATGAAGAGCCGCGGCACCGAATTGAGAGCTATCCCACGCAAGCCGATGCGACCCCGAAGGGTAGAAAAAAAGTAGCAGGATCAGCGAAATCGACAGCGCTTCGAAAATCAGCATGAAGCGCGTGGAAAGTTCAACGTTGCGATAGGCAAGCGCCGTTGCCACCGCGACGCTTGCAAAAATTACGAACGCACCGGCCGTGGCGTGACCGAGCCGGTCGCCGAAAAGCCCCTGTGCGTATTGCACGATTCCGCCGGTTACAGCAGACGCCGTTCCCACGTATGCGACTAGCAGCGCCCAACCCGCCACTAGTCCCGGCCAAAATCCGAGCTCTTTGTGAACGTATGCGTAGAGCGATCCCGGCGAAGCCGACGATTTTGCGAACACGTTGATGTGAATCGCGACCAGCGCGACCCCGACCGTGGCGAGCAGGTACACGAGCCACGACGAAACTCCGGACACTGCGATCACGAGAGGAATCACCATCGCCGGAGAAGCCGTTGGCGCAATGCTCGAAAGCGACTGCGCCAACGTTCCCCACTGCGGCAGAATGCCCTGCCGTAGCCCGTAGTCACGTTCCGTCGCGATCGCGATTTGCGACGCGCTCGAATCGTCAGCCGACATTCACTCTCCCTGCGTGACGAAAATTTCTTGGGGCGACGCCGCGCATACAGTCGCCCCAAGCTGCTCCCGGGGTAAGGGGGAGCAAGCTCACCAGACCAGCCGCAACGCGAGCTGCACGTTGCGCGTTGGTCCTGCGCTGTTCAACAAACCAAAGCCCGTGCTCGCCACCGTCCGCCAGTTATCACCGGCCGGGCTCAGATACGGATTGTTGAAGGCGTTGAAGATTTCGCCGCGGAATTGCAGCGCCCACGGCCCCGAGCCCAAGAACCCAGATTCCTTGAGCTGAAATTGCTTTTGGAAAGCCCAGTCGGAGTTCACCAGGTTGCGAAGGCGAACGGTATTGCGTCCCGCCGTTCCATCGTTTCCGAGCAGAGGCTGCGTGTACTGGGTCTGAGTTGCCAGCGCAGTCGGATCGTTAAGAACGAAGGGCGAGCCTGACGGGTTAAAGTTTGCGCGGGTGTTGTCGTCACCGTTGGGAATGTAGTTGCCGTCGATGTTGACGTCTGAAATGCCCAGCACGGGTCCGGACAGAATTGTTCCGGGCACGCCGGACTGCCACGTCGTGACGGTCTGCACCGACCATCCCTTCAAGGCAACGTTCGCAAGGAGACCCGAACGGTTCTGGAAGAACGGCACGTTCCACACCCCGGTGATCGAGACGCGATGCGGAACGTCGAAGTTCGAGACGGCCCGTTCGAGATTTAGCGCGCTTGCATTCTGTGGGAAGCCGTTATCGTTGGCGTCCTGCGTGGGATTCAGCGAGGACGAGTTGTCGATCGATTTCGACCACGTATAAGACGCCTGCACGATCAAGCCGTACTTCAACGAGTGCCGCAGATTGAGTTGGAGCGCGTTGTAGTTTGAAGCGGCCAGGTCGGTATCGAGGTTCACCTGGTCGAAACGTGGATCGAGCCGGTTGTTGCCGGGGCCGTACGCATTGGCGGTGGCGGCTTGAAATTCTGCGAGCCGCGCCAACTCGTCCGCTTCGCTGGTCGCCGGCGCCGGGCCGTTGACGATCGAGTTGATCGGAATCACGTCGCCGAGATGCGTTCCCTTCGAGCCGACGTAGCCGATGCTCGCCACAGTGGCCGATGCGATCCGGTACTCCAGCGTCAGGTTGTATTGCTGCGAGTACGGGTTCGACGAGTTGCGGTTCACCGTCGTCAGCGATCCGAAGTTCTGGAGATCGCCGAACGAACCCAGCTGCGATTGCGCTGTGGTGATAATCGGCGCGGTGCCGTTGTAGAGCGCGTCAAAGTTGTTCGGGCCGACGAAAGACGAATTGCCGTTGAGCGCGAAGCTGTAGTTGAGCGGCGGATTCGAGCGTGCGGATGCGAGCGAGGAGAACGTGAACGAATCCCAGTAAATTCCGTATCCGCCGCGAACCACAAGCTTCCCGCTGCCGGGATTCCACGCAAACCCGATGCGCGGGGCCAGATTCGCCGGATTCGCTTTCACGACGGGATTGCCTTCGCGAAACGCACCCAACGCGCCGGTGCCGGCGTCTCCTATCGGTTCGTTCAGGGTGGGATCGAGAACGGCAATCAATCCGTGTGCTTCGCGAAGCGCCGCTTGATACTCCCACCGCAGACCAAGGTTGATCGTGAGCGTCGGACGGATTTTGAAATCGTCCTGCGCGAACAGGCTGAACAGATTGGTGCGAAAGCCCAGCGCCGTTGGCCCGAATTGCTGCGACCACGCCGACGGCTCGCCCGTGAGATAGGAATCGAGATCAGGGAACGTGAACGAGCCGCGTGCGTTCGTGGCGTTCTGCGAGTTGTCCTGGATCTTGCGGTAATCGAAGCCAAAGCGGAGCAAGTGCCTTCCGACTTCGTGGCTCAGTACGTCGTTCACCTGATAAATGTTGAACGTGCGGCCCTGCGGAAAGTACGGCAGCGCGCCGAATCCCACTACGCCGCTGATTATGAAGCGCGGCGTCTCGAGGCCGTCTTCCGGCGGAAGCGTAGCGATCGAACGCGAATATCCAACGCGCAGCTGGTTCACTGTCGTCGGCGAAAACGCGTAGGTGTCCGTGATGTTCGGGTTGCGCTCTTCGTTGTGAAGGTTCGAGTCGAAGCCCGCGAGCGTGTTGAACGCTGCGAAGGTGAGGATCGACGTCCCCGTCGCCTGCAAATACCGAATGGAGAGAGTGTGCTTGGGCGAGAGAACTTGGTCGCCGCGCACCAAAAATTGGTAGCTGTTCGAAGGCGACGAGAACTGTTGATTGATCGAGCCGATGTCGGGATTGGTTGGATCGCCCGGATCGGGCCCTGTTGGCAACGGCAGATAGGTTTGCGTCAGTTGCTGAATGACCGGATCGGTGATTGTGTTGCGAGCGGCCTGCGTGGGAACGAGTGCTACGTCCGTGTATCCGCCACCAAGGGTTTTCGCTTGCTCCCACCCGCCGAAAAGGAACGTCTTGTTTTTGATCGCCGCTCCGCCGGTGGAGAAGCCGTAGTTGTTCTCGTCGATGCGCGTGGCTTTGCCCGTCGTGTCGTAGTAGTCGCGCGCGTTGAACAGATCGTTTTTCACAAAATCGTAAATGTCGCCGTGCCAGCTGTTCGTACCGGTCTTGGTGACGAATTGGATTTCGCCGTTGGAGCGAATGCCGTATTCGGCGGGCGGATTCGAAGTGATGATGTTGAGTTCCTGAATGAAATCCGGAACTGGAGCGGCGCCGACCGCGATGCCGCCGAACTCCCAGTCATTCGCGTCGATAAAGTCGATCTCAACGTTGCTGGCCTCCGGCCGCCCGCCGTTCGCAGCGATCAGGCCAGTCTGCGCGCCGGCGACTTTCACCAGCGTCCCGCGGCCCGTGCTGTACATCGGTTGCACGCCGGGTTCGAGCGCGAAAAGCGTGGTGGTATCGAGACCTTCGATTGGAAGGCTGCCGACTTCCTCGGCGTTTCGCGAAGTCGCGAGCTGCGCGTCAGTCGTGTTGAAGTTCGCCGCTGACAACGCTTCAACGGTGATCGTGTTCGCTTGTCCTGCAACCTGCAGCGTCACGTTCTGCGTAGTCGTGCCGCTGGACGTGACGACGAATGCCGCGTCCACTTTGGCAAAGCCTTTTGCCTCGACGGTCAGTTCGTATTTTCCGGGTGGCAGCGCCGTGAAAACGTAGACGCCGTCGCTGCCCGTCGTAATCGCTCGAACCGCGTTCGTGTCCTTGTTCTGCAGCGTCACGACCGCTCCGTTCACTACGCCACCGCCTGAATCGAGCAGCGTTCCCTGCACCGTGCCCGTCGTGTACTGCGCAAATACCGGCGCCGCCGAAACGACGCTCAACCAAAGCAAAAGAAAACTTCGAACAAACCTTCCCGCAAATGGCATCGTCATCTCCCTGTGTGAACTCCCGTGTTCACGCGAGGCAACCTGTCGTGGCGCAGAACGGGCCTCGATCGTTCTGTTTTCGTTCAGTTCGCGATTCGTGCTGAATTCAGGGAAAAACTACGAAAGGAGAGGACACGCACAACAAAGGCGGGAAGATACCGAACGCGCAGCGACGGCAGATGATGCCAAGACGGCGAACGAAATCGAAAGCCGAAGATCCCCTGAAACTGAAGCACCCAAGGACATAACACCCCTTTTTCAATGTACGAGCGTAGATTGTGGCGCCAATCGCCGGGGGCATTCCGGAGAATTCGCCACTAAAACAAAAAACCCACCTGCCGTGCAACTTGGCGGTGGGTCGCTTTACAACTTGCGTCTGGCTTTTGGTCTAGTTTGCCAGCGTCACCCCGCCAATCGACACACCGCCACCGCAACAAGTACATGGCGCGGATGTGATTGGCAGAGAAAAGTTCATGGGTGCAGCCTACAGGAAAGACCTGACGGTCACAACTCGAATTAAGCTTTCGCTCGCATCAAAAATTTTTATGGATCGCTAGATCGAGTGGTGCCCGAGCTTCAAATTCCAAAGCGCCGCCGCGAGCGCATCGATTTCCTCGCATGTGTTGTAGAAAGCGAGCGACGGACGCACTGTGCTCTCTACAACGAAACGCCGCAAAATCGGCTGCGCGCAATGGTGACCCGCGCGCACCGCAATGCCCTGCCTGTTCAGCGCCGCTCCAACGTCTTCGGTTCTATACTCGTCCAGCACGAACGACAGGACGCCGGCCTTTTCCTTCGCCGTTCCGATCAACCGCAATCCGGGAATTCGCAGCAACTGCTCGGTGGCATACAGCAGCAGATCGTGTTCGTACTTCGCGATATTCGCCATCCCGATGCGTTCGAGATAGTCCACCGCCGCGCCGAGGCCAACAGCATCGGCAATGTTCCCGGTTCCCGCTTCGAAACGACCCGGAGGCGGCTGATACGTCGTTTTCTCGAAGGTGACGTCTTGAATCATGTTGCCGCCGCCCTGCCACGGCGGCGAATTCTCGAGTACGTCTGTCTTCCCGTACACCACGCCGATTCCAGTCGGGGCAAACATCTTGTGCCCGGAGAAAACGTAAAAATCGCAGTCGAACGCCTGCACGTCCGTCGGCAAGTGCGAAACGGCTTGCGCACCATCGAGCAAAACCTTGGCGCCGTAACGATGCGCCATCTCGATCATCTCGCGCGCCGGCGTCACCGTTCCAAGTGCATTGGAAACCTGCGGAAACGCCACAAGACGCGTTTTCTGATTCAGCAGGCGTTGATACTCGTCGAGCAGAACTTGTCCGCTGTTATCTACGGGCACGACGCGAAGCTTCGCGCCCTTCTCCGCGCAAAGCATTTGCCACGGAACGATGTTCGCGTGATGTTCCAGCCAACTGATGACGATCTCGTCGTCCTTCTGGATGTGTTGGCGTCCCCAACTCTTTGCGACGAGATTGATTCCTTCGGTCGCACCGCGCACGAAGATGATTTCGCGCGTCGTCGGCGCGTTGATGAAGCGCCGCACCTTTTCGCGCGCAGCCTCGTAAGCGTCGGTGGCGCGTGCCGCCAGCTCGTGGGCCGCGCGATGAATATTCGAGTTCTCGTGTTCGTAGTAATAGGAGAGTCGATCGATTACGCTCTGCGGCTTTTGGGTCGTCGCGGCGTTGTCGAGCCAGATCAGCGGCTTGCCGTGAACGCGCTCCTGCAAAATTGGAAAGTCACGACGAATAGCTTGAACGTCGAAGCCAACGGACGAAATGTTTAGTGGGGTCGGTGCGGAGGTTGCGGACGGCAACGACAAATCCGAAAGACCCGGCACGCCCGACGGCACGAGTTGTCGGATCTCGCTGAGGAATGAGTAGGCGATGGAAGCGTCCGTGGACTCGCGCGGCAGCGCCGAGCCCGAAATTTGCGGTGCGGCTGGCGCAGCGAAAGCCTCATCAGTTTTTGGAGCGACTGATCCCGGAACGTATGACGACGCGGCCGGCGCGTCGGCGATCGCGAAACTGTTCGCAATGCTGCGCAGATCGGACTCGCTGTGTATGCCGCTCGCCGGCTCCGCTGCGTTCACCGGAAGCGCCGGAACAGCCGCCGCCGAAAAAATCGGCCGGATTTCGCTCAGAAACGAAAGCGACGAGAATCCGCCGTATCGCGTCTCCGTCGTTCCGCCCGGAACCTCGGGAATCGCCGTTCCCGGGATCGCGGGAACTTGCGCTTGCACCGGAGGAATCGCAGAGTTCGCGGGTAACGCCCGAATCTGCGTTTCGGACAGCACACCCGGAAGCGAAGTGAAATTCACCGGCGTCACGGGCGGGACCGCCTGCGCAGCCCTCGGAATATCCGCACTCCGCTGCGCTTCCGGGAACGAGTTCTCGGCAGGCGCCGCATAACCCGGCAACGCCGTGAAGAACTCGTTTGCCATCCGCGCCAGCACCTCAGGATCGAGCGGCGGCACGCCTAAAGTTTTGTCTGGCTCACTTGTACTCATGGTAGTGACCAACTTCGACGTCATCGAGCGCGGCGATCGCGTCATCGACCAGCACGGCAGCCGAGCAGTACAGAGATATCAAGTAAGAAGCGAGCGCCTTGTTGCTGATGCCCATGAACCGCACGGACAAACCCGGCGTCTGCTCGCCCGGCAGCCCCGGCTGGAACAATCCGATCACGCCTTGCTTCTTCTCGCCGACGCGGAGCAGCAGGATGCTCGTCTTGCCGCCGTCCGACTTCGGTTTCGACTGGCCATCGATGCGCAGTTTGTCGGTTGGAATCAGAGGAATGCCGCGCCACGTCAGAAACGGTGTCCCAAACAACGTGATCGTCGGGGGAGGCACGCCGCGCCGGGTGCATTCCCTTCCGAATGCCGCAATTGCGCGCGGATGCGCAAGGAAGAACGACGGCTCCTTCCATACCTTCGTCAGCAATTCGTCCAGATCGTCCGGCGTCGGCGCGCCTTTTCGCGCCTTCACGCGCTGCGACGGCACAACGTTACGCAAAAGCCCGTAATCTTCGTTGTTGATCAGCTCGCCTTCCTGGCGTTCCTTCACGTTTTCGATCGAAAGGCGCAGTTGCTCGCGCACTTGGTCGTACGGATTGCTGTAGAGGTCGGACACTCGCGTGTGCACATCAACTACCACGGAGATGTCGCACAGTGTGTATTCACGCGGCTTTTCGTCGTACGGGAGATAGCTTTCCGGCAGAGGGCTCTCGCCTTTCTGACCGCAAACCACTTCGAGCACGCGGTCCTCTATCACGCGATTCACTCGCAGCGTGCCGGCCTCAAGCGGCTTCCAATCCAGCAGGCGGACGAGCCACCGGGGCGTGATCGCGCCATACTGCGGCGGCGTCTTGGTTACGTTCGCTAATTGAAATGCCGCACGATCGGTGAGTGAATGACGATTCGGTGTGTCCGCCACGGCGTTCCCCTTGCCCATCCAACCAAATTTTGGAAATGCGTCTTACGGTGGTCGAAATTCTATCCTCTTCCCGCGTCCGCGGCTAGCGCATTGAACACTTTCTCCCAAATACCAGACTCAATTTCGGGAACTCAGTTACTCTTCGTGTTGAATGGAAATTACCGGGAACCGCTGGTGGGGTTCGCGCATCTAGTGTCAGCAGGACGCGCGGTACGAAGTTTGGCGCGAAAGGAGACTGGTGAAAAATAGCACGCCTCGGACTCCCGTCTCGATCAGCGACTGGGTCCAGAAACTGGCAGCAATTCCCTCCTCAGAGTTCACTCACGACAACGTACAACGCATCATCGAATCTCATTCTCTTCTTCTCGAATCACTCGAGCCATACATCGTTTTTTCTCCGGAGCGTTACACCCGAAATTTGATCTTCAAGAATGAGATTTTTGAGTGTCTCGCCATGTGTTGGGACATCGGTCAATCCAGCGGCGTGCACGACCACAATGACCGGCTCGGCTGGATGTACCTCGCGAGCGGCCGGCTTTTCATTCAGAGCTATCGCATTGAATCGCGCGACCCCGCGACGCGCACCTGCCGCCTCACCGCCACCTACGGCGTGGAGCTAAACGCTGCACAAGCCTCCGACGTGGACCGCGAACATGGCGTCCATAAAGTCTCCAACCTGCCCAAGTTCGGCGAGCGAGCCGTGAGCCTTCACTTGTACCAACTCCCAATGGAAAGCTGCGAAGTCTATTCGCTGGAGCACGGCACCTACGCCACAGTTCCGATGGCTTACACGACAGAATACGGGCAACGCCAGAATGATCGAAGCACGCATCGTGCAGCGCAAGCTGGCAGTTAATTCGTCCATTAAGAGGCCAGCCAAGAAGAAAGTCTCATCTTTCCCCATCGCTGAAGAGCCCGTTCATACCTCGAGCTTTACGACAGGCGTCACGTTCGGAAGAATTTTCTCCACCAGTGGCTTGCCATCTTTGTCGCGCGGCGCCTTCATGCCGTAGGCGTTCACGGGTTGCGAGCGATTGACCCACAACGTGTAGTAAAGGTGGTCCGCGCGAGGATCGTCCGTATTCGGATGTAGCAGAACCGTAAGGCCAAGACTATTGAGCTGCACCCACGGCACGATCACTGCCAGCAAATCATTCGTAAAACCAAAATAGAACGATGGGGTTGTGTGCGGTCCGCGTGGCTGCAGGTTCCAGTCGCCAAGTTCCACCGGAAAGCGTTCGCCCGCCCAACGGCGAATCAAAGCCGCTCTCTCGAACGAGTCCTGGTCGAAATAAAAGTGTGCGTGGTAGCTCTTGATGTCCGTAAACGCGCGAGGTTTCGCCGGTAGCCCATTCTCCGTCCCCGGCCACAGGCCCGGCGGCCGCACCGTAGGCTGCTTCAGCGTTTCATAACCCCACTCGCTTACACCCGTATCCGCGGAGACGTAGGGCTTGATGGGCCCGTTCAGCGCCGCGAAGGCTGCAGCCGGACCTGAAGCAGCCGTGTCGGTTTCAAGCTCCCTTGCTTGCGCGGCTTCGTCGCCGAGCGTCAGTCCGATCGCGGCGGCACCGGCGCCGAAAAGAAAACTGCGTCTCGACGGCGAAAGCCAGTCGGCCCATTGCTGATCAATCTCAGAGTTCTTGACGATTCGCTCGTTCGGGGAAATACGGAGATGATCGGAGTTCTTCTTGTACTCGTCGCACATTTTTGTTTCTCCTTATAGAACGATTCTTGGCCGCGAAGCGTCAGCTCAGGGCTTAACCGGAAAACCCGCGGCCTTCCATTCCTGAAATCCGCCAATTACGTCTGTCGCGCGATGCAGTCCGATATCCTGCAAAGCGACGGCCGCGAGACTCGAGGTGTAGCCCTCTGAACAAATAACGATCACCTCGATGTCGTGGTCGGTCGCTACCGGGAGCTTCGCACTCGATGCCGGGTCGAGCCGCCACTCCAGTACGTTGCGTTCGATAATCAACGCGCCCGGAATAGTTCCCTCCTCCAAGCGCCGCTGCTCTGAACGAATATCGACGATATTCGCTGTTCGTTCGACCATCGCTTTGTACGCCTCATCAGGCGACAGTCGCCGGAGTCGCGTCCGCGCAGACAAAAGTATCTGGTCAATGTTTGGGACATCTTCCTGATCAGGAGTTTTGCGCTCCCAACCTCGCCATGTCTTATCAGTCGGCTCAGCTTCGTCTGATGACCGTTCGCGCGGAATCAGCTGGTTGCCATCCAGCTCGTATTCGTTCATGTCGCTAAGCGGAGGAGAATACGCGTGAATGCTGATAGCGGGCGCGAGCGACGCATTGCGAACATCGTGGGCATAGTGGGGACCGAACGAACGCGGGTTTCCAGGAAGCAGAACCCGCGTCCGCTCTCCAGGACGATGCTCTTCCAGAATACCGGTCGCTACTACCAACGCCCCGGAAGATGCTCCATGGTCATGAAAACCGGTCGACTGTCCTGGAAGCCAGCTAATCACCCAGATGTCGTAGTCCTGAGCGAGAACGAGCCGCTCATACCATCGCTCTTCGGCGCGCAGCCGCACCTTATCGACCCAAGCGTTGGACGACACGAATTTCGCGACGATCAGCGCGAGTTCTTCAGGAGCCTTCGAAATGTTTCCGGCAACGCCTTGCACATCCACAGATTCAATGTCGTTTTCTTGTTCGACCCGGCTATCGATCCCGAATTGCATCAATTCCCCCGAGAATGAAAGGTGGTATGGAAGTCGCGAACGCAAATCCAGACGCATCGGCCAACTACGAGCGCCAAACGACGTTCGGTTCAGATGAGCTTTTGGGAAAAGAACTTCAGGAAAACCGAAGAATGTCCGCAGCTCACCGGAGGAACGACTGGTGGCAGCGACAACATTGTGAGAGAGGAAGCATCAGAGGCGATGCTAGCACGGTACGAAGGATTTCATCAACGGTATCGAGCGACGCCGTTGACACATTCGGCATATTGAACTGCAGACGTCGGGATCAAAGCTCTGCGGGAATTAGATTTGCGCCTCAGCCGATACTTCATGCGCGGTTTCTCGGAATTCCGAGGTCGCATGGCACCGCGCGATCTGTGAGCAGATCCCAGTTAGTCGCGTTACCGGAAGTGTGACGCGTTTGCCTCACGGCTGAGGTTCGATTCCGATGTCGTCGTTTACCGCTTCTCGAAACCTCTGCTTGCAACCAAGATATTTCTCCGTGGTTTGCACGGACACATGCCCTAGGAGGAATTGAATCTGTTCCAGTTCGCCTCCCGATTCATGGCAGAAGCGTGGACACGAACGTCGCAGATCATGTAGCGCAATCCTGGTCAGGCCCAGCAGTCCTGCGTATTGCTAAACGATGTTCCAGACAACTTTCTCGGCCATCGCTTCGCCCCAAATTGATCCACTCCGACAAACGCGGCGGAAAAGTCTGCCGGCGGACACGCCCGATGCGTGCAGCCACCCATCAATCGTGGTCTTCACCCACTCGGACATTGGCATCGTGCGAACGTGACCTCCCTTTCCGGTCAGGTCACTGGTATGATGGCCCGATATCAGGTCAGGCCGTCGCCGTGATTTTCGTTCAGAAGGCCGACCCGCCCCAGCCTTTCCATGGGAAACGGGAACGACTGCCCTGATACGAGTGTCCCTGCCGGAAATCACGGAATCGCGCATTCGAAAGTCCGTCGGTGGTAACGCCAATTGCAACAAGCTCGAGCATTGAAGGTTTGCTGAGTGTTGCATGCATGCATACTCCATTTCACCAATTTACCTAAATGTTCGAAGAATTAAGGCCTCAGAAACCGAATCGCCGCTGCAGCGCTCTGATGAACCTGGCCCCGGGGCTGTAAGACTTGAGACGTTCACTTGCTCACCTGAGCGACGTGTCCTTTGCGAAACGGACCTAGAGAGCCATTGCATGTTCCCCAGCTATACGTAGCCCATTCAGAAACCCAACTAGGACTTTCACTGCATCGGTATCCGACGCCGATTCAACGGTTTAATGTTTCTAATTCAAGATTCGGGACCAGGAGGTCGAAGGTTCAAATCCTTTCGCCCCGACCATTTCCCACCTGCTGAACTTCTCCACAATTTTATATAACAGAGTAGTAACTCGCTAATCCTGCGAGGACGCCACTTTCTCGTGCAGGCGCACGAAACGCGTGTCTGCGCGGAGCGCGTCGTACCGGGGATCGGCCGCGAGCCAGACGAGTTCGGCCTCGCGCTCGGCTGCAGCGGCGGTGAGCGAATCGATCGCCGCCTCAGGCTCGCCGAAGGCAAGCTTCAGCAGAGCCTGCCGCGTCTTGCTGATCGAAGATGCGACCGCGAGAAAG
>Ga0181537_10002523_pt1 | contig 16075 bp, 17 predicted proteins | sample PEATcosm2014_Bin_39_FD_119765 | JGI IMG/M metagenome (GOLD analysis project Ga0181537, IMG submission 119765) | Peatland microbial communities from MTU Mesocosm Facility, Houghton, MI, USA - PEATcosm2014_Bin23_10_metaG | ecosystem: Environmental > Terrestrial > Soil > Wetlands > Peat | place... | reverse complement strand
CTGCCGTTGCGCGAGGAGAACAATTTTCTGCCCGACCTGAAAAGCATCCCCGCCGACGTTCTGGCGAAAGCAAAGGTGCTCGTGCTCAACTATCCGAACAACCCGACCGGCGCGAGCGCCACGCAGGAATTTTTCGCCGAGGTGGTCGCGTTCGCGAAGAAAAACAACATCGTCGTCATTCACGATTTCGCCTACGCCGCGCTGGTTTTTGACGGCATGCCGCTGAGTTTTCTCGCCACGCCCGGCGCGATGGAAGTGGGCATCGAGCTTCACTCGACGAGCAAGAATTTCAACATGACCGGCTGGCGCTGCGGCTTTGTCGCCGGCAATGAACTGCTGGTCAAGGCCTACGCCGACGTGAAGGACAACACCGACTCCGGTCAATTCCTCGCGATCCAGCACGCGAGCGCCTACGCCTTCGATCATCCCGAAATCACCACCGGCATTGCGGTGAAGTATTCGCGGCGGATGGATTTGCTGGTGGAGACGCTGCGCGCGGTCGGATTCAAGGCGCACAAGCCGGGGGGATCATTCTTCCTTTACGTCGCAGCGCCGAAAAGCGCGCAGGCGGCGGACGGCTCCGGCCCGGTGGTGGAGTTTCCCACGGCGGAAGCGTTCAGCCAGTGGATGATTACGGAAAACCTGATTTCGACCGTGCCCTGGGACGATGTCGGCGCCTATGTGCGCTTCAGCGTGACCTTTGCCGCCACCAACACCGAGGAGGAAAGCCGGGTCGTGGCCGAAATCGGACGGCGCTTGAGCCGCCATACATTCCAATGGTAAAACGGCAAAGTTCCCTTTAGATTGCGATCAATCGGGCTCCAACTTTGAAACGGCATGTACATCATCACGGCCACTTTTGATCCGGACGCGGCGTTTGCCCGGGCCAGCGAAATGCTGGCGCTGGGGGATTCGCCGGAACGGCTGGCGGAACGGCTGGGCATCATCCGCGACATGGAAATCGTCAAGCAAGGCGTCGGGAATGCCTCGTTCAAGCGGCTGCTCACCGACATCAAGCAGCTCAAGCATTTCGTCGCCATCAATCAGCAGATTGAAGAGGTCAAGGGCGGCAAAACGATGCTCAGCTTTCTCGGTGACGGTTTCAAGGAAAAGCAGATCGCCCGGCTCGAGGAGGAGCGCCGGAAGTTGGGGTCGCTCATCGAGGCGCCCAAGTGGTTTTATCAGCAGCCGCGCGTCCACCTTCTCTCGACCATCCGCGACTACGCGCTCGATGGCTCGCAACAGGGCGATGCGGTCTGGACGGAAATCAGCCGCGACAAACTGGTTTATCCCATCGCCAACATGTTTGAAACGGCGGACAAGGATTTTGCGCAGGAACTCGTGACGCAGTTGGAGAAGCCGTTCAAGGACATCGACCCGCGGTTTCTGCTCGAGAAGTTCGAGGGGCACCGCTCCATCATGTTCGATTTCGACAAGGGCGTGGCGATGTACTACACACCTGCGCCCGCGCATTAATCTGGGACGCGAAGAGACTCGCGTCCCTGCCTCTATCCATTATTGCTGCGGTGAGGGGGCGCTCGATGGCGCGGGCGGTGCCGGCGCGGAGGAATCAGCAGGCGCGGACGAATCCTCAACCGAGGCAGGCGGCGCGCTGTCCGGCGCTCCCTGGTCTCCGGGGCCGGGCTGGTCGACTTGCGCGGGCGGATCGACCAGGACGAAGTGATACGTCACCCCGGAATCGGCCAGGAGCTTCTTCGCGTATTCCTGCGACTGCTGCTCCATCTTCATCTCGCGCAGTTTCGACGAAATATAGCCGCGCGCATCGGCCACGGGCACGACACCGGCGGGTTGAATGGCGGTCACTTTCAGGAACTGATACCCCAGGGAGGTCAGAAAAACCGGGCTGACCGTGTTGACCTTGGTGGCGAAGGCCACGTCGTCAAAGCCGGGTTCGTTTTCGCCCCGCTGGAAGAAATTAATGTCTCCACCCTTGGGCGCGGAATAGCGGTCCTCCGAAACTTCCATCGCCACCTTGGAAAAGTCTTCGCCGTGCACGACACGGTCGCGGGCCTTGTCGATGGTCTTTTTCTTCGCGGCCTTGTCCGCCGGGGTGGTCTTGTCGTCGACGAGCAAAAGGACGCGGCTGGCGCGGACTTTCTCGGGAATGTTGAAACTGTCCTTGTTCTTGAGGTAGACTTGGTCGATTTCCTGCTCGGTCGGGTCGATGTTCTTGAAGGCCTCCGTCTGGAGCACTTTGCTGATGAGGACCTTTTCATGAATGCGCTGCTTCAATTCATCGAGGGTCAGGCCGGCGGTTTTGAGCTGCTGGTCAAAATCGGCATCGCTGGAGGTCCCCTTGAGGCGGTCGAGCTCGGATGCTTCCTCCTTATCGTCCTTTAATTGCAGCACGGCCGCGCGGTCCAGGATCAGCTTTTTCAGAACGATGTTTTTGAGCATCGCCGTTTGCACGATGGGCATCTTCGATTGGCCGACTTGATCGGCGGTCATCTGGCGCTGCTTCAGAAAGCTTGCGACTTCGGCGTCAAGCTCGCCGCGGGTGATCTGCCAGGTTCCTTTTTCCGCCACGATAAACTTCGGATCGTTCGGGTCCGTGACCGCCGGATGGCAGCCTGCCAGCAACGCCGCGCCGGCGAGAAGGAGTGCCGCCAGGGCGGGGAAATTTTTCGAGAAAGCGAAAACCGAACGGCGGACGGGAAAATAGGCCATTTATTTATGTAGCCGTTGCGCCGCGACATGCAAACCGTTTCCGATGGGTTTACCGACTTGTCATGTGGCTCGTTACTTGTCAGTTCGATTTAATCAGGCTAAGCTGACGCTCCTTCGAAGCTCTCCATGAAACTCCTCGCCTACTCCAAATGGGACGCCGTCCCGGTGCTCTGCGGCCTGGCGCATTTCGCGTTCGTGCTGACTTTTTTTGCCGTCTTTCCCATCGCGCCATGGTGGGTGCTGGTCGGCATGGGCTTTACCTACTCGTTCAGCATTTCCTGGAACATCAACGGCATCTCGCACAACTTCCTGCACAATCCCTACTTCAAGTCGCATCTGCTCAACCGGATTTTCAGCCTGACCGAATCGCTCGCGATGGGCTTCTCGCAAACCTTTTACGAATACGTCCATCAGCGCCATCACATGGGCAACAGCGACCGGCCCGACGAACCTGGCGAGACCATCGACTGGCTTTCCATCTACCGGCACGGCCACGACGGTGAGGCGGAAAACATCTGGAGCTACGTTTTCCTCAGCTATTTCCGCGACGATCCCAAGGCCATCTACCGTGAAATCGCGCGCCGCAATCCCTCCGATGCCTTCTGGGGCGTTTTTGAAATCGCCGCCTTCCTCAGCTTCTTCGTCCTGCTCGGTTTTTTGAACTGGCACTTCATCATCTTCTTCCTGCCCTTCTATTACCTGGGCCATTGCCTTTCCTACCTCAACGGCTATTACCTCCATTATGGGGGCAATCCCGACAAGCCGATCGCCTGGGGCGTCAGCAGTTATCACAAGCTCTACAACTGGCTCTGGTTCAACAACGGCTACCACGCCGAGCATCATTTTCGCCCCAAGATGCACTGGACCAAGATGGACGAGTTTCATCGCCAGATCGCCGACCAGCAGCGCCGCGAAGGCGTGCGCGTGATTACGCCTCCCCATGCGCTCGGCTTTCTCGATCCGAATTTGCCCGAAAAAAGCCGCCCCTTGCAGCCTCAATTGGATTCACCACCCCTATCCAGCCCGGCGCGGGTCAATTCTTAAAAATAAATTGGAGACAAAAGCTAGATGTTCTTACCCAAGACTTGCAATGGACGAAATGACCGGTAGTCTTTCCAAATCAGATACATCCGCGCACAAGGTCCCTGAACTCATACCCGCACGAATTACTTTACCCCCTTGACCCGCCCCTACTCCGGTTTTGCCTATGCACAAGGAAGCCTATCTCTCCTCTTCTGCGACTTACGCCGAAACCGGCCTTCAACTCGATTCTTTTGTCCGGAAGAGTTCCGAACCGGCTTCCCTCCTTATTTCCGTCAAGACCTCCTTTGGCAGCGCCGTCGCGGCCACGCGCGTGCCGGAAGCGGACGCCGAAACCTGGGCCGCGGGCCTGCGGCATCAGGCCAATGACCATCGTTATTACGAGCTGACCCACGACGCGCTGGGACATCAGATCGAGCACTATTACCTCCTGCTCAAGGATCACTCCGGCAAGACGCGCGCGATTCAGCCCTTCCTCATGGTCAACCAGGATCTCGTCACCGGCACGCCCCGGGCGGTTCGCCGTGTGATCGACCGGGTGCGTCGGAATTTCCCCTCCACGCTTGTCATGCGCATGCTCATGGTCGGCTGTTCCGCCGGCGAGGGCCACCTCGTTCGCGACCACTCCACCGGCGGCGTCGAGTGGGTCGCCCAGGCCTTGAGCGAAGCGCTCCAACCGGTGGCCCGCCGTTTTCAGGCGGCCATGATCGTCCTCAAGGATTTTCCCAAGACCTACCGCAAATCGCTCCGCCCCATGCGCCGCTCCGGTTACGCCCGGGTGCCCAGCATGCCGGGATCGCGGCTCGACCTTAATTTCAAGAGTTTCGACGACTATCTCCAGAGCAAGCTCAGCCACAAGACGAGAAAAAATCTCCGGAGCAAATATCGCAAAGCCGCCGCCGGCTCGCCGGTGAAGATGGAAGTCGTCTCCGATATTGAGCCGCACATCGACGAGCTTTTCCCGCTCTACCAGCAAGTGCTCGAGAGATCGCAGTACAAGTTCGAGGAACTCACGAAAACCTACTTCGTCGAGATCAGCCGTCGCATGAGGGAACGGGCGCTCTTCTTCATCTGGCGCCAGGACGGAAAAGCTGTCGCCTTCAGTTCCTGCGCCGGCCATGAAGGCGTCCTGCGCGACCACTACATCGGCCTCGACTACAAAGTGGCGCTCGATCATCACCTCTATTTCGTCACCTTTCGGGACATCGTCACCTGGGCCATCGAGAATAAATACCACACCTACTACAGCGCCCCGCTCAATTACGAGCCCAAGTATCACCTGCGCCACGACCTCGTCCCCCTCGATCTCTACGTCCGCACCGCCTGGGACTGGGTCAACCCGCTTTTCCGCTTCGTGGTGCCCTACCTTGAGCCCACGCGCTACGATCCCATGATCCGCAAATTCGCCAATGCGCATGAATTGTGGTGAGCCGGGGCGATAGCCCCTTTTTTGAAATCTGTCATCCTGAGCTTGTCGAAGGATCTCTAACCATTCCTTCCCCAATCATGCCTACCAATCAGGTCTGTTTCCAAACGGATGACGCCTGGGATTTCATCCCCGCAGACCGCCGTCCCGCCCTGCCGGGGGTCGACGTCCGCGAGGAAGCCAAGGGACTCCGCTTCATCACCTCGGCGGCGAAGATCAATGCCTTCGCCGCGAAGCACGCCGCCGAATTCCGCCCCTTCACGCTTTCCGGTTCCGGCGATTTCCATCATTTGAGCGCCGTCTGGATGCGCCAGTTCCGCGAGCCCTTCACCCTCCTCTCCTTCGACAACCATCCCGACTGGGACATCCGCCCGCCTCACTGGTCCTGCGGCGCGTGGATCAATCGCGCCCTCGAAAATCCCCAGGTGCAGAGCATCGGCATCTGGGGTTGCGCCAATTTCGAGTGCAATTTCCCCTCCCGGCTGCTCGGCAACCGGCACGCGGCCAAAACCCACAAGCTCCTCGTTTATCCCTGGCGGCAGAAACGGGTCCGCTATCCCGCCTACCTCAATCCGCTGCGGATCGGCAATTGGAAAGCGATGTTCATGGATTGGCTGGATCACGATCATGACCACAAGGTTTACGTCACCATCGACCTCGATTGCCTCGTCGCCGGAGAGGCCGTCACGAATTGGGAAAGCGGTCGCTTCACCTGCGCCGATCTCCTGTGGGCCCTGCGCGTGCTGCGCGAAAAAGTGCAAGTCATCGGTGGCGATCTCTGCGGCGGCTGGTCGCGTCCCCTCTACCAAACGCCTTTCCAAAAGCTCGCCGGATGGTTCGATCATCCCCCCTTGCCCGAACCGGCCAGGGAAGATTTGCTCTCCCGCAATCTCGTCACGCTCGAACGCCTCTGGCCCGCGCTCACCGGATCGCAAAGTTGAAGCTTTTTTTGTGCGCCCTTTTTCGCTAGCCTCCTCGTGACTCCTTAATCCCATGTATAAGAAGAAAACCACCGGCTTTTTCGCCTACTCTCCCTGGGATGCCATCCCCGCCATCGCCGGCGTGCTCAACGCCGTTTACGTCGTGATCATGTACATGGCTTTCACCTACTGGCACGCGCCGTGGTGGCTGCTCATCTGCATGGGATTCACCTTCTCGGTCAGCATCGGCTGGAACATCAACAGCGTCTGCCATAACTTCATTCACAATCCCTTCTTCACCTCGCCGCTGCTCAACCGGCTCTTCAGCCTCCTGCAATCGTTCGCGCTCGGTTTTTCTCAGGTCGCCTACGATGCCGTCCACACGCGCCATCATCGCGGCAACAGCGACAAGCCCGGCGACAACGGCGACACCATCGACTGGGTCTCCATCTATCGCCACAGCCACGACCACGACGACGCGGAAAGCGTCTGGGCTTACACCTTCCTCAGCTTCCTGCGCGACGATCCCATCGCGATCATCAAGGAATTGAAGGTCAAGAGCGAGTCGGAGGCACGCTGGGGCATCATCGAGATCGTCGGGTTCATGTCCCTCTACGTCGTGATGACCATCATCAATTGGAAGTTCATGCTCCTCTATTTCGTCTGGTTCTGGTACCTCGGCCACTGCCTCTCCTACCTCAACGGCTATTACCTCCACTACGGCGGCGACCCCGACCAGCCCATCGCGTGGGGCGTCAGCAGCTACCACAAGCTCTACAACTGGCTTTGGTTCAACAACGGCTACCACGCCGAGCATCATTTCCGCCCCAAGATGCACTGGACCGCCATGAAGGAATTCCATCGCCAGATCGCCGCCGACCAGGAAGCCGCCGGTGTCCGCGTCATCACGCCGCCCCATGCGCTCGGTTTCCTCGACCGCTCCCTGCCCGAAAAAAGCCGTTCCGTCATGGCCGAGCGCGCCATCAAAATCGCCAAGGAACTCGAGGCCCGGCAGATGCAGAAGGCGTGATCGTTCTTTCATGCACGACCAACTTCCCGCCGCCCTGCCCAAACCGGCGCCGGGTCTTTTCTGGAATCCCTATCTCCAGATTTTTCTCACCGTCCTGCTCACGGCGGCGGCGCAAATTCTCCTCAAGGTCGGCGCCGATTCCAGCACGGCGCATGATTCCCTCTGGAGCTGGCTCGGCCTCGCGGAGCTTGCCTCGTGGTGGACCTGGCTTGGCATCCTCGCCTTCGTCGCGAGCTTCGGCGGCTGGCTCTACGCGCTCCGCTTTCTGCCACTCGGCCTCGCCTTCGCCCTCACCAACGGCGTCCACATTTTCGTGCCCATCGGCTCGTGGCTTTTTCTCGGCGAACACATCGGCCTGCTGCGCGGCGGCGGCATCCTGGTCATCATCGCGGGCATCCTGCTCCTCGCGCAATCGGTCGCCAAGGCGGAGGAAAAAGTATGAGCCTCCTCGCCTGGCTGGTGGTCATCATCTCGCAACTGGCGCTCGTCGCCGGGCAGATTTTTCTCAAACGCGCCATGTCCCGCCGCGAGCACGGCGGCGAAAAAGCCCGCGGCTGGATCAGCATCCTCGCCATCGGCATCGCGGCCATGACCGTCTGGTTTCTCCTCTGGCTCGGCCTCATGCCAAGGCTCGACCTCAGCAAGCTCATGCCCTTTGAAGGCATCAGCCCGCTGCTCATCGTCCTCGGCGCCGCCGCATTCCTGCACGAGCGCCTCAACTGGCGCGGCTGGGCCGGGGTCGTCCTCACCTGCCTCGGCGTTTTGCTCGTCTCCGCGAGTTGATCACGCTTTAGCGCACGCGGCACCAGGGGAAAAGATTGGAGAATGAAGTCAGCCACGCCACCACGCCGGAGGCGACAAGCGAGAAAAGCGCGGAACAACCGAAGATCAATGGCCCGTACTCTTTTCCAAATTTCTCGCCCGCTTCCTGACCGACGGCCTGTCCTTGATTAAAGCCCTGCGCGTTTTGATCAATCGCGGCCTGGGCTCCTGAGATCGCGCCGCCAATCATCAGCGCCACCAGGGCCACCACACAGAACAACACGATAAACGAAATGCCAAAGATCACCACCGCCGTGACGATGCGCATTCCGGTCGGGTCCCCGCGCTGGGAAGCTCCAATTGGAGGCGGGATTGGTGGGCCCGGAGGAAGGCCGGTCGGCGACAAATTAAAGCCCGCAATTTGCGCCAACGGAGTCCATTGCGCCAATCCCTCGTGCCAGGCAAAGTCGCTGTCCTTGATCGCGCCGAGGTCCCGTTGCCGCCTCGCCTCGTCAAAGGAGTAAGGTCCAAGTTGCTTGCCATCTTTGGTGAGATAAATGTCCACGGTCGCTCCCCGGTAGAACTGTTCGTGACCGATTTATCGTGTTCGCGACCGTTTGGCAATCCTTGTCCGGAGTCGCGTCCCTACCCAATTTAATACCGCGAACCGGAACGCGCGAAGCCGGCCTTCGTAAAGCCGACGCCGCCCGTGCGGGGCGCGGTGCGGTTATTCGACGAGGACGACCCATGCGAACGAAATCCGCCGTGACGCGGGGCCGGACGGTGCGGGCGATCAATCCCGGAACCGAAATTCGGCACGTTATCGCGCGGACGGTCGGGCTGGCTCGCCGCTCCCTCGAAAGGATGGCCTTTCAACACCGGAATCGGCTTGCGGATCAGGCGCTCGACATTGCGCAGAAGATTCCGCTCCGAGCTGTCGCAGAACGCGATCGCCATGCCGTCGAGGCCCGCGCGCGCCGTGCGCCCGATGCGGTGCACGTACGACTCGGGTTCCTCGGGCAGGTCGAAATTCACGACCAGCGCGATCCCCTTCACGTCGATGCCGCGCGCCGCGATGTCGGTCGCGATCAGCACCCGGCTGCGCCCCGCGCGGAAATTCTCCAGCGCGCGCTCGCGTGCGCCCTGCGACTTGTTGCCGTGGATCGCATCGGCCTTGATGCCGTCCTTGTAAAGTTGATCGACCAATTTGTTCGCCATGTGCTTCATGCGCACGAACGCGAGCACCAATCCCTGCGGATGCGCGTTGATGAAATGCGCCAGCAGCTTCGCCTTGTCGTGGCGGTTCACGAAGCAGACATGCTGGGCGATCCGTTCCACGGTCGTGGCGGCCGGCGTCACTTCCACGCGCGCCGGATTATGCACCAGCGACGACGCGAGTTCCTGGATCGCGGGCGGCATCGTGGCCGAGAAGAGGAGCGACTGGCGCTTCGGCGGCAGCTTGGTGATGATGCGCTTGATTTCGTGCACGAAGCCGAGATCGAGCATCCGGTCGGCTTCATCCAGGACGAAGACTTCCACTTTATCGAGAATGACGTGCTTCGAGCGTTCGAGGTCCTGCAACCGGCCCGGCGTGGCGATGAGAATATCGACGCCGCGTTGCAGCGCGCGAATCTGCGGCGAGAGGCTCACGCCGCCGAAGACCGCCGCGTGCGAAAGCTTGAGGAATTTGCCGTACGCGCCGAAGCTCTGCGCGATTTGCGCGGCGAGCTCGCGCGTCGGGGCGAGAATCAGCGCGCGCGGGCGCTTGGGCGTGGCGGGCGCGGGATGCGCCGCGAGCCGTTGCAGGATCGGCAGCGCGAACGCGGCCGTCTTGCCGGTGCCCGTCTGCGCCACGCCGATCAGGTCGCGTCCCTGCAGGAGGAACGGGATCGCCTTGGCCTGGATGGGCGAGGGGACGGTGTAACTCTTTTCGTTGAGCGCGCGCTGGATCGGCTCCGCGAGGGAAAGATCGGCGAACGTGATGGAGGGTGCCGCCGGTGCGGTGACCGGATGGGCGCTGGGTGTAACTGTGGTGCTGTGATGTGTCATAATGCTGTCTGAAAAATTGGGGCGACAACGCAGGCGATCAATCGCCGGTGCCGGGCCGCAATTCAATTTTGTCGATGAGATGTTATGGCCCTGAACGATCTCTCATCGAAAGACAACTAGGGGGCGATTTTGGCCGCATGGCCGATAAAAACCGATGAGCTTTTGCTCACTCAACCGCCGTCACCTTATCCCGAACGCCAGAAGTAGCAAGGTTTATGTTTGGAGGGTCGGACTCCGTCCCGACCCATTCTGGTAGCCGTCGACCTCCGGGCGACGGAACTCTTTTAATGTAGCGGCGGTCTAAGACCGTCGCTGTCTCCATTAGGTCCGAAAAGGCGAGGGGACAAGGGACCAGTTCAAATGTCTTAATGTGTGTATTGGTGATAGGCGGCCAATAAAGCAATAAAAACCACTGCTAAACTTGTAATCTTATAAAAAACTGAATTGATGAGAATCCCGGGAAAAGCAAAAGCTGCGGCGGTCATAAATAGAATGGGACAGTCACAGAGCAATAGGCTTCCCAAGCATAACAAAAGTCCTGAAAGCCAAAAAGAGATTTTGAGCAGTGATTGCATAGCACCTATCAGCGACGGTCATAGACCCTCGCCGCTCTAAGTTCTGCGTTCTAACTTCTCAGTTCTACAAATACTCCCTCGGATCCGTAATATGCCCCGTCAGCGCCGACGCCGCCACGGTGTAAGGCGAGGCGAGAAACACCTTCGATTCCTTGTGGCCCATCCGACCCGGAAAATTCCGGTTTGTCGCCGAGATGCAATTCATCGGCTTGTTCATCCTGCCAAACGTATCCACCGGCCCGCCGAGACACGCCGCGCACGAGGCGTTTTCCGTCATCTGCACCCCGGCTGATTCGAGCAAACTCCACACCGTCGTGTCGCCCATCTTCATCGTCTGCAACTCGAACACCACGTCGGGCGTCGCGGGCACGCCGAACGTATCGATCTTCACGCTGCGGCCCTTCAGCACTTCGGCGAAGGCGAGGAAATCGGAGGTCTTCCCGCCCGTGCATGAGCCGATGTAGGCGCGGTCGAGCTGAATGTTGCCGAGTTCCTTCGCCAGCGCGCGATGGCCCGGATCGGGATGCTGCGCCACCGTCGGCTCCAGTTTCGAGAGATCGACCACGTCGTCGTAGACAAAACTCTGGTCCTTGTCGACCTCCACCGGCGTGTAGTCCGACTTCGTGCCGTTGCGCTTCGTTCGCTCGTCCACGTAGTCAAAGGTCTTCTTGTCCGCCGGGAAAACGCCGTTCTTGCCGCCCGCTTCGATCGCCATGTTCGCGATCGTCATGCGGTCGTCCATCGTCAGCGCGTGCGCGCCGGGGCCTTCATATTGCATCGCGCGATAGGTCGCGCCGTCGGACCCGATCTCGCCGATGACATGCAGCACCACATCCTTCGCCATCACGCCCTTCGGCAATTCGCCTTCGAGGTAAAACCGCATCGTCGGCGGCACCTTGATCAGCAGCTTGCCCGTGCCCATGATGAAGCCCGCGTCGGTGTTGCCGATGCCGGTCGCGAACATGTTGAACGCGCCCGCCATGCAGGTGTGGCTGTCGGTGCCGAAAAGGATTTCGCCCGGACGCGTGTGGCCCTTGGCCGGCAGCGCCGTGTGGCACACGCCCGCGTAACGCTCGCCGAACTGCCGCTTGAGCTGCCCGCGCGAGGTGTCGAAAATCCAGTGCCCGTTCGGGTCGTCGATCACGTCGTAGAAATAGGGCAGCCCCTGCTCCTGCACGAAAGCGCGCAGGATGTCGACGTTGCGGTTGGAAAGCGAATCGGCGGTGAAAATGTAGTGGTCGGGGATGATGACAATCTTGTTCTTGTCCCACACCTTGGCGGTCTTGCCGAACTCGCGCTTGAACACGCCGATGGTTCCCGGCCCGCACACATCATGGGTCAGGAGCACATCGGTCTCCACCCACACATTTTCGCCCGGGGCCACATGGGCCTTGCCGCTGGCGCGGGCGAGCAGCTTTTCAGTCAACGTCATAAGAGGAATAGCCTACAACCAATAGGTCCCAGGCACAATGAAGAAACGGTCGAACCAGGTATTGCCTTTGTCCACCCATCGCTCTAATCTGAACTTGTGAGCACCATCACCCTCATTCTCGAACCGGAAGCAGACGGCACGCTCCATTTGCCCGTGCCTGAGGAATTGCGCCACGGAAAAGTCGAAGTCGTTGCCATGCTCCGCCCTGCGCCGGTGGCAGACGGGGCGTTGAAGGCGGGCTGTTTCAAAGGCTTCTGGACCGCGTCTGATTTCAATGAGCCACTGGAGGATTTCAAGGACTATTTGGGATGAAGTTGCTCCTGGATACGCAGGCGCTGATCTGGTTTTTGGAGGGAGATGCCCGTCTGACCCCTCCCGCGCAACAAGCCATTGAGAATCAAGCAAATCTCAAATACATCAGTATGGCTTCCGGTTGGGAAATGGCGATCAAGACGGCCTTGGGAAAACTAAGGCTGCCCCTTCCTTTCCCGGAACTTTTCCCTGGTCGCCTGGAAACGCTGGGTTTAATCATTTTCCCCATTCAGCCGCATCATCTTCATCGCTTGCTGAACCTGCCACGCCACCATGGCGATCCTTTTGACCGTCTTCTGGTCGCCCAAGCCTTGACCGAGGACTTTACCGTCATTGGAAACGACGCCATGTTTGACGCCTTCGGCGTGAGACGTCATTGGTGACTCAATCATGACCACGCCTTCCGCCTCCACCCCCAGCCTGCCACCCCATCGCACCGTGCGCGTCGATCTCGGCCCGCGCTCGTATGATGTGGTGATTGGGAGGAAACTACTGCGTCAGTTCGGGACTTTCGTTGAGGCGCAAAACCTAAAGGCACCAATCTTGATCATGACCGATGAGAATGTTGCAAGTCTCGATTGGGCGCATATTTTGAGCTCACTCGATCCGTTGGTATTTCGAGATATTCGGGCGTTCGACACCCGGTATGTCACAGCGGCAGGTGAGAATAGTAAGTCACTTGAGACCGCCTCCCGTCTTTTGCGCGGGATGGCCGAAGAAAAGGCACCAAGGTCATCTACGATCATCGCCCTCGGCGGCGGCGTGATCGGCGACCTCGCGGGCTTTGTTGCGGCGACTTATTTGCGCGGGATTAATTTCGTCCAGGTGCCGACGACGTTGCTCGCCATGGTCGATAGTTCGGTCGGTGGGAAGACAGGCGTGAATCTACCTGAGGGCAAAAACCTCGTCGGTGCGTTCCACCAGCCCAAGCTTGTCGTCGCCGATCTCGACACGCTCAAGACGCTGCCCGCGCGCGAATTCGCTGCCGGCATGGCCGAGGTCATCAAATATGGCGCGATTCGCGACAAGGCGCTCTTCGACCGCGTCGCCAAGGGCGTGAAGCCCGACGACGCCGACCTCGATGAAATCGTGGAGAAATGCGTCGCGACCAAGGCCCGCATCGTCGAGAACGACGAGTTTGAGACCAAGGGCGAACGCGCGCTGCTCAACTTCGGCCACACCATCGGCCACGCCATCGAGAAGGCGACCGGCTACACCACCTACCTCCACGGCGAGGCGATTTCGCTTGGCATGAGGGCCGCCGCGTGGCTTTCCGTCTGGCAGGCGGGCCTGCCCGAAGCCGACGCGCGCCGGATCGAAGCCGCGCTGACCGCCAACGCCTTGCCCCTCGTCCTGAAGCCCGACGTCGACCGCGCCGCCATCCTCGCCGCCCTCGGCAACGACAAGAAAGTCGCCGCCGACGGCAAGAACCGCTGGGTGCTGCTCACCGAATTAGGCAAAGCCGAAAGTGGCCGCGTGATTTCTCCCGCCCTTGTGGCGCAGGCCGTGGAATATCTGCGCGTCCATCCCGATGATTTATGAGCAGGGCCGCCTTCTTCTCCTCTTTCCCCAATTTCATTTGGGAACGAGGGATCATGCTAATTATTGGAGCCCTTATTCTGGTCCTCGGCTCTGCTTCTTCTGTCTATGCTCAGGTGCCATTTGCATCTGACGACTACCGCATTTCTCACGCAGACATAGCTTATTTTTTCGATTCGATCTCGTTCGACAAAGGAATATGGCGATTTGAGCTTTCTAAGAAAGCCGTTGGCATGCAATGGCGTACAAATCCGAAGCCAAGTACGCAATGGCCCCCAAATTCGGAAACGCCAGATGCTGTCGGCGTTTGCTTCTATAAGCAGACGTTGATCGTGCCTGATGGAACTTGGCTCGAACTGAATGAAAAACAATTCTCTCTTGATTTTTTACGCAGCGAACCCGGCGGGTATAACGTGCGAGCTTATTTGAAACCGGGATTTCGGGATTTTTTTAAAAACCGAACGCGTGAAGCAACTCTACTCAGAGCCAAAAGTGACGGAACCTATATGGTCCTAATTGGAGAAGACTAAATGACCGAATCCGAAGCCTACTTCATTCTCAATCTCGTCAACGGCATCGGGCCGGTGCGGGCGAAGCGGCTGCGCGAGCGCTTCGGTTCGCTCGACCTGGCGCTGACGGCGCGCGGGGCCGATTTGCGTTCGATCGAGGGTATCGGGCCGGAACTGGTCGAGGCGCTGCTTTCGTGGAAAGAGACGACCGACCACGAAAAGGAGCGCAAATGGGCGGAGGAACTCGGCCTGGCCGTCGTCACGCCCGCGGATAAAACCTATCCCGCCAGCCTGGGCGAAATCTACGACCCGCCGCTTTGCCTCTATATCAAAGGAAAAATACCGGAAACCTGGCCGCGCGGCGTCGCGGTCGTCGGCTCGCGCGAGACGAGCCACTACGGCATCGAGAACGCCAAAAAGCTCGGCTACCAGCTCGCCTACGCGGGCGTGCCGGTCATTTCCGGCCTCGCGCGCGGCATCGACACGGCGGCGCATCTCGGCGCGCTGGCGGCGAAGGGGACGACCTGGGCCGTGCTCGGCTGCGGGCTCGACAAAATGTACCCGCCGGAAAACGACGCGCTCGCCGCGAAGATCGTCGAGTCGGGCGGCTGCCTCATCAGCGAGCTTCCGCTCGGCACCGCGCCCGACAAGCGCACCTTCCCCATGCGCAACCGGATCGTCAGCGGCCTCAGCTTCGGCGTCCTGGTCGTCGAGGCGGGACGGCAAAGCGGCGCGCTCATCACCGCGCGGCAGGCGCTCGACCAGGGGCGGCAGGTCTTCGCCGTGCCGGGCCGGATCGATAATCCGCTCGCGCAGGGCTGCCATCAGTTGATCAAGGACGGAGCGAAGCTGGTCGAGGGCGTCGAGGACATCCTCGCCGAGCTCGAATTTCTCATCCCGCGCGAAAGCGTCACGCCCACGCCGCGCCCGCTGCCCGGCAACCTCACCGGCGACGAGGAGAAAGTCTACGCCGCCATCGAGCTCGACGAAACGCCCATCGACGCGATCACCCAAACCACCGGCCTGCCCTCCGGCACGGTTTCCTCCACCCTCCTCCGCCTCGAAATGAGGAAACTCGTCCGCCAACTGCCCGGCAAGGTTTTCGTGCGCACGTCATAATTTTGTCACTTGGTATTTACATTGTCGCGGGATTCTGCTACGAAAATGGCCAACCGGGTTTTAATCAGGGCGACAGCAACCACATTTTCAGCACATTCAAGAGGAAGAGACCACCTGCCATGATTGAAACCGTCGCCACGGCCGCCCGCGCCGTATTTCGCTATCTTCAGAGCAAAAATGGGCAATCCCTGGCCGAATACGCGCTGATCCTTTCCTTCATTTCGCTGCTGACTGTCGTGATCGACAGCATCCTTGGTTTTCAGTTGCGGGGCATTTTTTTGGCGATCCTTAATGCGCTTGCCGCCGCCCGTACTTCCATCTGAGAATGGACGTTTTTTCCGGTTACATTTCGTCGTCGGCAAAAAAACCGGGTTGCCAATAAGGGGCGCGTCTTCTACGTTGCTCCGCTTGGAATCAACAGGCTGGAATGCCCAGCCGGTGGGCAAACAAGTTGTCCGCATTCGTAAGTCGTTATGTCAAAATCTCTTATCATTGCAGAAAAGCCAAGCGTCGCCGGGGATATCGCCAAGGCCATCGGTGGCTTCAAGAAGGTCGCCGAGGGAAACGAATCTTATTATGAGAGCGACGCCCATGTGCTTTCCTCCGCCGTCGGGCACCTCGTCGAGCTTTGTTTGCCGGGCGAATTGGACAAGAAAAAGGGGAAGTGGAGCTT
>Ga0181537_10002522_pt1 | contig 16076 bp, 18 predicted proteins | sample PEATcosm2014_Bin_39_FD_119765 | JGI IMG/M metagenome (GOLD analysis project Ga0181537, IMG submission 119765) | Peatland microbial communities from MTU Mesocosm Facility, Houghton, MI, USA - PEATcosm2014_Bin23_10_metaG | ecosystem: Environmental > Terrestrial > Soil > Wetlands > Peat | place... | reverse complement strand
TCGCGCACGCCCGGACTGATGTTGCCTTCCGTGAACAGCGACGCGCTGGTCAGCGCAAGAAGTACGGCCGCAAGCGCGACTAACCCCGGATGCGCGTAGGCTGCACGGAAACCGCCTTCACCCCAGACGGCAAGACCAAGGTATGCGGCAAGGCCTGCGAAAACGAGAATTGCTCGGATCGGAGGGTTGGGCGTGGACGTCGTCACCGTCGACCGCATTCAGTTCGCATTCACGGTGATGTTCCATTACCTTTTCCCGATCGGAACGCTCGGGCTCGGGCCGTTCATCGCGTGGTACGTTTATCGGGCGAATTCAGGCGACCGCGAATCCGATTCGATCGCGCGCTTTCTCACCAAGATCTTCGCGATCAATTTTGCGGCGGGCGTCGTCACCGGCATTCCGATGGAATTCCAGTTCGGCACGAACTGGTCGGTGTTCTCGGCAAGAAGCGGGTCGGTCGTCGGACAGCCGCTCGCGCTCGAGGGAATGTACGCTTTCTTCCTCGAGTCGGTCTTCCTCGGGATTCTGATCTACGGGAAGAATCGCGTTTCGCCGCGCTGGTACACGGCGTCAGCATTCTGCGTGTGGATCGGTTCCTGGATCTCCGGGTTCTTCATCGTTGCGACGAATGCTTGGATGCAGCATCCGGTTGGATATCACGTGGCAACCGGCGGCCAGATCGAGCTCGATAGCATCGCCGCCGTCCTATTCTCGCCGTTTGCATGGTGGCAATTTGCGCACGTCATCGTCAGCGCGGCGCTCGCCGGCGGCTTCATCGTGGCCGGAGTCGGCTCGTATTATCTGCTTGCCGGTCGCGAGGAATCGATCGGCAGGCGTTTCGTGCGCGCCGGCGCGCTCGTGGCGTTCATCGCATCGGCGCTTGTCATCTTTCCGACGGGCGATCGCAATGGACACGACGTGACGATTTATCAGCCGATCAAGCTGGCCGCGATGGAAGGCTTGTTCGAAACGAAGCGCGGCGCGCCGCTCGCGATCATCGGAATGCCGGACGTGAACACTCACACATTGATCGATCCGGTTTTCGTCCCGCGGTTCCTTAGCTTCTTGGCCTACGGCAACTTCGACGCGAACGTCGACGGGCTGACGAACTATGCAACCGTGCTGTGGCCGCCGGTCGAGCTGACGTACTACGCCTATCACGTGATGGTCGGGCTCGGAACGATCTTTCTCGGGATCAGCGCGCTTGCGGTCTTGCTCCTGTGGCGCAAACGCCTGGACACGACGCGCGCGATGCTCTGGGCCCTGATGCTGCTGATGCCCTTCCCGTATATCGCGATCGAGTCGGGCTGGGTGACGAGCGAAGTCGGGCGTCAACCCTGGATCATCTATGGATTGATGCGCACCAGTGAAGGAGTCTCCGCGAACGTCCCCACCGGCGAAGTGCTGTTCACGCTGATCGGCTTCGCCGGAATGTACTTCGTGCTGGGAGTGACGTTCTTATATCTTACGCTGCGCACGATCGGTTTGGGTCCCTCGCATGAGTGACGTCGCGTTCGTCATCCTGGCATTCATGATCGCGGTGTACATATTGCTCGACGGCTACGATCTGGGCGTCGGCGCGCTCGCACCCTTCATCGCTCGTAACGAAGACGACCGTGCCGCAGCGATGCACGCGATCGGTCCGTACTACAGCGGCAACGAGGTCTGGCTGATCGCGGCCGGCGGCATTTCGTTCGCGCTCTTTCCGCTGGCGTACGCATCGGCGTTCTCGGGATTCTACCTGCCGTTCATGGTCGTGCTTTGGATGCTGATGTTCCGCGGGATCGCAATGGAGGTGCGCGAGCATTTCCCGAGCCCACTCTGGCATACGTTCTGGGATGCAGCCTTCAGCCTATCAAGTGGGATTTTGATCCTGCTGTTCGGCGTCACGATCGGCAATCTCGTGCGCGGGCTTCCGCTGCACGCGAGCGGCTTTTTCTTCGGTACGTTTGCGTTTCTCCTCAATCCCTACGCGCTCGTGGTCGGCATCTTCGCCGTCGCCGCACTCGTGCAGCATGGCGCAACGTTCTTGAGCATGGTCGCCGAGGACGAGCTTGCCGCGCGCGCGCGCGGAGCGATCCTCTGGTTGTGGTACGTTGTCCTGGCGCTCTACGTCGTCGTTACGTTGTGGACGCTTGCAATCCGTCCGATTGTCGCAACCCGCCCCTGGCTCGCGCTCGTGGCGCTGCTCTCGATCGCGGCGTTCGTTGGTTTGCGATTGCGCCTTCAGAGCAACGCGCGCGCCATACCATTCGTCTGCTCGACGATCTTTCTTGCGTCATTATTTGTGGCCGCAGCCGCGACGCTCTATCCGTATCTGTTGCCGGAGTACGGTAACGCCACCGGCGGCCTCACGATCTACGCCGCGAGCGCCTCGCCGAGCGCTATGAGCTGGGGAATCGGTGCGGCGCTTGTCGGCCTGGTTCTGGTAGGAACGTACTCGGCGCTCGCGTTCAGGCGTCTGAACACGCCGGTCTAGCTACGTGCTCCCGCGCGCGATGATGCGCGCAAATCGAAAGATCAGCCACCCGCCGGCGATTACGATGATGAGGACGACGCCAAGATCGAGCAGCCCCGAAAAGCCCTCGACCGAATTTCCGCACACCGCAACGGCAGCCTCGCTGAGCGCGAGATCGAGGCGCGCGATCGGATTGCTCGGGAGCTTTTCGTCGTGTGCGATCACCGACTGGATCTCGTCGGGCGACCACGAGCTCTCGCTGATCATCTCCGCGATCTTGCCTTGCGGATCGACGATCACGGTATTTTCGTTGTGAATGAAGCCGTAGGTCGGATCCGCAAACGCCGAGACGCCGAGCTCCGCCGCAAAATCCATCACCGCGTTCGGATCGCCGGTCAGCAATTCGACGCGGTTGAAGTGATACGTCTTCGCGTATCTCCCGAGCACGCCGGACCGATCGTATTCAGGATCGATCGTGATCTCGGCAAGATGCGTGCTCGAGCCGAGCCGCGTTTGCAGCTGTCCGAACTTGGCTGACGTCAGCGGGCATTCGCGCGCATCTTTGCAACGCGTGTAGATGAACGTGAGAACGACGTAGCCGCCGCGCCAATCCGCGAACGAAAACGGCTTGCCGGCTTGATCGAGGAACGCGGTCGTGGGCAATTGGTCGCCGAGCTTGAGCCGGACCGCGGTCCGAAACGGCGACAGCGTGGGAACGGCGGCATGCGAGGTCTCGTCCGCCGGCGCCGGTACGGCAGCGGAAAGCATCATGCAAAACACGGCGAAGAGGACGCCCTTGCGCATTAACCGGTACATGACTGCCGCCGAGCGCCGCGCGCTCCTGGTTCGTCGACCATGGACACCTGAAGAACGACGAATCGTCGTCCAAGGTTTCTGGGGACGTGCACTGATCGCGATCGAGCCCGCGCTCGGATCGATCGTGTTTCTCGCGTTGATCGTCGGCATGCTCGTGCGCGGGCGGCATGCACCCGACGGCATGCTCTGGGCGATTTGCATTGCGGCGGTCTTTGCGTTCGGCTTCGTCGGCTTCGTCGCGTATGGAATCGTTCTGATGGTCGCCCCGTTCCGCGCATTGCTCTCCACCTCACAACCGATCTTCATCGTCGATGGTTATTTACGCTCGCGGCCGCCCGACTCACGTTCGGAAGAAGACTCAGCTGGTTACGTCGCGGTGCTGACCGCGGAGTCCGACGTAGCGTACGAGTGGCCGGCGCACGGCGAGACGAAGCTTGAATCGTCCGTGCAGCCCGTGCACGTTGAGTTCAGTGAATACGGCGGCATCCACAAGGTCGACGGAAGATCGACCGGCGTGCTGCCCGAGGGAATGACGAAGCTGAGCATCGGCGTCAATTCCCCGAGGATCCCAAAGATCGAAGACTAGTCTATTTTGCGCTGTCGAGCGGAACTTTGACGCTGTCGCTGGCGGGCCACACGTGATTGCCGCCGCTGTTGAACGCGACCAGGCCGCCCATGATGAAGATGACAACGAGACCGACCCATCCGCACACACGAACGAAGACGGGAAAACCCGAAGATACCGGGAGCTGCACATGTTCGCCGTGATCGTGCATTGCTAGTATCCCTTCGTTTGCCAGCCGATGATGCCCCACGATGACAGGATGACGATGACGCATCCGAACGCCATGATTGCGAGGAGCAGCTTCGAGACTTGAATGTCGAGGCCCGGACTCGTCCAGTCGTTGCGAACCTGATAGATCGCGACGATTCCAACGACGATCGCGCCGATGATGGCGATCGCGCGGAGGATGAATGCAAAAGTATGCTCGTCCATTTTTAAGGCGCTCCGCCCCGTGCGGAGCCTGTCCCGAGCGAAGTCGAGGGACGCCCCCCATGCTTCGCATGGGGCCCCCATACAGTCGAGCCCATCATCATTGCGATTATTTCTCCATCCCCCGAGGGGGCTCGTAACAACACTTTCGTGATTACCACACGTAGAACATGAAGAACAGAAATACCCAGATGACGTCGACGAAGTGCCAATAGAGCGTCCCGGCGACGAGTCCGAAGTATTGCTTCTTGTTGTAAACGCCCGAGAGCGATTGGTTCAGCAAGACCGTGAGGAAAATGATGCCGGCGAAGACGTGGAAGCCGTGCATCCCCGTCAGCGTGAAGAACGCGGCGCCGAACGTCGAGCCCGACCACGTCGCGTGGATGTGGGTGTATTCGTAGCCTTGCCCGCCGAGGAACATCGCGCCCAGGATGATCGTCGCGACCATCCAGCGGCGGAACTTGACCTCGGTTCCGTGCTTCCAATTCTCCATCGCGAAGTGCATGGTTACACCGGATCCGAACAGCACGATCGAGTTCACCGCCGCGAGATTCGCGTCGGGTAATCCGACGCCGGGCGGCGGCCACACGGGCGCTGCGTTGCGCATGTAGAGATACGCGAAGATGAACGAAGAGAACAGGATGCAGTCGCTGATCAGGAACAGGACGAACCCGAGCAGCCGCATGTCCGCGATCTCGCGATACAACGCGAGCGCGCGATCGTCGTGGTGGCTTTCGTGTCCGATCGAAGCTGCCGTCACGTCAGTGATGCCCCGCCGGCATCGGCGCTTTGAACCCCGAGACGACCTGTTCCGGCGGTTCGAGACCGACGTACGGCAACGGCTGATCGAACTCGTACGGCATGTGCAAGACGCCGGGAACCTTCACGAAGTTGTAGTATGGCGGCGGCGAGCTCGTCATCCATTCGAGCGTGCGCGCACCCCACGGATTCGGCCCGGCACGTTTGCCGTGCTTGATGCTCCAGATGACGTTGATGAAGAATATTGCCATCCCGATCACCAGGAAGAACGAACCGATCGACGCGACGCGGTTCCAATCCGTGAATTGCGGATCGTAAACCGGGACGCGGCGCGGCATCCCGAGCAGTCCGATCCAGTGCATCGGTAAGAACGTGACGTTGAACGCGATGAACGTGACCCAGAAGTGCACGTGACCCCAAAACTCGTTGAGCATGCGTCCGCTCATCTTCGGGAACCAGTAATACGCGCCCGCGAGCAAGCCGAGGACCGATCCGCCGAAGAGCACGTAGTGAATGTGTGCGACGACGAAGTACGTCCCGTGCTCTTGGAAGTCGGCGGGAACCGCCGCTAAGAAGACGCCGGTGACACCGCCGAACGTGAACGTGGCAATGAAACCCATCGCGAAGAGCATTGCCGTCGTATAGCGGATGTTGCCGCCCCACAAGGTCGCGACCCACGAAAATATCTTGATGCCGGTCGGTATCGCGATGATGAACGTAAGGATCATGAACGGCAGCACCAGCCACGGCGTCATGCCGCTCGTGAACATGTGGTGCGCCCAAACCATGAAGCCGAGCAGCGCGATTGCAATCGAGCTGAACGCGATCATCTTGTAGCCGAAGATCGGCTTGCGCGCGAAGGTCGGGAGCACTTCCGAGATGACGCCGAACGCCGGAAGAATCATGATGTACACGGCGGGATGCGAGTAGAACCAGAACATGTGCTGCCACATGACCGGGCTGCCGCCGTGCGACGGATCGTAGAACGGAATCCCAAAGGTGCGCTCGAGGAAGAGCGCGAGCAGTGCCGCCGCGAGCGCCGTCGTCGCAACCATGTTGAGCACGGCCGTCGCCAGCTGCGCCCACACGAAGAGCGGCATGCGTGTAAACGTCATTCCGGGTGCGCGCATCTTCAGCATCGTCACCAAGAAGTTGATGCCGGTCAGCGTCGATGATATTCCGATCAGAAAGATCGCGATGCACCACATCGACGTGCCGGGTGGTCCCTGCAGCGAGACCGGCGGATACTCGGTCCAACCCGCGTCGGGCGCACCGACGAGGAATGAGCTAAACAAGATCAACCCGGCCGGCGGGAACATCCAGAAGCTGGCGGCGTTGAGCCACGGAAACGCGACGTCGCGCGCGCCGATCATCAGCGGCATTACAAAATTGCCGAACCCGCCCGTTGCCAATGGAATGATCACAAGCCACACCATCGACGATCCGTGCACCGAGTACAGCTCGTTAAAGTGCTCGGGAGACAAGAAGCGTCCGTCGGAATTCATCAGCTGCACGCGGATCAGTTCGGCCAACAGCCCCGAGATGATGAAGAATAGCGAGCCTACGATCATGTACTGCAGCCCGATGATCTTGTGGTCCAGCGTGAAGATGTACCGGTTGATGAAGCTCTTCGGCGCGTGATGGATATGCTCCGCGAGAGCGCTGGGCGGTGGTGCCGCGACTGCCATGCTTATTGTCCCTTTGAGACGCCCTCGAGATAGACGACAAGGTTGGCGATGTCGTCATTCGAGAGCCCGTTGGTCTTGGCGTTGGGCATCGTGCCCATGTCGCCGGTGTAACCGCTATTGATAATGCCGGCTGCGTCTTCAGGCGTAGCTGCCGCACCGTCGACGAGCTTGGGGTGATCGGAATCGGCAAATATTTTTCCGAGGCCCGGGCCCACGAGTTTCTGCGAGAAGGCACCCAGCGAGTGACACGCACTGCACTTTTGCGCAAAGAGCGTTTGACCGGCTGACGCGTTGCCGCTTGCAAGGTTCACGCCGGGCGGTAGTCCGCTGGGGCCTTTGGGTGCGTGCGCTTGCGCGTATTTTTGCTTGTCGAGAAATGCAGTAAACGTCTCTTTCGGCTCAATGATAAGCTTGCCGACCATGTAGCCGTGCCGCGCGCCGCAATACTCGCTGCAGACGATGCGGTATGTTCCAACCTCGGTCGGCGTGATGTGAATCGTCGTGACGAGGCCGGGGACTGCGTCTTGCTTGAGCCGTACTTCGGGCGTCCAGAAACCGTGAATGACGTCGCGCGAGCTGATGTGAATCGTCGTCGGAACGCCGAGCGGCAAATGCAACTCGTCCGCAACCGGATTCGCAAGTCCGGGATAACGGAATTCCCACCCGAACTGATAACCGATCGCTTCGACCGCGAGCTGACCGCCTTGCGCATAAAAGATGCCGGCCCAGTCTTTGACGCTGATCCAACCGATCGCGATGACCAAGATCGTCGGAAGAATCGTCCACCACAGCTCCAGCTGGAAGTTTCCATGCACTTGAATGCCGAGCGTATCTTCCGGATCGCTCGTCTTCTTGCGCCAGACGATCCCGAAATACACGAGATACCCGACCGTGTAAACCATGACGATGACGCCGAAGAACGTCAGGAACTTGAAGAGCTCGTCGGTTTGATCCGCGGGTGACGCGGCTTCGCGCAAGAACGCAGTCACCGGCGTCACGACGACGTAGTAGTCGCAGACGGCGGTGATAACAGCGAGCAGAACAGTTACCGGCCAGAATCCAGGGCCGAGACCTTGCCTAGGACGAGCTTGCTGCGCCATTGACCTCCGATATTGTGCCGGTTGCACGACGCATCCTCGTAGACTTAGGTAACATGCGAGCGAGGATCTGCATCAGCGAAGCGCCGGACGAGCGTGTCGAGGTTCGTAAGAGCGGTTCCAACGACGATAGCGTCGGCTCCATGAGCAAACGCATTCGCGGCTTGCGCGGGAGAGGCGACACCTCCTTCGCAGACGGTAAAGGCACCGAGGCCGGCGATGGCCTTGACCAGCTCGAGCGCCGGAAGCGCCGTACCGCGGGTCTCGCCGGTGTACCCGCACAACGTGGTCGCGAGCACGTCGGCGCCCGCAGCCAGCGCCGCTCGCGCGTCCTCGATCCGCGCGCAGTCAGCGAACGCGATACCCTTACGCACATGTATCGCAGCCGCCGCATCCGCGAACGTGCTGCCATCGCTACGCGCGCGTGCGGTGGCATCGCTCGCGACGATCGTCGCGCCCGCGTCCAGCACACGCGCGACGTCGGACAATGTGGCAGTAATATATGGTTCGAATCCATCGACTGCGTGCTTGATTAATCCCACGATCGGGATCTGAGGAAGACGGGCGCGTACCGCAGCGATTCGCGCTACGCCCTCGATGCGAACGCCGACTGCGCCGTTCTCGGTCGCGCAGGCCGCCATCGCCGCGATGATGGCCGGATCGTCGAGCGCCGAACCGGACGTCGGCTGAATCGAGACGATCAATCCTCGCAGGCGCTCGAGACTCCTCACGGTCAGGCTTCTTCCTTATATGCGAGGAGCAATGCCCCACCGGCCGGATCAGTGTGCGACGAAACGACCCTGGCTTCCGGGAGCGCGAGCGCAATCTGCTCGCTCGTCAGCCTGCGGAACCAGTCCGACTCGAAGGTCCCGCCCGAAAGGGCGACGTCGACGACCCCGCTGGGGCTCAGACGTCCCGCGCACGTCGCGGCCAGTTCGCCGAGCGCCCGCGCGGCGCGAACCGTCACGTCCCCGGCTTCCGGGTCGCCCGCTTTTGCCGCCACGATTACCGGCTTCGCGAACGACGCCAGCGCTTTGCGCTCGATGCGGCCGGTGTAAAATGCGCGCGCGATCGCGCGTAAACTCGGCAGCTCGAAGTATCGCCGTGCAGCATCGGCCAGCTCGCTGCTGCGTCCCGCATCCTCGGAGCGCATCGCGGATGCAAGCGCATCGCGTGCAATTGCGAATGCACTTCCCTCGTCGCCGAAGAGAAATCCCCAACCGCCGACCGTCACGTCCTCGCCGCGCCGAGTGCGCGCGTACGCAACCGACCCGGTTCCGGCGATCACGACGATGCCGTCGCGCAGCTCGAACGCTCCAGCGTGCGCGATGCGTGCATCGTGGACGTACGCAATACGGCGGGCAGACAGTTTCGGCGCGAGACCGTGAATCTCGCCTTCGTATCCGCTGATGCCGGCGACGATCGCTTCGAACTCAGAGTCCATCGGTAACTTTGCGTCCATGAGCGCGAGGCTGACCGCATGTTCGAGCGCACGCGCAAAACGGGGCGAATCGACCGCCTGTCCGATGTGATCGCACGGACCCGCGACACCACGGCCGAGAATCGTCTTGCGCTCGTCCGCGACGACGGCAACCGTCGAGCTCTGTCCACCATCGATGCCGGCATACAGTTTCACGAACGCCGCAGATCGACGCCGGCTGCGATCAGTTGGTCACGCAACAGTTTGGTGTCGAGGTGCCGAAACGGGACGTGGCTTTTCACCGAAATCGCGGCCGCAGTTCCCGCACCTTGACCGAGCGTCATCACCGTCGGCGTCAGACGCGTCGTCGCATGGGCTTCGTGCGAGGTCGAGATGCAGCGCCCGGCGACGATCAGATCGTCAACGTCGAGCGGGACGAGGCATCGGTAAGGGATCTCGTACGCGCTCCCTTTCGGCAATCGAACCGTCGTCGTTCCGGCGCCCTTCGGGTTGTGAATGTCGATCGGATAGGCGCTGCGTGCGATCGCATCCGGAAACTGCCGCGCCTCGAGCACGTCGTTCGCGGTGAGGGTGTATTCGCCCACGATACGTCGCGATTCGCGAATGCCGATCTGCGTCGCCGTTGCAGCCAAGCGCGCGTTCTTGAAGCCAGGCACGCGCGCGCGGAAGAAACGCATCAACTCCATGACCTGCGCGCGCGATTCGATCTCGGCCCGCGTCAGATCGTCGGGATCGAGTGGATCGATGTCGACGACGCGCGACATGTTAACCGTTAGCTCGTCGGGATACGGCGTGGCGAACAGTGAGACGAGCTCGCGTTTGATGGTGATCTCGCCGCGCTCGCACGCTTCCCCCCACAGCGTGTAGAGTCCGGCGATCGCCGTCATTCGCTCGGGCGTGCGCTCGTGCGTCTTGAGCGACGTGCGCATTTCTTCGGGATGACGCCGGACGTACGTCGAGAGCTCTTCCATGTCGACGTGGCTGATCCGGAACATCATCGTTGCGGGCTGCACGTTGCCGCGCAACGATGCCTCTTGCATGCGAACTCCCGCGGAAGCCGCGACAAAGGCATCCGCCGTGGCGTCGATCGCGCGTCCGGCCAATATCTCGCGCACGCCGGCGACCGTTGCGAATCTTCCACCGCGAACGCGACCATGTTCGTCACGAACTGCCTCGAGAAAATAGGCGTGAAGCAACAAGCGGACGCCGGCCTCGCGCATCATCTCGAAGAGCAGTGCCTTGTGGACCTCGGGATCGAAGGGCGTGATCGAATCGACGTAGTCGCTCGAATCCGGGATGTGTCCCGGCGAAGCACCGAGAGCGACGAGACGCTCGACGAATTCTTGGGCGATCCCGCCGACGATACGCTCGCGGCCGGAGTGGAACGTCATCCACGGGCCGACCATCGATGCGGTCGCCGTTCCCCCGAGAAAGCCATAGCGTTCGACCAGCATGACGCGCACGCCGCTCCGCGCCGCCGCAAGCGCAGCGGCGCAGCCTGCATTTCCGCCGCCGACGACAAGGACGTCGCATTGTTCCATCGGGGGGTCCTTCGTGGACCTGAGCGGCCTTTCTAGCCTACGCTCTCACAAAACCACGCGGACGATGGCGGCAATCGCGCGAGCCGTCTCGAGTTCGATGCGCGAAAATTTGCGCGGAGTACTCCAAAATCCGCCTAATAGAGCTCGCAGCGCATCGCCTTCGCGAATCGCAACGGCAAGCGAGCTGCACGCAGCCCACTCGTTTTCTTCCTCGGAATATTGGTCCGTCGTCCATTTCAACGACTTTAAAACGCTGCGATGCTCGTCGGCGACGGCGACGATTTGTACGTTATGTTCGGAGCGCGGGAGCACTTCGGGGCGCGGCTCCGACTCGACGATTCCCACGTCGCCATCGGCTAGGTCGGCGTGTAAATCCCAAAACATGCGGTGCACGGAATTGCAGATCGTTTGCACACGAGGCCCGATCGCAAAGCCCATAAGAGTTCCGTCGGTTTGAATCGTGGCGATCGTCGCATAATCGGGCTTCAGTGCAGCATGCATCGAATCGGCTGCGATCGTAACCATATCGTCAAGACTGGAGACGACGATAACGCGTCGCAACATGCCGGGGATGGCGCGCAGCACCGATAACGCGGTCTTTTCGGTGCGCTCCCGCATCTCATCGAGCGCCTGAGCCTCCGGCAAGGCGAGTCGAAACAACTCCAAGCGCTCATCGAAATCGAGACGCAACGCAATCGCTATGCGCTGAACGAAGTCAACCGAGACCCGCCGGTCGCCGCGGCCCGATTCGAACAGCTCGTACCAATTCAAGGAAACGCCGGCCAATTCAGCGATCTCGCCTTGACTGAGTCCCTCGCGCACGCGCGGCCGCCCACGATAGCCGACTACTTCGGCCTCGAGTCGCCTGCGTCGCACTACGAGGAAAGCCTTTAAATCTTTCCGGCGTTGTTCAACGCTTGCCTCGGACTGCTGATTCACCAGTCTGCAACGTTCGCTCTTGACCATCTCTAGACTTACATATTAACAGTATGTAAGGATCGCGAACGTCGCTAAGTAGCCTCGAATTTCGAAAAGATGATCTCGCCAAGTGCTGCGACTGCGAGCGACATCTCTTGTTCGACGCGCGAGAACGTCCGCGGAGTGGTCCAAAACACTCCAAGCAGCCCGGAAAGCACATCACCTCGCCGAACGGCAACCGTCATCGAGCTGCGTGCGCCCAAAATGCCTCCGTTTTCGTCGGCAATCTCCTCGATTGCAACGTGACCTCGCGGAAGGTCGAAATACGCATCCCAAAACGCGCGATACACGGCCTCGGAAACGAATGGCGCACGGGGTCCAACTGCGACCCCACGAATGGTGTCATTTTGCGCAACGGTGGCGACCGTCGCGAGATCGGGACCGAGCGCCGTTTGCATGGCGTCGGCGGAGTAGCGCACGGTCTCCTCCAGATCGGCACTCGACAAGACGTTACGAACCAAAACAGGCACTGCGTGCAAGACCGCGAGCGCTACGGTCTCGGCACGCTCTCGAATCTGATCCAGCGCGCGGCCTTCCGGTAGTGCTAGGCGAAAGAGCTCGAGCCTGTCGTTAAAATCGAGATGGAGCACCTGCGCTATCCGCTCGACAAAATCAACCGATACGCGCCGATCGCCGCGTCCCGATTCGAAAAGCTCGTACCAATTGAGCGATACGGCCGACAATTCCGCAATGTCAGCTTGACTCAGACCGCGCTTTCTTCGCGACCCGAGGCTAAATCCAAAATCCTCCGCTCGAAGCTCCTGACGCCTCTGAGTCAGAAAGTCTTTCAGCGCACGCCGTCGCTGGCCGGTATCGTCTTCCGTTTATGTTCCTCCGGCGTCTCATTTCTATCAACGCACCGGAACGTCCACCCAGACTTTTAGTGTGCAGTGTCGACATGAATCTTTTTGCGAGCAAAACATGCACATTTTACGGCGCTCAGAGCATGTTGCTTTCTCGCACAATGCAAGCGCTGAAGTCTTTAGAGATCAGGCTTTCGCGTCGGATGGTCAGGAGTGTATGACGACTTTCTGAAGACTTTCTGAATGTTACCGTTTGGTTACCAGCTCGTTACCATTTGACATTATTCAATGGAAGTGCGCTGCATCACGCTTTATTTTTTGCACACCTCCGTGTGTAGCGACGAGATGCAGAGATTGGTAACGTTTCCTAACGAGGGGGTACCCTCATGGTTCCACATATGAACATCAGGCTCAAGTGATCGATCGCGCAATAGCCGATTCAGCCGCGATCAACGTTGAGATCTTTCGAGGCAGGGTTTCGCGTAATAGCACGCCTTGCCGTCTTCGCGAACGCGAACTCGAGCTAATTGTCGCGCTCGTTTCCCTGCATGCTCCGCTTCCACGCGACACGCTGCTCGCGCATCTGTGGCCCGGAGTAGTCAAGGAACGCGCGGCGCCTACGCTGCGGACCACGGTCCATCGTTTGCGACGTTGCATCGGCGAGCACACGACGATCGTGCACGAAGGCGGATATCGTCTTGCCGACAACGTTCGCGTTGACGTTCGCGACGCCGAGGAAATTATGCGCGCGTCGCGAGCCTTATCTGATGGCGACGGACCCGGGCGCGAACACATCGAGCGTCTGTTCAGGTCGGTCGACGTCGATCTTCCTTACGTGTACGATACATGGGCGTGGTTCCGTAAGGTCAAACCGCGCTTAGTCGAGCTTCGACGCGCGTGCGGCCTGCTCTTGATCGACGTCGATCTCCGAGCTCTGCATTATTCGTCAGCGATCGAAACAGCAGAGCGGCTGCTCACGTTCGACCAAACCGATACATCCGTCGTCTCGATAATAGCGCGGGCGTACCTCGAGGGTGGAAAACCCTTAGAGGCAAAACGTCGCATCCGGCAGCACGCCAAATTTCTGGCTCAGGAGTACGGTTCGAAGCTGCCTCTCGGCGTGCTGCGCCTTGTCGGAGAGGACGACTTCTACGATGCGGCGAGCTCGTCGTAGAGATAGACGAGCGTCTCAATTCCACCGTAAAACTGACTGAGCGTGAATTTCTCGTTCGGCGCATGCGTCGCGTCGTCGGGAAGGCCGACGCCGATCAGCACTTGCGGCATGTGCAGAATGCGATCGAACGATGAGACGGGGCCGATCGTCCCACCCGAACCGATGAACACCGGTTTCTTTCCAAAGCCGCGTTCCATCGCGCGCGCAGCGGCCGCGACGGCGAAGTGCTCGCGCGAGGTCACGACCGCGGACGTATCGCCACCATCTTCGATCTCGACACGAACGCCGCTCGGAACGATTCTATTGAGATAATCGCGCACGGCCGCTCGCACGTGCATGGGATCCTGCGAGCCGACGAGACGCGCGGTCAGCTTCGCGCGCGCCCACGACGGGATGATCGTCTTCGTCCCAGCACCTTGATAGCCGCCCCAAATACCGTTGATCTCGAGCGTAGGCCGATACCACACGCGCTCGAGCGGTTTGCGATCGGTCTCACCGCCGCTCAGCGCCGGAACGCCGAACGTGCGCGCTTGCGCAGCTTCATCGTATGGGAGCGATTCGACGTCATGGCGCGCGTCCGGCGATAGCTCGGGAACGCCGTCGTAAAATCCCGGGACGAAGACGCGGCCGCGTTCGTCTTTGAGCTGCGCGAGCATCTGCGCAAGCGCCTCGATCGGGTTCTTGATGATGCCGCCGAACAGACCCGAATGCATGTCGCCTGTGGGGCCTTGCACCAGGATCTCCCAACGCACCAGGCCGCGCAGAGCGATCGTAAGCGACGGGACGTCTTCGGCAAACACCGCCGTGTCGGAGATAATCGCAAGATCGCACGCAAGCAGTTCGCGATGTGCGTCCAAGAACGTCTCGAAATTGGGCGAGCCGATCTCTTCTTCGCCTTCGACGAGGATCTTGACGTTGACGGGCAACCCTCCGCGTTCGCGCAGATGCGCTTCGATCGCGGCGACGTGCATCATCACTTGACCCTTGTCGTCGACCGTGCCGCGACCGTAGATGTTTCCGTCGCGTACCTCGGCTTCGAATGGTGGGCTCTTCCAAAGTTCGAGCGGGTCGACCGGCTGCACGTCGTAGTGGCCGTAGACCAGAACCGTCGGTTGTCCCGGCGCGCCGAGCCACTCGCCGTACGCAACCGGATTGCCTTTCGTTTCCAAGACGTCGGCGCGCTGCATTCCGGCTTCGCGCATCCGTTCGACGAGCGCTCGCGCGCAGCGCCGAACGTCATCGCGATACGCGGGATCCGCGGAGATCGACGGAATCGCAACGAAATGTTTTAGTTCGTTGACGTATCTTTCACGCTCGCGGCGTACGTAGGTGATGAGGGACGACTCGCCGCTGGACGTCGACATGCTCGGGTGTTCCCCCGTCACGGCGAACGTCCTGGGATTCCGGCTCGACGTCGTCGAGATCGATGCGGATGCGCAGCCGCATCCCAGCGATGGTCAGACTGAAGTTGCTGCCGAGGTAACGCATTAGGCTTCCATCCGTTTCCAAGCATAGATTGCTACGATGCAGCTCGCGGCGAATATGGCGTATACGAGCACGGTTTGCTCGTTGAACGTGAGGGGTAACGGCGTCAATCCGAGCACGCCGACCTGGAAATCGATATTCTGCGTGTGCGTTTGCGGAAGATACGCCATCGGATTGAAGATGTTGAGCACGACGATCAGTTTGCCGAGGATACCGGGAAAGCCGAGCGCATCGAGAATTGCGAGCACCCAAAAAAGCGCCCACGACACGCCGATCATCGCACGTGCGCGAGCACCGTTCCATGACGTTGCGACCTCGACGAGTCCGTACCACATGAACGGGACCGCCAGCCCGCGCAGCAGAATTTGCCAAGACGAAGCATCGGCAACGACATGCAGACGCGGGATTGCCGAGAGCGTGGCAATCGATGCGCCGATCAAGATTGCGAATGCAATCGCGATTGCAGCCAGATCGACGGCCAGGTATTCGAGCGCGATCTTCTCCCGGGGCGCCGGACGCGTCCAGATGTAGGGAATATGGCCGTAGTCGCGGCTAAGCGTACCAGCCATAAGGGTGGCAAAGACGCACGCAAACCATGACGATCCGAGCAAGATGATATTAAGCGGGACGGCGATGCCCGGCAGATCCGCGGACTCGTGCGGAGCAAGCCGCACCGCGATCACCGCGATCAAGCCGACGAGCACGACCGCCAATGAAAACCAAGCGAATCTATTGCGCACCGCGAGAAGTTCGACGTAATACATCAGACTTGCATCCGTTTCCAGTTGTACGTTGCGATGATGCAGCTCGCAACGAAGATGCAGAACGCGAGAACCGTTTGT
>Ga0181537_10002521_pt1 | contig 16077 bp, 15 predicted proteins | sample PEATcosm2014_Bin_39_FD_119765 | JGI IMG/M metagenome (GOLD analysis project Ga0181537, IMG submission 119765) | Peatland microbial communities from MTU Mesocosm Facility, Houghton, MI, USA - PEATcosm2014_Bin23_10_metaG | ecosystem: Environmental > Terrestrial > Soil > Wetlands > Peat | place... | reverse complement strand
GCTTCGAACGTTTCGGCGACGACGATCGCAATCTGTTGTCCGTAATGGACGACGTCCGGACCCTGCAACGGCATGAACGTCTGGGCGGGCACCAGCGCTTTCATGAAGTCGGCTTCCGGCTGCGTGAAGCGGGGCGAATTCTCGTGCGTGAAGATCTTGAGAACGCCCTGAATCTCGCCGGCTGCCGCAGTGTCGATTGAAACGATCTTCCCGCACGCGATCGTGCTCGTCACGATCACCGCGTACGCCACGTGCTCGACCGGCGTGTCGGCCGTGTATTGCGCTTGCCCCGTGACCTTCAGGCTGCCGTCGACGCGGTCGACCGGCGCTCCGACGAACGGCTTCTTTCCGGTGATTGTAGCCGTCATTATCCGAGCCGTACCGTTTCGAGCGCGCGTACGATCGCGCGCTTCGCGAGCTCGATCTTGAATGCGTTATCGCGGCGCGGGATTGCATGCGTCATTGCGATCTCGGCCGCCTTTTGATACGCGGCATCGCCGGATGTTCCGACGAGCGCTTCCTCCGCGCCGCGGACGCGCCACGGAATCGTCCCGACGCCGCCGAGCGCGATGCGCGCGGCACTGATGCGATCACCGTCGAAATCCAGTCCGGCGGCAACAGAAACCAGCGCGAACTCATACGACGCGCGGTCGCGAACTTTCAGATACGTGGAATGGCGGTGCGCGCGACCGAGCGGAATATCGATTGCGACGATCAGCTCGCCGGGCTTGAGATCATTTTCAATCCACGGCGTCTCGCCGGGCAATGAGTAGAACTCTTCGAGCGAAACCTGACGAGTACCGGCGGGACCTTCAAGTTCAACGACGGCATCGAGCGCTACGAGGGCTACCGCGGCGTCGGACGGATGCGTTGCGATGCAAGCGTCGCTTGTCCCGAGGACCGCGTGCGCGCGATGAACGCCTTCGAATGCATCACAACCGTCGCCCTTGTGACGCTTGTTGCACGCCGCAGCGGGATCGCGAAAGTAGCCGCATCGCGTTCGCTGCAACACATTTCCGCCGACTGTTGCCATGTTGCGAAGCTGCGGCGACGCGCCGGCGAGCAACGCTTGCGAGAGCATCGGGAAGTGTTCGAGTACCGCCGAATGATGCGCCGCGTCGCTATTGCTTACGAGCGCGCCGATACGAATGCGTTTGGCGCTGGCCTCGATCGCGCCGAGCGGCAGATGCGTGATATCGATGAGCGTCGAGGGCGACGTGACGCCGCACTTCATCAGATCGACGACGTTCGTGCCGCCGGCGATGAACGCCGCGTCCTTCGTCTTTGCGATCAGCGCAAGTGCTTCGCGCGTATTTGAAGGCTGCAGAAGATCAAACGCCTGCACGTCGCACCTCCTGGCGAACGGCGGCGAGAATATTCGAGTAGGCGCCGCACCGGCAGAGATTGCCGCTCATCGCCTCGCGAATCTCGCCGTCGGTGTGCGCTTGCCCCTCGTTTATGAGGCCGAGCGCGGAAACGATCTGCCCGGGCGTGCAAAATCCGCACTGAAACGCGTCGTGTTCGATAAAAGCTTGCTGCAGCGGATGCAGCGAGTCGTTCGGCGCGATGCCTTCGATTGTGGTGATCTCGGCGTCGCGGTGCATCATCGCAAGCGTCAGGCACGAGAGCACGCGTTGGCCGTCGATTAGCACCGTGCACGCGCCGCACTGGCCATAGTCGCAACCTTTTTTCGTCCCGACCAAACCCAGGCGCTCGCGTAACGCGTCGAGTAGCGTCACGTTTGGCTCCAAGTCCACGTCGTGCTTGGAGCCGTTGATTTTCAATTGCATTTGCGGCATTCGTGTGCCCCAGAACCCAGGGGTATTTACGTCAGTTTCGGGCTCCGGCCAGCTCGGCGTTGACCTCTGCGGCCAGGCGCGCCTTCTCGGCGCGCGTGATCTTCGCCGCTGAAACGCCGCGCTTAATGAAGGGCGCCGCCGAGGGCGGGTAGTTCTGTCGCAGCCACGCAACGACTGCCGGCAACGGAATCTTGTCGCCGTACGCCTTCAGGATTGCGCCCGTCATGAAGACGGCCTTGTCTGATGGGTCAAAATCCTTGGTTAACGCGGGCTCGTGCGCCGTAAAGAACCTCCACGACAGTTGCGGATTCGAGTCTGCAGCTCGAAGGATCAGTCGAAGCCGCTGATCCTGCGCCTGCGGGAGAAGCGGGTCGGTCACGACGGCGTGCAGTGCCTCCTCGGCGAGCTTTGGGTCGCGAGCGGCGATGAGCGCCCGATACCGGCGCTGGAGGTTCGCAACGTCGCGGGCCGCGAGCGCGAGCTTGTGCAAGCGCCGGAACGTCGCATCGTCCGCGTACGTGCCCACAATCGTGAGCACGGTTTCTTGCTGATCCGGCGTCAACGACGACGGATCGTGCTCGAACTTCGCAAACCGCCGGCGTGCCTCGCCGATGACGGCGGGATCACCCCACACGCCGAGTGCCAGTATCGCCTTGTTGCGAAGAACGCGAGTCGGAGGGTCCTCGCCGGGTTTCGCCGACCATCCGAGCGCGGCAACGACCGGAGCAACAAGCGCACGCGCCCGGCCTACCAGTGCGGCGTGATTATTCGGCGCAAGCTCGTCTTTCTCGAGCGTCGTGAGCGTCGCGATGATTTGTTGCCATGCGCGCGCATCGTAGTCAGACCCCATATTCCCGGCCATGTCGAAATATGCGCCCAGTCCGGACTTGCCGGCTCGGGCAAGCGCCCATTGATTGTCGAGCATCGCGACCTTGTCGGGATTCGAGAATGAGGCGAATCCATTCGCATCGTTCGCGAGCGTTTGCTTATCGTACGCGACGCGATAGAAGCCGTATCCGCCCGCGTTTGCAAGAAGGGTTTGATCGCAGCGTCCCGCGCTGACGGTTTGACCGTCGTCCTTGAGCTCGACTTTCTGAATGTCGCCGTTGCCGCTTTGAATTTGCAGCGGGACGGTCCAGCGCTCGTGCTTGGGATCGTTGCCTTGCCAGAGAAACCGGCTTTGACTCAGAGCGATCGTGCGGTTCCCGCTTGAATCGCACTGCGCATTGACGGAGACGACTGGATATCCCGGCTGCGTGATCCAGGCCGACCCAAGCGCCGCAACGTCTTGCCCGCTTTCGGCGCTCAGCGCGCGCCACAAGTCGCTCCCGACCGTATTCGAATATGCGTTGGCGCGGATGTAGCGGCGCATGCCGTCGCGGAACGTGTCTTCGCCCAAATATTCCTCGAGCATCCGCACGACTTGACGCCCTTTTGCGTAGACGATAGCAGGGTTGAAGGACGCTTCGGCGTCGAGCTCGTTTGCGACCGGCGTAATGATCGCGGTCTGCGTCGGCTGGCCGTCAGCATCGTACGCGCTCTGGAGCTCTTCGTCCGTGGTTTCCCACCAAACCCAGTCCGGATGCCGAAGCGCGGTCTCTTTCGTCTCCATCCACGATGCGAAGCTTTCGTTGAGCCAGATGTTGCTCCACCAATCCATCGTGACGAGATCGCCCGTCCACTGATGTGACATCTCGTGCGCCTGCACATCCCACGCGAATTGACGGGCCTCGATCGTCGTGTTCGGTCCGGTCAGCAGCAGCTCTTCGGCATAGGTGATTGCGCCCCAATTTTCCATGGCGCCCGGAAAACCGCCGGGGATAGCGATCGAATCGAGCTTTGGTATCGGAAAGCGGAACCCGAAGTACGTGTTGAAATCGTTGAGGATATCTTGCGAGGCTGCAAGCGCGTCGCGACCGTTTTTCTCCTCGCCTCGCACAGCCCAAATCGTATGCGTGTAACCGTCGCTGCGCGCGCTGATATGTCCGAGATTTCCGGCAGTGAACTCGACAAGGTATGTCGACATTTTGGGCGTGCGCTCGAACGTAACGTCGGCCAGCGACCCGTGTACGACGCGATGCGCGATCGGCATGTTGCCGATGGCGCTCCACGCGGCCGGAATCGTCGCCATGAGCGTGAACCGGGCGCGGAATGCGGGCTCGTCCCAGCACGGGAAAAAGCGCCGGGCGTCGGTCGATTCGAGCTGGCTCGAGAGCATCGTGCCGCCACCCGCCGTCGTGCGGTACGGCAGCGCGTACAGTCCGCGCGGGCCGGTCTCGATCTTGCCGCTGTACGCCAACGTCATAACGTGATGACCGGGCCGCAACGCGTGCGCCAGCAGTACGGTCGAGAGTTGCTTGCCGTTTTGCGTGATGACGCTTGCTGCCGGGATGCCGTCGATGCGGACGTTGCTCAGCGTTTGATTGAGCGTGTTGAAGACGATGCGGTTCGTCGTGCTGCGGACGCGTAGCGTGACGCGTTCGGTCCCGGTGAACGTTTTTGTCGCGATATCGGGCTTAAAGGCAATCGTGTAATCAAGCGGCACGACGTTCTTGGGTAGGCGTCCAGGCGTCTTGTCGAAATCGAATGCTGCTGCGCTCGTTGCCGTTGCGATCAGCAAGAGTGCGGTCAGCAGTGCTCTCACTTGCCGGCCCACGCGCGCACGACTTGCTCGAGCGCCTCCGAGGCGCGCTCGTCGAGCTGTTCGCTCGAGAGCGTGCTTAGGGGATGGGTCACTACAACGGGTTCGATGCCGGTCATTCCTAGTGCCTCACGCTGGACTTTGGCTTCGTGCAGAAAAACGGTCGTGACGAGTACCGCGGTCGGGATCCCCGATGTTTCAAGCCGGATGGCGTCGTGCATACAGCACGACGTGCAGGACCCTCAATCACCTATTCCGGTGAGCACGAGATCGCTTTCGGCCGCGATCTCGGCGAGCAGCTCGGGGCGCGCGTCGCGCGAGAAGCTTTCCTTCTTGTAGCGCCGGACGGGACCGAGTGAGAGTCGTTCGGCGAGAATCGTCGCAATGCGGTCCTCGAGCTTCCAGCCGTTCCACTTCGTGTTGTCCAAAACGCCGACGCGCAGGCCGCGCAAGCTGGCGGGGCGTTGTGCAAGATGCAACACAGGCGCGTCGATTGTCCCGCGTGGATCGTAGATCATCGGAGGGTCCTCTCTAAAGACGGCACGTGCCGTCTTCACACATTGCAGCCGCGTTCGACGAGGTTCCGTCGATGCGCAGCAAGACGGGGCTGGTCATGTGGCCCCAACCGGGAATGAAAGCCGAGAAACGGCCGGCTTCGCCGCCGGCGACGAAGAGATGGATGTCGTCCGCGCTCGGGACGATCGGAATGCGCGCATCCGGTTGGCGTTTATACCAGCGCGGCAGATTGCGGTTATAGATCTTGCCGTAACGGTCGTTGAAGCTGAGCGCGGAGAATTTGTTGCCCGCGTTCATCCACAAATAGTTGCGCACGTCGTGCCGCGTCCACCCACTTTTAGAGATCGTGGCCGCATGCTCGGGGCCGATGACGACGGCGCACGATCCGCTCGAGACCGCGTTGTTGTTCGCAATCGTCGACATTGCCGAGACGATGCTGTCGAGCACGCCTTCCGCGTCGTCGGCGATGTGGTTGGTGATGCTGTGCGGCGGTTCGCCTCCGATGACGAAGACGGAGCTGTCTTCGGGACTCATCCCGTGTTCGACGTGATAAGGCGCCCACGGCGAGATCTCTTCGTTCTCGGCGATGCAGTAGGTATATTTTGCCGGACTGCCCAGCGTGCTCTTGTCGAGATCGCCCGGCGTACCGCCCCCGACGGAAAGCAAGATCAGACGGATCGCGCGCCCGATCGTTGCATTCGCGCGGTTCCCGGAACCAAACACATTGTGTCCGGCGTTCATCCCAATTGCGTTACGAATTGGTCCGTTCACGACGAGCAGCGGTGAAACCATGTGCGTCGTGGCCTGAATGCCGTTGAGATTGAATGCGGGCGAAGTGAGCGCGAGCATCGCTGCGCGGACGACGGGAGCGTATTCCGGCTTGCATCCCGCCATCACGATGTTGATCGCGAGCACGCGCCGCGTCAGACCTCCACGCCGTGGCGGAACGACCGCTTCAATATAATCGGGATCGCCGCCAAGCATGTCGAGGACTGCGTCGATTTTCTCCGGCGTCGGCGGCACGACGGGAAGTCCGTCGCTCCATGCCTGCTCGAAATAATATTCGACCAGATCTTCCGGCGTTTGCTTTGCGTCGTGTATGGGATTTGCTGCGGCTGTCGTCATACGTCTCCCCCAAGGGTTGCTCAAAAGCGTTGCACAACTGAAATCACGTGCCCTTTCTGTCAGGAAAACGCGCATTTCTCGAGCTTCTGAAGCAAGAAGGCGTCGAGTATATTTTCGGAAATCCCGGTACGACCGAGCTGCCGCTCATGGACGCGCTCGCGGTCGAAACCGAGCTGCGCTACATTCTCGGGCTGCAAGAAGCGGCCGTCATGGCGATGGCCGACGGTTACGCGCAAGCTTCGGGAAAGCTGACGGCCGTCAGCGTGCACGTTGCGCCTGGTCTCGGCAACGCAATGGGCATGTTGTACGACGCGCGCAAAGCAGGCTCACCGATTATCGTGACGGCCGGACAACACGATCAGAGCTTTACATTTAGCGAGCCCCTGCTATGGGCCGACCTTCCCGAGATCGCACGTCCGCTGGTGAAATGGTCAAGCGAGGTCCACCGGCTCGAAGATCTGCCGCTTGCGATTCACCGCGCCGCAAAGACAGCGCTTGCGCCGCCGACGGGTCCAGTGTTTTTGTCGTTACCGGGCGACGTCTTGACGAACGAGGCTGATATCGCGATGGGCACGCCGTCGCGCGTCGCGCCGAACGTGCGCGGTGACCGTGCTGCGATCGAAGCCGCGGCAAAGTTGTGCGCGAGCGCCGAACGTCCGCTCATTTTCGCGGGCGATGCGATCGCACAAAGCAACGCGCTTGCGGAAGTCGTCACGTTCGCAGAGCTGCTGGGTGCGCCCGTCTACGCGGAACTGGTTTCGAGCCGCGCTTCGTTTCCGTCGTCGCACCCGCAGTTCTTCGGTGCGATGGTGCGCTTACAAAAGAACATCCGCGAGATTCTTGCGCAGCACGATCTCGTGATCTCGCTCGGTGCGGATCTGTTCACGCTTTCGTTACCCTCACCGGTTGACGCGAAGCCCGAGCATTTGAAAGTCGTGCATCTCGACACCGACCCGTGGGAGATCGCGAAGAACTACGCGGTCGAATCCGCGATCTTCGGTGAGCCGAAGGTGACGTTGCCCGAGCTTACCGCGGAGACCGACGCGCGCATGACCGTGCAGCAGCGCTCGGCCGCAAAATCGCGCGGTGAAGCAACGCGCCGCGCGAGCGCGCAAGCTCGAGCCAAACTTGCCGCGTCGGCACAAGAAGCCGCGACGCGTTCGCCGATCGAACCGCTTGCGCTCTTACAAGTCATCGCCGACACACTGCCGCCGAGCGCCGTCGTCGTCGACGAGACGGTCTCGTCCGGACTCGGGATGCGTTCGTTGTTGCGGAGCGACGATGCGCAAAGCTACTTCGGTCTACGCGGCGGCGGCATCGGCTGGGGCTTGCCGGCGGCGATCGGCGCCAAGCTCGCGTTACCGGCACGTCCAGTCGTCGCGCTCATCGGTGACGGCAGCGCGATGTACACGGTGCAAGGCTTGTGGACGGCCGCGCACGAGAAGCTCGCGGTGACGTTCGTGATCTTCAACAACACCTCGTACAAGATTCTCAAGCAGCGCGCGCTGGCGATGGGGGCGCTCGTCGCCGAAACGAAGCGCTACGTCGCAATGGATCTCACCGAGCCGGCAATCGACTTCGTGGGTCTTGCGCGCTCGCTGGGTCTGGCTGCCGAACGCGTGAGCACGCTCGATCAGGTTCGCTCGCAACTTACGCGCGCAATCGCGTCGAACGGGCCGACACTCATCGAGGTGGTGATGGCCGCGTGACGGGGCCGCTCGACGGCGTTCGTGTCATCGACCTCTCGACGGTCGTCGCCGGTCCGCTCGTGACGCGGCTCATGGCCGACATGGGCGCCGACGTCATCAAAGTGGAGTCCAAAGCCGGCGACATCATGCGTTGGACCGGTCCGGGACGTCACGTCGGCATGGGCGCGCTGTTCATGCACCTCAATCGCGGCAAGCGCGGCGTCGTGCTCGACTTGAAGAACGACACGGACCGCGAGAGTGTCTTGCGTTTGTGCGAAGGCGCCGACGTGTTCTTTCACAACATTCGCTCTGCAGCGATGGAGCGGCTGCGTCTCGGATATGCCGACGTTGCGGCGCGCAATCCGAAGATCGTCTACGTGAGCCTCGTCGGCTTCGCGCAAAATGGACCGTACGCACCATGGCCCGCCTACGACGACCTCATTCAGGGCGCATCCGGACTAGCCGCGATGTTCAAGCGCACCGGCGAAGCGCCGCGTTACGTTCCGCTGAACATGGCCGATCGCACCAGCGGTCTCACGGCACTCGGAGCCGTGCTCGCCGCGCTGTATCATCGCGAGCGCACCGGAAAGGGCCAAGCCGTCGAAGTTGCGATGTTCGAGGCGCTCGTCGATTTTGTGTTCGGCGATCATCTTGGCGGTCACAGCTTCGAACCCGCGGAGGGGGATTTCGGCTACGGGCGATTACTGACGACGCTCCGGCGTCCGCATCGCACGCTGGACGGCTACGTCTGCGTGCTGCTGTACGACGACAAGCAGTGGGAACGATTTTTCGCGCAAGTTGGACGTGCCGAACAATACGCGAGTGATCCCCGCTTACACGATAAGATCAAGCGCCGCGCGCACTATCACGAAGCCTATACGATCGTGGCCGAGATTCTCGCGACGCGGACGACCGCGGATTGGCTGAAGATGCTCCGCGAGAACGACCTACCCGCCGTTCCGATGAACGATCTCGACGACGTCTTGCACGATCCGCACCTTGCTGCGACCGGGTTTTTCACCGAGCAACAGCATCCGAGCGAAGGCGCGATGCGCACGACCGGTCACGCGTCGCGGTTTATGGGAACGCCGCTCGCCGATCCCGGCTTTGCGCCCAACCTCGGCGAGCACACTGAAGAGATTCTCGGCGAACTAAACTAACACTGTCATCCCGAGCGAAGTCGAGGGACAGCGCAAACTAGAGCGGTGAGAACGAGGTCGACTTCATGACCTTGTTTTCTTGGTGCTGCATGTATCCGGCTTCTGCGCTTTTCTTGAGATAGGCTTGCCAAGCCGGATCGGCTTGCATCGCAGCACGTTTCTTTTCGCGTTCGGCCATGCTCTCGTACTTCCAGATGTGGACGACTTGGTTCTGCACGCCGACTTCGCTCATGAAATAGCCGACCGGCTCGCCGAGATGTTTGACTTGAACCGGATAGCCTTCCGATTCGTACAGCGCGAGCCACGCGTTGAGCTTTCCAGGAAGCGTGGTGTAAGTGCGAATATCGACGATCACGAGTCTCCTCCGTTCATGAGTGCGTAGCGTACGATCCGTGCAGCCAGGCGTGCGTAACGAGGCGCCGTTCGCGCGAGCCACGGCAATTCATGCCATGCATCGGGGCGGAAAAGCACCCCGAGCGGTTTGAGCCACGCGTCCGAAAGCTCGTGCTCGGGCGTGTCGAGGATGACCCGCACGACGGCGAGGCGCGGCGCGGTGATGAGTCCGCTCTCCATGTCGACGCCTGCGAATCCGCGTGCGGCCCATGCTCCGCGCTCGGGCCCGCGCACCAGCGTCGCCGACGTCACAAGCGGCGCATTCAGCGGATCCTCGCGCAGCTGCCGCGCGCCATCACGAAGGTGCGCTGCCGTTTCCTCATCGCATGCGATGCGTCTCCCGTCCGGGCATTCGATCTCGTTCGGTACCAAAACCGTCCCGCTCGCAACGCCGCTTCGCAATCCACCGCACAGTCCTACGCTGATCACCGTGTCGTCGAACGTTCCGCCACGGCCGATTCCGGTCCGCACGACGCGAACGTCGATGCCGGCGAGCTCGCGCTGCGCCGCGCGCGCTTCGAGTTGCGTCGCGGCGGCGACGATCACCTCAAATAGCCGCGGTCGCGATACCAGTTCACCGCGCGCTCGAGTGCGCCGCGCACGGGACCCGGCCGGTAGCCGAGCTCGCGTTCGGCTTTGGTCGAGTCGACGAACATACGCTCCTCCGCCATTTTCACGCCTTCCAGCGGAACCAGCGGTTGCGTATCGCGCCGCACGAAGCAGCGCATTTCATCGACGTACGCGATGGTGTAGAGCACGGGTTTCGGGATGCGCACGCGCGGAACGGGCTTGCCGGTGATCTCGGAAAGCATTTCCCACACCGCATCCAGCGTAAGATTTTCGCCGCCGAGAATGTAGCGTTCGCCGGGCTGACCGCTGCGCAGCGCGGTGACGTGCGCGCGCGCAACGTCCTCGACGGGGACCAGATTCAATCCGCCCGACGGCGGCTTCGCGAACATGCGCCCGCGTGCGAAATTGAGGATCATCGCGCCCGTCGGCGTCGGTTTGTGATCGTTCGGTCCCACAGGCGCGGTCGGCAATACGGCGACCGTCGGCATGCGGCTGGACAAAGCGGTGCGTTCTTGCGCGAGCTTCGAAGCGTGATAACCTTCGCCGCCTTCGGGTGCGTAGTCGTCTTCATTTGCAACGTTGGCGCCGCGCGCCGGACCGACCGTTGCCGAGCTCGACGTCAACACCGCGCGCTCGACGCCGGCGAGATATGCAGTCGCAAAGAGGCTTTCGGTCCCGCCGACGTTGACGCGGTCGAGCTGTTCGCGATTGCCCGGTGAAAACGAATAGAGCGCTGCGCAGTGTACGAGATAACGGCAGTCGCGCAAGCCTTCCAGCAGATCGCCGGCGCGTTCGAGATCCCCGACGACCGTTTCGCAGCCGTCGAGCCGCGCCGCCTCGTCGCGCACGAGCGCGCGTACGGCAAAGCCTGCCGCGAGCAGCTCGCGCAGGACATGACTACCGACGAATCCGGTTGCGCCTGTTAAGAAGACGCGGTCATTGCGCAATGGCCGCGCGGACCGCTTCTTTGATCGACCCGGTCGTTGCCAGGACTGCGGTCGGCTCGTAGCCGCAGTGCGCCATGCAGTTTTCGCATTTGGGATTGCGTCCGCGTCCGTATTTCGACCAATCCGTTTCGTTCAACAATTCTTTGTACGTGCCGGCGTATGGTGCATCGGACATCAGATAGCACGGGCGCTGCCAGCCGAAAACCGAGTACGACGGAATGCCCCACGCGGTGCATGCAAAATCGACTTTGCCTTCGAGAAAGTCGAGGTAGAGCGGCGTGTGATTGAGGCGCCAGCGCTTGCGATTGCCGTTACCGAAGGCTTCGCGAAAGATTGCGCGCGTTTGCTCGACGCCGAGGAAGCTTTCCTGATCGGGCGCTTTCTCGTACGCGTAGCCTGGCGCGATCTGCATCACGTCGACCTGCGCGACGTCGTTGAGATAGTTGAGCGTCTCGATGATCGTTTGCGGCGTGTCGCGATTGAAGAACGTCGTGTTGGTCGTCACGCGGAAACCGCGTGCCTTGGCTTCTTTGATCGCGGCCACGGCTTTGTCGAAGATGCCTTCGCGGCAGACGGCTTCATCGTGACGCGCGCCGACGCCGTCGACGTGCACGGACCACGAGAAGTAGACGGACGGTTTGAAGAGGTCCATCTTTTTCTGCATCAGGATTGCGTTCGTGCAGAGATACACGAACCGCTTGCGCGCGACGAGCGCGTCGACGATCTCGCTGATTTGGTCGTGCACAAGCGGCTCACCGCCGGCGATCGAGACCATCGGCGCTTCGCACTCTTCGACCGCGTCGATGCATTGCTGCACCGTCAAGCGTTGGCGAAGAATGTCGGTCGGAAACTGAATTTTCCCGCAGCCGCCGCACTCGAGATTGCACTGAAAAAGCGGCTCCAGTTGAAGCACCAGCGCGAATTTCTCGGTGCCGGAGAGTTTCTTGCCGAGGATGTATTTTCCAACGGCGACTTTTTGTTGCAGCGGGATACTCATTACGTCGTGACACCTTCGGTTGAAAGCTCGGAACGGCCCCCTCGGCCGCCGGTAGCCTCGCCGAGCGCCCGATCGAACGCCAAGGCGGTCAACGGGAACAGATGGCGATACATGTGATAATTAATGTAGAAGTCGCGCGGGAAACCGGTACCAGTGTGGTACGGCTCGTCCCATGTTCCGTCCGGCCGTTGCCGTTCACGGAGGTACGCGAGACCTCGCTGCACCGCAGAATCCCGTCCGTATCCGGCGAGTTGCAAGGCGTTCACGGCCCATCCCGTCTGCGAGGGAGTGCTTGCTCCGACGCCGGCGAGCGATTCGTCGGCATACGAGTGGCACGTTTCGCCCCAGCCGCCGTCGGCGTTTTGCGTGCGCAGCAGCCACGCGACGGCGCGCTCGACCATATCTTCGCCGGTCTTCAGCGCGACGAGCGCCGAGATGACGCACCACGTACCGTAAATATGGTTGACGCCCCAACGTCCGAACCACGAGCCGCCGGGCTTCTGCGTCGCGCGAAGGTACGCAAGGCCGGTTGCAACGTAGGGATCCGACGTGTCGCGTCCGAGCAGCGCGAGCATCTCGAGCGCATGTGCGGTGACGTCCTCTGTCGGCGGATCGATCAGCGCACCGAAATCGGCAAACGGCATCCGGTAGACGAGCTCGTTGTCGTTGTCGCGATCGAATGCACCCCACGCGCCGTTGCTCGAGCGCATCGCGAGCACCCAGTTGCATGCGCGTTCGATAGCGGCATTGGCGCGTTCGTCAAGCACAGCGCCTTCGAGTAACGCGCAGACGATGACGGCCGTGTCGTCGATGTCCGGATAGATGTCGTTGTCGAATTCGAATGCCCAACCGCCGTTGGGAACGCCTTTACAGCGGACTTGCCAATCGCCCCATTGATCGGCGGCAATTTGTTCGTCGAGCATCCACGTGACGGCGCGGGTGAGCACGGGATGTTCGCGCGGCATTCCGGCGACGCGCAGCGCGCGAATCGCCCAAGCGACGTCCCACACGGGCGACATGCAGGCTTGAAAACGCCAACCGCGCTCGTCGTCGATGACGAAGCGCTGCATGCCGTGCAAGCCCTTGCGCATCACGGGATGTTCGAGTGCGTAGCCTTCAACAGAAAGCGCGATCAGCGAGTAGACCCAGGGTGGTTGAATCCCGCCCCAGCTTCCGTCGGCTTCTTGCCGCGCGATGATCCATTCGCAAACGCGCTTGATCGCGGTCTCGCGCGCCGGTTTACGTGGAAGCCGATCGTATTGTTTAAGGGCTTTGTCGAGCCACCACATCCATCCGGAGCCGGGCACGTGCCAGATGCGGCCGCGCGTTCCGTGCGCGAAGATCTCATCGACGTCGATCCCGAGCGGCCGAACCGGACGACGCGTCACGACGATCGTCAGCGGCGCGACCGTTCCGCGCGCCCAACACGAGAAGTCGTAGAGATTGAATGGAATCTGTGGCGGAAAGAAGATGATCTCGGGCGGAAGCGAGGGGATGCCTTCCCACGGATACACGCCGAATAGCGCCATCCAAATCTTCGTGAAGACGCGGGCTTCGGTCAAACCTCCCAAGCGGTGAATCGTCACGAGTGCTCGACGCATCTCGTCGCGCTCGGGATCGACGCCGAGCACTTTCAGCGCTACGTATGCTTCGATCGTCGTGCTCAAATCCGCCGGACCATCGTAATAGAGCGCCCACGAACCGTCGCTGCGCTGCTCGTTGAAAAAATGATCGATTGCGCGGTCGCGAATATCGTCGAAGCCGACGCCGAGAAAACGCAGCAGCAAAATGTGCTCGGCCGTCATCGTGACGTTGGTCTCGAGCTCGCCGGTCCACCAGCCGTCCGGAGCTTGCGTCTTGACGAGCCAATCGACAGCGCGTTGCGTATGATCGATCATGCCAGAACCTCGGCGGCTTCCAGGCCGCTTCGCACCGCAGATTCCATCGTGTCGGGCCAGCCGGTTTCGAGCCACGAACCGGCCAGCGCAAGATTCGGCCACGCGGTGCGCGCGTGCGGACGCTGCACGCCGGGCTTCGGCATGTAGGTAGCAGTCGGATTACGCGTCACGGCACTCTGGACGATTCGAGAGGTGCGCAACGCAGGCAACGCGGCGCAAAGCTCTTCCCACGTGCGTTCGACCAACGACGCCGTCGGCGCGGTGAGATAGTCATCGGCGGCGCTCAAACTGCAACACAGATAACCGGAATCCTTTTGAAAGACCCACTGCACCGGTGAGTCGAGCAAGGCGGCGAAATCAAAGTCGAGCGTGCTGCAATCCGTCCACAGATGAATGTCGAGGATGCCGTGCGGCTGGTATGCATCGAGGTCCGCGATTCCGGAGAGCCGCGCCGCCTGCGGGGGCGGAACGGCCAGGACGACTTTGTCGAATTCCAGACGCTCGTCCGTCAGGCGAACGCCGATTTGCGCGCCGCCGAGCTCGAGCGACGAAACCGGCGTCGAGATGTGGACGCGATCGAGCCGCTTCGCCGCGGCTTCGGCAATCCGCGCGAGCGGAACCGTCGACCAGCCGAAACGCGCTGCACCGGCGTCCCGCAAAAATGCGGTTTGCAAAACGAAGGCTGCTTCGCGCAACCGCATCTCATCGAGCGGAACGTTGAGCGCAGGGACCAGGAACGGATCCCAAAACGCCCGGACTTCGGCCGGGCCTTGACCGTTACGCGCCAGCCATGCCGCGAACGTTTCGTCCGGAAGATCGTTTGCGTTCTTGCGAAGACCGAGCAATGCGCGTCCGACGCCGAAGCGAGAGGCGAGATTCAGCGGCGTGTAGCGCAGTAGCGATATTCCCAAATGCAGCGGTGCGGGTAGATTCGCCGCGCGCAAGCGGCTTCGTACATTCTTCCCGATGACGAGCACGTCGAAGCGTTCTTGCAGGTGCAGATTCTTCGTCATTCCGAGTTGCTCGACGAATCGGATGAATTCCGTACAGCACGCCAAGAACACGTGCTGCCCGTTGTCGACTTCGTGGCCATCGACGGCAAATGACGTGGCGCGCCCGCCGAGCAGGCGCGTGCGCTCGAAAAGCTCGACCTCGTATCCCTTTTCTTTCAGCGCGAGCGCTGCAGAAAGACCAGCGAGTCCGCCGCCGACGATCGCTACACGGGTCGTGGACGCAGCCAAGATCCGACCATCACGCGCAGCTTTTCGCTCGGCGAGAGCGAGGTTCTGCCCCGCAACGGAAAGTCGGGATCGCGCTCGATCTTCTCGAGGATCATCTCGTAGATGCCGGCCATCGTGTGCACGCAGACTGCCGCGCGTCGCGGAATCAAATGCAAGACGCCGGATCCTCGCGCAAAGAGCTCGCGCGCACGCACCGCTTCGAATGCGACTAAGCTGCGCCAACGCTCGTCGGCGACACCCTCGAACAATTGCTTCTCCGTGACGCCGAAGCGATCCAAATCTTCCTGTGGAAGATAAATCCTGTCCATGCCGGCATCTTCGCGAACGTCACGCAAGATGTTGGTCAGCTGCAGCGCGAGGCCGAGCGCATCCGCAAGCTCGAGCGCTGCCGGGTCTTCGAAACCGAAGATGCGCACGCACATGCGTCCGACCACGGAGGCGACGAGATGGCAGTATCCTTGCAGCTCGTCCCACGTACGGTAGCGCTTGCGGAAAAAATCAAGCTCGACGCCGTCGATCAGCTCTTGCAGCTCGCTCTCGGGGATCTTATAGCGTTCGACGGCGTGCGCCAGGACGTGCGTAATGGGATCGTTCCATTCACCGCGCATGCACATCCGAATGCGCTCGCGATGAATTGCCAAGCGCTCGGGAAGATCGCCGCGATTAGGGCCGTCGGCGTCGTCATCGACTTGCCGCGCAAAGCTGTACAGCGCGTAGATGGCGACCCGCTGATCGTACGGCAGTGAGATAAAGCCCCAATAAAAATTTTTGGCTTCGCGCCGCGCGAGCTCGTGACAATATTTTTCCGCGCTGCGCAGATCGTCGTCGTAGGCTTCGACTCGCACTACGCGGTCTCGGCGCGCTCGACGCTGCGAGCCGGCAGGAGCGAAAGCGCGACGGCGCGCGCGAGCAATCCGGCCTTGACGGGGCGCGTGACCGTCGGACGTTCGAATTCAGTGCGGTATCCGATACGCGCGATCGCATCGCAGATGGCGAGGCCGCCCATACGATACAGCGCCAGCTGAAAGCGCAGGCCCGGCGGCGCCAGGCGTTCGAGTGCGCGGCCGGACCCGAGCAGCTCGCGTGCGCGCTCGACCATGAT
>Ga0181537_10002520_pt1 | contig 16083 bp, 15 predicted proteins | sample PEATcosm2014_Bin_39_FD_119765 | JGI IMG/M metagenome (GOLD analysis project Ga0181537, IMG submission 119765) | Peatland microbial communities from MTU Mesocosm Facility, Houghton, MI, USA - PEATcosm2014_Bin23_10_metaG | ecosystem: Environmental > Terrestrial > Soil > Wetlands > Peat | place... | reverse complement strand
GGCCTATAGAACGGCTTTGGCATACGCCGTGAACAACACCACTCATCAGCGGAGAGGTGGCCGAGTGGCTGAAGGCGGCGGTTTGCTAAACCGTTATAGGGCCCTAAAGCCCTATCGAGGGTTCGAATCCCTCCCTCTCCGCCACTTTCTCTAAAACACCGCAGAAACCTCCGGGCTTTTAGACGGCAAAACCGTCGAACTTCCGATGCTGGTACGGCAAGGCGGTACCACAAGGAAACGGCGTGGCGAATTGTCGGCGGGCAGCTCACTCACCGGGCGCGCGGCCAGAGATAAATAGTATCGCGCTGCTTTGCCCTTAAATTTTTTGTCGCGGCGTTTGAAAAATAGAAGCCACGAATGCCAGAGTGACGCCGTTTTATCGCCGCGCGGTTTGGCTTCCGCAATCGGCGAGATTGGGAATCCCTAGGTATTTTCCGAAGGTATCGTCGCCTCTTTGACGGCGGTTAATCTGGGGCAACGATTCAAATCCTTACGGCCGGAGACCACCGATGCATAATCCCATGAAGGCCAGCCTTGTCGTCGTCGGCCTTATCCTTGCCGGCGCGCTCGGCGCCTGCGCCGCAACGCCGACCCATGAAAGCACCGGGGCCTCGCTCGACGACGCCGCGATCACCACCAAGGTCGAGGCGGCGCTGACCGGCGATGTCGGCTTGAAGGTGTTCGATATCCACGTATCCACCACCCACAATGTGGTGCAGTTGACCGGTGCGGTCGATTCGCAGCGGACGATCCACCATGCCGGCGATGTGGCCAGCCAGGTGGCCGGCGTCACCGGGGTGCAGAACAACCTCGTCCTTCGCTAGATGGCGGACCGCCCACGGGCGGATAGCTCCGATTTCTTTCCGGCAAGGCGGCCCATGGGCACCTTGTTCTTCCACTTCAAAACCTCTGCGCGCGAGGCGGTTATCATAACGTACTTTTACAAATCGCGTCCCAGTGAGATACTGGAAGGGCATCGTTTTCCTCACACGCAGGCGGGGTTCTTTCGGCCTTCCCGCTGTAATCTTATTGGACGGTCATGACCGACGTAAAATCCCGAACCGAGCAGTCCCAATCCGAACAGGAACTCGCGCTTTCGAGCCTGATCGTCACCACTCTCAATCTGGAAATCCAGCCCGCGGACATCGATCCCGAGGCGCCGTTATACGGCGACGGGCTTGGGTTGGATTCAATCGACATTCTTGAAATCGCCCTGGCCATTTCCAAAACCTATGGCATCAAGCTGCGCTCGGACGACAAGAGCAACGATCGCATCTTCAGTTCCTTGCGCAATCTGAATCATCACATCTGGCAACACCGGCCGAAGTGAATGCGCATTAGGGCGGGAATTGTCGGATATGCGGCGTTGGGGGCGTGTCCGATCTTGACCCACACGTTGCTGGCGGTGGGATATTCGACCGAATTGGCGGCGATGGTGAGCGCATTCCAGGTCATCGTGCTGGGCTTCATGCTGACCACGCACGCGAAAAATCATTACAAGTGGTGGATATACGTCGCGGCCTGCGCCTTGTTCCTCGCCGTCGCCTGGCGCGCGGGGCAATACAGTCTTTTCGCCACCGCGGGCATTCCCTATGTCACGGCGTATTCCGTTCTTTTGACGATCTTCGGCACGTCATTGCTGCCGGGACGCGAGCCGCTCATCACCGCCGTCGCGCGCAAGACTCACGGCTCGTTGCGCCCCGACATCGCGGTGTATACGCGGCGCGTCACTATCGCCTGGTGCTGTTTCTTCGTCGCGCAACTGACCATTTCACTGACGCTTTTTTTCTGCGCGTCCATGGTTGCTTGGTCTTTCTACGTCAATGTTCTCGATCTTCCTTTGCTTGTTTTGATGTTCGCATCCGAATACATCTACCGTGTCACGCAGGTGCGCGATTGGCCTCATTCGACGGTCGGGCAGAGCATCCGGGCGTTTTTCCAGCGAAATTCCGCGCCGGCAAAAGATCCGAGCCCGACCCGTCGAAATCCGGTCGGTCTATCGCCATGAAGATTTTTCCGTTTGTCCGACACGACGGTCTCGATGCGGTGCTGGCCTACCGGGAAAACCGGCCCGTCACCGTTCGCGAATTCTGCGCCGATGTCGCGGCCGCCGCCCTTGCGCTTCCGGCGCGCGCCTATGTCATCAATCTATGCACGGATCGCTACCGCTTCGCGGTGGCGTTCGGCGCGGCCTTGTCGCGCGGACAGGTCAGCCTCATGCTCCCGAACAAGACCCCGGCCTTGCTCGCTCAAATCGCCGCGCGTTACCCCGATGTCTATTGCCTGACCGATCAGGAATTCGCGGCCGGCGATATTCCCGTGATGGCGTATCCGGAAAGCCTGCCGGCGCCGCTTGACGAGCCGGAAATTCCCGCTTTCCCGGCCGATCGGCTGGCGGCCTGCATATTCACCTCCGGCTCAACCGGCGCGCCGGTGCCGACCGAAAAATCGTGGGGAACATTGGCGCAAAGCGCGCTTGCCGCGGGGGCGGGGCTTGGCGTCGCGGCGATGCCCGGAGCCGTCCTGGTCGGCACGGTTCCCCCGCAGCATATGTACGGCTTTGAATCCACCGTGCTGCTGGCGCTGCAACATGGCCTGGCGCTCTACGCCGGACAGCCCTTCTATCCGGCGGATGTCTATGCCTGTCTTGAAACCTTGCCGCCGCCGCGCATGCTGGTCACCACGCCCATCCATCTGCGCGCCTTGTTGGCGGATGAAAAGGCGAAGGCGGCGGCGGAATTCGTGCTTTGCGCCACGGCGCCCCTGGCGCCGCAACTGGCGGTGGAAGCCGAGGAACGTTTTGGCGTGCCGCTTTACGAGATCTACGGCTGTTCCGAAGCGGGACAAGTCGCCCAGCGGCGGACGGCGACAAACGAAGAATGGCGCTGCTTCCAGGGCATCACCTTGCGCCAGGACGATTCCGGTACTTGGGCCAATGGCGCGCCGATCCCGGCGGAAACCCTGCTTAACGACGTGATCGAGCTGCGGAGTTCCAGCAGCTTCCTGCTGCACGGACGGAAGGCCGATCTCGTCAATATCGCGGGCAAGCGCACGTCGCTCGCCCATCTCAACTATCATCTCAATTCGATCCCCGGCGTCCGCGACGGGGTTTTCGTGCTGCCGCCGGACGATCTGGGCGCGGTTACGCGGCTCTCGGCATTCGTCGTGGCGCCGGGCCTCGAACCGCAGGCGATCCTCCGCGAATTGCGCCGCCGCATCGATACGGCCTTCCTGCCGCGTCCGCTGCATCTGGTCGAATCCCTGCCGCGCAATTCCACCGGCAAGCTGCCGCAAGAGGCCATCGCCAAACTGGCCGCCGAATACGCGGAACGCTAGCCGGGTCTCCCTTGTCTCATACCGCCGAAATCACATTCGCCGCCGACCATCCCGCCGCCCAAGGCCACTTTCCGGGAAACCCGATCATTCCCGGCGCGGTCCTGCTGGATGAGGTGCTGGGCGCGATCTTTGCGTCGCAAAACCGCGCCGAGGCAGGCTTTGAAATCCTGTCGGTCAAGTTTCTCCAGCCGGTGCGGCCGGGGTCGCGCCTGATGCTGCATTGGGACGACGGCGCCGCCGGCCAAATCCGGTTTCAATGCCTGTTGTCGGATCAGCCGGCGGTTTCCGGCACGCTCCGCCTGGGCGTCCCGTCTCGGTGAGCAACCGGCGCCAAAACACGCCGGAATGGATGGCGCGACGCGAGCGTAGCGCGACCGTGTGCATCAAACTCATGGTCTGGATCGCGTTGCGGCTCGGCCGCGGCCCCGCGCGGCTGCTGCTTTATCCGATCTGCCTTTATTTTTTGGTGTTCTCGCGAGATTCCCGGAAAAGCTCGCGGGGCTATCTGGCGAAAGTGCTCGGCCGCCGCCCGGGGTTTCTGGATTTATTCCGCCATTATCATACTTTCGCCGCCTGTGCGCTGGACCGGATTTATCTGCTCAACGACCAGACGGAGATGTTCGATCTGCGCATCGAGGGCGAGGAATTCGCCGATGAATTGAACGCGCGCGGAGAGGGCTGTCTCTTGGTCGGCGCGCATCTCGGTAGCTTCGAGGTGTTGCGCAGCCTGGGCAAACGAAAGTCCAGGCTGCGCGTCGTTCTGGTCATGTATGAAGAGAATGCGCGCAAGATCAACGCGGCGCTCAACGCCATCAATCCCCAGCACAATGTCGAGATCATCCCTCTGGGGCGGCCCGATTCCATGCTCAAGGTCGAGGAGACGCTCGCGCGCGGCGGCTTTGTCGGAATGCTCGCCGACCGCAGTATCGGCGACGAGGGGCGGGCGCGGATCCCTTTTCTCGGATCGCCGGCGGCGTTTCCGCTCGGTCCGTTCCAAATCGCGGCCATATTGCGCCGCCCGGTCGTGCTGATGTTCGCCCTCTACCGCGGCGGCCGGCGCTATGACGTTCATTTCGAACCCCTGACCGATTGGTCGGGTGTGACGGCAGGATCGCGCGATCAGGCGGCACGACAAGCCCAAGCCGCCTATGTGAAGCGGCTCGAACATTTTTGCCGTTCCGCGCCCTATAACTGGTTCAATTTTTATGATTTCTGGAAATAAGTTCCGGCGCCGCCATGCGGCGTTTGTTTTTATTTTGCTGGCTGCCGTTGCATTGCCCGGCCTGTCCGCGCGTGCCGACAACGCCGGCGCGCAGCCCGCCGCCGATCTGCGGCAAATCATGCTCGATTTCCAATCGGTCAAGCAATCGCAGGCGAAATTCGTCGAGCGGAAATATTTGAAAATGCTCAACCAGCCGCTCGAATCCTCGGGCACGCTGATCTATGTCGCCCCCGATCATCTCGAGAAGAACACCGATCAACCCAAGCCGGAAAGCCTGGTGGTCGACGGCGATAGCCTGACCATCACCGGCGCCGACGGACAAAGCCGCAGCTTCTCCTTGACCGATCATCCGGAAATCGGCGCGATCGTTGAAAGCATCCGCGCCACTCTGGCCGGGGATAGCGACAGTCTTGAGCGTTTCTATACGGTCAGCCTGCTGGGTGGAGTTTCAGCCTGGACTCTGGTGCTGGAACCGCGCGATCCCAAGGTGCAAGCGATCGTACAATCGATCCGCATCAGCGGGCATAATGGCCTGATCGATACCATCGAAACTCTCGAGACCGGCGGCGACCGTTCGGTTATGACCGTGCAGCCCGTGGCCCTGCCGGCGGGTTCCCCGTGAGTCCGAAGAATATTTGGCGCATCGGGATTTGGCTGGCCGGGGTGGCGGTCTGCATTTTCATCGTCGGCACGGCGCGGTTCAGCGCCGATCTGTCGACGTTCCTGCCGCGTTCGCCCTCGGCGGCGCAGCAGATTCTGGTCGAGCAATTGCGTGATGGCGTGGTGTCGCGTTTGATCCTGGTCGCGGTCGAAAACGCGCCGCCGGAAGTGCTGGCGCCGCTCAGCAAGAACATGGCCGCACAATTGCGGGCGGCGCCCGATTTCATCTCGGTCAATAACGGCGACGATCAGAGCCTGGGCAAGGCCCGTGATTTTCTGTGGCACAACCGCTATTTGCTCAGCCCGGCCGTCGTGCCCGGACATTTCACGCCGCAAGCCTTGCGCGCGGATCTCGACAATGATCTGCAATTACTGGGGTCGTCGGCGGGCATGCTGGTCAAGAGCATGCTGCCGGCGGATCCCACCGGAGAAATGCTGCGTGTGATCGGGCAATTCCAGGGCGGGGAGCATCCGGCCACGCGCGAGGGCGTCTGGTTCTCGCCGGATGGCGCGCGCGCGCTGCTGGTGCTCCAGACCGCGGCGCCGGGTTTCGACGCCGACGCCCAACAACATGCCTTGCTGCTCATCGACAACGCGATGCAATCGGCCAAACAGGAAATTCCCGCTGCGCGCGATGCGCGTCTGCTGACCACCGGCCCCGGCGTGTTCTCGGTCCGCATCCGCGACCAAGTGAAGCAGGACGCCTTCCGGCTTTCGCTGCTCGCGACCCTGGCGGTGGCGGCGCTGCTGTTGCTGGTTTACCGCTCGCCGGTGATGCTGGTGTTGGCCCTGTTGCCGGTGGCGAGCGGCGCGCTTGCCGGCATTGCCGCGGTCAGCCTGGGCTTCGGTTCGGTGCATGGCATCACGCTGGGCTTCGGCGTGACCTTGATCGGCGAGGCGGTCGATTACGCGATTTATCTCTTTACCCAGACCGCGCCCGGCAGCCCGCCGGAGGAAACCCTGCCGCGTATCTGGCCGACGCTGCGTTTGGGCGTGCTGACCTCGGTCTGCGGCTTCAGCGCCATGTTGTTGTCCAGCTTTCGCGGCCTGGCGCAGCTGGGATTGTTTTCCATCACCGGACTGGTCGTTGCCGTTTGCGTCACGCGTTGGGTGCTGCCCGTCTTGCTGCGCAAGGATTTCGCCACCATCCGTTCGACCCGTTTCGGCCCGGTCATTATGGGGCTGATCGCGCGCGCCCGCGCCCTGCGCTATCCTTTGCTGATCCTGGTTCTGGTTGCCGCGGGGCTCTTGGCGTTCCGGCATGACGATTTATGGGACGACCAATTGTCGAGCCTGAGCCCGGTCTCACAACAGGATCAACGTCTCGACCAGAAATTGCGCACCGATCTGGGCGCGCCCGATGTGAGTTACATGGCCGTGGTCAGCGCGCCCGGCGAGCAACAAGCATTAGCCGCCAGCGAGGATCTGGGAGCACAGCTTCAGCGCATGATCGGGGAGGGGGTTCTGGCCGGTTTCGATTCCCCCGCGCTGTATTTGCCCAGTCAAACCGCTCAACGCGCGCGCCAGGATGCCATTCCCCCTTTATCCGCGTTGCACGCCAATCTCCTTCAGGCGCTTGCCGGCAGCCCTTTCCGCGCCGACACTTTTCAGCCCTTCCTCGCCGATGCGGACGCGGCGAAAACCCAGAACTTGCTCGACCGCGACAGCCTGAACGGCACCAATCTCGCGGCCAAGCTCGACGGGCTGCTGATCCGCCGCGGCGAAGATTGGGCCGCGCTGCTGCCCTTGCGCGGCGTGACCGATCCTGGCCGCCTCAAGGCCGAAATCGCGGCTGCCGGGCAAGACAATGTCCTGCTGCTCGATCTGAAAGGCGATTCCGACCAGCTCTATCAAGGCTATCGCCGCCAGGCGTTTCTGCTGGCCCTGCTCGGCGCAGCGGCGATCGTCGCGCTTCTTTTTCTGAGTTTCCGATCATGGCGCCGCGTTGGCGCGGTGGTCGGGCCGCTGGCCGCTTCCGTCATCGTGACCGTCGCGTTGTTGGCCGTCACCGGCGACAGGCTTTCCATCTTCAACCTGGTCGGACTTCTGCTGGTGGTGGGCGTCGGCTCCAACTATGCCCTGTTCTTCGAAAGACGCGAGTCCAGCCAGGAAATCGATGCCTTCCAGCATCGCGAGCGGATCATCGTCTCGCTGGTGCTTGCCAATCTCTGCACGGTGATCGGCTTCGGGGTGCTGACCTTTTCGCGTATCCCGGTTCTGCACGGTATTGGCATGACGGTCGCCATTGGCGCGATCCTCAGTCTGGCCTTTTCCGCTATTCTTTCGGCATCCAAGGACAAGGAAACCCAGGCCGGGCCTTGATTCCCCGTCAAGCGCCTATTCATGGCCGCGTGCTGCGGCTAAAATCCGGCAACCCCGGTCCACTCGGACCATTCTCGCGGAACATAAGATTGCAACCTCTCGTCCTCAGTAATTTTTCCATCGTCACCAGCCTGGGAGCCGGGCTCGAAGCCACTTTGGATGCCTTGCGCACCGGCCGCAGCGGCCTGGTGCCGTGCAAATTCGAAACCGTCAAGCTGCCGACCTATGTCGGCGAAATTTCCGGCATCGACGACCCGGCCAATCTGGAAACGGCCCCCTGCCGCAACAGCCGCATCGCCCGGCGCGCCTTGGAACAAGACGGCTTCGCGCGCAATGTTGCGTTGGCGCGGGAAAAATACGGTCCGGACCGCATCGGCGTCTTCGTCGGCACCAGCACATCGGGGATTCTCGAAAGCGAACTGGCCTATCGCCAGCGCAATAGCGTGAACGGAAGGCTCCCCGACGCCTACGACTACGCCAAATCGCACAATACTTTTTCCGTCGCGGATTTCGTGACGGAATATCTCGGGCTTGGTGGGCCGGCCGTCGCCTTGTCATCCGCCTGCGCCACCACCGCCAAGGTCTTCGGCACGGCATCGCGCATGATCGCATCGGGGCTGTGCGATGCCGCCATCGTCGGCGGCGCCGATTCGCTGTGTCTCACCACGCTTTACGGATTTCATTCGCTGAACCTGCTTTCGTCATCGCCTTGCCGTCCATTCGACGGCGAACGCGACGGCATCTCGATCGGCGAAGCGGCGGGCTTTGCGCTCCTGGAAAAAACGTCTCAGGGTAAAGCCGAGGATGCGGTGATGCTTTTGGGTGTTGGCGAGAGCAACGACGCGCATCACATGTCGACGCCCCATCCCGAGGGCCTGGGCGCGCGCCTCGCCATGGAGCGCGCGCTCGCCGCCGCCAATCTCGATACCAAGGATATCGACTATATCAATCTGCACGGCACCGCCACCCAGGCCGGCGACATTTCCGAAGACATCGCGGTAACCGGCTTGTTCGGCACGGACACGCCTTGCAGCTCAACCAAGGGGCAAACCGGCCATACCCTCGGCGCCGCCGGCATCGTCGAAGCGATCATCGCCAGCTTGAGCATCCGATACGGTCTCTTGCCGGGAAGCCCGAACACCCGCAACCTCGATACGAGCTTGCGCAGCCGCTATATCGTCAAGAGCGAGAAGGCGCGGCTTAATCGGGTAATGAGCAATTCCTTCGGCTTCGGCGGCAGCAATTGCAGCCTTATCCTGGGCAGGGCCGGATGATCGAAGCCTATGTCGAAGGCGTCGGGCTTTGCGGTCCAGGATTGCCGGGCTGGGTATCGAGCCGCGCCATTCTGGCGGGCGTGCGGCCTTACGTAGTGATGCCCGTGGTCGTGCCGCCCTTGGCCTTGTTGCCGGCCAATGAACGGCGCCGCATGGTCGGGACCGTCAAGTTGTCGATGGCGGTCGGCAGTGAAGCCATTTTTCATGCCGGGCGGGACGCCACGACCACGCCCACGGTATTCACTTCGTCGAGCGGCGACGGCGATACCATTCATCAAATTCTTGAATCGCTGGCGGCGCCGGAACGTGAGGTATCGCCGACGCGTTTCCATAATTCCGTCCACAACGCGCCGGCGGGTTATTGGAGCATCGCCACCCGTTCGCACGAGCCGACCACGGCGCTTTGCGGCTACGATGCAAGCTTCGCCGCGGGATTGCTCGAAGCCGCCGCCCAGATGCAGAGCGAAAACCGTTCTATTGCGATCATCGCCTACGATCTGCCTTATCCCGAGCCGCTGAAGACCGTGCGGCCGATCGTTTCGCAGTTCGGAACCGCCATGGTCTTAAGTCCTCAAGTCACCGATCATTCGCTCGCCCGGCTGACGATTGGGTTGCGGCGCGCGGAAGGCGAGCCCACGCTTATGCCCGACCCGGAATTGGAAAAGCTGCGCCGCGGCAATCCCGCCGCGCGCAGTCTGCCGCTGCTGGCGGCGCTTGCCCGCCATGCGCGGGCCATGGTTGCCGTGGAATACAGGAGCGGCAAGCATCTCACGGTCGACATGACGCCAATCGACTCCCAGTCTCGTGCCGCTCTATCAGCATGACGATGGGCGCAGCTGAAATCGCCGCCTTGATCCCGCATGCCGCGCCAATGTCGCTTTTGGCCGGAATCCTGAGCTGGGATGCGGATGCGATACATTGCATCGCGTCCAGCCACCGCGATCCGGATAACCCGCTGCGCCGCGGCGGCCGGCTTCATGCCGTCTGCGGCATCGAATATGCCAGCCAGGCGATGGCGGCGCACGGCATGCTGTCGGGCGGCGTCAGGCAAAGGCCGCGCAGCGGCTACTTGGTCAGCGTGCGGGCGGTGATCTGTCCGGCCGTTTATCTCGACGATATCGCCGAGGATATCGCCGTCGATGCCGAAAAAAATTCCAGCGACGAGATGCGCGTGATTTACAATTTTAAACTCCGCTGCGGCGGACGGGAACTCATGAGCGGCCGCGCGGCCGTATTGCTCGACGCGGGATCGCCATGAAACGCGCCTTGGTGACCGGAGGCAGCGGCGCGATCGGGGCGGCGATCTGCAAGAAGCTTGGCGCCGAGGGACATCATGTGCTGGTCCACGCCAATCACCGCCTCGCCCAGGCCGATTCTGTCGCGGCCGGCATTACCGCCGCGGGCGGCAAGGCCTCGGCTATCGCCTTCGACGTCGCCGATGCTGGCGCGTCCGGCGCCGCGCTCGAACAGCTGCTGGAAGCGGGCGCCATCCAAATCGTCGTGAACAACGCCGGTATTCATGACGACGCCGTCATGCCCGGCATGAGCCGCGAACAATGGGCGCGGGTGATCGACGTTTCGCTCAACGGCTTCTTCAACGTCACCCAGCCCTTGTTGCTGGCCATGATCCGCACGCGATGGGGGCGCATCGTCAATATGTCATCGATAGCGGCGCAGACCGGAAATGCCGGCCAGGTCAATTATGCGGCGGCCAAGGCCGGCCTCCATGGTGCGACAAAATCCCTGGCGCGCGAGCTGGCCAGCCGCGGCATCACCGTCAACGCCATCGCTCCCGGCATCATCGCATCGCCGATGGCGGACGCGGCATTCGACAAGGACATGATCGACCGGCTGGTGCCGATGAAGCGCGCCGGGACACCGGAAGACGTGGCCGAGCTGGTGGCTTTTCTGGCGTCCGACCGCGCCGCCTATATATCCGGTCAGATCATCGGCGTTAACGGCGGGATGATCTAAACCGCCTGCAAATTAACATCGGTAGGCGCAGTGCGAATCCCAGCATCAGCCGCAGATGCATCCAGGCGAGCAGGACATTGTCGCGCCAATAATTGAAATGCGACACGCCGCCTTCCTCGGGCCGGAAATATCGAATAGCCACGGGTAGATTGACGATCGGCAACCCCCGCCAGCACAGCCGCACCGCCGCCTCGGCGTCGAAATCGAAGCGCCGCATCCATCTCACTTTATCCATCACGGCGCAAAGCGGCGCTATCGGATAAACCCGGAAGCCGCACAGCGAATCGCCGATCCCGGCCCACAGTGTTTCCAGATTGGCCAGGAAGTTGGAAACCCGGCGCCCATAGACACGCAACAGCGGCGCGCTGGCATCGAAGACCGGCAGACCCAGGATCAACGCTTCGGAATTGGCCTGAGAAGCCGCCATGAATTGCGGGATGGCGTCCGCAGGATGCTGGCCGTCGGCGTCCATCGACAGCGCATGGGAAAATCCCGCGGCCAAGGCGGCAACCAGCCCGTGCCGCATCGCCGCGCCCTTACCCCGGTTCTGCTTCAGCGTCAGCACTTTCAAGCCCGAGTCGCGCGCCGCCATCAGCGACAGTTTTTCTCCGGTTCCGTCGGTGCTGCCATCCACCACGACCCAGACATGCCCCCAATGGCGTCTTGCCGCTTGGACCGTCTCAAGAACTCTATCGCCTGTATTGTAACTGGGGATGAGAACGAGATGCGTCGTTGAATCCGGATTCATGCCGGTAAAGCCGTGCGTCTGCTAAAAATTCTTCAGGCGTTTTCGGCGACGGATTTTCGCATGCGCCGGAGCATCTTCCACGCCTCGATGCTGGGTTTCAAAATCCTGAGGCTGTTGATGTAATAGGCAAACTTGAATCCCAGCAGCTTGATGCGAATGGGCAAGGGCCGGAAAACGTCTCCGGCCAGGACGGAGATCACGGCTTCCTCGATACGGAATATGTTCCGCTTCACCATCAGCAAGTGGCGCATCGCCGGGGTTGGAGCGCGCTGGATATACCAGTTATAGAGATCCAGGGGGCGCCGGATCTCGGCTTCGAACTCTTTATAAGCTTGCGCTTTCTTGGCCGGTTCGTGGAGGCAAGTGCTCACCACATCGGCGCCCATGAAAGCGCTGTTCATGGCGAGATAGACGCCGGTCGAGAACAGCGGATCGATGAAGGCGAAGGCGTCGCCCACCATGATGTAATTGTCGCCGGTCATGCGGTCGGAACGATAGGAATAGTTGCCGGTGGCGGTCACGGGGGAGACCATCTTGGCGTTTTTCAGCCGCTCGGCGAGATCCGGCGCGAGCGCGATGGTGTCCCGGAAGAACTGTTCCAGATCGGTCTTGCGCGTCTTGAAATATTGCGGGTTGCCCACGGCGCCGACGCTGGTAGTTCCATCGGCCAGCGGGATGAACCAGAACCAGCCGCAATCGAACCAAAACACGGTGATGTTGCCTTCCTCTTTTCCCGTCAGGCGCCGGGCGCCGGTGAAATGAGCGAACATCGCAGCACTGGCATGCTTGCGGCTGCGCCGTTTGATTCCGAAGCGGGTGGCGAGCATCGTATCCCGGCCGGTGGCGTCGACCAGGAATTTGGCGTGCCACTGGAGGTTTTCACCCCGGCTGGTCTGGCCCTTGGCGCGCACGCCTTGCCCTTTGGGCAGGAATTCGACATCGGAAATCCGGCATTCCTCGATGACAGAGGCACCCTTGGCCGACGCGTTCTTCAACAGGATGTGGTCGAATTCCGAACGCCGCACCTGATAGGCATAGGGAAAATTCTTGTCCCAGGCATTGGCGAATTCGAATTTGACGGATTTTTGGGGGTGAGTCGGGGAAACGAACTCGGCGCCGTATTTGACGATGCCGATGCGTTTGATCTCCTCGCCGAGGCCCAATTTATCGATCAATGGCAGATTAAGTGGCAGCAGCGATTCGCCGATATGGAACCGCGGATGCTTTTCTTTTTCCACCAGCACGACGCGTTCGCCGCGCTGGGCGAGGAGTGCCGCGATCGTCGACCCGGCAGGGCCGCCGCCCACCACCAAAACGTCACATTCCGTTTCCGCCATTGTTTCGGGCAATCAAGTCTCCACTGTTTAAATACCGCTCGAAACCGGCCGTTAACACATCCACCTAGGTAGTGTACTACTTCCCCTAGGTATAAATAATGGTCTTGTGAAGGCAGAGATAGCTAAGAGCATCGTTCCCGAACGTGATAGAACGGCATCAATGGCCGACATGAAAAGAAGTCACGGCGGTTTGCCGATAAAGGCAAGGGCGCTTTTTTTCCTGGCCGCCTTTCCTTGTTCTTTTCTCATGGCCGTTTCGGCCGCAATGGCCGGCGAGGCCGGTCTTTATTCTTCACTCTACCCCTATTATGCCGAAATTTGCGCCGTCTCACAAATCCTCAAAAAGCCCGGTTTCGGCGCCGAGATTCGCGGAGAATCCGGCGGCCATGCCGTGCTTTATTTGAACGGGGTATGCCGGAAAAAAGACGCTCATTATCCGGTTCTGGAACTATGCGATCCTTCCACGCCGGCGGATCAACAAGGCGTCGGCATCAGCGTCAACGAGCACTTCAAGAACGCGAACTGGGTTGCAACGCCAGGCCGCGATTTCTTCTTCAATGGCGGCTTGCCCGCCACGGTGCGACTGACGCGCGAAACCTACCGCCAGGCGCAGGCCCGGGCCGAGGCCCTGGGCATTTACGACGGCGTGCAATTTCACGACAGAGTCTTCGCCAATATGCCGTCTGGCTGGTCGCGCGCCGACTATAAATACGAGATATCGGTCGGCACCGATTATGCGATCAATTTCGCGCGTGACCGTTATTGCGCGCGCATTCCGCTGGACCGGGACAAGATGACGGCGATCATCGATTACCTGAACGGCCGGAACGACATCTACAAGAGTGGCCAGACGGAATTCGTGTGGAACGTGGTGAAGGACAATTGTTCCTACTTGACGCACAACGCCCTGGCCGCCGCCGGCGTATGGGACAGCTACACGCCCAACCGTTTCATCGTTTTTGCCGCCTTCGATTTCCCGGTGCCGAAAAACGAATTCGTCGACCAACTGGTCCGGACCAACGATATGCCGATGACCGATCCGCTCGCGCTCTACGCCGATCCGATGGCGCGAGAATCCCTGATGCGCGAGGATTGGCTTCCCACCGAGCCGGGCGCTCTTGGGTCGATCGTGCGCGTCAAAAAAAACAACGATCTCTACGACACCGATCTCAAGTTGATATTCTACGATTGGCCGATCACCGAGCCCTATCATCGGCGGATGGACGCGATGATGGCCGATCCGCGTTATCTCGATCTGCGCGCCAACCTGGCTTATTTCTCCGGGCTTTATCGGACCATTCTGGCCGATCAAAAGCCGGTCGCCTGGTATCTGAAACAAGACGGCGAACGCCACCTCGGTAAGACGCCGTCCTTGCTGGCGACGGAATCGGCGCGGCGCAATTTCGCCGCCTTCTACGACCAGTATTACCGCTACGTCGCCCGCCAGAGCGCGCAGGTGAATTCCGATCTGGCCGCATTGCCGCCGGTTTCCGCTGCCGATGTTCCGGCGAAGGGCGCCATCAGCGTCAGCGATATTCAAGGGGCGCATCCATAGTCGGCGGAAGTTTCGGCGCGGGTCATTGCTGCCCTGATATCCGATATTCGCGTATTTGCATGACAGGGGCGGTTTACAACTGGTCCTTGATAAATCCGTCATGATGGATGGGCGCCGGTCTCATTCCCGGGGCTTCATTGCGTCAGAATCTGGTATGTATATGGTTGAAGTCCGAATAAATTTCTTGAGGCAGTGATGTCGCGCTCCCTTTACGTACGGCTGCACAGCCGGTTCGGGCAGAGGGTTACCGGAAGCGAGCGCCAGCGGCGGATGCACGAACGCATCCAGCGACTCAGGCGGCGATTCCCGATCGAGGAATGGCTTGCCGCCAGTGAAGCCGAGCCCAAGGTCCGGCGTCCGCGCGTGATCGTCATCGGCGGCGGGCTGGCCGGACTCATGACGGGGTTCATTCTTGCGAACAGCCACAAGGTCACCGTATTCGAAGCGCGGCCGCGCGTGGGCGGACGCGTCTGGAGCCAGATCGATAAAAGCTCCCGGCAAATCATCGAAGCCGGCGGCGAGTTCATCGGCCACGCTCACCCGCTGTGGATGAGATTGGCAAATCATTTCAAGCTCGGCCTGTCGATGGTGACCGACGACGACGACTATGCCGCGCTCAATCTCGAAATGCCGACATATCTCGATGGCCGGCTCTTGCCGCGGGATCAGGTCGAAAGCGTTTACGACGAGATGACCGAGGCGTTCCATCAATTGTCCCGGGACGCCATCAAGCTAACCAGGCCCTACAGGCCTTGGCTCGCTCCCGACGCGGAACGGTGGGATAACCGGCCGTTGTCCGACTGGATCGAGAAACTGGATCGTTCGCGCCTGGTCAAGGCGGCGATCGAAGCGCAATTCGCCAACAATAACGGCGCACCCACGTCCCGGCAGAGCTATCTCGGAATTCTGGCTTTGATTGCGGGCGCCGCCAGGGCGCGGGAAGGCAAGGAGGAATACGAGCATTCCTATTTCACCCAGATCGAGAATGTTCGCTGCGAAAGCGGCAGCCAGTCGCTGGCAAAGAATCTAGCCAAAACCATCGAGCGGCAGGGCGGCACGGTAAATCTGTCCAATTGGGTCAAGCGCATCGTCATCGGCGAGCACGGCGTTACCGTGACGCCGCGGCGGGGGGCGCCGGTTACGGCCGATCACGTGGTGCTGGCGGTGCCGCCGAGCGCTTGGGATCGAATTAAGATCGACCCGCCTATCGATCCGTCCTACCGCATGTCGATGGGAACGGCGGTGAAATATCTCGGCGCGGTGAAGACGCGATTCTGGTTTGACGGGAAACTCTCGCCCAACAGCACCTCCGAGCGTTTCGGCATGACTTGGGAGGGCACCGATAACCAGATGCAGGCTCCGGGGCAGAACATCCGCTTTGCCCTATTCGCCGGGGGCCCGGCCGCCGAGCGGGCGCTGTCCCACTATGACAAAAATCACCCTGCGCGCCTGCACCATTACTATGACCGGCGCATCGGGCAGATCTACAAGACCTATCCCGGCAGCCGTGCGCGGTGGCCGCATTTCATTCCTTGGCCGCTGGAGCCTTGGACCTGGGGCGGATATTCCTGTCCGGCCCCCGGTGAGGTGACCCGTATCGGCAAGTTTCTGAGCGAGCCGTTTTTCCGGCGACTGCACTTCGCCGGCGAACATGT
>Ga0181537_10002518_pt1 | contig 16088 bp, 7 predicted proteins | sample PEATcosm2014_Bin_39_FD_119765 | JGI IMG/M metagenome (GOLD analysis project Ga0181537, IMG submission 119765) | Peatland microbial communities from MTU Mesocosm Facility, Houghton, MI, USA - PEATcosm2014_Bin23_10_metaG | ecosystem: Environmental > Terrestrial > Soil > Wetlands > Peat | place... | reverse complement strand
GGCATTGGCCCGTGCTGGCGCTGGACGCCGGTCGGCTGGATCTGGATTTGCTAGGCTATTGTAATTAGCGTTATTGGGACGCACGTAGCGCCGAGGCAGTTCAGGCTTTTCTGAACTGCCTCGGGCTGTGCTTAATGCGCCTCCCGGGCCACGCAGCGAAAGCCGTCGTGCGACTCTCCCTGCGGGCCACGCGCCGGCCGTTTCCTCGATTGATTTAACGGCAAAACAACAAAAATCGCCGCTCCGTCCCCCGCCGCGTCGATCGCGGCGGAACTTTTTTGACGTTGACGTGTTTGAAGTTGGTTTTACCAAGCAGGCCGTCGGACCGTTCGCGGGGCAAATGTAGGTTCGCTGGCAGGGGGTAGGTATGATTAAGGGACCGGCGATCGCTGATGTCCGCCATCCCGACGATCTTGTAGAGTCCGAACGGCCATTGCCGGGCAACAGCGAGCTTGCCCGGCTGATGCGTGCATTCGACTGGCGAAGCACGGGAATCGGGGCACCGGAAACGTGGCCCAAAAGCTTGCGCACGGCCGTGGGCATCATGCTCACGTCCCGGCAACCCATCTGGATCGGCTGGGGCCGTGAGCTGATCTACCTCTATAGCGATCCCTACAAATCGATCATCGGCGGCAAGCATCCTTGGGCGCTGGGCAAGCCTGCTTCGGACGTATGGAGCGAGATTTGGCAGGACATCGGGCCGATGCTCTCGCAAGCCATGGGCGGAGAAGAAGGCACTTACGTCGAAGCTCAACTTCTCATCATGGAGCGGAACGGTTATCCCGAGGAAACCTACTACACCTTTTCCTACAGCCCCATTCCCGACGACGAGGGCACCGTTGGGGGTATCTTTTGCGCCAACTCCGACGACACCCAGCGCGTCATCGGCGAACGGCAATTAGCGCTTTTGCGTGAGCTCGCCGCCATGACGGCCGAGGCGCGAACCTGGGAGCAGGCATGTGAGCGAAGCGCCCGCGCTCTCTCAACCGATCCGCGCGATCTGCCGTTCGCGATGATCTACATGCTGGAGCCGGACGGGCGCTCAGCTGTTCTCACCAGTACCACCGGCATGGAGCGCGACCACCCCGCAGTCATTTCCACCTTGTCGCTCGACGATGACGAGCCGTGGCCGTTGAGGGAGGTGTTGACCGATCATCGCCCGCGCGTTGTTTCCGGGTTGGAGATGCAGTTTCGGGCCAACTTCCCAAGCGGCGCCTGGCAACAATCGCCTAATAGCGCGGTGGTGCTGCCGATCATGCCGAGCGGCGAAACCGGCCGCGCCGGATTTCTCATCGCAGGCCTTAACCCGTTCCGCCTATTCGACGACAACTACTCCGGATTTATGAATTTGATCGCCGGACAAATTGCGGCGGCGATCGCCAATGCCGAGGCTTACGAGCAGGAGCGCCGTCGCGCTGAAGCACTGGCCGAGATCAATCGCGCCAAGACCGCCTTCTTCTCCAATGTCAGCCACGAATTCCGCACGCCGCTCACCTTGATGCTGGGGCCGCTGGAAGATGCGTTGCGGCATCCCGAGGAGCTGTCGGGCAAGCGGCTGGAAGAGATCTCTGTCGCGCATCGCAACGCGCTGCGGCTTTTGCGGCTCGTCAACACGCTGCTCGATTTTTCCAGGGCGGAAGCCGGCCGCGTCCAGGCGATTCCCGAAAAGACCGACCTTGCCGAGCTGACGCGCGACCTTGCGTCGAATTTTTATTCGGTTTGCGAGCGAGCGGGCCTGGCGTTCAACGTCGTTTGCGACCCACTGCCGCGGCCGGCCTACGTCGATCGCGACATGTGGGAGAAAATCGTCCTCAATCTTCTGTCCAATGCCTTCAAGTTCACCTTTACTGGAAGCATCGATGTACGGCTTGTCGATGGCGGCGACCGCGTGGAGCTGTCCGTGCGCGATACCGGCGTTGGTATCCCACAAGGCGAATTACCGCACGTATTCGAGCGTTTCCATCGTGTCGAGGGACAGCGCGGACGAACCCACGAAGGTTCGGGCATCGGGCTCGCTTTGGTGCGCGAGCTGGTCAATCTGCAAGGTGGCGAAGTCCGGGTAGAAAGCGAGGTCGGCCGCGGTACTATCTTCACCGTAGTTTTGCCGTACGGCGAAGCGCGCCGCCCCGAAGCAGCGGCCGATTCTTCCCGCGAGATTTCTACCGCGACCAGAGCGACCGCCTTCGTCGAAGAAGCGTTGCGCTGGCTACCAACGGCCGACGATGCGAATTCGGCAGTCGATATCTCGCGCGATGCGGCCTTCGCGTCACCTGCGAGTAACGAAGCAAAGGAACCGCGCGCGCGTGTGTTGGTTGCCGACGACAACGCGGACATGAGCGATTACCTGCGCCGCCTGCTGGCGCCACGCTATGACGTTGACATCGTGGGTAACGGCGTCGAAGCCCTACACGCCATCCGCCGGGCGCTGCCGGATCTTCTGCTTTCGGACGTTATGATGCCTGCGCGCGACGGTTTCGGCTTGCTGCGCGAAATACGGGCTGACCCACAGCTGAGTAGCCTGCCCGTTATACTTTTGTCCGCCCGCGCCGGCGACGAAGCAAAAGTGGAGGGCCTTAACGCCGGCGCCGACGATTATCTCGTAAAGCCGTTCAGCGCGCAGGAGCTGCTGGCGCGCGTCAACACGAATATTGCGATGGCGCGGCTGCGGCGCGAAATCGCCGCCGAACTCGAACTGCAAAAGGTGCGGTTGCAGGCGGTGCTCGACACCGTGCCAGTCGCGGTCTGGTTCACCTTCGACAGCGAGGGATTAAACGTGATCGGCAACCGCAGTGCGGCGGAGATGTTGCGAATGCCGGAAACGGCGAATGCTTCGCTTTCCCGCCCGGCGCCACAGGTTCCGCAGCACTTTCGCGTTTTCCGAGACGGCCAGCCGTTGCCTCTCGATCAGCTTCCGCTACGGCGGGCGGTACGTGGCGAAACGGTGACTAACGAAGAAATGGAGGTGCGCTTCAACGACGGCACCGTCACGGCCGGGCTGGTGCAGGCAGCCCCTCTTCGCGATGCCTCCGGCAGGATCGTCGGCGCGGTCAGTGCCGGTCTCGACATCACCGAGCGCAAACGCGCAGAGGAACATCGCCAGCTCTTGCTCAATGAGCTCAATCACCGCGTGAAGAATACGCTTGCCATGGTGCAGTCGATCGCGGCGCAATCGTTCAGGCGGGGAAAGGCCGATACCGTCGGACGCGAAACCTTTGAAGCAAGGCTGCTGGCTTTATCGCGCGCCCACGACGTTCTGACCAACGAAAGCTGGGAAGGGGCCAATCTCGATGAAATCGTGGCTCAAGCCATCGCGCCGTATAGTGGCGGGCATCCCAGCCATTTCCAGGTGCAGGGTCCGCAAGTGCGGCTTTCGGCGAAAATGGCACTCTCGATCGGCATGGCGCTGCACGAGCTGGCCACGAACGCCGCCAAATATGGGGCCCTATCAAACGACAAGGGCAGCGTCAGCATCGTCTGGCAGACACAATCGGGGGGCCGAGAACTAAAGCTGGAATGGGCGGAAACTGGTGGACCGGCCGTGACGGCGCCGCGCCATAAAGGATTTGGTTCGCGCCTCATCGAACGGGGTCTTGCCCAGGAACTGGGCGGCGAGACCAAGATAGAATATCGGCCCGAAGGTGTCTGGTGCTGCATCACGGCGCGCTTGGGCGCTTTGCCCGCGATCACGGGATAAGCACGGCCGCACCTTCGAAGCGGCCCGCGCGCAAATCGGCGAGCGCCGCGTTGGCTTCGCCAAGCTGATAGCGTGTGACTTTCATCTCGATGCCCGCCTGCGGCGCGACCGCGAGAAACTCGCGCGCGTCCGCCCGCGTCAAATTAGCCACCGAGAGAATCTGCCGCTCCTCCCATAGCAGACGATAGGGAAAAGTCGGAATATCCGACATATGGATGCCGCCGCAGACGACGCGCCCACCTTTCTTCACCGCGGCAAGCGCCGCCGGCACCAGCGCGCCGACCGGCGCGAAGATGATGGCGGCGTCGAGCGGCTGGGGCGGTAATTCCTCGGAAGAGCCGGCCCACACCGCTCCGAGCGAGCGCGCGAAATCCCGCGAGGCGCGGTCGCCGGCACGGGTGAACGCATAAACGCGCCGCCGCTGCCACACGGCGACCTGCGCCAGAATGTGGGCGGCCGCGCCAAATCCGTAGAGACCGAGCGCATCCACCTCCCCGGCCATGCGATAACTGCGCCAGCCAATGAGACCCGCGCACAAAAGCGGCGCCGTCTCTGCCGCGTCGAGATTGTCCGGCAGCGGAAAGCAAAAGCGAGCGTCAGCTATCGTGTGGGTCGCGTAGCCGCCATCGCGCGTATAGCCGGTAAACACCGGCGCGTCGCACAAATTCTCCCGGCCGGACCGGCAATACGGACAAACGCCGCAGGTGGCCCCGAGCCAAGGTACGCCAACGCGTTCGCCGGGCGTGAAACCGGTCACGCCGAGCCCCAGCGCCGCGACGTGGCCGACGATCTCGTGGCCGGGCACGATCGGTAGTTTCGGATTTGGCAGTTCGCCGTCGACGACGTGCAGATCGGTGCGGCAAACCCCGCAGGCCGCGATCTCGATCAGGAGTTGGCCGGGCGCCGGTTGCGGGACCGGTCGCTCGCGCATGACGAGCGCGGTTTTCGGGCGGTCAAGCACCATCGCACGCATCACCTTATTCGCGTTCACCAATTTCGTCTCCGCCGTGCTAGTCACACCGTAGCTCGCGCTTTCATTTAGCGCGCAAAACTTCTACATCAATTTGTCATGCGCACCGAAGAACCACGCCCCGTCCGCCTGAAGGATTATCGCCCGCCTGACTGGCTCATCGAAACCGTCGACCTCGATGTCTTACTCGATCCGACGGCGACCGTCGTGCGCGCCAAACTCAGGCTCAAGCCCAACGGCGCCGGCGCGCCGGCGCCGTTGATCCTCGACGGCGAGGAACTCAAGCTGCACTCGCTCGCACTCGACGGTAAGCCGTTGCCGGACGGCAGCTTCATCGCAACGCCCGATGGGCTTACAATCGCACAGCCGCCGCAGGGGCCGTTCACCCTCGAGATCGAAACCGTCCTCGACCCCGCGGCCAACACGCAACTCATGGGCCTCTACCGCGCCGGCGCCACCTATTGCACTCAATGCGAGGCCGAAGGATTCCGCCGCATCACCTACTTCCTCGACCGGCCCGACGTACTGGCGGTCTACACCACGCGCATCGAGGCCGACAAATCGGAAGCGCCAGTGCTGTTATCCAACGGCAATCTGGTCGCCGCAGGTGAAGTACCCGGCACTAACCGGCACTTTGCGGTTTGGCACGATCCGTTCAAGAAGCCGTGCTACCTGTTTGCGCTGGTCGGCGGCAAGCTGGCGCGCGTCGAAGATACTTTCGTCACCATGTCCGGCCGCAACGTCGCGCTCGCCATCTACGTCGAACCGGGCAAGGAGGACCGCTGCGCCTACGCGATGGACAGCCTCAAGCGCGCCATGCGCTGGGATGAGACCGCGTTCGGCCGCGAATACGATCTCGATATTTTTATGATCGTTGCCGTCTCCGCGTTCAACATGGGGGCCATGGAAAACAAGGGGCTCAACGTCTTCAACGACAAATACGTGCTTGCTTCGCCGGCGACCGCTACCGACACCGACTACGCTCATATCGAGGCGGTCATCGCCCACGAATACTTCCACAACTGGACCGGCGACCGCATCACCTGCCGCGACTGGTTTCAGCTCTGCCTGAAGGAAGGCCTCACCGTCTTCCGCGACGAGGAATTTTCCGCGGATCAACGCTCGCGTGCGGTCGAGAGGATCGGCGACGTCCGGGCGCTGCGGTCACACCAATTCGTCGAAGATGCGGGCCCGCTGGCACATCCGGTGCGGCCGGAGCTTTATCACGAGATCAACAACTTCTACACAACCACCGTCTATGACAAGGGTGCTGAAGTTGTGCGCATGATCAAGGTCCTGCTCGGACCCGATCTGTTTCGCCACGGCATGGACCTCTATTTCGAGCGGCATGACGGCGAGGCAGCGACCGTCGAGCAATTCGTGCAGTGCTTCGCCGACGTAAGCCGCCGCGATTTCTCGCAGTTCATGCTCTGGTACACCCAAGCCGGCACGCCGCACGTCGTCGTGACGCCACACTACGATCCGTGCGCGCAAACCTACCGGATCGATATCACGCAATCCGTCCCGCCGACGCCCGGCCAACCACATAAAGGGCCGATGCTCATCCCGCTCGCGCTCGGGCTGGTCGGCAAGAACGGCGGCGATTTGCCGCTCGCGCTCGATGGCAAGCCGCTCGCGCGTGACGTGATCGAAGTGAAAGTACTGCACCAAAGTTTCGTATTTAGTGGCATCGCCGAGCGGCCGATCCCCTCGCTCAACCGCAATTTCTCCGCGCCGGTCAAGCTTACGCTGCCGGTCGAACCCAACGATCTGCGCTTCCTCGCCGCGCACGATCCCGATCCCTTCAATCGCTGGCAAGCGGTGCAGACGCTGGCGATGTCGCTGCTTACCGCAAATGTCGCTCTGCTGCGTCGCGGCGCACCGGCGCGCGACGACGACGGGCTAATGACCGCCCTCGGCTCAATTTTGCAGGACAGCGAGCTTGAGCCCGCCTTCGTCGCTCTCACGCTGATCCCGCCGAGTGAAGCGGACATTGCTCGTGAGATCGGCCACGATGTCGATCCCGACGCGACCTTCGCCGCGCGAACACACGTCCGCGCGACGATTGGCCGGCGGCACGCCGGCGCGCTGGCAGAAACCTATCGGCATATGATCACGCCGGGCCCCTATCAGCCGGATGCGCAGAGCGCCGGACGGCGCGCACTGAAGAATGTTTGCCTCGGCTTGCTGGCGGCGACGCAAGAGAACGAGGCGATCGCACTGACGTTTACCCAGTACCAGGACGCCGACAACATGACCGATCGGATGACGGCGCTGGAGACGCTGGCGCTGTACGACCGGCCCGAGCGCGCACAAGCCCTGGAGGATTTCTACGCCCGCTATAAGGACGATCCGCTGATCATCGACAAATGGCTTTCGTTGCAGGCGGCAATCCCGGAGTCGGCAACGCTTGATCGCGTGCGCGCGCTGACCGCGCATCCGGCATTCTCCATGGCCAATCCCAATCGGGTGCGGGCGTTGATCGGCTCGTTTGCGCAAGTCAATCACACCCAGTTCAACCGCAGCGACGGCGCCGGCTACGACTTCATCGCCGACATTGTGCTCAGCCTCGACCCGAAGAATCCGCAAGTCGCGGCGCGGCTCATGGGCGCATTTCGCTCGTGGCGCGCGCTGGAAGCGGGCCGCCGTGCCCGCGCCGAGGCAACATTGCGCCGCGTCGCCGCGGCGCCGACGCTGTCGCGCGACGTCAGCGACATCGTCGCGCGCACGCTCGCCCAAAGCTGACGCAGGCGCGCTGGTTTCAGCCACGTCTTTGATTTGACTCACACTTTGTGGCCGCTTGCGGCGCGTCAAAAAGTGCTGGATAACGGTTAAAAAAATATTGACGCCGGACTCTCGACAAATCGGCGCACATCGATTCTTATCGACGTGATTCGGAAAGAGATGCGGCACATTCTTCTTCCGATCGCGGCGCAGGGGACGTTCCAAAGCGGAGGCAGGCATGGCGCGCGCCGACACGGCGAGTGCGTCTCTACGATCGGATTCGATCCAGGGTCTGGCAAAATCGATTGCCAAGCCAACCTACCGCCGCCTGTTGAGCGCCGAGCCCCTTCTACGCCGCGCGGTGCCTGCTCTCATCATCGCTTTTCTGATCACTATCTGCATCGGCGCCGTCGTTCAAGTGCTTGAGCAGCGCCGCCAGGTTCTTCTGCAAGCGCGGCAAGGCATCGAGGCGCTCGCCGACGAACTCGCCATCGAGCTCAACCAGGCGGCGCGCGAAACCAGAGGCAACGCCGCGCGCAGCAATGCAGCGCTGGAACGGGCGATGCCCACCTGGGCGATAGCGGGAGCTCGTTCGGTCATCGTTGCCGATGCCGACGGCGCGATCGTCGCCTCTGTCCCGGGCGATCCGCAGCTGCTCGGCCGCCGCATCATCGACGTGCTTGGAGCGGCCCAGCCCCTGACCACGTTCGGAGCCGCCGCCGGCACGCTGGACATCACGCTGCCCGGAGGCACCGAAGCCTTGGCGACAGTGCGTACGTTGCGCAATCCGCTCGGCGTCGTCGCCGTCCTCGAGACGGCAAGCGACGCGCTGACCGGCTGGCGATCGGCGACGGCGCTCACTATCACGCTATCAGCCACCACCGGCTTCGTCGTGCTTATTCTCGGTTTCGCGTTCCATTGGCAGGCGACACGCGCGCGCGAAGCCGACCTGATCCACGACACGGTGCGCGGGCGCATCGACACCGCGCTCAATCGCGGCCGCTGCGGGCTTTGGGACTGGGACCTGGCGCGGGGCCGCGTGTTCTGGTCGCGCTCGATGTTCGACATCCTCGGGCTGCCGGCGAAGGACGACTTGCTAGGCTTCGGCGAACTCAACGCGCTGGTACATCCCGACGACATCGACCTCTACGCGCTCGCCCGGCAGCTTGCCGATTCCGAGGTGCAATCGATCGACCACGCCTTTCGCATGCGCCACGCCGACGGCCGCTGGCTGTGGTTGCGCGTGCGCTGCGAGCTGGCACGCCAGGAAGGCGAAGCCGGTCTGCACCTCATCGGCATCGCGGTCGACGTGTCGGAGCAGAAGCACCTGGTCGAACGGACCACGGCGGCCGATCTGCGCCTGCGCGACGCCATCGAGACCATCCCGGAAGCCTTCGTGCTGTGGGACGCCGATAATCGACTGGTACTGTGCAATTCGAATTTTCAGGAGTTGCATCGTCTGCCCGACGAAGCGGTGGCGGCCGGCACGCCCTACGAAACGGTGGTGGCGGCGGGACAAAAGCCGATCATCCGCACGACCATCGTCAGCGAAGATGGCCAGCCGCAGGGTGCGCGGACTTTCGAAGCGCAACTCAACGACGGCCGCTGGATGCATATCAGCGAACGCCGCACCAAGGACGGCGGCTACGTTTCGGTCGGCACCGACATCACAAAAATCAAACAGCACGAGCAGAAGCTCGTCGAGGGAGAGAAGCGACGGATCGCCACCATCAACGACCTGCGGCACTCGCAGCAAGCGCTAGAGCGCCAGACTGGCGAGCTTGCCGACCTCGCGGGCAAATACGCCGAGGAAAAAACCCGGGCTGAGGAGGCCAACCAGGCCAAGTCGAAATTCCTCGCCAATATGAGCCACGAGCTGCGCACTCCGCTCAACGCCATCATCGGTTTTTCCGAGATCATGGAATCGGGAATGTTCGGGCCGCTGGGGTCGGAAAAATACACCGAATATTCGCGCGATATCCGCGAAAGCGGGCAATATCTGCTCGACGTCATCAACGACATCCTCGACATGTCGAAGATCGAGGCTGGTGGCATTCACCTCAATCCGGAACCGGTCGAACTGGATCGCATCCTCGCCGATTGCGTCCGCGTGGTGCTGGGACGCGCCAACGATAAACGCCTGCGGCTGAATTCCGATGTCGCCGAAGGCATCACGCTCACGGCCGATCGCCGCGCGCTCAAGCAGATCGTGCTCAACCTTCTCTCCAATGCGGTGAAATTCACACCGGATGGCGGCGCGGTAAGCGTCCACGGACGGGTGCGCGGCGGCATGGTTACCATCGCCATCGCCGACAACGGTATCGGCATTCCCAAGGACGCGCTGGGAAAGCTCGGCCGGCCGTTCGAACAGGTCGAAAGCCAATTGACCAAGCGGCACCAGGGATCGGGACTGGGGCTTGCCATCGCCAAGTCGCTGGCCGAACTGCATGGCGGCAATTTGCGGATCCGCTCGGCGCTCGGCGCCGGCACTACGGTGGTGTTGCGACTGCCGCTTGCCGCCCGCGCATCGCTGCGTGAAGAAGCAGACCTCGTCCCCTTCTCTCTTGCGAGCTGACACCCGGCCTTGCTGTCAAGTTGCTGCGCTCATAACTGAACGACTGCGCAGATCGCAACATGGGACAGCCTCGCATGCCGCAGAATATCACCACCGGATATCGGGCGTTGGTCGATGCCGCCCAGCGCGACATCAAAACGCTATCGGTCGAGCAAGCCATCGCGCTGCATGGCCGCGACGACGTCACCTTTGTCGATATTCGCGACATCCGCGAGCTTGACCGGGAAGGCCGCGTGCCCGGCGCCTTTCATTGCCCCCGCGGCATGCTCGAATTCTGGATCGATCCCGAAAGCCCCTATCACAAGCCGATTTTTGCCGAGGATAAGCGCTTCGTTTTCTTTTGCGCCGGTGGCCTACGCTCGGCGCTCGCCGCACAAACAGCGCAACGCATGGGGCTTCGCCCCGTCGCGCATATCAAGGGAGGCTTCGGCGCCTGGCACAGGGCCAATGGCCCAACGGAACCGCCGAAGCCCAAGGGCTAAGAGGCCTTCCCCAAAATCCGCACGAAGCATTCGCGCACCTGGCGCTGCGTTTCCACGACATGAGCCTGCAGTGCCGGGAAATCCGGCAAATCGGCGGCGCGGGCGAGAAGCGAGAGCACGCCTGCGTTCGCGATTTGCGGATCGAAGGCGCCGGGCAGGCAAAGCCGCAAGATTTGCGTGAGCTCATGGAAAAGCAGCACCGCCGGGCGCAACACGGCTGCATCCTCGGGCTTGAGCACGCCGGCGCGCGCCGCCCTTTCCAGCGTCCGCGCCGTCGAGGTATCGAGGATTTCGGGAGCCGCGCCGGCGTGAACGAGCTGGAGATATTGGGCGATAAACTCAATATCGACCAGTGCGCCGACCGCGTATTTGAGGTCCCACGGATTGGCGTCGCCCTTTTCCTTGGCGATCGCCGCGCGCATCTCGACGACGTCGGCTGCGACCGCGCGCGGCTCGCGTTTTCGTCGGAGCACGTCGTGGATCGTCGCCTCGACGCGGGCGGCGAAGGCCGGCGAGGCGGAGACGACCCGCGCGCGCGTTAGCGCCATATGCTCCCAGGTCCAGGCCTCGCGTTGTTGGTAACCGACAAAGCCCTCGATATGCGTCGCCAGCGGACCAGAGCGTCCCGACGGCCGCAGGCGCATATCGACCTGATAAAGCACACCGTAATTCGTCTGCGCGGTGAGCGCGCTGATCAGCCTCTGCGTCAGCCGCGCGAAGTACTGCGCGCCATAAAGGGGACGCTTGCCATCCGAATTGGGACGCCCGCCATCGAAATCATAGACAACGATGAGATCAAGATCGGAACTCGCCGTCATTTCGCGCGCGCCGAGGCGGCCGAGCGCGAGAATCGCGGTCTCCTGGCCACGTACACGTCCATGCATGGCGGCGAAATCGGCCTCAACGCGGGCATGCAGCGCGCGGATCAGCACGTCGGCAAGGCCGGCGAACACTTCCCCGGCCTGTTCCGCGGACAACGAGCCGGAGAGGATGCGCGCACCGATCAGGAACATATGCTCCTGGCCGAACAGGCGGATGGCATCGAGCATCTCCTCATAGCCACGCACCTCGCCAAGTGCGCGCGCAAGTTCCGCTTCGAGCCGCTTTGGCTCTGGCAGCACGCCAAAAAAACTGGGGTCGATCAGCGGATCGATCACATGCGGATGCTGCGCCAGAATGTCGGCCAGCCGTGGAGCGGCGCCGAGAATGAGCGCGATGAAGCGGATAAGTTCCGGGTTTTGCCGCAAGAGCGAGAGCAATCGTCCCCCGGCGCGCAAACCGCCCAGAAACCGGTCGAAAGCGGCGAACGCGGCGTCGGGATTTTCCGCGTGCGAGAACTGGTCGATGATGACCGGAACGAGCTCGGCCAGATTTTTGCGCGCCCGCTCGCCCCGCAGCGCCGGGTAGCCGGCGGCGCGCCAACGCCGCATGACGGCGGAAAGCTCGCGTGGCTGCCGGAATCCCATTTCCGCAAGCCGATCGAGCGTCTCGCACGCATTCTCGCTTTCGCTTTCCGCGAACGACAGGTTTTGGCGCTCGGCCAGCAAAGCCGGCGCGCTTTCAAATAATTTGACGTAATGCCTTTCCACCGCGCGCAGATGCGTCAGCAACGCCGCCGCAAAAGCATCACGGCCGGCGAAACCGAGAAAGCGCGCGAACCGGCCCAGCGTCTCAGGATCGGCCGGAAGCGTGTGTGTCTGCTCGTCGGCCAACATTTGCAGGCGATGCTCAACGCGACGCAGGAACTCATATGCGGCCGTCAACGCGTCACGTGCCGCGGGGTCGATCCAGCCTCCGGCGGCGAGCGCGGCAAGCATGGCGACGGTTTCACGGCCGCGCAAATTAGCGTATCGCCCACCGGCGATAAGCTGCTGCGTCTGCACGAAAAACTCGATTTCGCGGATACCGCCGCGGCCGAGCTTGATGTTGTGGCCTTCGACGGTGATTTCACCATGGCCGCGATAGGCGTGGATCTGCTGCTTCATGGCGTGGATGTCGGCGACCGCCGCATAATCGAGATATTTGCGCCAGACGAATGGCGAGAGCTCGCGCAAGAGTTTTTCGCCGGTGGCGATATCGCCGGCGCAAGCGCGCGCCTTGATCAGCGCGGCACGCTCCCAGTTCTGGCCACGGCGTTCGTAATAATCGACCGCCGCTTCGGTGGAGATGGCGATCTGGGTAGAGGACGGATCGGGGCGAAGCCGCAAATCCACCCGGAAAACGTAACCGTCGGCGGTGCGTTCCTGCAACAGCTTCACCAAATCACGGGTCAGCCGCACGAAAAACGGCGTGGGCTCCACGTCCGGCGCCAAAGCCGGCGCCGTGTGATCGAAAAACACCATGAGGTCGATGTCGCTGGAGTAGTTCAGCTCGTAGCCGCCCATCTTGCCCATAGCGACCACCGCATAGCCGCAACCGATCTCCGGATTTAGTGGATCGGCAGGCCGGAGCTTTTTGCGCACAACAGCCCCGGCAAGGAGGTGGCGAACGGCGAGACTGAGCGCCGTTTCGGCAACTTCCGTCAGCGCTGCGGTCACGCGCGCCACCGACCACAGGCCGCCGATATCGGCAAGCGCGATCAGAAGGGCCGCATCCGCTTTCATGCGGCGCAGAACGCGCATCAGCGGAGCAGAACCGCGCGCCGCCGCGGCAGCCTTGCGCGTATCGTCAATCAGCGCCGCAAACTCCTTTCCCGGATCGCCGCCAAGAAAAGAAAGAGCCCGCGTCGGATCCGCCTGGACGAGATCCCAGAGATAGGGTGCCGTTTCCGCGATCGCGCCGAGGATGTTCGCGAGCGGCGGATGTCGCGTAACCAGCGCCGCGAGCGCACGTCCCGCAGTCGTGCGCGTAATGCCCGCGAGCCAATGCCGCAAGCGGGCGCGCCCTTGCGCCGAAGGTCGCGGCAGCGTTCCGGCCAATTGTCGGATCAATGCTCTTTCGGCAAGCGCCTTACGCGGCCCTTTAGCGGGCGCGGGCCGCCGCATCACGCGCCTGCCGGTCCGCCACGCGGAAAAACAATGACGGTGCGCAGCCCGGGCTGATTGTCTTCGAGTTTGAGCTCGCCGCCATGCAACCGCGCGACCGCCGAAGCAAGGCTCAAACCCAATCCCGAGCCCGGCTGCGACCGACTTTGCTCGAGCCGGACGAAACGCTCGACCACGCGGCCCCGATCGGCTTCGGCGATGCCCGGACCACGATCCTCCACCGTGAGCACGATGCGCTCGCCTTGAGCGGCGGCTTTGACCACGATCTCGGCCGCCGCGCCATTGACTTTGCTCACGTCGGGTCCGGCATATTTAATGGCGTTGTCGATAAGGTTAGCCAGCGCTTGGCTCACCAGTTCGCGATTGCCGCGCACGGGCGCCGCTGCTGGCGCTTCGACCTTGAGCGCGAGACCCTTCTGCTCGGCAAGCGGCTCGTAGAGTTCACCGACATCGCGGACAATCTCGGCGGCATCGAATTCGCTCATGTTGTCGCGGGCCTGGCCGGATTCGGCACGCGCGATCATCAACAACGCGTCGAAGGTGCGGATCAGCTCATCGGATTCGGCAATGGTAGCTTCCAGCGCCGTGCGATATTCGGCGTCGGTTTTGGCGGTGCGCAGCGCCTGTTCGGAGCGGTTACGCAACCGCGTCAACGGCGTCTTCAGATCGTGGGCGATATTGTCGGTGACTTCCTTGAGCCCGCCCATGAGGGCCTCGATGCGCTCGAGCATGGCGTTGAGGTTGCCGGCGAGCCGATCGAGCTCGTCGCCCGTGCCGGCGATCGGCAGACGGCCGGCGAGATCGCCGGCCATGATGGTCTGCGCCGTTTCGGTCATCGCATCGATGCGCTTGAGTACGCGGCGGCTGACGAAGAAACCGCCGGCAAGCCCGAGCACGACGACCAACGCGAATGACCAGCGCCCGGCATTGGCGATGATGCCGTAGATACGCTCGCGCTCTTCGAGGTCGCGCCCGACCAGGAGGCGAAAGCCGCCCGGCAGCTCTACCACCTCCACCAGAGCCCGATGTTCGGATTCTTCTTGCTGCTCGATGCGGCGATAGGAAGTTTCGATCCAGCCCGGATGATCGAGGGCGCCCGGCGCCAGGGCCGCAACATTGCCGGCCAGCGCCTCCCCGGTCTGTGTCGTTACGAGGTAGAGGTTCGAGCCCGGCCGCCGCGAACGGAGGTCAATGATCAGCACCAATCCGCGAATGCCGGCTTCGGCGTATTGCTCGCGCAGGCGGGTGACCTCGGCCGTGACGGTGCGCGTGATCTGCTCGGTAATCAGCCGGCGTGTGTTGAGGGCGAAATAGCCGAGCAACGATACAGCGAATATGGCGAAGATTAGGAGATAGACCAGCGTCAGCTGGAATGCCGTCGTGCGCAGAAGTTTTCCCAAGGCGCTCACGTCAGACGCTCTCACGCTGCAAGCGCAGCTCGTTCTCGGAGAAGTCCTCCTCCCAGAATTCCAAGGAAACACGCGCGTCGGCGCCGCGTTGCGCGGCCTCGGCGCGGCGCAGCTCGACGCGGCGGATTTTGCCGGAAATCGTCTTCGGCAAATCGGCGAATTCGAGCCGTCTCACCCGCTTGAATGGCGCGAGCGCAACGCGGCAGTGGCGAAAGATCGACAGCGCGGTGGCACGATCCGCCGTATGGCCGGGCGCGAGCGCGAGGAAAGCCTTCGGCACCGCAAGCCGCAGCGGATCGGGTGACGGCACCACCGCAGCCTCGGCCACGGCCGGATGCTCGATCAGCACACTTTCTAGTTCGAAAGGGCTGATGCGGTAATCGGACGATTTGAACACGTCGTCGGCGCGGCCGACGTAGGTCAGATAGCCGTCTTCGTCGATCGAGGCGACATCGCCGGTGCGATAGACGGTGTCATCGATCGCCACGACCCCACCGTCGTCACCCTGATAGCCTTGCATGAGCCCGGTCGGCCGCGGGGAGAGCGTCAGGCAAATTTCGCCTTCCTTTGCCACGTTGCTTTCGGGATCAAGGAGCGCAACACGATAGCCGGGCAGCGGCCGGCCCATCGAGCCGGCCTTGAGGTTTTGTCCCGGAGTATTGCCGACAAGCGCCGTGGTCTCGGTCTGGCCGTAACCGTCGCGAATGGTCAGGGCCCACGCCGCCTTGACCCTTTCGATAACCTCGGGATTGAGCGGCTCGCCGGCGCTGATGAGCTCGTGGAGTTTGACCGGCCACGCGGCGAGATCTTCCTGGATCAGCATGCGCCAGACCGTGGGCGGCGCGCAAAACGTGGTCACACCGCAGCGCACGATGGTGTCAAGAAGGCCACGCGCATTGAAGCGGCGCTGATTGGCGATGAATACCGTCGCGCCGGCATTCCACGGGGCGAAGAAACAACTCCAGGCGTGCTTCGCCCAGCCCGGCGAGGAGATGTTGAGGTGCACGTCGCCGGGACGAAGCCCAAGCCAGTACATCGTCGATAGATGTCCAACCGGATAGCTTTGATGGCTGTGCAGAACGAGCTTGGGCGTCGCCGTAGTGCCGGAGGTAAAATAAAGAAGGAAAGGATCGTCGGCGCGGGTTTCGTCGTCGGGAGCGAATTGCGCCGGCGCTGCATAGGCCTTCTCGTATGAAACCCAGCCGGGCACTTCGCCGCCAACTGCGATGCGCGTGTAGTCGCCCGGCAGC
>Ga0181537_10002517_pt1 | contig 16097 bp, 16 predicted proteins | sample PEATcosm2014_Bin_39_FD_119765 | JGI IMG/M metagenome (GOLD analysis project Ga0181537, IMG submission 119765) | Peatland microbial communities from MTU Mesocosm Facility, Houghton, MI, USA - PEATcosm2014_Bin23_10_metaG | ecosystem: Environmental > Terrestrial > Soil > Wetlands > Peat | place... | reverse complement strand
GACCAGCACGGCAAAATAGGCAATCGCAAACGTGCCGTGCGTTGGCTCCTTCATGATGCGCAGACGCTGTTCGGGCTCGACGCACGCAAAGAGCGCATCGCACGAATCGAGAAATCCGTCGACGTGCAGCGCACCCGTCAGCACGATGGGCAACGCAAATGCAGCCGCGATTGCAAACGGCGTCCATCCGATCAGCGCCAGGCCGTACGCCCCCAAGCCTGAGATGCCGCCGACGATGATTCCGATTGCGGGAAGATATGAGAAGGCAGCCGCGACCGGCGCGGCGCGATCGCGATCGGTCACCGGGAAGATCGTGAAATATGCGAACGCTGCGGTCAGCGTCCTAAGGCTCACGACACGTTCGCCGTTGAATCTGCAGTCGAGACGCCGGCTTCCGCAAAGGTCTTCATCTCCGAGATCATCCGCGCGGCAGCGCCGATGATCGGCAGCGCAAGCGCTGCACCCGTCGCTTCGCCCAGCCGCATGTCGAGATCCAAGAGCGGCTCGAGACCGAGCGAGCGCAGCGCGATCGTGTGTCCGGCCTCATGCGAGCGATGCGAGGCAATGAGATATGCCGCAACGTTCGGATCGAATGCGCGCGCAAGCAGCGCCGCGGCGGTCACGATGAAGCCGTCGATCACGACCGGCGTTCGCGTCGAGGCAGCCGCAAGCATCGCGCCGGCAAGCCCGACGATCTCGTAGCCGCCGAGTTCGCTTGCGATCGCAACCGGGTCGAGATCGCGAACGCGCGCAACCGCCGATTCGACGATCGCAAGTTTCCGCGAAAGGCTTGCATCGTCGATTCCCGTGCCGCGTCCGACGATCAATCCGCCGGGCGTACTCGTGAGGATCGCGATGAGCGCGGCGGCGCTCGTCGTATTGCCGATGCCCATGTCGCCGAGCGCAAGAATGTTGAGCCCGGTACGCTCGCGCACTCGCGCGAACGCTTCGATGCCGGCGCCGAGCGCTTTCTCGACGTCTTCGCGCGGCATTGCGGGGCCATGCGCAAGGCTTGCAGTTCCGCGCGCGACCTTGAGATCGAGGAGCTGTGGATGCGGCGCAAGCTCCGCGTCAACACCAAAATCTGCGACGAACACCTGCGCGCCGGCGGCGCGCGCGAATGCGCTGATCGCCGCAAAACCGGCGCAGAAGCCGCCAACCATTTGCGCGGTGACTTCCGACGGATACGCGCTGACGCCATCGCGCGTGACGCCATGATCCCCTGCGCCGATCAAGATCGCGCGACGCTCGAACGCGTGCTTGGGGACGCCACCCGTCATCGCGCACAACCGAACGGCGAGATCTTCCATGCGTCCCAAGCTGCCGAGCGGCTTGGTGAGCTGGTCGACGCGTTCCCGAGCGGATGTGGCGACCTCGGGATCGGGGACCGGAATGCGCGGCAGTTGTATCATGGGGCTCCTTTAGGGCGTAGTGGTGGCCTTGCGAACGCAAGCATCATCCCCTCCTCGCGGCGGACGATGATCGGGGCGCCGTAGGCTGCGGTCAGCAGCTCTTCTTGAAAAACGCGCTCGGGAACGTCACACGCGAGCAGCGTGTTTTTCCCGACCAGCGCAATGCGATCGGCGTGCGCAGCCGCGACGTTCAGGTCGTGCAAGACGATGACCACGGTCGTCCCGGCGTCGGCAACTTCCCGCAGGAGCGAGAGAATGTGCATCGCGTGACCGAGATCCAAGTGCGTCGTCGGCTCGTCGAAGAGCAGACTCGGCGCATGCTGCGCAAGCGCGAGTGCAACCCAAACGCGTTGCCGTTCACCGCTCGAGAGCGAATCCAACATGCGCTCCGCACGATCGCCGAGCTGTGCGCGCTCGAGCGCTTCATCGACGATCGCTTCGTCCTCCGGCAACTCGTTCCAGCGCCACCACGGACGATGCGGAAGGCGGCCTTGTGCCACCGCTTCCCGCACGGTCACGTTCGTGACCGGCGACGTATCGACTTCGATCAGCGCAAGACGGCGCGCACGCTCTTGCGGACTCATCTGCGCGACGGCCTTGCCGTTGACCATCACGTGTCCGTGCTGCGGCGTATGCAAACCGCCGAGTGCGCGCAACAACGTCGACTTCCCGGCGCCGTTCGGTCCGATGATCGCAAGCAGCTCGCCGTCACCGAGCTGCATCGAGACGTCCTGCAACACGACGTTCGAACCGTACGCGAGCGTGAGATCTTGTGCGTCGATCATGCAGTCTTCGGCCGTCGCGAGGCGAGATACAAGAATGCGGGGACGCCTAAGAGCGACAACAAGATGCCAAGCGGGATCTCGGTCGGCGGCGTCGCCGAACGCGCGAACGCATCGGCGAGAATCAAGACGGTCGCGCCGACGGGAAGTGCGGCTGCAATCGTCCAGCGCACGTCGTGACCGATTGCACCACGCACGATGTGCGGCACCATCAAACCGACGAAGCCGATCACACCCGAGACGCTCACGGCAGCCGACGTAAGCAGGCACGTCGCGATTACGACGATCCAGCGCGTGCGATCCAGATCCACGCCGAGCGCTTGTGCGCGCCGCGTGCCGAGCCGCAGCGCATTGAGCGCCGGGATCGTCGTGAGCGCGAGCGCAAAACCGCAGAGCGCGTAGAGCGTCGCCCAACCCAAATCGCGCCAGCCGTGTCCTGCGAGACTGCCGCCAAGCCACGCAAGAATGCTGAGCGAAACCGACGCCGACGGCGACCAAAGGATGACGAGCGTCGTAAGCCCGGCGAAGAGCGACGAGAGCGCTATGCCGGCGACGATCATGCGCTCAACGGAAAGACCCGTACCGCTGCGCGCAAGCGCCGCGACGAGCAGCGTCGTTGCCATTGAAGCGCCGAGTGCGATCGCTGAATAGAGGCCGGGAGGCGCGCCGAATGCGATCGCGACGGCGATAGCAAGCGCTGCACCCGCGCTCGTTCCTGTAAGATACGGATCGATCAACGGATTGCCGAGCAAATCTTGCATCAGCAGACCTGCGACCGCCAGCGCCGCACCGACCAGTGCAGCGATTGCGACGCGCGGAAGACGCAGCGACCAGAGTACGATCGTCGCGTCGTTCTGCGCGTGCGGATGAAAAAGCGCCGAGACGATCGTCGCCGGCGAAAACGGGATCGTCCCCCATGAGGCACCGACGATGATCGCCGCGCAGAGCGCGAGCATCATAACGGCAATCACCGCAGGACGCTTCATCGGATCATCGCGTTGAGAGCTCGAACTCGACCGTTCGCCCCGGCGCGGGATAGCCGAGAATCGGCGCAAACCGTTCGTTACCAAGATTGTAGACGCGCACCGAACCGATGAGATTGCGGGCGAATCGACCGCGCAGATACGCATCGACCGTGGTATCGCCGTCACGCAATACGCCGGATTCGTTGTGCGGTCCACGAATCTGCGCGTTGACGCCGAACGCAAACGCGTCGCCCGCGAAGGGACGCTCGAGCCCGAGAGTCGTCGTCATCACGGGTTCGAAGTCGAGCCGCACCGCCGGCTGACCCGGCGTAAGATTGAGCGCGCGATACATGTCGGTGATGCCGAGAGTCGCGACGATGCCGTGCAACGGCGCGGTGTGTCCCGAAAAGATCAAGCCCGCAAGCGACGCGCGCGCAATGTTCTCGGGGACGAAGTTGGCATTGAGCGCGATCAGATTGACGGCTTGCCGGTCAAACCAGCTCAGGCTCGCTCCGGCGGCGCCGAGCGGCAGACTGAAGGTCGCGTCAAGGTTCTTCGAGCGCTCCGGAACGAGCAACGGATTCGAAAAGCCCGGATAGTAGAGCTCGTCGATCGTCGGCACGCGAAACGTCCCCGCGTAGTTCGCGCTTAGTCTTGCGCCTGCGAACGCAAACGCGGTGCCGAGCGACGGCTCGAGCACCGAGCCTTGCGGCGCGTCATGTTCGCCGCGCAATCCACCCGTGACGACGACGCCCTTGGCAATGTCGTCGCGATACTGCGCGTAGACGGCGCTTTGCGCCAGGGCGGCCGTTGCGAGGGGCGGCACCGAAAACGCCCCAAGATTGAGTAACGCGCTCTCGCGCGAGAAATCGGCGCCCGCGACCAACGAGCCGGACGGGTTGGCGACGACGTCGCGCAGCGAGACCTGCGTGCGCGAATCGTAGGTGTCATTCTCGCCGCCGTTCTGCGGATCGTCGTAGTCGAGCCTCGCGCTCGCTCCACTGAACGATAAAATCAGTGCGGCGTTGGGCGTGTGCCGCGCGATCGAGAGATGTCCGTCCATCTGCGAGGTTGCCTGCAAAGCTTCGGGCGTCAGAAACGACAGATTTCCGGGAACGCCCAACTTGACGGAATCGTTGCCGAGACTCGCATCGAAGGTATAGCTCGAATTCGGATTTGATTGATAATCGAGACGCCCGGCAGTTGCTTGCGCCCAATCGTTCGTGCGCGTTCCCGCGGGGAAACCGTCTTGGCTCGGAAAGGCGAAACTGTTTGCCGCGATGTGCCGCTCGAAGCCGAGTCCGAAACCTTGCTGACCGACCTCTATGCGCGCGTCTTGCTCGCCGTACGTTCCGTCGGCCAGCTCAAGGTACGGCGACTTCGGCGTGTGACCGGTGATGATGTTGATTATACCGCCGACCGCGCTGCTGCCATACAGCGTCGAGCCGCCGCCTTCGACGACTTCGATGCGCTCGACGTCGACCGTCGAGAACGTACCAAGATCGATCGATCCCGACGAGCCCGCTGCGACCGGAAAGCCGTTGACGAGCACCAGCGTTTGCTCGGATGTTGCGCCGAGAACGCCGTAGTTTGCCTGCGCGCCGAATGCGCCATAGCGAAACATCGTAACGCCGGGAACGTCGCGCAACGCATCGGCGACGGTACGATCGCCTTGCGCTTGAATCTTTGCGCGATCGATGACGTAGGTTGGGCGCGTCGTCATCGTGATCGGCTCATCTTGCCGATCTGAGGTCGTAACGTGTCCGATCTCGCTGGGTTGCGGAGATGGAGTCGGAGTTGCCGCTGCAAGCGCAGCAGCCAATAGCAGTGCGAGCACGATCTTCCTACCTTTACGCGAGGTGTGGGATCAATGCGGCCCGCTTGGTTTCCTGACTCGCGGATCATCGCCCGTTGCCGATGCCTTCCCAGCCCATGCCAGTGGCGCGTCGGCGGCTTCCCGCTTACAGTGGCGCGACCGTCCCGGATTTGAACCGGGTTCCCGTCGCGAGCACGCGTGGGAACTCGTTCTTCGTCAGCGCCGGTGCAGCCTCGTCGCGCTCGAATCGCCCGATTCCCAACCCGCACGCACGAGCTCGCGGTCGAGATGTTCCTCTTGCGGATAGCCGAGACACAGGTACGCGACGAACGACCATTCCGCCGGAACGTCGAGGATACGCGTCACCTCGGCCGGATCGAGAATCGAGACCCAGCCGACGCCGATGCCCATTGCGCGCGCCATGAGCCACAGCGTGTGAATCGCGAGCACGGTCGAATACGCGAGCGTTTCCGGCATCGTTTGACGTCCGAGTCCCGCACCGCGAGGCGTTTCGGTATCCACAAAAACCGCGAGATGCACCGGCGCCTCGCGCAGACCGGCAAGCTTCATGCCGACGTAGCGGTCGTATTGCTCGCCATCATACTGCTGCGCCGCTTCGGCGTTGCTCCGCTCGTACTCGGCAACAATCTGCGCGCGGCGCTCGGGATCGTCGACGCGTACGAAGCGCGAAGGTTGACTGTACCCGACTGACGGTGCGAACGCCGTCGTCGCGACGAGCTGTTCCACGATTTCGTCGGAAACAGGTTCCGCGCGGAATCGGCGCACGTCGCGCCGCCACGCGAAGAGCTGCGCGAGCTCATCTCGGAATCCATCGTCAAATCTCAATGGAGGAGCGGCGTTCCCTCCCGCAGAGTACGCTCCCTGTGCAGCGCGCTCTCGCTCTTCTTCTCGCCGCCGCGTTCGCGCTGGTGCCTGCGCCGCACCGCGTCGTTTCGCTGATTCCCTCGCTCACCGAAGACCTCTTCGCTCTCGGCGCGGGCGCGGATGTCGTCGGCGTCTCGGAATATAGCGATTATCCCGCCGCCGCCAAAAAGCTTCCGCACGTAGCCTCGTTCACCAGCGTTGACGCCGAACGTATCGTCGCGATGCATCCCGATTTGATCGTCGGCGATGCGTCGCAAGAATCGACAATCGAACCGCTGCTACGCGCAAAGCTGCACGTCGAGCTCTTTCACGAAGATTCGGTCACCGAAGTTTACGCGGTCGTGCACCGGCTCGGCCGCTTTCTCGGGCGCGAAGCGCAAGCCGATGCATTGGTTGCGAACATGCGCGCCACCAGCGCACGTTTGATGCAGCACGTCGATCGCTCGCATCCAAAGAGCGTCTTCGTCGTGCTGGATATTGCGCCGATCTACACGGTCGGAAAGCGCTCGTACATCAACACATTGATCGAGATGGCCGGCGGACGAAATGCGGCCGACGTCAACGCCGCGTACGGCCCTTACGGCGCCGAAGCACTTCTTGCATTACAGCCGGACGTCATCGTCGTCGATCCGGCAGTCGGCTTTCAATCGATCGAGAACCGCGAACCGTGGCGATCATTGCATGCAGTAGAGCGCGGAAATGTAGAAATGATTCCTGATCCAGGTATCCTTTTGCATCCGAGTCCACGCTATAACGCGGGGCTGAAGTGGTTGATCGACGTGCTCGCTCACGTCAAAAACTAACGCTTCGACATTCGGCTAAGCCTGTGGGAGTTGCCTAACCAAAAGGCCAAGGCCGCACGGATTTTCGTCTTCGAATTCGATTGCCTGGGATTTCCACCGCGCTTTCCTTAGAGGGAGACAGAATTGGCTCGTAGACCGCGCGAGATCATGGAACTCATTCGCGAACAGAACATCAAAATGGTCGATTTGAAGTTCATCGACGTGCCGGGCACCTGGCAGCACACGGGCGTTCCGGCGGACCAATTCGACGAGGACGCGCTCGAAGCGGGCATCGGCTTCGATGGCTCGAGCATCCGAGGTTTTCAATCGATTCACGAGTCCGATATGCTGCTCATGCCGGATCTTGCCACGGCGCATCTCGATACGTTCCGGAGTATTCCGACGCTTTCGATGATCTGCGACGTGTACGATCCGGTCGCGAAATCGTCGTACGATCGCGATCCGCGCAACATCGCCAAGCGCGCCGAAGCGTATCTCCAGAAAAGCGGCATCGGCGACACCGCGTATTTCGGGCCGGAAGCCGAGTTCTTCATCCTCGACAACGTCGTGTACGAGAACTCGCAGAATCGCGCCGGCTACGAAATCGATTCGATCGAAGCACATTGGAATAGCGGGAACATCGACGGACCGAACCTCGGGTATTCGATCCGGCCGAAAGAAGGTTATTTCCCGGTCTCGCCGGCCGACAAATACAGTGATTTGCGCGCCGAGATGGCGCTCACGCTCAAAGAGTGGGGCATCGAGGTCGAGATGCAGCACCACGAGGTCGCGACCGGCGGTCAAGCCGAGATCGACATGCGTTTTAACTCGCTGCTCAACATGGCGGACAATCTGATGACGTACAAATACGTCATCAAAAACGTAGCCGCGCAGCACGGCAAGAGCGTCACGTTCATGCCCAAGCCGCTCTTTGGCGACAACGGCAGCGGCATGCACGTCCATCAGTCGATCTGGAAAGGCGGCAAGCCGCTCTTCTTCGATTCGAAAGGTTATGCCGAGTGCTCTCAGATGATGCTGTACTATATCGGCGGCATACTCACGCACATCAGCGCTCTGCTCGCCTTTGCCGCGCCCACGACGAATTCGTACAAGCGGCTCGTACCGCACTACGAAGCACCCGTGAACGTCGCGTTCTCGGCGCGCAACCGCTCGGCCGCGATTCGCATTCCGATGTACTTCGTCGGGAATCCAAAAGCCAAGCGCCTCGAGTTCCGCTGCCCGGATGCGAGCTGCAATCCGTATCTGGCGTTTGCAGCCATGCTCTGCGCCGGCATCGACGGCATCAAGAAGAAAATCGATCCGGTTAAGGCCGGCTTCGGCCCGCTCGACAAGAATATCTACGAGCTATCGGAAGCCGAAGCCGCAAAGCTCAAGACCGTTCCGGGTTCGCTCGGTGAAACGCTCGCCGCGCTGGCGACCGACAACGCGTTTCTCACCGAAGGCGGCGTGTTTTCGAAGGAATTCATCGCGAACTACATCGCGTATCGCGAAGGGGAGATCAAAGCGGTCGACATCCGCCCGCACCCGTACGAATTCTATTTGTATTATGACTGCTAGATTCTTATATCTTCCGAGCTAACCCAACCCCAGCGATTGCGGTACGGGCCGGCGGTAATCTTTATTCCGATTGCATCATAAACATCGGGACTGTACGCTGGCTTTACCGTTGCCGGCACGCAGATCGTTACGATCGCATGCGTTCCCGGTGGTGCCAACACCGTGTGCGCCATGACTTGATTGGCTTTGTCGAAAGTCCCGGCGGCATATTCGATCAGGCGAAAGCGGCTATCCCAGACGAAGACGTCCGGATCCGAGTCGATCGACTCGAGGAGAACACGCTGACCGACCGACGCCTTACAGACTTGCGAGCTCGACGGCAGCGGCTGAATCGAGAGATATGCAGCGGCTAGAGCCGCAACCAGAACGAACGTCCTCCTCGCTCGCACCGTACGCTGTTCGCGCGGCAGGTACGAGCGCCTTTTCGGGTACAAGAGCGCCACGTGACCGACTCCTACACTCTGGGGCCAGCGCGCGTCGCGTTTGGGGACGGAACCGCGCGCGAAGCACGACTTCGCATCGAACGCGGACGGATCGCCGCAATCTTGGAACCGAACGGTCCCAGCGACGTAAAGGTCGCGCCGGAAACGACAATCGCGCCCGGGATGATCGACGTGCACACGAACGGCGCCGAAGACGGCTTGTTCAATCGCGATCAGGGTAGCGCGGTCGAAGTCGCGGCTCGCTCGTACGTCAAGCAAGGGGTCACCGGATACGTTGCCGGCATCATTACCGCGCCGTGGGAGTCGATGCTGGCCGCAGCGAGCGAGATCTGCGAAGCAGCGAACCAGCTCGAAGATCACGATGGGATCGGTGCGCGCTGCCTGGGCATTCATTTCGAAGGTCCGTTTCTCAATCCAAAATTCCGCCGCGTCCATCGCGGCGACTGGGTCCTGCGTCCGACCCTCGAACGCGCGCGCGAGATGGTCGACGCGTGTCACGGTGCGCTCGTCATGGTCACACTTGCACCCGAAATCGAAGGCGCCGAAGAAGTTGCGCGCTTTCTCTTCGATCAAGGGATCGTGTGCGCAGCCGGACACACGGCTGCCAAATATCGCGAAGGTATGCTGGCAATCGGCCTCGGTTTCCGCACTTTGACGCACGCGTTCAACGCGATGCCGCCGCTCGACCATCGCGATCCATCGCTGCTCGTTGCATTCATGCAAGAGCCGCGAACGACGGTACAGCTGATTTGCGACGGCTACCACGTCGCGCCACCGATGGTCGATTTACTCTATCGCACCGTTGGTGAACGGCTGGTGCTCGCAACCGACAACATGCCGCCCGTCGGCAGCGGATACCGCATCGACGGCGGCGTCGTGCGCAGCGAAGACGGCACGATCGCAGGCAGCGCGCTGCGCTGCGATCAAGCCGTACGCAACCTGATGTCGTATGCCGATTTGCCGTTCGAGCGCGCAATCATCAACGCGAGCGCCGCCCCTGCGCGTTTGCTCGGATTGGAGCGCGAGCTCGGGAAAATCGCCGAAGGCTTACGGGCCGACTTTGCGGTCTGGGACGAAGAGCTTCGCGTCGTCGCGACGGTCGTCGGAGGCACGGCGGTGTACGGGGCCGTGCACTTGCACCAGCGCGGTACCGCCGGGATCGGCGGCTAGCCAAACCCGCACGCGGGCACCGACCCGCACGTGACGATTCTCGAAGGCGTCGTCGGCATCGGACTCACCGGGATTGCCGCGACTGCATTGCTGAGCGCGACGCTCGCCTCGTCGCGTGTCGTCAACGTCCCGCCAAGCCGCGACCATGTACTCGTCGCGGCGCGCAATGCCGCCGTCGAAGCTCGCGCCCTCGCCGCATACGACGCGAGCGCGGCGGCGGCAATCCTCGCAGCGCCGCCCGCAACCTGGAGTACGAACGGTATCACGCTGCAGAGTTCCGTCTCCGGCCAGACGCTCGTGATCGTCGCAAGCTCAGGTCCACAAAGCGCGAGCGTACGCTATTCCGTTGCGCGCGAAGCGTTACCACAAGGCGCGATCGTCGACACGTCAGGGAACGTGCTCGTCCCATAAACATGTGATCGTCGTTGCGCTCTTCTTCCTCGCTGTAATCGGACTCGCCACGGGCGTCGTTCTCGAAGGCGGACTCGGCTTTGCGCGCATCAGCGCGCGCCATGCCGCCGCACACTACGCGCAGGCGGGCCTGGCACAAGCCCGCACGCAGTTGCTCGATGGGATCGCTGCGCAGATTGCGTCCGGCGCTAGTATGCTACAAGCACCGGCCCCGCTTGGGCCCCACGCGGCCTGCGCAGCGACCCCATGTCCGTTTACGCTCGGTGCATCGTTCGCGTTACAAGGCACGCTTAGCGACGATCAGTCGCCGAACGTCGTCGCAACGGACGTTCAGCAATATCCGAAGATCGCGGAGGGCCGGGTTGCCGCAACGATTACCGAAACAGTCAGTGCATCGGACGGCGCGACGCTCGCCGTTCGCACGGAATACGTCACCTTGCGGACGTTCGGCGTGCCGCCCTACGTCGCCATCGATGGATTGACGGATGCCGGCGGCGCGCGCGACGTACCGTTCGAGGGCGACGCCGGTGGATGCGATCCCACCTCGCCATCGGCCTGCGATGCGAACAACACGTCGCCGGGAAGTACGCCGGCGCCCGTCGCGTCGATGAATCCCGGTGATACGCGCATTCATGCACTGAGCGAATGTGTTGCCGGCGGTACCGGCACGTGCCCGCAGCAATTCATCAGCGTTGACCCGACGAACACGCCGGCGCAGAGCGCTTGGTACAACGCAAATGCGCAAGCGGAGTGGTCGCGGTGAAGTTGAGCGAGACCGTCGTGTGCATCGCGATCGTTGTTATGCTGATCGGCGCGCTCGGGAGCTATGCGCTGGGCAAGAAGTCCTACGCGATTCGCGCGGCCGTGCAAAGCTTTAGCGCCTTCGTCGACGACGCGCGTGCGGTCGCACAAACGAGCGGGACCGGCGCGACGATTGCGATCGCGAGCGACGGCAACGGCGGATTCATCGCATCGCTGTATCCGTATCGCCCGATCCCGGGCGCGAGTCTGGGCGCACAACCCGTTAGAACGCTGAACGCGAACGTCACGCTAACGCCGCTTGCCATCTTCATCTCGAGCTCGGGTACGGCTTCGGCAACATCCTGGACACCCTCCAGCGGGGTGCTCGCGAACGAGCCGGCTTGCGAGACGGCGATTAGCCTAACGTTCGGCGACGGCATCGCAAACGAAGCGCACCTCATTCCGTGCGCGGAGGCAGCCCTACAGTAGGCGGGCTATTCGAGCCAGGTGATCACCGGCGGCTTACGCGTTTGCGGTTGTGCGTCGGAAACGCCGCGCTCGCCGATGTAAACGACTGCGACAATTTTGTCGGACTCTTCGAGCCCGAGATACTTCTTGACAGCGGCGCTGTACACGATGTCGCCGGTTCGCCACATCGCACTATACTTGCGCTCCTCCGCGACCAAGAGCAGGTTTTGCACCGCAGCTGAGGTCGCGGCGAAGTCTTCTTCGGCGACTGCCGGGTCGGGATCGGTCCGCGCGCTGACGATGATGAGCACCGGTGCGCGCAGCGGCTTCTTGGCTTCGCCTTGCATGAAACCGTCGCGCTTTTCGCCTTCGAGCGCGAGCTCGTCTGCGCGCGTTTTTGCCCAGAATTCACCGAGCTTGCGGCGCGCGTCGCCGGTTAGGACGGTGAATTTCCAGGGCTCCGTCAGATGATGGTTCGGCGCCCACGTCGCGGCTTCGATGAGATGGCCGATCGCGGTTCGTGAAAGCTCGCCTTCGGATCGTCCGATGCTGCGCCGGCGTCGAATAAGTGTTTCCATGCCGTTGCGCGCTTGGCGCGAAAGGCCGGGCGAGCCTCCCCGCAAAACTGGGGGACCCGAGCGAACCACCGATTTCACGAAAGGCATGTCAACATGAACGTTCGGATCTTGGTTCTTGCGTCAGTTGTTCTTGCGGCGAGCGCGGCTGCGTACCCCACGCCGCTTGCGACGCCGATCATTCCATCAGGAATTCCAACGCTCGCCGTCTCGAGCACAACGTTTACGAACGGCGGAACGATTCCAGGTGCGAATGTTACCGTCGGCTGCGGGACCGGTGCGGCGAACATCTCACCGCAGCTATCGTGGACAGCTGGTCCGCCCGGAACCGCGAGCTACACGATCCATCTGTTCGATACCGACGCGCCGACCGGAATCGGTTTCAATCACTGGGTCGTCTTCAATATTCCGGCGTCGGTGACGAGTCTCGATGCAAACGCTGCGACAACCGGCATGCCGGCCGGCGCGATCATCGGGTTGAATGACGGCGGCACGAGCGCATATCGCGGCCCATGCCCGCCGGCCGGCGATGCGCCGCACCACTACTACGTTACGGTTACCGCGGTCGATCGGATATTTACCGGATTCGGCCCCGAAGTAACGGGCGCGCGTCTGGAGTTCTTGCTTTCTAAAGGCGGCAAAATTCTCGCGCGCGGTCAGTATCTCGGACTGTACGGAAGGTAAGACGCTGACGAATCAACGGGTTCGATGCCCGTGGAGCGGCACGGACCCGCTGATGATCGCCTATCACGACAAAGAGTGGGGCGTACCGGCGCACGACGATCGCCGGCTCTTTGAATTCGTGACCCTTGAAGGCGCGCAAGCAGGCTTGAGCTGGCGAACGATCTTGAATCGGCGCGACGCCTATCGCGAAGCGTTTGCCGGATTCGATCCGGAAAAGATCGCGCGCTTCAACCAACGCAAGATTGAGTCGCTCTTGCGTAACGAAGGCATCATTCGCAACCGCGCCAAGGTCGAAGGCACCGTGCAGAACGCACGCGCCTATCTCGCACTACGTGAATCGGGGACGACGCTTGATACGTTCGTGTGGAGCTTCGTCGGTGGAAAAACGATCGACCACAAGCTGAAATCCTCGTCGCAAATCCCCGCGTCGACAAAAGAATCCGACGCGTTCTCAAAAGCCATGAAGAAGGCGGGCTTCACCTTCTTCGGCACCACGATCGCCTACGCGTTCATGCAAGCGACGGGGATGGTCAACGACCACCTCGTGAGTTGCTTTCGGCACAAAGCGAAGCGCTAGCGCGATTGCCGGGCGCACGTACGATTTCCGCTCGCCCTAGATCTCGTGCAAAGGGCCCCCCGCAGTGCACGATTGCGCCCTCTTTTGTCATCCCGAGCGTAGCGCTCTGCAAGAGCGCGTAGTGCGAGGGACAGCGGTAACGATTCGGGTCGCGCAACCATCTCGAAACGTTGAGGGCACGATCGTGCCCTCGACCTTGTTCCATCGTTTCGCAGCCTGCATCATTCGAACGGTCCCTCGACTACGGTGCACTGCGTGCAGCTACGCTCGGGATGACACCAAGGAGCGCGAAGCGCATCATGAGCAAGCCGAAGCACTCGTGCTGTGGCGGGCTCGGCCCGGTTATCGCGCCGCTGCGTTTCTCCTAAGCGGCGCCGCCCAAATACGCGGCTTGGACGGCTTCGCTCGCCAGCAGGTCGCTTGCGCTCGCGGTATGTGCGATCTGACCGACTTCCAAAACGTAACCACGAGTTGCGATCTGCAACGCCTGACGCGCGTTTTGCTCGATCAAGAGAATCGTTGTCCCGGCCTCATTGATCTCGCGGATGATCTTGAAGATCGTCTGCACGAGCAGCGGTGAGAGTCCGAGCGAAGGTTCGTCGAGCAGCAGCAACCGGGGGCGCGACATCATTGCGCGACCGATCGCGAGCATTTGCTGCTCGCCGCCCGAGAGCGTTCCACCCTTCTGGTCGATACGTTCCTTCAGTCGCGGAAATATCCCGAAAATGCGCTCGAAATCGGCGTCGATCTCGCTTTGTGACGTTCGCGTGAACGCGCCCAGCTCGAGGTTCTCGCGCACGGTCATGCGCGCGAAGATCCGCCGCCCCTCCGGCGAGTGGCTGAGTCCGTGCCGGACGATTTTGTCGGGCGTCGTCGTCGTGCAATCCATGCCGTCGAACGTGATCTTGCCTTTGGCGGGACGCAAGAGCCCGCTGATCGCACGCAGCGTCGTCGTCTTCCCCGCGCCGTTGGCGCCGATCAGCGTGACGATCTCGCCCTCGTCGACGTACAATGAGACCCCGCGCAGCGCGCGAATCCGGCCGTACGTGCACTCGACGTTTTCAACTTCGAGCAACGGCATCAGGCAGGTTTCCCGAGATAGGCTTCGATGACGCGCTCGTTCGACCGAATCGCATCGGGCAGGCCCTCAGCGATCTTCTCGCCGTAGTCGAGAACGGCAATCCGCTCGCTAATCTGCATGACGAGCGCCATGTCGTGCTCGATCAAGAACACCGTAACCCCCGTATCGCGAATCCGCCGGATCAGACCCGTCAGATCATTTTTCTCATTCGGGTTCATCCCGGCAGCCGGCTCGTCGAGCAGCAAGAGTTTCGGATCGCTCGCGAGCGCGCGGGCAATCTCCAAGCGACGCTGCGGGCCATAGGCAAGATTGGCGGCATAGGAATTCGCGTGCTCGTCGAGACCGCAGAACTTCAGGAGCTCGTGGGAACGCTCGCGCACGCGCGATTCTTCCTTCCGTGCGCGCGGCGTATTCAGCATCGAATCCGCCAAGGTCGCGTGCATGCGGGTGTGGCGGCCCGTCATGACATTATCGAGTGCCGACATGAACGCAAAAAGTCGAATGTTCTGGAACGTGCGCGCGATGCCGAGCGCCGCAATGGCGCTCGTGCTACGGCCTTGAATTTGGGTGCCGTTGAACTCGATTTGCCCTTCGCTTGGCTTATAGATACCGGTGATGAGATTGAAGACCGTCGACTTGCCGGCGCCGTTGGGGCCAATCATAGCTACGATCGACCCGGCATCTACCTCGAATTCGAGATCTCTGACGGCGACGAGTCCGCCGAAGCGTTGCGTCACATGTTTGATCGCAAGGATGCTCAAGGCGCGGCCTCGTTGTACAAGCTCTGCTCTTGTGACGCAAGCGCCGCGTCAAGCTGGGCGACATGCAGCTCCGCCTTCCGCTGGCGGCTCGGGAACAGTCCCTCGGGACGGAACAGCATGATCGCGACCAGGATGATGCCGTACATCATGAAGCGGAAATTCGAAAAGTCGAGACTCATGAAGCCGAGATTGTGCGCAAAGATCGTCGCCTGCGGCAAAATGAACCGCTCGAGCGACGAGAGCAGCAGGCTTCCGATGATGACGCCGTAGATGTTCCCCATTCCGCCGAGCACGAGCATCGAGAGCACGAAGATGCTGACGTTGAATTGGAAATTGTCGGGGGAGACAAGACTCAGCTTCGAGGCATACGCGACGCCGGCCAGACCGCTGAACGAGGCGCCGAGCGCAAACGCTGAGAGCTTTGCTTTCGTCGTGTTGATGCCCATATGCGCCGCGGCAAGCTCGTCTTCGCGGATCGCCATCCACGATCTGCCGAGCCGGCTGTCCTGTAAATTGTGCACCACGATGATCGCCACCGCGAGCAAAAATAAGCCCACGAAATAGTACGGGAGCGTTTGCAGCCCGAACTTGTAGTTGAACAAGACCGGCTGGTCAAGCGCCGAGATTCCGTTTGGACCGTTGGTCCACTGCGAAAGATTCAAAAACGTCTGCGGGACGATTTCGCCGAAACCAAGCGTGACGATCGCAAGATAGTCGCCGCGCAGTCTCAGGGTCGGCGCGCCGAGCAGGATGCCGAAAATGGCGGTGATAGCCGGCGCAAGCAACAACATCACCCAGAACGGGACGTGAAGATTGAACTGCGGGCTCGCAAGCATCGCATACGAGTAGCTGCCGATTGCGAAGAACGCCGCGTAGCCGAGATCGAGCAATCCCGCGAAACCAACGACGATATTCAGTCCGAGTGCCAGCAGCACAAACGTCGCCGCGTCGGCTAGAAAGTTGAGG
>Ga0181537_10002516_pt1 | contig 16099 bp, 18 predicted proteins | sample PEATcosm2014_Bin_39_FD_119765 | JGI IMG/M metagenome (GOLD analysis project Ga0181537, IMG submission 119765) | Peatland microbial communities from MTU Mesocosm Facility, Houghton, MI, USA - PEATcosm2014_Bin23_10_metaG | ecosystem: Environmental > Terrestrial > Soil > Wetlands > Peat | place... | reverse complement strand
GCGTGCCGCCGTTTTTCGGCGTGCCCATGGCGGCATAGGCTTCGCCGCCGATGCGAATAATGGCGGGGACGGAGCTGAGCGTCTCGGCGTTGTTGATGACCGTGGGGCAGCCGTACAAGCCGACCACGGCAGGAAAGGGCGGCTTGATGCGCGGATAGCCGCGCTTACCTTCGAGCGATTCCATGAGCGCGGATTCTTCGCCGCATTCATACGCGCCGGCGCCGGTGTGGGTGATCAAATCGAAATCAAAGCCGGTGCCGAGAATATTCTTGCCCAGGTAGCCGCGCTGGTAAGCTTCGCCGAGCGCCACGTCCATGATGTCCAGCACGTAGCGGTACTCGCCGCGAATATAAATGAAGCCCTTGTGCGCATCGAACGCGCGACCGGCAATGACCATGCCTTCGATTAACTGGTGCGGGTCCAGCTCCATCAGCGGGCGATCCTTGCAGCTACCCGGTTCCGATTCGTCGGCATTGCAGATCAAATATTTCGGCTTTGGCGAATCCTTCGGCACGAAGGACCACTTCATCCCGGTCGGGAATCCCGCTCCGCCGCGTCCGCGCAGGCCGGATTTCTTCACTTCCTCGATGATTTGGCCCGGCTCCATTTGCTTCAGGGCTTTATCGAGCGCCTGGTAGCCTTCGTGCTGAATATAGGTATCAATGCTGCGCGAATTGGGAATACCCCAGTGTTTGCTGATGAGCGGAATTTCCTGCGCGCTGCGTGGGTGCAGCGCTCCGGAGGTCACCGGCTCCGGATCGGGTTTGCGGCCGGCATCCAGCGTTTCAATGATGCGGTCAAACTTCAGCGGCGTGAGGTTTTCGTAGAAATCGTAGTTCACCTGCATGGCCGGCGCGCCGGTACAAGCCCCGATACACTCGACTTCTTCCAGGGAAAAAACGCCGTCGGAAGTGGTTTCCTTGTTGCCGATATTTAGGCGCTTTTTTGCGCGGTCCAGCAGTTCGTTGCCGCCGCGCAGCATGCACGCCACGTTGGTGCACACCTGCACGTGGTGCTTGCCCCAGGGCTTGCGGTGCAGCATCGAGTAATAGGCAAGCGTTTCTTCCACTTGCACGTTGTTCAGGTCCAGGCGTGCGGCGATCTCTGCGATCATTTCGTCGCTGATCTGCCCGTAGTGATCCTGCGCGTAGAGCAGCATGGGGACGAGCGCGCTGCGCTTCACCGGATAGCTGGTCTGCAGTTTCTCAAACTTCGCCGCAAGCGGTTTTGGCAGTTCCATAGTTCAGCAGTTCCCGAAGATTGGTCCCGAAATTCGTAAAGTCCGGCCAAGGCCGGGCGCAGCAACCCGCTTCAGCGATCCACATCTCCCAGCACGATATCAATGGTCCCAATGCAGGCAATCACGTCGGAAATCAATTGCCCTTCAATGATCTTCGGCAGCGCCTGCAAATTGATGAACGATGGCGAGCGAAAATGTACGCGCAAAGGTTTCGCCGAGCCGTCGCTGGCCACAAAGCACCCCAGTTCCCCGCGCGGCGATTCCACGGCGACGAACGCTTCTCCCGGCGGCGGCGCGAATCCTTCGGTAAAAATCTTGAAGTGGTAGATGAGCGCTTCCATCTCCGTCTTCATTTTTTCGCGCGCCGGCGGCACGATGCCCGGCGCCAGCGAGCGTACCGGCCCGTCGTCGGTTATTTTGCCCATGGCCTGCCGCACGATCTTCAAGCTTTCGCGCATCTCTGCCACGCGCACCATGTAGCGCGCGAAGCAATCGGACTCCGTGCGCGTCGGCACGTCAAATTCAAATTCCTCGTAACTCGAGTAGGGAAACACCTTGCGGTTGTCGTACGCCAGACCGGCCGCGCGCAGCGTGGGTCCGGTCATGCTCAGGGCCACGGCGTCTTCCGTCGAGATGTAGCCGATGCCTTGCGTGCGGCCCATCCAGATGCGGTTTTTTGTCAGCAGCGTCTCGTAATCGTCCACGCGGCTGGGCATCATCTTCAGAAATTTGTCGATGGCCGCACGCCACCCCGCAGGTGGATCCAGCGCCAAGCCGCCGATGCGGAAATAGCTGGTCATCATGCGCTGACCGGCAAACAGCTCAAAAATCTTCAGAATCTCTTCCCGCTCGCGGAAGCAATAGAGGAAGACGGACATCGCGCCGAGGTCGATGGCGTGCGTGCCCAGCCAGACTAAGTGCGAGGAAATGCGTTGCAGCTCCACCATCATCACGCGGACATATTGCGCGCGCTTCGGCACTTCGAGGCCCAGCAATTTTTCCACCGCCAGGCAATACACCAGGTTGTTCCCCAGTGGATTCAGATAATCCATTCGGTCGGTGAGCGTGATGGCCTGCGTATAGGTCTTGTCTTCGCAGGACTTTTCAATGCCTGTGTGCAGATAGCCGAGGTCGGGATCGGCTTTCACCACGGTCTCGCCGTCCAGTTCCATAGCGATGCGCAACACCCCGTGCGTCGACGGGTGCTGCGGGCCCATATTAAGGACCATGGTCTTCGCGGAGCCGATGGGCGTTTCAACGGTGGTCATGCGTGCGGCTTCCTGAACGCCGGGATATAGCTCGAGGGCACATCGCGGAAACCTTGCGTCGGGAAGTCGCGGCGCAGCGGGTGTCCGACCCAGTCCTCCGGCAGCAAAATGCGCCGCAAGTCGGGGTGTCCTGTGAACTGGATGCCCATCAAATCGTAAATTTCGCGCTCGAGCCAGCCGGCGCCCGGCCACACGGGCACCAGCGAATCCACCACTGGATCGCTGCCGGAAAGTTTCACTTTGAGGCGGAAGCGGTCGCGGCGGGGAATGGAGACCAGGTTGTAATTCACTTCAAAGCGCGGCTCCATCGGAAAGCGGTCGACGGATGTGGCGTCCGACAACAAATTGAACTGCAATTCGGGATGGGCCAGACAGCGGGCCGCCGTCTCACGCAGCAGTTCGCGCGGCACCACGACCGTCGCTTCCCCGCGGAATTCGAGCACTTCGGCAACGGCTTTGCCGTTCCACGCGCGGAGGTTTTCGACCACAACATTAGCGACTTGGCTGGTATTCTCGCTCACGTCTTAGGGTGCTTTTCCCGAACAGAAATCGCGCTTACCGCTTCCAGTCCAGCGCGCCTTTTTTCAAAACGTAGATGTAGCCGACAACCATGATTGCAATGTAGATCATCATTTCCCAGAAGCCGTACCATCGCAAATCGCGGAATACGTAACCCCACGGAAACAAAAAAATCGCTTCGACGTCGAACACCAGAAACACCATGGCGACCACGTAGAATCGCACGGAAAAAGGCTGCCGCGCATCGCCGGTCGGCTCCATGCCGCACTCGTAGGCCTGCTGCTTGGCGCGATTCGGGCGCCGCCACCCCACCAGAACCGACGCGGCGCTGATGGCGCTGGCAAGAAATATGGCAACGAGCAGGTGTAAAAGAAGCGGAGTGTAGACTTGTATGCCGGAATCGCTCATAGCGAAGGGTTATAATAGCGATTCGACGGCATCCGGTCAAATGTCTCGAGCAAATTACAGAAATTAAATATTTGACCCCTAGTACGAAAGCGGATCGCGCAATGCTCTTCGGGCACAACTCCAATGTCAAGGTCGGTGACGCGACCTTCCACGTGCAAACGGAAGATCGCGGCGTGGCCACCGCGCTCATCGACACCACCGTGTACTACATGGGGCGCGTGATGCACCGGCGCACCAACAACTACCACGATCTTGTGCCGCTCAATCCGGACCGCGAAGAAGCGCTGCGCCTGCGGCTCAACGAGCAGCATCGCTCTACCCTGGAAGATATTCGCACCGGCGCGCTGCATCTGGCGGCGCCGCCGCAAGGCGTCAAGCCCGCAGGGGCCGCGGCGCAGGCGGCGCAAGTTTCACCAGACCCGCCTGCGGAGACGGCGGCTGCCGCGGGAGCTGCGGGTCAACAAGCCTCGAGCGGTCCTTCGCCGGAACTTACCTTGGAGCCTTTGTCGGCGACATTAAAATTGGAATTGTGCAACGCGCGAGCCTGGCTTTCCGGCAAGCAAGCGCGGCTCGAAATCGTCGTCGCCACTCAGGCCGGTCAGCCGCTGGCGGGTGCCAGGGTGGTTGCATACGTGGAGGGTGCCGCGGTCGTCGAGCAGTTTGCTGCCGAAACGGACGCCACAGGGAAGACGGAAATTACTTTCTCGATGCCCAAACTCGCTGGTGGCCCGGCGGCGCTGGTCATCGAAGCGGAACGCAACCACGGCGAACCCATGTCTCGGGCTCGCGCGTACGCCAAACTGCGTTTCGCGCTGCGTACCAAGCCGCGCCCGGCTTAACTCGCGGCGTCGTTGCGGAAACGTGGGAGAGTCGCCGCAACGCGCAAGTTCTACCCGCCGCCCACAAATTGTACAATCTCGTACCGGTCACCCGCACTGATCTTCGTCTCCGGCCATTGCGGCCGCGCCAGAATCTCCAGATTCCGCTCGATGGCCACGCGGCCTGGCTCCAGCCCCAATTCGCGCAATAATTCCGCGACCGTCGCGCCCGCACGTGCCGCGCGCTTTTCGCCATTCACCACAATCGCTATCGAATCTTCCATATTTCCAACCTCTGCTAGCCCGCCGTCACAACCCACCGAGGATATGTCCCATTTTCTCTTTCTTGGTGGCCATGTAGGCCCGCGAAATCTTCGAGACGCGCGGCTGGCACGGTACGCGCTGCACCACGCGAATCCCAGATGATTCGAGCTGCCGTACCTTCTCCGGATTGTTGGACAGCAGCCGAATCTTCCGCGCGCCCAATTGCTTCAACACCTGCGCCGAGAAATCATAGTCACGCGCGTCCGCGGCGAAGCCCAACTCCTCGTTGGCTTCCACAGTGTCCATGCCGCCATCCTGCAACTCATACGCGCGCAGCTTGTTCATCAAGCCAATCCCGCGCCCTTCCTGCGGCAGGTACAGCAAAATCCCCCTGGGCGCCTTGGCGATCTTCTTCAAGGAATATTCCAGCTGCGCCCGGCAGTCGCAGCGCAGCGACGCCAACACATCCCCCGTCAGGCATTGCGAATGAATACGCACCAGCGGCGCCGTCTTGCCATTCAGCTTACCGCGCACCAGCGCGACAGCTTCTTCCATCGGCCCGTTCCCGGAAAATCCATGAATCGTAAATTTGCCAAACTTCGAGGGCAGCGCCGCCTGCGCCACATGCTTCAGTGCGGAATTTGTATTCTTTCGCTTGCTGCCGGCAATTTTTCGCGTCATCGGAAGCTTCAAGTATAGCAGGCCATGACCAAGCGTTCCGCTCGGTCCGGGCACCGCAGGTCGCGAGCCTTCCGCCACTTCGGGTAAACTCATCGGGTACAAGAAATGCCCGTCGCCACCACCTCCGTCCGCGACCTCCTCTTCACCTTGCTGCTCAAGGTCGGCGTATCCGCTTCCATCGCCGCCCTGCTCGCCCGCTGGAACACCTTCCGCCGCGTGCTCTTCACCGAAGAGCGCGACCCCGACCAAAAACTAAAGCTCATGCTCTTCATGACGCCCCCACTCATCGTCGGCGTCACCCTGCGCCTTGGCAGCTACCAATACCGCTTCGCTGATCTTTCCCTCGAAGGCGCCTTCCTCATGGGTCTACTCGGCGGACGCGTCGTCGGCCCCATCGGCGGCGCCATCATCACCATCCCCGCGCTGATCTTTCACGAGTGGCTGGCCATGCCCGCCGCATCCTTCGCCGGACTGCTCGGCGGCATCATTCGCCAAGCCATCCCCAATAAAGAAGACCTCTGGAATTTCGGCCCCTTCACCTTCCTAAATATCCCGAAAGCCGTGGTCCGCCTGATGACCCGCGCCGAGCTGTTCTGGGAAATGGCTCCCCTGATGGCCTGCGTAGGCCTCGAACTCGGCCGCGTCGCATTAGTCACCGCCACCAAGCCCAAATGGCTTTTCCCGATCGACCCGCACTGGGATTGGTGGCTCGGCCTCACCGTCATCGCCACGCTCATGTCCGTCGCCGCCCCGCTGAAAATCTGGAACAACACGCGGGTCGAGATGAACCTCGAGCGCCATCAGCAACTCCTGCTGAAAGCGCGCATGGACGCCCTCGCCAGCCAAATCAACCCGCACTTCCTCTTCAATACTCTCAATACCGTCTCGGCGTTGATCCGCTTCGATCCCGACGCTGCGCGCGGCGTGGTGCTCAAACTCAGCAACATCCTGCGCCGGCTGCTGCGCAAGCATGAAACCTTCGTCCCGCTGCGCGAAGAGCTCGAGTTCATCGACAATTATCTGGACATCGAAGTCGCCCGCTTCGGCCGCGACAACCTGGACATCGTCAAGCAGCTCGACGGCGACACCCTCGAAACTTTCGTCCCCAGCATGCTGCTGCAGCCCATCGTGGAAAATTGTCTCAAGCACGGCCTCGCCCCCAAGCTCGAAGGCGGGTGCATCCAACTGCGCACTACCAATCACGACGGCCGCCTGCATATCGAAATCGAAGACAATGGCGTCGGCATCTCCGAGGAAAAAATGCCCCACGTCTACGTCGAAGGCATCGGCCTGAGCAATGTCCGCGAACGCCTCCGCGTCCTCTACGGCACGGATTTTAATCTGGACATCCAGAGCCAGCCCGGCGAAGGCACCATCATCCGTATCGACATCCCCGAAGTGGTCGCCACCATGCAAGCCGTCAAGTAGCGCAAACCTCGTAAAATTTCTCTAACCATCTGTAACGATTTCCACCGCGCAATCACTATCCTCCGGAGCATCCCGGCACTCCGAATCCCCGGGAAGGGAAGCCGTCCGCGATGACAAACATCTACGCCGTAAAGGTCCACATCAACGGAGCCACCACGGAGGTTATCCTCAACGCCCTGAACCAGGGCGAAGCCGTGCGAAAAGCCGAAGATTTCTTCGCCCGCAAATTCGATCGGCCCGCCGCGACGTGTTCCTGCAAGCCGCTAGCCTCCATCGTGATTCACGGCCTGGAGCACGAGATCGTCCCGGGAGAGCCAAGCCGGCCAACCGCGCACGCTTTCTCCCTCCCTCGTCCGGTCACCACGTAAACCCCCAGCTCTTGCTTTAGTAGCGTCCGGGCTGCCGTCCGGACCGCCTTCTGTGGCGAACAGACCTCCGGCCGGGCGGGAAGTCACGCCGCTAACTGCTCCCAATGCGCAGCACCCGCTACCGAATATTCTGTCTTTACAGAAACACCAGTACATGCTATTGTGTCCGTCGTCACAGATTTTAGCCCTTCGGCACGGAGCTACCATGACCGACCAAGCGCATCACCCCGCACCTCAACCCCTCACCCCCACCGCGCAAAAATTCGTCCTTCACTGGGGCGAAATGGGCACCCGCTGGGGCCTCAACCGCACCGTCGCCCAGCTCCACGCTTTGCTCTTTATCTCCCCGCGCCCGCTGCCCGCCGACGAAATCTCCACCGTCCTCGCCGTGGCGCGCAGCAACGTCAGCACCAGCCTGCGCGAACTGCAAGGCTGGCGCATCGTCCGCGTGGTGCACGTCCTGGGCGACCGCCGCGACCATTTTGAAGCCATCAAGGACGTCGTCGAAATCTTCCGCATCGTCAGCGAAGAGAGAAAGCGCCGCGAAATCGATCCCACCCTGCGCGTCTTGTCCGAATGCGTCGCCGAATCCAAAGCCAATGGCGAGGCCGACGCCTATACCCACGAGCGCCTGGTCACCATGCTCGAATTCCTAACCGCCATGACCGGCATGTTCGAGGAAATCATGCGCATGCCCACGCCCGCACTAAAGGGTGTAGTGAAACTTCGCGGAAAGGTCATCACCCTGCTCGGCAGCGATAAACATAACGAAAAAAAGAAAACGGGATAGGTAGCACAGGCACTCTTGCCTGTGCAGGGTTTCTTCGACGATGCCCAGGCGGCGAAGTAGCACAGGCATTCCTGCCTGTGCAAGGTTTCTGAATACGCACTCAGGCCGATCAAAAACCAGGAGGCCAAAAAAATGCTCTCCCTATCCAACGACTACACCGACACCAAAGGCCGCCACGCCGAAGGCTTCCTATTCTTCGACGCCGATTGCCGCTTCTGCACCAAAATCGCCCGCGCAGTCGCCCCAATCCTCGAACCGCGCGGCATCGCCTTGGCCCCGTTACAAGATCCGCGCGTAGGCCCAATGCTGGGCCTCAGCCATGACAAGCTGATGCGCGAAATCCATCTATTAATGTCCGACGGCCAACAATACGGCGGCGCCGATGCCGTAATCGCTCTAGCCCATCGCGTCTGGTGGGCCCGCCCGCTCGTCTGGCTGGCAAAAGTTCCCTGCGCGACGAAGTTGTTACGCAGCGTCTATCGCCAAGCCGCCGCCAACCGTAACTGCTCCGCAGCTCGCTGCACGTAGGCCCCGGGGTCAAACCGTCGAATTTGCATCAGGCACCAGCGGAGGCCAAATGACGTTCCACTTCTCCAACCTCTGGCGATGGCAAGGCCAGGTAACTCGCGGCACTTATTTCACCGCCGGCGTCATCGGCTGCGCCATCAAATTTTTCCTCGACCGCGCCACTTCCTCGATCTACTTCCACCGCCAAATCCATCTTCTCGATTATTGGCAACCCCTAGGCGCCGCCGCCCGTCTGAAGTATCTCTCCAGACCAGAAATCGATTGGCTCACGGTCCTCGCCCTCACCGCACTTCCGTTCATTTATATCGGCCTCACCGAAATCTGGGACCAACCCCGCCTGCTACGTTTCGGCGTGACTGAAAATCCTGCTCCGCTCAACGAACTTTCTCCCTACGGCAGCATTCATCCGCCGCACCTGCACGGCTACTTCGTCTCCCACCAAGGCCAATTTGAGCTAATGGAATTACCGGGCGGCCGCACCCGCCTTACCGGTACCATGTGGTACAGCGACGCCATCTGGCCCGCTGCGTATTGGCACCTGTGGTCCGACTACATCATCCACCGCATCCACATGCGCGTCCTGCGACACATCAAGTCTGAAACGGAAAGAAACATCGCGCCCAGACAATGGCGGATGGCGAAGTTTTATGACCGTAGCAGCAGTTCGATCATCCGGCCCCGCCGCGGCGCGCCGGACACTCCGCAATCGCCTCGCACATCGCCGTAAAGGCCGGCTTGGCATGCAAATCCGCATCAAACGGCAGCGGCCGCTTCTTCTGTTTATCGCCTCGCGGATGATACGTATCGAGCCACGTATCGCGGTCCGCCAATCCCCAAGTCAGCACCGCCTTCACGTGATCGTGGGCCAACACCGTCCGCAGATAATCGCGGTACAGGTCCGCCACCATCCGGTCGCGTTTCGCAACATCCCCCGGCAACTCCCGGTCGTCCACATCCAGCTCGGTAATAAACACCTGCAGACCCATCTTGCCCAGTTCCTTCAAGAATCCATGCAACTCGTGAAACCGCGGTGGATCCAGATGCGCCGTCAGATGCGACTGTATCCCCAGCGCCTGCACCGGCACGCCCCGCGCACGCAGTCCGCGCAGCAAACCCAGCACCGCGTCGCGCTTCCGCTCCTGATCCGGCGCATCATGTTCGATGCCAAAGTCGTTGTACGTCAAGATCGCGCCCGGGTCCGCCTCCGCCGCCGCGCGAAACGCCAGCTCGATGTACCCTTCCCCCAGATTCTTCAGCCACACCGAGTTCCGCAGCCCGCCCGCGTTTTGATCCTCGAGATGAATCGCCTCGTTCACCACGTCCCACGAATGAATTTTGCCGCGATAACGCCCTGCCACCACCAAAATATGCTGCCGCAAAAGCGCCGCCGCGTTCCCGGGCGTAATCGTCGCTGCGAGCCATGCCGGATTGCTCTGGTGCCAGCACAAGTTGTGCCCCCGCACCTTCTGCCCGTGCGCTTCCGCGAACGCCACCATGGCATCCGCGTGCGCGAACTCGTAGCGGTCTCGCTCCGGCTGCGTCGGCCCCCACTTCAGTTCGCTCTCACAAACCACGATCGAGCACTGCTGCGCCAGCAACTCCGCCATCTCCGGCCGCGCCATCTGCGCAAAAGAAAACGCCGAACCGACCAACAAATTCTTCGCCCCAGCCAATTCCCGTAGAGCAGGTCTCTCGGGCACCTGTGGTGTACCGCGTAACGCAGTTACCGCAATCGACCCCGCCGAAATTTGCAAGAACTCCCTGCGCCTCAAGCGTTCACGTCTCCGCTAAGACTCGCCGGTAGTAATCCTCATAAGCCGGAATCACATCATTGGAACAAAACTTCTTCTTCGCATTCAGCCGCGCCATCTTCCCCATCTCCCGCCCGCGATCCGCTCGCGACAAAATCTCAATCGCATGGTTCGCCGCCCCCGCCACATCCCCCGGCTCCACCAGGTACCCATCCACGCCGTGCTCCACCACTTCCGGCACGCCCCCCACATTCGTCGCAATCACCGGCACCTCGCACGCCATCGCCTCTAGCGCCGCGAGCCCAAACGACTCCAGTTGCGACGGCATCAAAAACAAATCCGCCAACGAAAGCTTTTCATAGACCTGATCCTGCTTCCCCAAGAACAGCACATCCTTCTGCAATTTTTTCTTTCGCACCAGATACTCCGCCGCCCCGCGATCCGGACCGTCCCCAATCAGCACCAGCTTTGCCGGCATCTTCGCGCGCACCAAAGCAAAAATCTCCACCGTGTCCAGCAGGCGCTTCACCGGCCGGAAATTGGAAAGGTGCATCAGGATCGGCTCGCCGTCCGGCGCCCATTGCGCGCGTAATCCCGGATTCGCCTTCCGGGTATAAAGATCGCAGTTCACAAAATTCGGAATCACCTCGATGGACCGCTTAATCTCAAAGTCCTTCACCGTTTGCTTCTGCAAATACTGCGAAATGGCCGTCACCCCGTCGCTTTGCTCAATGGAAAACCGCGTAATCGGCAAATAACTCCGGTTGCTGCCCACCAGCGTAATGTCCGTCCCATGCAAGGTCGTAATAAACGGCAGCCGCTTCGGCGCCGCCATGGACCGCGCCAGCATCGCGCTCACCGAATGCGGAATCGCATAGTGCACGTGCAGCAAGTCCAGCGCCTGCGACTCAAACACCTCCAGCATCTTCGTTGCCAGCGCCAAGGTGTACGGCGGATGGTCAAACAGGGGATACGACGCCACTTCCACCTCATGAAAATAAATGTGCGGATCGTTCGGATTCATCCGGATCGGCGGCGCATAACTAATGAAATGCACGTCATGCCCGCGCGCTGCCAGCTCCATCCCCAACTCCGTAGCCACCACTCCAGACCCGCCGTACGTCGGATAACAAGTAATCCCAATTCGCATAAACGTTTGCCTTTGACGTTGCCTCTGACTTTGTAGCGGCCGTCTTCTGCCTGGCCCCGGTTAAACCGGGGAGGCGGGCGCCTTTGCGATCGGTGCCGCCGCTCAACAATCGCGGGAGCTTCTTAGGTAGCACAGGCACTCTTGCCTGTGCGCGCCGGCCACACCACCACGAATCCGTTCGCCAATCAACCTGCGGTACTATATCTCTCTACCACCGCCATTAGACGCGCGAGGCCAACCTTCCGTGACAATCTCCGCCGCACCCAGACTAACAGGCCTAACCGCCCTAATCACCGGCGGCGCCACCGGCATCGGCCGCGCCATCTCTGAAGCCTTCTCCCGCGAAGGCGCCAAAGTCGCCCTCGCCGCCCGCCGCAAAGACAAGCTCGACGAAGCCGTAGCCGCCGTCGCCAGCCAGGGCGGGGAAGCATTGGCCATCCAATGCGACGTAACCAGTTCGCGCGACGCGGAACACGCCGTCAATGAAACCGTAGCCCGTTTCGGCGCCCTCAACATCCTCGTCAACAACGCCGGCGTCTGGAGCGCCGCCACCGTCGAGCAAATCTCTGAAGCCGATTGGGACCGCGTCATGAAAATCAACGTCAACGGCCCCTTCCTCATGTCCCGCGCCGCCCTCCCAGCGCTACGCAAATCCGGCGGCGGCGCCATCATCAATACCGGCTCCGTCCTCGGCCTTTACGCCATGAAGAATCGCGCCGCCTACTGCGCCTCCAAAGGTGCCGTCACCATGCTCACCAAAGCCATGGCCCTCGACCACGCCCACGAAAACATCCGCGTCAACTGCATCTGCCCCTCGCTCGTCGAAACCGAAATGGTGCAATCTCTTTTCCCAGACACGTCCGCAGGCCACGCCGCCCGCCAAGCGCGCCTTTCCGCTATCCCCATCGGCCGCCTAGGCAAGCCCAGCGACGTCGCCGCTTTGGCCGTCTACCTCGCCTCGCCCGAATCCTCATGGCTCACCGGCGTAGCCATTCCGCTCGACGGCGGTCTCTCCGCTTCCTAAATCCTTCACGCGAAAACGAGGACACTACGCAAACATGAAACCAACCGCAGAAAAATCCCGCCTCACCAAGCAATCCCGCAAGCTCCTCGCAGCCATCCGCGCACGCCTCAAGCACAGCCACGCCACGCGCGGCCTCGGCTTCCACGTCGAAAGCGTCGAAAGCGGCCTGGCCGTCTTCCGCATGCGCGTAAAAAAGCGCCACCGCCAGATTCACGGCGTCGTCCACGGCGGCATTCTCGCCACTTTGGCGGACACCGTCGCCGCCCTCGCCGCCTACAGCGCCTTACCTCGCGGCAGCGAAATCGCCACCATCGAAATGAATATCAATTTTCTCGAAGCCGTCCACAGCGGCGAGATTCGTGCCGAAGCGCGCGTGTTACGCACCGGCAGAAATTTTGTGGTCGTGGAATGTGAGATTCGAAACGAGGATGGTTCTCTAGCCGCTAAATCCCTGCTAACCTTCGGCGCCATCGCCGACCGCGTAGCCGCCAACCTGAAACACTAGAAGATCTGTAGCGACGCCCTTCAGGGCGTCAAGTCAGGGTCACCACAAACCTACTCGTCGCCCCCATGCGCCGATTCTTCCCCATCCTTATATACATACTTAATCACTCGCTTAAAAATCATCAAGTTGGGGCTCCCCGTGCGCGTCAACTTAATGCAGTCCCGGTCGTACCACTCCACCGTCCCCTTCAGCACTTCCCCGGTATCCAGCACCACCGCCATCGGCGTGTGCGACTGCATCTGCTTCACCCAGTAAAAATTCTCCGCATGCGTCATCTCCGGCGGCGCAGGCTTCTTGTTGGGGATCGGCCCGCCGCTACCGCCGCTGTTCCCATTGTGCTGCGGCCGCGGCACTCCCGCTTCCTTCGCCTCCGCAAATCCCGGACGGAACATTCGACGATTAACCATGACACTGCTCCTTATAGCGCTGGTGGGGGTGGCCCTGCCTGTGAGATGCACAAACCGAGAAGCCGGTTACAGTTGCGGAAATCTTTTCCCAACCATTCGCCCCCGCAACGGATCGTTTCGCCAAGTCCCGCTTCCGCTAGTCTAATAGACGCGAGCGCCCGCAAGGTAGCGCTCCTCGCAGCGCCACCGCCATCTACTCCCCATTCCCGCTCCACCGCGGATTCGTTCCCCACGCCGCGCTCACCGTGCCAGTGACGCCGCCAGCGCATCCAGCCCCAGCTGCTTATTCAAATTCCGCCGGGATCCATAGTGCAACTCGTCAAACCCGCGAATCGCCCGCATCACCCAACCCGTATCCACTTTCGTCCCCAGCTCCCGCAACTCCCGCGCCAGCGCCACATTCCGCAAACTCGGCGCCTTAATCCCCGCCGTCACTTCCAGCAAATCGCTAAGCAACCCATAAAATATCCCCAACTGCTCATCGAACGGCGCCTCCTTATCCTTCGCCAGCGCCCCGGTCGCTGCAAAAAGCTGCGCAAATCCCGACCCGCGCGCCGCGCTCTCCAGAATCTTCAGCGCTTCCCGCCGCCGCAATGCCGTCGCCTCCACATCCATCTCCATCGCCCAGCCAGGACTCCCCTCCGCCAGCGCCGCCGCCATCTTATTCTCTGCCGCCGACCGCTCCGTCCGCTCCGCCAAAATCTTCTCCACCTCCGCCAGCCCTAGCGGCGCAAACTGAAACTGCATGCACCGCGACAAAATCGTCGGCAGTAGCGTATACGGCGACGGTGCCAGCAAGATCAGCGTCGCGCTTCCCGGCGGCTCCTCCAATATCTTCAGAAACGCGTTCGACACGTCCCCGCGCATCGTCTCCGCGCCATCCAAAATAAACACCCGCCGCTTGCCCATCGGCTGAAAATACGCCGCCCGCTGCACCGCGCGTAGTTGCCCAATGCGCAGCATCGGCCGCGCTACCGGCGTCTTCAGCCGCACCGGATCGGGCACCACCGCCCACACGTCCGGATACGGTTGCAATATCAGCGGCATGCGCTCCACGGTCGCCGCATCCGCGCTCTCCCCGCGCTCCGTCAATCCTTGCTCGATCAATAAATCCGTATCCGCCAGCAAACTCACCCGGTGGCACGTCGCGCACTCCCCGCAAAAATCGTCGGTCAACCGTTCGCAGTTCGCCGCCTGCGCAAACATCCTCGCCAGCGTAAATTTCCCCACGCCGCGCGGCCCGGTAAACAGCACCGCATGCGGCACGCGCCCGCTGCGCAACGCCCCGCGCAGCGCCTGCACAATCCGCGCATTCCCCAAAAATTCCCCAAACCCCATCAACGCCCCTCCGCCTTCTCCGCCTGCGCCAACGCCGCCTCCACCACGCTCAGCATCTCTTCCGCGATATGCTCCGGCGAACGCATGCACCCCGTCAGCTCATCGAAACTCTGTATCGTAGTCCACGGCGCCTCGCGCGCCAGCAAGTCATACATCGCTGCCGCGCTCTCCAGGTGCGTCAAGCTAGCCTCTTGCAAATCCGCCGCCGCCGTCGTGTACTCTCGCGCCGCCTTCCGCGCCACCATCTTCTGCGCCTCCTGCGCCGGCACGCGCAGATAAATCACCAGCAACTCCCTCGGCAACCCATAAATCTCGTACTCCACGTGCCGTATCCAATCCAAAAACTCCTCGCGCCCCCGCGCCGCATGCCGCGCCCCCTGATGCGCCAAGTTCGACCCGATATACCGGTCCGCCAGAACAATCTGCCCTTCGTCCAGCGCCGCTTCCAGCATCGGCTTAGCCTCCAGCCGATCCCCCGCATACAACAACGCCGTAAAGCGCGGATCCACAGCATCCAGCGCCCCCAACCGCCCATCCAAATATTGCCCAATCAATTTTCCAAACGTAGATTCGTAAATCGGAAACCCCGTCTGCACCACCCCATACCCGCGCAACCGCAGCGCTCCCGCCAGCAACTCCACCTGCGTCCGCTTCCCACTCCCATCCACACCCTCCACCGCAATCAATCGTCCCGTCGCACTCTTTTCCTTCCCCAACGCAAATTTCTCAGTGCCGGGCAGAAATCTGTCAGGAGTCATTAAGGCCAGTCTACCCGCCACCGCGCGCACCCGCAAATGCCGCCCACCGCCGCGTAGGGCACGCCGTGCCTGTTCCGTGGCGTGCGTCGCGTACGCGCATCCGTCGCCATCGCCGGTTCGTAGGGGCACGATTTATCGTGCCCTCTCTGCGTCCGTACCCCGGGGAGGGCACGACTTTAGTCGTGCCGTAAACCGCAAAAAAAAATCTCTACCCCACAAAAAGCCCAGAGGGCGGACCGAAGGTCCGCCCTCTGGGCAAGCTCCAGTGGTCATCGGGCATCCTCACGACGCGCAGTGCATCCCCGCCTCCTCAGGACCCCACCTTCCTCCAATCCATTCCTCCCTCGCCCATACGCTCCTCGCCAACAATTCACTTGACACGTTCCTCCAATCCGTCGCATATTCTCCCGCATCGTTCCGCTTCCCGTTTCGGAACGCCAAATCCCGTCCCCGTGCTCTCACCGGCCGCTCTCCCCACCGGTTTCGAGGACCCTGAACCGGAGCAACCAATGCGATCCCGTATCTTCCGCAATATGTTCTGCCTGCTGCTTCTCCAAATCCCCGCTGCTTCCGTTTCTGCGCAGAATCCCTGGGGCCAAATAAACAACAACGTCGCTCCCCCCGTAAACAACCCCACCGCCGTGCCCGTCCCGGGCGTTGGCCACGATTACATTCACGACCTCAGCGAAATCGTAAATCCCGCCAACGGTTCGCTCAGCGTACGCATCGAAGCGCCCCGCCCCAAAGAGCGCGCCTTCAACTATCCGCTCTATTCGTTTATGTACGATTCCACGCAACAATTCGGCCTCCACTATTCCCAGGCGACCTCAGGACAAGCCTATCACTGCGGGATG
>Ga0181537_10002515_pt1 | contig 16102 bp, 13 predicted proteins | sample PEATcosm2014_Bin_39_FD_119765 | JGI IMG/M metagenome (GOLD analysis project Ga0181537, IMG submission 119765) | Peatland microbial communities from MTU Mesocosm Facility, Houghton, MI, USA - PEATcosm2014_Bin23_10_metaG | ecosystem: Environmental > Terrestrial > Soil > Wetlands > Peat | place... | reverse complement strand
GCATCATCGATCTTGAGTCCGGCTGGCAGCCGCTCTACAACGAGAGCCGCGATCTCGCGCTCGTCGCAAACGGCGAGGTATACAACTACGTCGAGCTGCGCCGCGTGCTCGAGGTGCGAGGGCATCGTTTCGCGACCGGGAGCGATTGCGAGACGATCGTGCATGCCTACGAGGAGTTCGGCGAGGAATTCGTCCGGCATCTGCGCGGCATGTACGCCTTTGCGCTCTGGGATGACCGCCGGCAGCGGCTCCTGCTCGGTCGAGATCGCATGGGTGAGAAACCGCTCTATCTAGCGGCGAGCGGCCATGACCTGTTTTTCGCATCGGAGCTGCGCGCACTCGTCGCCGCTGGGGTGGTGCCCTTCGAGCTCGATCCGCAGTCGGTGAACCTCTACTACCATTACGGTTACGTGCCCGAGCCCGATTCGATGATCAAAGGCGTGCGCAAGCTCCCCGCCGCCCACCTGCTCACGGTTGACGTTGGGAGCTGGTCGATCCGCGAGCGCTGCTACTGGCGTCTCGAGGATGCGCCACCCCTCGAGGGCAATCCGGGCGCGCTGATCCGCCAGCAACTCGAGGAGTCGGCGACCCTCACTACACGCGCCGATGTGCCGATCGGCGTCGCCCTGAGCGGCGGCATGGACGCCAGCGCGATCGCAACGCTCGCGACCCGCGCACGTGGCCGCGACATCCGGGCCTTCACCGTGGGTTATGCCGGCACCCCCTGGCAGGACGAGCGCAGCCAGGCGGCGGCGCTCGCCGAGCACCTGGGTATTGCATTCGCTACGGTCGAGCTCTCCACCGCGGACTTCATCGAGAACTACTCGAGCGTCAATTTGCATCGGGACGATCCGATCGTCGACGTTGCGGGGGTGGCGATCGCCGCCGTGGCGAGGCTCGCGCGTGATCATGGCGTCCCGGTGCTGCTCTTCGGTCAGGGCGGCGATGAGCTCTTCTGGGGCTATCGCTGGGTGCGCGAGGCGCTGCACGCAACCCGACGGCGGCACGCGCTGGCGGCGGGCTTGCGCGGCTTTTGGGATTATCTGCGCTTCACGCCGCCGCCGCTGTCCGTCACGCTCGGGTTGCAATGGGCGATGTCGGGGGGCGGCATTCTGACGGAATGGCGTCAGTTCCAGTCAGATCGCCGAGCGCAGCCGGGACGTGCCGTGTTCTACGACAGCGAGCCGATCTTTCAGAAAGTCGATCGCGGCCTCGAGCGGCCGTTCTTCACGCAACGATTCGTCGAGGCGATCGGCCGCCCGGACCTGACGCAGCGATTCTCGGACCGCGCCGCGGATGCGACGCCGGAGGTCACCCTCATCCGGCTGATCTGCGAGACCTACCTCATGGAGAACGGAATCGCGCAGAGCGATCGACTCTCGATGGCGGCCTCGGTCGAATCCCGCCTGCCGCTGGTCGACTACCGGCTCGTCGAGACGGTGGTTGGGCTCCACAAGACCTACCCTGTGCCCGGCGGGGCGCAGCCCAAGCAGTGGCTACGCGACGCGATGGCAGGCGTGCTGCCACGGTTCGTGCTTGATCGACGCAAGCGCGGTTTCTCGCCGCCCTGGCGGCAGTGGAGTCGCGCGCTCGCTGCGACCTTCGGCGAGCAGCTCGATGGCGGCTACCTCGTACAGACAGGCGTTCTTCTGCCTGAGGCGGCGCGCCAGCAGCGGCACGATCTGTTTCCCCGTCCATCCGGCCCGCGGCCTCTGGCAGGACTGTCGCTCGGCCTGGAAAACTGGTGTCGGCAAATGGCCGGCACGCACGCCTAGAGTCACTTCGCCAACCCGGACCATACAGGATCCCTCCTCCATGCAGCCCATCGCGCAGAGCGGAGCGACCGGCGGAGCGGCCAGGGCGGGAAGCCCGGCAGGCGCGGCAATCGAGGACATCGGCGCTCGCACGCTGACGGGTTCGCTTTGGATGATCGGGGCGACCGGCTCGGCCAAGGCGTTGAGCTTCGTGTGCCAGCTCGCCCTCGCGTGGTTCCTCACCAAGACGGACTACGCCGTTTATGCGATAGCCATCTCGCTGTCGGTGCTCCTCAGTATCCTGCGTGACGGCGGCCTCCCGATGGTGCTGGAACAGAAGCGTCAACAGTTCGACGTATTCGCGGGTCCAGTATTCTGGATGATGCTCCTGATCAACACGCTGACCGGCGCGCTCATCCTGTTGATCGCGCAGCCAGCAGCCGCGTTCTATCGAATCCCGGAGCTCGCCCCCGTCATCGAGCTCTTCGCGCTCTCGGTGCCGCTAAGCGTATTGCCTTCCGTACTCGCTGTACGACTTGCAGTTGACCTGCGATTCCGCGAGCTCGCACTCGTCCAGGTCGTCTCCGCCGTCATGCGCAACGTGCTGCTCCTGTGGTTCGCTTCAGCCGGGTGGGGTGCGCGCAGCTTTCTTCTGCCGCAATTGATCACGAACTGCAGCGACTCCCTGCTGCTCTGGGTTCTCACCCGTTACTCTCCCTGGACTATGCACCCAAGATTCGACCGGTGGCGCGAGCTGTTCGCGGGCGGCCGCTGGGTATTGCTCGGCACCTTCGCCATCGCGCTCGGCAACAACGGGGCGTATTTTCTGCTGGGGCGAGTACTTCCGAGCGACTCGGTCGGCTCATACTTCTTCGCCTACCAGCTGGTGGTGCAGCTCGGAGTGCTGCTGTCGGACAATATCTATCAGGTGTTGGTCCCCACGTTCGCGCTGATGAGCGCGGACCGGCCACGGATGCGTGCAGCTGTGCCCCGTGCGCTCGGCACAGTCGCGCTCATCGGTGCGGCGGCCAGCCTATTGATCGCGACTCTGTATGAGCCTCTGGAGCGTATGCTCTGGCACGGAAAGTGGGCATCGGCGGCGCCATGCGTGCGGATCCTCGCGGTCGTGTGGCCTGCCGCGGCGGCGATGAGCGTGTTGCGCGCGTTGCAGATGTCGAGCGGGCTGTTCAAGCAGTGGGGCATCGTCACGTTGTTCAGTGCCGTGGCGTCGGTGACGGGCACCGTCGTCGGGGCGGCGATGGGTCATTCGGCCGCGGCCGCGGCCATCGGCTTCGGCATCGGCTCGCTGCTGTCCGCCGCGCTCAACGGAACCCTCGCATTGTCGCGCGTCGGCGTGTCGCCCCTGAAGGCGGCCGCCGCCGTGCTGCGGCCATGGCTGTTTTTGCTGGCCGCAGCCGTGACCGCTCATTACGCCGCACGACTGGTGGCTGGGCCCGGCCAGCGGCTTGCCGTCGCGGCAGTCACATTCGGAGCGCTCGGCCTCGCGAGCGTCATGCTATTCGATCGCGACGGCTTGCGGATGATTCTTCAGGCCCTGGAGCGGCTCTCGCTCGGTCGCTCCAAATCTCGCGCAGCCCTCAGCCGCTAGCGTGGGGCCACGCTCGGGGCAAGCTCGCGCCCGCTCAGGATACGCGGGATGAGGGGCAGGACCTCCCGCAGGCAGTGAATCTGCGACTCATGGGCGACGATCAAGTCCGACATCCCGCCCGTCAGCGCAAGTCTCTCGAGATCGCCTGCGCCCAGTCGACGCAGGCGCCACAGCGGTCGACAGATTTTGAATATCTCACGATTGATCGAGCCCATCAGCGTAATCATCTCTTCGCATGAGGCCGGGTGATTGTCACGCAGCAACAGTGGATCGAATTCGACAAACAGCAACGTCCGTTCGGGGAGCCGTGACAGCAGGCGGCGGGCGCCACTCAGCACATCTGCCTCGAATCCCTGCACGTCGATCTTGATGATGCGCAGCCGTGCGAGATCGAATTGTGGGATGCGTTCGATGAGATCGTCGAGGGACTCCACCGCGATGGAGTCAGCGCCCTCCCCGGTTCCATGCCCCAGTGGCGTGAAATGCCGTACGCGATGATCACCCTTGTTGTCGCTCGAGGAATTTATGGTCGCGCGACCGGGGGCCGATCCGAGAGCGCAGCGCACCGCCGTCACCGAGACGCTGCGATCGCGGGCGATGTTGGCTTCGAGCAGGGCGAAGTTGACAGCATCGGGCTCGATCGCGATCACATGCCCCATCTGGCCGACGCGGCGGGCCGCGGCGATCGTGTACCACCCGATGTTGGCGCCGATGTCGATGAACTGGTCGGAAACCTCCAGCAGACCGAGCATCATGATGGACTCGAAAGGCTCCCATACACCGGTGCGCGTGATGCGCCGGGAGATGCGAATGTCATCCTTTTCATGCACGAAAAACGCAAAGGATTCCATGTTGGGCGGTCTTGCGATGACTTCTTTCACGATGTTTGTGCCGATGCACCGCTGAAATTTCCGGAGTCCGTCTTCATGCCGCCCGATGCGCGTCATCGACGGCCGGGGCCCGCGTCGCGCCACTTACGACCTTCTGGTACAGGTCGAGCCACTCGCCGGCCTTGCGGGACCACGCGAACCGCTCCATTGCCGTGCGGCCGTGCCGGTCGGCGGGAGGCTCGTTCTGCAGCAGCTCTACCAGCCGTGATGCCGCGTCCTCGATCGAACGATACTCTGTGAGCACGACACCCGTGTCGGACCCGAACAGTCCACGAAAGGCTGCATTTTCCTGCAAGAGCAGGCGGCACCCTGCGGCCCTCGCTTCGATCGCCGACAGGCCGAAACCTTCGTAGCGCGAGGCCGAGACAAACACATCAGCCGCGCCGTATTCCGCGAGCAGCTCATCGCTAGCCACGGGTCCGACGAAATGCACATGCTCGCCGAGCCCGAGCTCCCGAGCCGACGTCTCGAGCCGCCGTACTTCGTGGGACGAGCCCTTTCCTACGATTCGCAATTCGAAGCTCAGACCTCCCGCCCGCGCCCGCGCGAAGACTCGGAGCAGTGTCTCGAGATCCTTGTTGGCGGCAAGTCGGCCGACGTAGAGGCAGCGGCCCCGGCGCTTTTGACTCAGTGGCAGTGCCAGCAAAGGCTCAACGTCGGTGGCATTCTCCAAGAGTTGCACGCGCGGAGCGAAGCCGCTAAACAACTCGGCGTCGCTCCGGCTGCAAGCGGCGATAAGATCGACCCGCGCGAGGACGAGGGGCTGGAAGCGATGGAAATACTGCTGCTTCAGCCATCGAAGGGTCTGAGTGTGGAAGATGGCCCCGTGGGTCGAGAGCACGATAGGTCGGTGGTGGCGCCACTTCAACAGTGACAGGTAATCGAGTTGCGCGCCGACGCCGTGGACATGGATCAGGTCGTAGGCGCGGAGCCTCGCACTCGACAGCCAGGTCGGCTTGTAAAAATGAAGATCCAGAAATGCGGCACGCATGACCGGAATCCCGTCGATGCTTTCCTCGTCGGGCAGCCGGCCCCGATGGTTCTTGCTGCGATTGCAGCAAAGCACAGCCGCATCCACGCCCCGGGCGCGTGAGCGGCCCGCCAGTTCGCGCACGAACGATTGAATGCCCCCGGTACTCGGCCAGAAATCGGTGCAGACGTGCAGAACGCTCAGCACGCGACGCCATCCTGAAGAACCCGGCGCCGAATTATGCGTGCGGGATTCCCCGCGACGACCGTCCACGGCTCTACGTCCCGAGTGACCACCGAGCAGGCGCCGACGACGGCTCCCTGGCCGATGCTGAGCCCCGGACATAAGAACGCCGAGGCTCCGATCCAGACGTCGTCACCGATGGTCAATTCCTTGCAGATCAGCGGGTAACTGGCGCGCGTGTAGTCGTGCGTGCCGCCGCAGAGGTAGGCATTCTGTGAGATGACGACGCGCTCGCCAATCCTCAGGCGGCCGAGATTGTAAAGGGTCACACCCGGACCAATCGCTGTCTCGGCGCCGATCGTCAGGCGCCAGGGGAAGTACACCGCGGCAGAGCCCGCGATCTGCGTACGCCACGCGACCTGCGCGCCGAACACCCGCAGCAGAGCGGGTCTAAGCACGTAAATTCGCTTCCAGGCGAGGCGCCACAAAGTCGCCTGCACCACGGTCCAGAGGGCGCGGAGGGGATAGCTCCAGGCGGGGTGAGGGGTAACGGTCGAGCGCGGATCCGTGATCGAGCGCGTGGCCTGAACCTCCTCCCCGGTGCCAGCCACCGTTCCCTGCTCGGTTCGCGTGACGCGCATGGGGTTATTGATAGCGACCTTCGGGGAATCGGCCCTGGATCGGCGGCTCTCGCAGAAACTCAAGGTGCTGTTGTCGATCCGCCGCGCTCTGAAAGCGGTCGCGGATCTTGTGGTTCGGTGCGCCGCCATGAATCTCACAAGGCGGGATGTGGCGCGAGACCACGGTACCAGCCGCCACTATCGCACCATCACCGATCTCGATCCCCGACAGCACGATCGATCCTGCGCCGATCCAGACATCGCGGCCGATGAGCGTCTGGCGCAGCGCCGGTCTGCCGGCGAAGATGGTGGGTACACCCGCGAGATCAAAGCGGTGGTCGTCCCCGAGACAGAGTACCCGCGGCCCAACCATGCTGTAAGCACCCAGGGTCACATTGCGACCGATGATCGACTCGTGACCAACGTAGGTATACTCGTGTGCAATGAGGTCCGGCGAGATGTGCGACCCGTAGGCGATATAGGCGGTCGCATGAGCCTGCCGCAAGCGATAGAAGCGAATCAGCAATCGGCATTTGATGGATCGCATCCACCCGCGCACACGTTCTCTCGAAGTCATGCTTCGTTCTTCGTGATGCGCCGATATCGTGATCTTCGCACCGCCAAGGCATCGTTTGCCGCCCTCGATCACGTCACAGACCCGCGCAATCCGTTCGAGCGGAATCCGGAGATTTTGCCGAAGCTCGGGCAAGCCGCGGTCTTCCAGACCGGGTCTTCGTCGAAGACGCGGCCGAATACACGGAAAAGTTGCTCGTAGATCTGTGGCTCTTCCATCGGTTGCCGCCGGCTCTCCAGCTCGAGAAAAAACCGGCGCTAAGCAGAGGCCTGCGATTATATCGGGGTCCGCCCGAGGCAAGTCGGGCGGGTGCTCGTGTCGATTAAATGAAAGAAACGTTTCAGAGATATGAAACTCGACGATGTGCTGCCACGTGGGTCGTGCCACTCACCCTGAAAGCCGCCGAAGCCGCGGCACCCGAAGACTTCAAACCGTTGGCGCTTCGCCTTGCAACGCCGCCTCAATCCTCAATCGTTGTGACTCCGGTGTAAACCCCGCTTCGACGCGCTCAATGCAGGCTCGTTCAGGTTTTTCGGGATGGTGCATGAACCAGGTTTTGATCGCCTCTGCCAGCGCCTCGCTCGAATTCTCAGTGAAGAATTCTCCAGTCACGCCCGGTACTATCGCCTCGAACTCAGGCATCTGATTATTGAAGTTGCCGTGACTAATGACGGGGGTGCCGTATGCCATGCTATGCATGGCGGTCAAGCCCACTTTGCCGGGGGATACCGTAAGATCCGCGGCCTTGTAGAGTCGTGCAATAGTGGCCTCCTCATAGCAAGCCCCCCAGAATCGGTGCACGACGCCGTAAGATTGAGCCAAAGATGCGAGCCGGTCGCGTTCCGGCCCTATGCCAACCAAAAGCACGAAGATCGACTGCCCCTCCGCCGTCAGTTGGCGAGCCGCCTCGATCAGTAGATCAAAGCGACACTTCTTGGTGAGCCTCGCTGTGCAGATGATCACTTTATGATCACGTGGCAATCCCAGCTCATTTCGCAGCGTCAACCTGGGAGTTGTCGCCAATGCATCGAATTGTAATTTCTGAGCGGAATAGTCGAGGGAATTTCCGATGACATGCAGCCTTTTGGATTTGAAGCCACGTGCCAGACCCAAGCCCTTGGCTCTGCCGCCGTAGAGAAGCAGCGCGTAAGGCAATCTAAAAAACACCTCTTTGACAAAAGCACGCAGACGCGGCTCCCGCTCGGAAATCCACCCGTGAGTCCAGAAGAAGACCTTCTTTCCCTGTAACCGCAGCAACGGGGTGAGCAACCAGTATGAGAGGAACCAGGGATTACCTAGAAAAATGACATGACGAACCCGATTTCTCCGCAGCGGGCGCCAGATCCCGCGCTGCACGTACAGCGGTCCCCAAGACGTACTGCGTGTGCTGATGAAGCGAATGCCTGAGGGAAATTGATAAGGGTTGATGGACGCGTCGCGGTAAGCGATGTCGCCCAGGAACAGGTATTCGTAGCGCTTGGAGGCCGCGAGCGCCTCAATCACCCCTTTTCGGTAATGGGGGAATCCATCGTATACGACGGCGACGCGCGGCTTCGCAACGTTCATTGAGGCGCCTTCGGCGTTCTCTGGCGGTAAACCCCATCATACGGTCGCGCATTGCACGCTCATGACAGTCAGCCTCTAGTCGCGCGACCACGGGTGCACGGGTTCGGCAGCCGGGTGTGCACGGATGAACTGCAGTGTCTCTTGCCACCATTCCGCGCTTTCGCTCCAACGCTCCCGCCAGCCGCCCCAGAGCACCACGCCATCGGCCAGCTCTCCACATAGCTCGAGCTGCGCACGCCAGAAGGATCTTGGCAGAGGCCGTCCGCGCAGTAACAAATTGCTGTCGTGGAATTCGGGCCAGAGGAAGGCATACACCGGCATTCCCCAGCGCCGGGACTCGACGAGCGTCTGGCGGGCATAGCTGCGCCAGCCGTCGAGATCCTCATAGAACGTGTAGAGCGAGGGAAACACGGCATCGACCCGCGCGGCCAGGCCGTCGAGCTGCCGGTTGGTCTGCAGCCATTGCACATAGCCGGCATCGTGCTTGAGCAACGGCCAGTAGCAGATGTCCGGGAGGATGCCGTAGAAACCCAGGCGGATGCCGGGCGCGGTCATCCGCGCGATTTCGATGACGCGCGCGAGCTTCTTGATGCTCCGCGCGCGCAGCGCTGGGTCGACCCCTCCCACCGGCCAGCTTTCGATGTCGAGATAGCACCACGCTGCCCGCCGCAGCGGCGCAAACGCAGCGCGCACCGCCGCCTCGTCTACCTCCTCGTGGGCAACGCCCGGCCGCCACAGGTCGCCGACCCACTCGATCGGTACGAGCCCTACGCTGCGCAGGTCGGGCTTGCCCGCATACAGGAGCGCATCGAACAGGGCGAACCGTCGTCCCGCCGCCGGCGCGCCGGGGATCGCGGGGACCGCTCCGCCGCGAGCAAGACCTCCCATGAGCGACGCGAGGCTCCCGAGCGTGCCCAATATCTTCCGCCGTTGTGGCGAGGGCAGCCTCATGTGCCTGACGTCATCCGCTGCTCCTCGCTTCACATCCCGTGAAGCATAACTGTCGCACATCAGTGTTACGATTCCGCCCCCAAAAACATGCTCGGACTCGTTACATATACGTCCATTCTGCTCGGTCTGCTGGTCGGGACCTGGATTCGGCCTGCCGTCGGCCTTGCCGCGGTCCTCAGTCTTTATGGCCTCAAGCAGTGGGGACAGAGCTCCACCGCCCTTCTGTCCGAGTACCGACAGTTCACCAACTATGCTGTATTCGCACTGTGCATCATCGGCGTCGTGCGAGCGGCAGGACGCCGCGGGTGCGTGGTCTGCGGGCTCTCCACGTCCGCCTGGCTGGTGCTTGTTCTGTATCTATACGCGCTGCTCAGCATCGTCTGGGCACCGGACCTCGCTACCTCTCTCGACCAATGGGTGATCACCGCTCCCTACATCCTGACGATCACCCTCCTGGCACCGCTACTGATTGATGATCTCGACGATGCGCGAAAGGCGTTCCTCGCCACGGCATTCGCCGGTGCGGCGCTCTGCCTGCTTGCACTGCTGTTCGGTCATTGGGGGGACCGCGGGCTCGTGCTATTCGGTCACGAGGCGCTGCAGGATGACTACAACATCTACAAGTACGAAACCAACCCGTTGGCGCTCTCGACGCTCGCCGGCACCGTCTTCGTCATCGCGAGCCTCTCGCTGTCCCGGCCGAATGGCCTGCTTATGCGGCTGTTTGCGCTCGTGTGCATTCCGTCCTCGCTAGTCGTCATCCTGAAGAGTGGCTCGCGCGGCCAGTTGGTTGCCAGCATCCTGAGCGTGCTGGTGGCGCTGCCGATTTCCTTCAAGCCTCGTGACGGGCGCTCTGTCGCCGGCCTCACGGCCGCCGCCGGCAGCATCCTCGGGCTCGTCTGCCTCGGAATCTCGTTCGTCGATTTCACCAGCGGGCGCTGGAGCAACGATCGAGCGTCGCAAGATCTCGCGGGTCGCTTCGAGATGGCGCAGCGGCTGCTCGGAGCTTCGACCTCGCACTTCCTCACGACCGTGTTCGGCCTCGGAAACTCCAGCTCCTTTAAAGTGGTGGGCATTTATCCCCACATCACCGGTCTCGAGGTTCTCGCCGAGGAGGGACTGGTGGGCGCGCTCCTGTACGCGGCGGTGCTCTATCTCGCGTTTCGCAGCGTGCGGCGTATCAGCCGGCAGCCCGAGTTATCCGCCGGCGGGCGCAATGCGCTCGCGATCCTGACGGCGCTGTTCGTGTTCGAGCTCGTTCTTTCGTGGAAGCAAGGCTCGTTGCTCTTCAGTGTCTACGTATTCGCCTACGCCATCCTGCTGTCGCGCCTCGAGAGCCCTAGCCCGAGCCCGAGCGCTGCCAGCTCGCTCGCGGCGGCGCGGGCCGACGCGAACGAGGGCGCCCTCGCGCGGCCCTTCCCGAATCTCCTGCCGTGATGACGTGCGGGTAGCGCGGGCGCGTATCCATGTCGCGCATCTCGGTTCTGATCCTCACGCTGAACGAGGAGGCGAATCTCGGGCACTGCCTCGAGTCGTGTGCGTGGTGCGACGACATCGTCGTGCTCGACTCCCTGAGCACCGATCGCACCCGCGACATCGCGCGCGCGCGCGGCGCGCGCGTCATCGAGCGCGCCTTTGACAACTACGCCGCCCAGCGCACCGCCGGTCTGACCGAGATCGAGTATCACCATCCGTGGGTGCTGATGCTCGATGCCGACGAGCGCACCCCGGCGGAATTGATCACCGAGATGGAGCAGCGCGTCGCCGAGGCGGACGCGGGCGTCGCTTTGTTTCGCATGCGACGCAAGGACTTCTTCCTCGGTCGGTGGCTGCGGCGTAGCAGCGGCTACCCGACGTGGTTCGGTCGGTTGGTGCGGCCCGGACGGGTGCGCATCGAGCGCGAGGTCAATGAGGAGTACCTCACCGACGGGAAGGTGGGCTACCTCGAGGCCCATCTGCATCATTATCCCTTCAACAAGGGCGTCGCATGGTGGCTCGAGCGGCACAACCGTTACTCGAGCCTCGAGTCGGCCGCGCTCGCCGACGAGTCGCGCCGGCCGCTCTCCGCGCGGTATCTCTGGAGCTCTGACCCGATCGAGCGCCGGCGGGCGCTCAAGGCGCTGGCGTATCGGTTGCCGCTGCGTCCCGGCCTGGTGTTCCTGTACTGGTACGTCGTGCGCTTCGGCTGGCTCGACGGTCGCGCCGGCCTCACTTTCAGTTTGATGCGGGCGCACTACGAGTTTTTGATCAACCTGAAAGCTCTGGAGGCGAGGCGCCGGCGCCGTGGGCTCCCCGTGTGACTGCGAGCACTGCGCGCCACCGCTCGACGGCGTGAGCGAGCGTGTAGCGCTGCTCGAAGATCGCTCGCGCCCGCTCCCCCATGATCGCGCAGAGCGCCGGTTCCGCTCGCAGTTGCCGCAGCGCGGCGGCGAGCGCGGCGGGCGCTCCGACGTCGACTTGCACACCCGCACCGCTCTCGCGCAGCAGCCTGGCAATATCGCCCTCCGCGTCGCCGATGAAGGCCACCGGCCGGCCGGCGGCCAGTATGCCGTAGAGCTTGCTCGGCAGGATCAAGCCTTCGAGCGGCGGCAGCAGGCTCACAAGGTGGACGTCGGCGGCCGCGAGACTGTCGCTCAGCTCCGCTCGCGGTTGATAAGGCAGGAATCGGAAACTTTCGAGCGCGCGTTCCGCCACCGCAGTCTCGAGCGCCGCCATGCGGGCCCCTCCGCCGACGATCAGGAACACGATCCGGGGATCGTCGCGCAGCAGCTCTGCTGCCCCCGCCAGCGTATCGAACTCATGCGCCCGTCCGAGGTTGCCGGAGTAACAGACGACGAGCTGATGCTCGAGCCCGAGACGGCGCCGCAGACGGCTCGTCGCAGGCGGCTGCGCTTTGATCGCCGCGTCGGCCCAGTTTTCGATCACCCGCAGGCGCTCGGGCGCAATGCCGCGCGCCCGATAATGCTCGAGCATGCGCGGGCTGATGAGCACGTTGACGTCGGCCACACGCATCGACCAGTCGCGCCCTCGCTTCAGCAGCCGATCGATCCAGCGCGGCAGGAACTTGGGCGTGATGCGCGTCGCCACCTCCGGAAAGACATCCTGCTGCCAGTTCACCAGGCGCGCGCCTTTGAGACGCGCCACGGCCGCGCACACCACGCCGATCAGCGGCGGATCGGTTTTCGCGATGAGAACGTCACCGGCCTCCAGATGCCGCCACAGCGCGATCGCAGCCGCAGCGTAGAACGAGGCGTAGTCCATGGCGCGGCCTGCCAGGCGCGCGCGGCCAAACCGCGTGGTGGCGACCCGCTCCACCTCGACGCCGCCGCGCATCTCGGTGCGGGGTAAACACGCGCCGGCATCTGTGTAGAGCTGGCGCGAGCAGACGACCCGCACCCGAAGACCTTGCGTTGCGAGGCTGCGCGTGAGGTCGGTGAGCATCTGGCTGGTGGCCGACTCATCCGGGTCGAAATACCGATTGACGAACACGATTGGGCGGAGGACCGCCCCGGGAACTGTCATGGCGTGGACCCCTCGACGAATCGTGGAGAGGACACGAGACCTCGCGGCATGAAGCGGCCGCGACGTCAGGCCGTGCCGCTGTTCTGCAGTGCGTGCGACGCGGCCACGGCCGCGGCTGCGTCCGCGGCCCCCGGCGGCAGCGCAAAGGCGCCACGCCGGTCCCGCAGCACCTGGACGATCAAGTCTGCATCGATAGTGCGCCTTCCATCGGCATATGCGTACAGCAACGCAAAATCGCACAGCTGATTCATCAGGCGCGGCACCCCGCGAGTTCTCTCATGTATCAACTCAACTGCCTCGGGGAGGAACACGTCCGGGTTGCCCCTCGCCGTCTCGATCCGATGCCGCACGTAGGCCTGGGTCTCGTCGCAATCCAGGGGTAGCAGATGGAAATCGACCGAGATGCGCTGCGCGAACTGCTGCAACTCAGGCCGCATGAGCTTGCGTCGCAGCTCGGGCTGACCAACCAGCAGAACCTGCAGAACAAGGTCGCTCTCGGAGTTCACGTTCGACAGCAGGCGCAGCTCCTCCAGCACCTCGAGCGAGAGATTCTGCGCCTCATCGATGATGAGCAGTGTGCGGCGACCCTGCGCGTATTGTCGCACCATCGAGTCGACCAGCGCCTCGTACTGCGCCACCTCGGCGTCGCCCGGCGACACGATCCCGAGCGCGGACATTGCCCAGCGATGGATCGACTTGAAGTCGGCGTGAGTGTTGCTGATCAGCCCGACGCATACCTGATCACCGAGCGTGCGCAGCAAGCGGCGCACCAGGGTGGTCTTGCCCGAACCTATCTCGCCCGTCAGCAGGGAGAATGCGGCCTGCGACTCGAGTCCGTACTCGAGCATGGTCATCGCCATGGCGTGCTGACTCGACAAATACAGAAACTCCGGGTCCGGAGTCAGCGAGAAGGGCTTGCTCTTGAAACCAAAATGGCGCTCGTACATGGGGTCGTCCGTCGCTTCAGTAACCCGACGGTGCATCGACGGCACGGTTGAGCACCGTGCCCACGATCGGCGTCTTCTGCAGCAGCTCGATGGTACGTATGAGATCGCGCCGTCGCGTGCGCCCCTCGGAGGCGACCACCAAGCCGCACTCGATCAAGGGCGCGAACGAAAGTGCATCGTCCACCTGCAGCACCGGCGGCAAGTCGAACAGAACGATGCGCTCCGGATAGCGATTGCGCACCTCGCTCACGATCTCGCGGCTCTTTGGACCGGCGAGCAACTCCGAAGAGTCGGTGAGCGTCCTGCGGGCGGGCATGATGACGAGCCGCTGGTAGCCGCGAGGGTGATACAGACATTCGTGCACGAGCGCTGTGCCCTTGAGTGCATCGTCTGCGCCAAGCTCGGGCTCGAGCCCGAATCGTGCGGCGAGCGCAGGCCTTTTGAAGTCGAACTCGATCAGCAACACCGAGTGCAGGTGGTCACTCGCGAGGCTGATGGCGAGATTCGCGACCGTGGTGGTCTTGCCGTCGCTCTCGCCCGGGCTGAATACGGCGAGCGATCGCCAGCCGTGCGCATCCATGCGCTGCAGAACCTGCGTGCGCAGCATTCGATAGGCCATGGCGGCCCCGTGCTCGGCCGCTGGCTCGAGGATGCGATGGCGCTCGAGCACCTCCGTGGGCGGCTGGAACTCGCGGGTGCGCCCCGGCTCGCCGGGAGCGGCCCCGTTGGCGGCGCGCACCGGGCGCAATCCCATGACCGGGCTCGCACTGATTGGGTGTGAGGGATACTCCGCCGCCTCTTGGTTGAGTCGCTGCGCACGCTCCAGGCGCGCCAGATCGAGGGCCTTGCGAATCCGATCCATCGCTATACCCCGAGCCTGCGCATCACAATGACCCAGACCACATCGAGCGGCTTCACGAAGAAGTGGACGGTGAGCGCTCCCACAAGCAGCAGCGCCGCGCTGCCGCTCCATGACCATACGGTCACTCGCCGCCGGCGCCTCCGGTCCGCCGCGGTCAGCATGATCGGAATCGAGGCGAGCGCCGGGACGCTCAGCATGCTGCGCAGGTCGCTCGGTCCGCGCACCGACGCATCGAAGGACTCGCGTGCCACGACTGCGCCCGCGCCGAGCCCGATCGAGAGGATGAGCCCCGCCACCAGGATGAGTATGCGATTCGGCTTGATCGGCTTCTCGGGCGGCTGCGGCGGCTCGATCATCGTGAATTTCTCGCCCTTGCGCTCGGTCTCGAGGTTCTGCGAGACCTGCACCTCGGTCTGCTTGGCGAGAATCTCCTGATATTTGAGCTGCGTCGCCTCGAGCTCGCGCGTCATCTCCCGGTAGGTCCGCTCGACCTCGGGCGAGCGGGCCAAGCGGTGCTCGTAATCGTTGAGCTTGGCCTGCAGCTCGTCACGCTTGTTGATCGCCGCCTCGCGATCAACCGTGACGGCATCGAGCGATCCTCTCACCTGGATGTAGGCCGGGTTATCGGCGTGCTCGACTTCGATCTTGCGGGTCCCGGAAGCCGCATCCGAGGCGACCGCCTTCTCGAGCGTCTCGATCGTGTGCCGCAGGCGCACCACGTCGGGGTGCTCGCCGGAGTACCTCTCGAGATCCATCGCGAGCTCGGCCTTCGCCTCGTTCAGCTGCCGTACGCGATCAGCAGTCGAATCCTGCGCCTTGATAGCCTTCTCGAGGCTGTCGACCTCCCGCTGGGTGCTGATGACGTCGGGGTGATCGGGCCCGTACTTGCCCTTGTAGCCGGCAAGCTGGGCCTTGAGCGCCTTGAGCCGATCCTCCATGCCGAAGACGCGCTGCCCGGTATCGGAGAACACCTCGAGGTTCGGACTGATCTGGGCGAGCTGCGCCTGCAGCAGTACGCGCTGCGAGTCGAGCGATGCAACGCGATTCTCGGCATCGTGCAGCTCGAGCTCGGTGCGCTCCATCTCCTGCACATTGAACACCGCAAGGTCGGGCAGCTCCTCGTGGTGCTTCTCCTTGAACGCAGCCAGAGTCTTGTCGAGCTCGGCGATGTGCTGCGCCTCCCGTGCCGCCTGCTCGCTGAAGAACGAGGAGGTTTGCTGTGCGGTCTGCGTGCGAGTCGTCAGGTTCTCATTGAGATAGAGCGTCGCCAGCTCATTCGCAACCTTCAGGGCAAGATCCGGCGAATGATTTTGATAGGACACCGAGAACGCGATGGTCGCCTGCTGCGGCCGCCCGCTGCGCGGATCGATGACGTCCGCACTGATCATCTTCATGCCGATATCGTCACGCATGCGCTTGAGCAGCTCCTCGCGCGGCTCCTTCTGGCGGATATCCGGGTACAGGTTGTAGCGCTCGATCAGCGACAAGAGATTCTGGGTCGTCATCACGCGCTGACTGATCACCTGGATGCGGGCATCGGCGTAGGAGGTGATGACCGAGCGGACCACGACGGTCGCCGCGGTGTTGCTCGCGCTTCCGCTCGCCGCGTGCGGGCCTGCCGAGCTGGAACCACCCGCGGCCCCGGACGCATCCG
>Ga0181537_10002514_pt1 | contig 16103 bp, 17 predicted proteins | sample PEATcosm2014_Bin_39_FD_119765 | JGI IMG/M metagenome (GOLD analysis project Ga0181537, IMG submission 119765) | Peatland microbial communities from MTU Mesocosm Facility, Houghton, MI, USA - PEATcosm2014_Bin23_10_metaG | ecosystem: Environmental > Terrestrial > Soil > Wetlands > Peat | place... | reverse complement strand
TTTGACGCCGAGCAGCTAGCCACTGAATTAAATGTCCCGCTGAACTCCTGATCCGGTGTTTCGGCGGACCTGTGCTGTTGAACGTCGGAGATCCCGCTTATTCATTCGCTTCACGGCGTGGCGAATGAGCAAGGTGGATATAACTGGTGTCGTTTCCGAAAAACTAAGGAAATTTTGCATGAGACGAATTGCCGCTTGGACTCTTCTGGTGGTGTTGGGGACGGGATGGTCGCTTCCGATGGGTGCGCAAAACACGCCCGCCGCAAGAAATGAACGTCAAGCGGACAAGTTAGCGCAGAAAAAACAGCAAGCGCTCTACAAATACCAGAAAAAGCAAGAAAAAGCTCAAGAAAAAGCCCAGCGAAAAATGGACAAGCAGCAGCAGAAAGCGGCCAAGAAATACGAAAAAGAGCAACGTAAGGCGCTCAAGAACGCAAATCTTCCCGTCAAACATATTTCGTAGGGCCAGCGCTATCTCACCCGCGACGGCCCTCTCCATCTGCGCGGGATCGCGCTGCGCCCGCTCGGCTAATTGACCGCCAAGCCCCTCGTCCAAACGCCCGCCAGGTGCAAGCCTTCATCCAGCAGCACGATATCCGCATCTGCGCCGGCGCGCAGCGCCCCTTTCTTGAACTCAATGCCCAGCAGCGTCGCGGGATTTAGCGTCAGCATACGCACCGCGTCGCACAGCGTCGCTCCCATGGCCACGATGTTCCGCAGCGCCCGATCCAGCGTCAGCGTGCTGCCCGCCAGCTTGCCCTCCGCGTTGCGGCACACTCCTCCGCTGACCGTCACTTCAATATCCCCGAGCATATACTTGCCGTCTGGCATGCCCGTCGCCGAAATACCGTCGCTGATCAGGATCACGCGGCCGGCCCCCTTCGCGCGCAGCAACAAACGTGTGGCGGCTTCGTCTACGTGTACGCCGTCGGCGATCAACTCTGCCGTGACCTCCGGCGAAGTAAGCACCGCGCCGAGCACGCCGCTGTCGCGATGGGAAAAGGGCCGCATGGCGTTGTAGACGTGCACGGCGTGGTGCGCGCCGTGCGCGATCGCCGCCCGCGCCTGCTCATACGTCGCGTCCGTATGGCCCAGGCCGACCACCATACCTGCTTTCCGCGCCGCGTCAATGCAGGGTATCGCGCCCAGCAGTTCCGGAGCGATCGTCAGCATCAACGCGTTCCCCGCCGCCGCATGGATCATCTGCTCCAGAAACTCCGCCGAGGGCAGCCGCAGGAACTCCGCCGGGTGTACGCCACGCCGCACGCTGCTGATGAATGGGCCCTCAAAATGTATGCCCAGCACATCGGCACGCGCCGGGCACAGTTCATGTTGTTTGCCAATGTATTTCGCGATGCCCGCGATGCTCCGCAGCGTCACCTCGGGACTCGCCGTCACCGTCGTGGCCACCATGGATGTGGTGCCGCGCGTTGCCACTTTCTGCGTGATGACGCCCAGAGCCTCCGCCGTGCCTTCCATTACATCGTGTCCGCCGGCGCCGTGAATGTGCACGTCGATGAATCCGGGTAGGGCCGTGGAATCCGCGGCGGATATCTCGCGCGCTCCGGCCGGCAACGTAATCGAATCGCGGGTTCCCACTGCCTCGATCACCCCATCGCGCACCAGGATGCCCGCGTCGGCAACTTCGGCGGCGGGGGTGAACGCCCGTTTGCAGTGGAGCAGAAAGGTATCCATGGTCACTTCATCGTAATGGATATGCGCCGCAGCGGCAAAACTGAGGCAGCACGCCAGACTCCAGGCTCCCGCAAATTCCGCGTCATGCGTGTGCGAAAAAGAAAAGAGGGAAAAACTCGTAGGAGTTCTTCCCTCTTCCTCTTGTGCTCTGCTAGGAGAAAACGTACAAGAGGCACGCAAGTCGCGGCCGGACTAAAACCTAATTGGTCGGCGTCGTGGCACTAGCCGAAGCCGTGGTGCCGGATTTCGGAACGCTCAGATAACCGGAAGCGGTCGTCTTGCTGACCTTGTTCACCACCAGCTCCAGCGCCGCGCGGCTGCCGTCCGTGTAGAAAAAAATCGGCTCGTTGACCGAGCGGTTCTTCTTCTCAAAACTCTTGTCGTCCGTCAGCACGTTGATGGTGTATTGATTCTTCTTCGTGTTGGTGTCGCGCAGTTCCACCTGGATGCTGCCGACTTTTTGCGTGCCGCCCTTTTTGGTCACGGAAAATTCGTAGTAGTCGCGCTGCCCCATGCGCCGTAGCTGGTCGATCTCATCGTGGTTGCGCGCGATCAGCGTGCCCATCTCGCTGCGCGCCATCTGCAGGTTGTTGTTGGTCGCATCCAGGCCCGTCTTCACGCCGTTGACATCGCCATTGAGCTTCGAGACGTCGTCGGTGCTCGCCTTCGTCGCCAGCTGGGTGCTCACGTCGGTTTTCAGACCATTCAGTTTGCGGTCGTAAGCAACTACCGCGGACTTGGATTGCTGCCGTGCGGCCAGCAAATCCGATTGCGTTACGTTGAGCTTGTCCGTCACCACTTTAAGATCGCTTTGCAGTTGCTGGTTGGCTTCCTCGGACTTTGCGAGCCGCTGGCTCAGCGCGTCGTTGGTCTGCTTCAGGGAAGCTTCCGACGCTTGCCCTACGGACTTAGCCTGATTCAGCGCGGTATATCCCACACCGAGACCCAAAATCGATATCACACCCAAAACGGCCACTGCCAAACCCACCCAGCGGGGCGTCCCAACGGTTGTGGTCGTCTGATAGTTCGGTTCCTGGAACTCGCTCATGTGAGCCTCTCCGCGCGATTCTGCGTCATTAGATAGTTGGTTCGAGGCTAATCGCGTCCATGGAAAAGGAGCATATTGGTCTCCAGTGCCGATTTGGGGCGATTCTGGACCATCACTAATCTAAGCCTTTTTAATTCTTTATCTTGGCAAGATGGACGGACTAGCGTCCGATTCCAAACTGACGTACTAGTACCAGTAAAGATTACTCGTTTGTTTCGCTGTTGGTAATTATTGCTGACTACGAGAGGCAGGCACTGCTCGCATCCAGGGTCGACACCTGAGAAAATGGTAGGGTCCATCAAGCCCAGCTAAACAATTTAAATTGAGTTGTTTATGGGGACGACTACGCCGCTTGCGTCGCATTGCGCAAATGTGGCAAGCGTCCGGAAGGTCGGGAAAGGTCAAATTCCCGGTCCAGCGTGGTCGTGGCGGCTTCCTGGACCATGCGGCAATCGTCACAGCCAAGGAGGTGGTTTTCGATCTCCGACTCCACCGCGGGAGACAGACGGCCTTCTAAATACCAACAAATCAAATGGATAGTGTCCCGACAGCTCATTGTTCCGTCCCCCCAAGGGCCGGCGAATATCTCGCGCTCTTACCTATGTATCCATGGCACTTTAAACGCCAAACTCCATGCCCAAGTGAATGCTTTAAGCGTCTTTTTTACAGTGGTTTGCCAGCACCAGTCGCCGCCAATAGACGTTGGGGCGGAACTTTAGAGAAACTATTACACGTCGATTCGCTCAATATGTGCAGCGTTTCGGGGCGTCCGCAGTTGAACCTACACCGACACCTGCCGCTTATCTCGGCCTCAAGGCTCCGAAAGAGCACAGGCTCACCGAGCAGGGGTGACCGTCATCTCCCGTAGGGCGGCAATGCGGTCTTCAAGCGGCGGATGCGTGCTAAACAGCGCCGACAGGACTTCCGTGCCGAAAAGCGGTTGCACGATGCATAGAGCGGCGGCGGAGGGCGATACGGACGTCGTGGGGATGCGCTTGTTGTAGGCGCCCAGTTTCTGCAGCGCGCTGATCAGCCCGAAAGGCTGGCCCACCATGCGGGCGCCGGTTTCGTCCGCGGAATATTCTCGGCCGCGAGACAGCCCGAGCTGCAGCAACATGGCCGCGAGCGGCGCCAAAATGATCATCAGCAGCGCGCCAAAACCGCCTCCGCGATCGCGATCGTCGCGACCGCCGCCGAAGAAGAAGCCGAAGTGCGCTAGGTAAGTGACCGCGCCCGCGATGGTCGCGGCAATCGAACTGGTCAGAATGTCGTAGTTGCGGACGTGCGAGAGTTCGTGCGCAATCACGCCCTCGAGTTCGTCGTCGTTCATCAGTTCGAGCAAGCCTTGCGTCACCGCCACGGAGGCGTGCTGCGGATTGCGTCCCGTCGCAAAAGCGTTTGGCGCCGCGTCCGGGATTATATAAAGCCGCGGCACTGGCAGATTCGCTTTCGCCGCCAGCCGCTCCATCACCGTATACAAACGCGGCAACTGTTCGCGGGACACGGGCTGTGCGCCGCTCGAAGACAGCGCGATCTTGTCGGAATAAAAATACGAGACGCCGTTCATGACCACGGCGACGAGTAACGCGATTTTTAGCCCGTTCGCGCCACCGATGTAGCCGCCAACGGTTACGAGCAACACGCTCAGTGCCACTAACAGTGCGCCCGTTCTGAACAGTTTCATGGCCCAGTTCCTTTCTCTGCGCGCGACGCCTTCTTTCCGCGCGGCATCGCGCCGCCGTGCAATCTCGGACGCGACACTTCTCTCCCGCTTAGCGAGCCGCTCCGGCGGCGGGTTGCGCCGCCGCTACTCGCTCGAACTTCATGTGTTCCGAGCGGCCTTCGCGCTCGACCTTCACGTGATCGCCGGGAAGGACCGTGCCCTCCAGGATGCGCATGGCCAGGGGATCCTGAATCAGCCGCTGAATGGTGCGCCGCAGCGGCCGCGCGCCATAGGCCGGGTCGTACCCTTCGCTGAGCAGCAGCTCCAGGGCGGCAGGCGCGATCTCCAGCGTAATCTTGCGGTCCGCCAGCAATTGCTCGACGTGCTTGAGCAACAGCTTGACGATGCCCGCGAGCTGCTCCTTGCCGAGCGGATTGAAGATGACGATCTCGTCGATGCGGTTGATGAACTCCGGGCGGAACGCTGCGCGCAACGCTTCCATCGCTTCCTTGCGGGCGAGCTCCGGGTCCTTGTGCGCCAACTCAGAAATCGCCGTCGAGCCGACGTTGCTGGTCATCACCAGCACGGTGTTGCGGAAGTCCACGGTGCGCCCTTTGCCGTCCGTGAGTCGCCCGTCTTCCAGAATCTGCAGCAGCACGTTGAAAACGTCGGGATGCGCTTTCTCGATTTCGTCAAAAAGTATGACCGAATATGGGTGGCGTCGCACCTGTTCCGTCAGTTGTCCGCCCTCTTCGTATCCTACATAGCCTGGAGGCGCACCCATCAGGCGAGAGACGGAATGCTTCTCCATGTATTCGGACATGTCGATGCGAATCATCGATTTTTCGTCGTCGAAGAGAAATTCCGCCAGAGCGCGCGCCAGCTCGGTTTTGCCGACGCCGGTGGGGCCGAGGAAAATAAAGGAACCGATCGGCCGCTTGGCGTCCGACAAACCGGCGCGGCTTCTGCGCACGGCATTGGCAACGCGGGCCAGCGCTTCTTCCTGGCCGATGACGCGTTCGCGCAGGCGGCGTTCCATCTTGACGAGCTTTTGCGCCTCCCCCTCGAGCAAGCGCCCAGTGGGGATGCCCGTCCACTTGCTCACCAGCTTGGCGATGTCTTCTTCGTCGACTTCTTCCTTGAGCATGGGCGCGCCGCCTTTTTGCAGGGCGGCAAACTTCGCCTCCGATTCCTTTAGTTCGCGCTCCGCCGCGGCGATTTGCCCGTAACGAATCTCCGCCACCTTGGCCAGCTCGCCGGCGCGCTCGTATTTCTGTTCTTCCACGCGCAGCTGCTCGATCTGTTCCTTGCGCTTCCGGATTGCGCCGATAGCATTTTTCTCCGCCTGCCATCGCGCTTTGCGGCCGCTCGAGTCTTCTTTCAGCTTGGCCAGTTCCCTGTCGATCTGTTCGCGGCGCTCTTTCGAGTGTGCGTCCTTTTCCTTCAACAACGCTTGGCGCTCGATTTCCAGCTGCAGAATGCGGCGCTCAATCTCGTCGATCTCCACGGGCAGCGAATCGATCTGCATGCGCAAGCTGGCCGCCGCTTCATCGATCAAGTCGATGGCCTTGTCCGGCAGAAAGCGGTCGGCGATGTAGCGGTGCGAAAGCGTCGCGGCGGCGAGAATCGCGGCGTCCTTAATGCGTACGCCGTGGTGCACTTCATAGCGCTCTTTTAATCCGCGCAGAATGGCGATAGTGTCCGCCACGCTCGGTTCGGTGACCAGCACAGGCTGAAAGCGCCGCTCGAGAGCGGGATCCTTTTCAATATTTTTCTTGTACTCGTTGAGCGTAGTGGCGCCGATGGCCCGCAATTCGCCGCGTGCTAATGCCGGCTTCAGCATGTTGGAGGCGTCCATCGCGCCTTCCGCGGCGCCCGCGCCTACTAGCGTGTGCAACTCGTCGATGAACAGAATGATCTGTCCTTCGGCGCTCTCGATCTCCTTCAGCACGGCTTTGAGGCGATCCTCGAATTCGCCGCGGTATTTGGCGCCGGCGATCAGGGCTGCCAGGTCTAGCGCCACCAGGCGCTTGGTCTTCAGCACATCCGGCACGTCGCCGGAAACGATACGTTGCGCCAGGCCTTCGACGATAGCCGTCTTGCCGACGCCAGGTTCGCCGATCAGCACGGGATTGTTCTTCGTGCGGCGCGCCAGAATCTGCATCACGCGGCGGATTTCCTCGTCGCGGCCAATGACCGGGTCGAGCTTCCCGCGGCGCGCCAGTTCGGTAACGTCGCGAGCATACTTCTCCAGCGATTCGTAGGTGGCTTCGGGATTTTGCGAGGTGACGCGCTGCGTGCCGCGCACGCTGGTTAGCGCTTGCAGAATGGCTTCGTGCGTCGCGCCGGCTTTCTTCAGGAGTTGTCCAGCGGGATCGCGGTCAGCGCCGGCGATGGCCAGGAACAGGTGCTCGGTCGAGACGTACTCGTCCTTGAAATTCTTGGCTTCATCGAACGCGCGCTCCAGCACGGCGTTCAGCGTTTTGCCCAAGTGCTGCTGGTCGAACCCCGATACTTTAGGTAGACGCGAAACTGCGCGCGCAATTTCCTGGTTCAGCATCTCCGGGCGAATGCCCAGGCGCGCCAGAAGCGGAGGCACCACGCCATCCTGCTGGGCCACCAGGGCTTCGAGCAGGTGCACGGGTTGGATCTCTTGGTTCTCGTGGCGGGCGGCAACCTCTTGCGCCTGCCGCAGCGCTTCTTGCGCTTTTACGGTCATCTTTTCAAATTGCAGCATTTTGTTTCCTTACTTTAGTTTCCGTAGCTCGTTTTCTTAATTTGTTTCCTCATTGCCATTCGGTAGCGCGGCTTGTGCATACGATGCGGCAGGTCGCCGAAAGGCAGAAGGGCCGCGAAAAGGAAAAAGGGCTGGCGATTTCCGGTGCCAGCCCCCCACCCTAAGGTTTGCGTAAGTGCTCATTCTAAAGGCAGTTAAAGTCCTTTGTTTTGATGCACTTTTGGAAGTGTTAATTACAAACAGGTTAGGGACGACCACCGTTTGTAACTCGGCCACCTCCTACGCACCCTTTTTATGCCTTCGCCGACGCGGCTTGCACTGCCGGTTGCGCTGCGGTTGCAACAGAAGCGGAAGTGCCCACGTTTACCTTGATCTGCTTAGGCTTGGCTTCCTCGCGCTTCGGGATGGTCAAGCTGAGCACGCCATCGCGATAGTCGGCCTTGATGGCTTCCGAGTTGACGGTGTTGGCCAGCGAGAAGCTGCGGGCAAACGAGCCGTACGAGCGTTCGACGCGAAGATAATTGCCTTCCGTGGTCTTCTTCTCAAACTTGCGGTCGCCGCGGATGGTCAGGATGTTGTTCTCGACGCGAATATCGAGAGCTTTGGGATCCACATCCGGAAGGTCGGCCTTGACCACTAGTTCGTGCTCGTTCTCGAAGATGTCCACTGCGGGAGCCCAAGTAGTGAGATTGGACTCCTGGTTGGCACGTTCAAAGAATTCGTTGACGAAGCGGCCAAAGGGATCTTGGGAGGTACGGCCTTCCCAGCGATTAAGAGAATTCATGGTGTTTTCGACTCCTGATTAGTATATCTAACTGCATGAACATAATAAAATCTTAGTCTGTCGTTGTCAATAACTATTTTACGGAAAGACATTTCAGTAATAAGTGCTTCTAATAGAGTAGCTTACGCCGATTCCGTTCCGCATAGCCGTAAGCTGCTAAGCTGTGGCGCCAACCATCAGATCTCGATGTTTCCGTTCTTTTCTTAGCTGATAGAATGCTTCTAACGATGCGACTTCAGGAATTCGATTACGACCTTCCGCCCGAGCTGATCGCCAAGTTTCCGCTGCCGCAGCGGGAGAGCGGACGATTGCTGCTGGTCGACCGCCGGAATGGCAGGGTTGCAGACGCGGCCTTCGTGGACTTTCCGAAGTTGCTGCGGGGCGATGAATTGCTGGTCTTCAACAACACGCGAGTGATTCCGGCACGGCTGTTTGGGCGGCGAATTGTTGATGCGCTGCCGGACGGTACTTCGGATCGTCGACATGCACCCAGCGGAAGCATTGAAGTGCTGCTCTCTCGTGAGACCGCGCCAGGCGTGTGGGAAGCGTTGGTGAAACCAGGAAAGAAGCTGCAGGCGGGGGCTGTAATTGCGTTCGGGGATGGGGAGTTGATCGGGAAAATTCTGGAGCATGGCGAGTACGGGCGTCGCGTGATCGCATTTGCATCCAAGGACGGCCTTCCCGTAGCCCGGCATTTCGAGCGACTCGGGCACATGCCGCTGCCTCCGTACATCGACCGCGAGGATCAGCCATCGGATCGGGAACGCTATCAAACGGTGTTTGCGAAGCGCCCGGGAGCAGTGGCAGCACCGACGGCGGGATTGCATTTTTCGGAGGCCATTCTGCAGGGAATTCGAGAGCGCGGAATTGAAACCTGCGAGCTGACGCTGAATGTGGGGTTGGGAACGTTTCAGCCGATTCGCTCCACCACGCTGGAAGAGCATACGATGCACGCGGAGAGCTATGACATTCCTGCGGAGACGGCGGAACGCATCCGGGTGGCGCGCGCGATGAAACGGCCAATTTTGGCGGTGGGGACTACGGTGGTGCGGGCGCTGGAAGCAGCGGCTTTGCTCGGCGTATCGAGCGATACGAAGATGCAATTATTGCAGGCCGGGCCTGGCGAAGCCGAGCTGTTTATCTATCCAGGCTTCACCTTTCGCGTGGTGGATGCGCTGCTGACAAATTTTCATTTGCCGCGCTCGACGCTGTTGGCGCTGGTGAGCGCTTTCGCCGGACGCGAGAATGTTTTGCGCGCGTATGCCCATGCCGTGGAGCGCGGGTATCGGTTTTACAGTTATGGCGATTGCATGCTGCTGCGCTAGAGGCTTGTTCGTTTGTCCGAGTCTAAGGAAACCGACAGCTCGACGTCTAGAACCAACGCCCAACCTGGCCGTTTAGGACCAGTGTTGAGCTAAGACTGCGTGCGAGCGGACACTCCTGCTTGTTCGCGGGTTACAAAAAAATCCGCCAAGACGGAGATTGGCGTTCCCAGGAATACGTGCAGCAAGTGCGCGGACGCCTCGCCGGGATTTTGCCATTGCAAGAGGGCCGCGGAGAGACGGACGAGCAGGGAAGCGGCCAGGGCTGGCCACTTCCCACTCGTGTCGTCGAAGGCGCGCGCCGGCATGCGGCGATTACTCGCTAACCACAAACACTTTGGTCTTGCCGGAGAAACGCACTTCTTTTACGCGGCCATCTTCGCCGATGAGGACGGAGTCGTTGGCGGACTTGCTGTCGCGATCTTCCCAGCGGCCTTCGGATTCGGCCACGATGTTCTTGCCCTTTTCGATGGTGGCCTTATTGCCGTCAATCATCAGGCGGTATTCGCCGGCTTTCAGATCGGCTTTGCCAAACTTGGCGGATTGGGCGATGGTGACGGTGGTGACGGTGGGTTTCGCGAACACGGGCACGGCGAGAGCAACCGCCGCGAGCACTGCAAAAACACGGAAACCAGAGAGAATTTTCATAAGAAGCATCCTGCCTTTCGGGACGAACGAGTCAGCCATGCAGGACGAGGTAGGAGTGGTTCGGAGTTGACACGCGGGCGACGGACGAGTAACCTCGCCCGCACGACACCACTACTTCCTGGACTAACGGCCGGAAAGATTGCGTGTCACACGCCCCGCGGCTGCCACCGCGGGGTTTTTTCGTTTGCACTTCTCCAGAGCCCGTAACCTGGCTGCACAGGTATAGACGAAGTGTCCTTCGAGAATGTTTCGGAAGCTTGCAGAAATAATTGACGGTTTTTTTGTGAGTGCCCTTTTTGGGCACTACATCCCAAACCCGGACAGTGGGGTCAGTTTTTGTGCCTTTTGGCCTAAAAAACGTAGAAATGACGGATAAGATTTTGTCGCTTGGGACAACCGGCGGCGAATATTTATCGGCAATTCACATGCCGCGCAACGCCAGGCGGACTCGCATCGCCGCGCCGCTTCCTTTATACTCCTTTGTACTCACTTAATGCCCGGTACGCGCATCCTCGTTCTCAGTGATCTGCACGCCAACGCCACCGCTCTGGACGCCGTTTTAGCCGCGGCGGAAGGGCGATGGGATGTTTGCGTGTGCCTCGGCGATGTGGTCGGGTATGGCCCCGACCCCACGGAGGTTACCGGACGGATCCGTGCCATGGGCGCCACCACGATTCGCGGAAACCATGACAAGGCAATATCTGGAATCATGGATACGGTGGATTTTAATCCCGTGGCGCGTGCCGCGGTGGATTGGACGCGCGCACAGTTGAGCGCCGAGAATCTAAATTGGCTCGCGGAATTGCACCCGGGTCCATTTGCAACGAACGACATTGTGCTGATTCATGGCGCCTATCAGGATGAAGACGAGTACGTTTTTACGCCTTCGCAAGCCATGGATGGGCTGCTGGATTCTTCCTCCGCAGTGACTTTTTTCGGACACACCCATCACCAGGGCGGCTTTTCCTTTCTCGACACCACCGTCGAACTCCTGCAGATCCGGCCGCGCGCCACGGAATCCTTCACCGCGCTGCGTCTGGAACCTGGCCGGCGCTATTTGCTGAATCCCGGGTCCGTGGGACAGCCGCGCGATGGAGACCCGCGGGCGGCGTTTGCCATCGCGGACCTGGAGCACCAAATTGTGGAGTTCTGGCGCGTGCCTTACGATATAACCTCCGTGCAGGAACGCATGCGCAGCGCCCGGCTCCCCGAGCCCCTGGCGCAGCGACTGGCACTGGGGCGCTAGGCCGGCGAACGCCGTGCGCTTGGCGCGCCTCGGGAAAACATTCTCACCCATGAAAAGCAGATGAACGAAGAACTGCACATCGGTCCGCCAGACGAACCCGCCCGGGAGCGCAGCTCCTTTCCCATTGCGCTGCTGGCCGGCGCGGTGGTGGCGCTGGTGGTGGTGGCGGCATTGCTGCTGCCCAGCGGCATCGTGATGAATCCGTGGTTTCACGGCGACAAATCGCAGGGAGAACGACGGCATACGGGCGCCTCCGGTACGCCATTGTTCTGGGGCTCCGCGGAACAGGCGTATGCGCCGGCGATTCGTATCGAAGACGTGAGCATGGGCCGCGCGGCAAATTTTCTGAACCAGGAAGTGACCACGCTCACGGGCACGGTGGAGAACACCGGCGGGCAGGGGCTGCAAGGACTGGAATTGACAGTGATTTTCAGCGATACGCTGAACCAGGTGGCGCTGCGGGAAGCGCGTTCGGTGTTTGATGCTGGCGCGGCTCCGCTGGCCCCGGGAGCGAAACGGGATTTTGAGATTTCCTTCGAGCACGTGCCCACGACGTGGAACCTGCAAGCGCCGGTGATTCAGGTTACTGCTTTACGCTTTGCCTCTTCTAAATAGTATAATTTTGGTTAGCTAGCTGTCCTATACTCTGGCGCGTGACCCTTGCCTCCGAACTCGAAGCCAGCTTGCGGGAGTTTTCTGCCCTGGGGATGGTGGAGCTGCGCGAGAATGGCGGACGTCCGGCGGCGCTCGAGGAATTGTCCTGGGAGATTCGTGGAACGCCAGAAAAGCCGCTGCTGCACATCTGGTCGGATTCCTTTAATGTGACGCGCCGCGTGCTGGCGATTACCGATCACTCCGAGCAGCGCCTGGCATTGTCTGTCGAGCGATTTGGACGATTGAAGCCGGATCGCCTGGAATTTGTGCGCAAGGATTTTCAGCGGCACGCGCGCGAGGTTTCGCGGCAGGAATTTTGCGAGCGCCTGCGCGGGGTGCTGGCGCAGCAATTCCCGGATGAAAGTGTGAACTCGCTGGTGACCAGCGAGGATCTGGAACATTCCCTGCCCGGGAATTACGCGCGCGGGATACTGCACCGGGGGTCTGCATATTCGGCGGTGCTGGCCGTAGGCCCTGGGGAATCGCCGGACGCTATCGCGAAGAGTTTGGCGTACGGGCTGTTGTGGATCGAACGCGTACGCGGCATGAGCACCGTGCGCGGATCGGTTTGCGGTTTGCGGCTGATTTTGCCGGCGAACAGCGCGCGCTCCGTGGCGCACTTTTGCGGTGCGTTGGGCAGCGGTTTGCGTGTGCAACTCTTCGAGCTGGACGCGCACACGGACGAGTTGCACGAAATCGATGCGCCGCTGGCGGGAAACGTAAACTCGTGGCTGGTTCCGCATCGGGAGTTTCAGGCCTTGCTGGACCGGGCGCACGCCGCGCTGGCGCCTATCGTGGCGCTGGCGCCCCGCAGTATCACGCTGCACCCGGGACAGGGGGCAATCGTCCTGCGCTTCCGCGGGCTGCCCTTTGCGTGCTGGGACGACGGTCAACTGTATCTACAGACACGCGATGCGCGGAAACTGGTTAACGGCGACGCGCGACGCGTTCTGGAACCGTGGCTTCGCGAACTGGAGCGACACCGGAATCCGCTGGCCAGTGAGACACGCCACCCGCTCTACCGCGCGCAACCGGAACGCTGGCTCGAAGCCCTGGTGCGCGAGGACGTCACGCGCATCGATGCGGCGCTCGATCCGCGTTTCGTGTATGCGCAGGTATTCGCGGAGGCCGGGGGGGAGCACGCGATTCTGGACGTGCTGGGCGTAACGCGGTCGGGCCGGCTGGCGATCATAGAGCTCAAGGCCAGCGAGCATATTCATTTGCCGCTGCAGGCGGCGGATTATTGGCTGCGAATCCGGCGGCATTTGCAACAGGGCGATTTTCAACGCAACGGATATTTTCCCGGAGTCGTCTTGCAATCGGCGCCGCCGCTGGTGTATCTCGTGGCACCGGCGTTGCGCTTTCACCCCACCACTGGCGTGCTGCTTAGATATCTGGCAAAGGATCTGGACGTGGTTCGTATTGGGCTGGCGGAATCGTGGCGGCGGGGCTTGCGCGTGGTCATGCGCCAGTAAAGTAATTCCCCTATTCTTTCCCGAGGTGCAAAAGGTAACATTGTTCGCGCACTTCGCAGGACTCTGTATAAAGGTGGCTTGGTGAATTTTTCCGCTACGATTCGAGAATCCGGTCCTATTTCCGTGGTGCACGTCACCGGGAGCCTGACGTCCTTTGAGGTGGGCGGCCTGCGCACGACCATTTCGGGTCTGTTGAAGCAGGGGCGCAAGAAGATTGTGCTGAACCTGGAAGGTCTGCAATACCTGGACAGCTCGGGCATCGGCGAACTGGTGCGTAACTACATGACGGTGATCAAAGCCGATGGGGAAATGAAGGTGGTGGGCTTAAAGCCCAAGGTGGAAGAGATTTTTAAGGTGACGCAGCTGCATCAGATTTTTCAGGAATTTCAGGACGAAGCCGAAGCGCTGGAAAGCTTTCCGGAAAACCGCAAAGCCGCCGCGGCGGCCAAGCCGCCAGATCCCCTAAAATAACCGCTTAAAAGGAGAGAAGCAGTTAAGGGGTTGCCTTAACTGCTTCCCGGGGTGTGTCCTCGAAGTGGTTTTGAAAGATTAGACGGTGCCTGCCCCGAATAGGTTTCCTTAAATTTTAGATTTTTTTAGACTTCCAAGCTTGCTCGGATCTGCTAGTAAAATAAATACTTACGCCAGCGTTCGTCGCGGTGACCGATCAAACGCATAAGCTGACGGGAGGTATGCAGGGTGAACGGGCGAGGACGACGGGCTAGTTTCAGCCCGGCCTCCTCGGGTGTGCGGTCCCCTTTGCCGTTGTTGCAGCGGTAGCAGCAGGCCACCAGGTTCTCCCAAGACGAGCGGCCGCCGCGCGAACGGGGGACCACGTGGTCCAGGGTCAGCTCCGAACTGGGGAAGACGCGGCCGCAAAACTGGCAGGTGTTGCGGTCACGCAGCAGAATATTTTTGCGCGAGAGGGCGCGGCTCTGCTGGGGGATGTGGCGGTAGGCCAGCAACCGGATGACGGAAGGCACCTTGTGCGAGTGGGCTGCCGAGTGGACCTCGGCGCTGTGCATCTCTTCCGCCTGGGCTACGCCTTTGAGCATCAGGACCATGGCCCGGCGCACGGCGGTGACGTTGATAGGCTCGTACGTGGCGTTCAGCACCAGAACGGGCTCCTGCATCAGCGACGTACGTCGCGGCGTAATCGGGTTGTAGGGTCTACTGTCGGCGGGCCCGTCATTGCCGGGCACAGCCGCGCCAGCCACTTCGGGGGGGTAGCTCCCCCGGGATTCGCTCGCATTGGCTCTTGCAGGGCTCATGCGCGACCTCGGGCTTGCTGTTGCGGTCTCGACTGCTTATTCGGACTTGCCTGTCGCGGTTGCCGGGCTGGTCCGAGTGACCGGGCTTTTGGCGGCCCGGGCTACTGTTAAGCCTACCACTGATTGGGCCCCGGCATCCAGCAACGCGCGCGCACAGGCGCTTAGCGTCGCCCCAGTCGTCAATACATCATCTACCAGCAGGATGCGTAAGTTGTCAACTTGGCTATGCGGACGTGTGACAAAAGCGCCGCGGACGGCGGCCCAGCGGTCTTCAGCGGAGAGGATCTTTTTTGGCGGCCGCTCGCGGATGCGTTGCAGGAGGACGGGACGATAGGGGAGCTTTAGCGCCCTGGCCAAGGGTTTGGCGATTAATGCGGCCTGGTTGAAGCCGCGCTCTTTTTGCCGGGAGGGGTGCAACGGAACCGGGACCACCACGTCGGCTCGAAAGCGCTCGCCTTGCTGCCGCGCTAGAGCGGCCAGATTCTTGGCAAACCATTTCGCCAGCGGGTCCATGCGCTGGTATTTGAGAATGAGGATGGCGCTGACTACCGTGTCCTGATAGATGGTCAGGCTGCGTGCGCAGACGAAGGCGAAACGCGGCGGATCGCAGTTTGGGCAATGCAACACTTCGTTGGAGGCGGGGTCGGTGGCGGGCTGCAGAGATTCGAGCGGCTGGCCGCACACGTCGCAAATGCGCGCGGGCACGCCCTGGAAAGACGCCAGGCATCTTTCACACATTGGGACGCGGCTGCCGGTGACGAGCAGTTTTTCGCAAAGGCGGCAATCGGCGGGTAGCAGCACGCTGGCGAGCGCATCTCCAGCTTGCGAGAACCAGCTCGCCGCTCTGCGTGCGAGAGGGAGGGTGTGGAGCACGCCGCTTGCCGGCGGACAGCGTACTCCGTTTTGCTTACTTACGGAAGGACAACTTTACCGTTGCGGTATATCCTGCCCCACGGGGTTGTCACCTTCGGCTGGGGCGCGAAACCTAGAGTAGGCCCTGTTCCATTTTTTCCTGGCAGGCGATGCAGTGTTTCGCCCAAGGCACCGCTTCGAGGCGCTTTTGTTGCAGTTCATCCTGGCAGTTGGCGCACACGCCGTAGTCGTCCGTGTCGATGCGTTTCAGCGCGGCGTCGATCAGGTTGAGAATTTTGCGGTCCGTGTTGGTCATGCCAAACAGGAACTCTTTGGTGTAGGAGTTGGCGGCTTTGTCCGCCAGGTCCACTGTTGGGTCATCGTCGGCGGTTCGGCCTTCTTCCTGCGTACGCGCGATGGTCTTCATCAGTTCTTCGCGGCGAGTCGCCAGCTTCTTCTTGTAGTACTCGAGCCTTTTCTTGTCCATGGGCGTCCTGCCCCTCAGTGTCGCTTCCGGGGCCATCTAAAAACTCCGTAGTGTAGGCCGACTGGTCGTCGGTGTCAAGTTAATGACGGTGTTGTTGCTTTGCAGTCTGCAGGAATGGCGGGCATTCCAGGTGTTTCGCGACGCGAAAACCATCTTGCCTCCGATGCGATACTCCTGACGTATCGCTCGAACATCAGATGCGCCATTGTGTGATACGGTCG
>Ga0181537_10002513_pt1 | contig 16106 bp, 11 predicted proteins | sample PEATcosm2014_Bin_39_FD_119765 | JGI IMG/M metagenome (GOLD analysis project Ga0181537, IMG submission 119765) | Peatland microbial communities from MTU Mesocosm Facility, Houghton, MI, USA - PEATcosm2014_Bin23_10_metaG | ecosystem: Environmental > Terrestrial > Soil > Wetlands > Peat | place... | reverse complement strand
GCTCGAGCACCAGCGCACCGGCATTTTCCACGGCATCCAGAAAAGCCTTGCGGCCTGCCGAGACAAACGCCACTTCCTTCGAATCGACCGGATGCGTCTTGCCGTCGTGCACTATCACGCGCAGATCCTGCATCGGGTACCCGGCGATGGCGCCTGCCTCGAGTACCTGGCGCACGCCCTTCTCCACGGCCGGGATAAATTGGTGCGGGATGGTTCCGCCCTTAACGGCATCAACGAATTCGAATCCGGCGCCGCGCGCCAGCGGTTCGACCCGCAGGAACACCTCGCCGTACTGCCCGGCGCCGCCGCTCTGTTTCTTGTGCAGGCAATGGCCCTCCGCAGCACGGATCACGGTCTCGCGGTACGGGACGCTCGGCAGGTGGGTGTTAAGCGCTACATTGAACTGACGCTTGAGCCGCTCCAGGACTACGCGCAGGTGCAACTGCCCGAGCCCGTACAGTACGGTCTCGTTAAGCGATGGGACGTGCTCGACCCTCAGGCTCGGGTCCTCAGACAGCACTTTGTGTAGCGCATCGGCGAGCTTTTGCTCGTCGCCGTGGCGAGCGGCAGCAATGGCCACGCCTTGCATCGGCGGCGGCTGCTCGGCCGGCCGCAGGTGAAAATGATCCTCATCGTGCGAATCATGGACGAGCAGATCGAAGGCGAGTTCCTCGACTTTCGTGACCGCGCAGATGTCGCCGGGAATCGCCGTTGAGATTTCCTTCAGCGCAGCGCCCTGCATGCTGTAGAGGTGCGCCAGCCGGAACGACTTGCGCGCGTCCCCGACGAACAGTTGCGAGCCGGTGCGCAATGTGCCCTGGTGCACCCGCAGCAGGGCGATTTTCCCCAGGAATTGGTCATGACTCACCTTAAATACATGAGCGAGCGCGTGTCGCGTTGGATCGGCAACGAGTTCGACCGTAACCGCAGCGGCGCCCTCGCCCTTTATAAAAGCCGGCGGATTCGCTTCGGTCGGATTGGGCAGGAGCCGTACCATCAGGTCGCGCAGCTGCGCCACTCCGGCGCCGCTCAGCGCCGAAGTAAAGCAAACGGGAATCAGGTGCCCCTCGCGCATGGCCTGTTCAAACGGGTCGTGCAGCTGATCGGCCGAGATCGCCTCATCCCCCTCCAGATAACGCTCGAGCAGCGTCGCATCGACTTCAACCACCTGCTCGACGATTCGGCGGTGCGCCTCAGCCACGTCGCCGAAATCGGTCGCCGGTCCTTCGCGCGCGAAAAAACAGTCGACCACGGCGCGACCACCCTCGGCTGGCAGGTTAATCGGCAGACAGCTCGGGCCAAACAGCTCGCGCAGGCCGGCGAGCAACGCGGGCAGATCCACGCCCGCCTGGTCGATCTTATTGATGACGATGATCCGGTCGAGTCCGCGCTGGGTTGCAGCTTCCGACATCCGGCGCGTGGCGATATCGATGCCGGTCTGCGCGCTGATCACGATAACCGCAGTCTCGACCGCGGCCAGCACGGCTCGGGAGCGGCCCAGCAGATCAAGGTAGCCCGGCGTATCGAGCAGGTTGACGTGGCATCCCTGATAGTCGAAATGGCAGCACGCGGTGGCAACGGAGTGTTGCAGTTCCTTGGCCAGCGGATCGGCATCGCAGACAGTAGTGCCGCTCACAAGTGCTCCCATGGCGGCGATGGCGCCCGACTTATGGAGCAGCGATTCGGCCAGCAGGGTCTTGCCCGCGCCGGCCTGCCCGACTAAGGCGAGATTGCGGATATCAGTCGTCGTGTAGGGCATCGCACCACCCCCTCCCGCGATGGGCGATCCGGATCGAGCCGGGCCCCCCTTGTTTGAACCAGACCATACGCCGTCCGGCAAAACCCGCAAAGGTCGGCCGCGGCAGTACGGTTGGGCGGCCGCCGGCGGGCGACTGATCTCTATATATAGAGTAAGGTGGCCTACAGGGCGTTCCTTGGGGGTCCAGGCCTGAGATCCGGGGGATGCTGCAGTGCACTATTTGTTATAGTGCTGATTGAAGATCCGATCGGTATTGTGACCGGCCCGCATTGAATTAGGCCGCGGCCCGAGCTAACAATTGCCGCTCTATTCAAAGAGGGGGGGAGTATCGCCCACCCCTGCATTATGTCGGACCCATTGTTTGCCGTGGCTATCTACCAGGACCGGAAAAGTGAATAACGCCAGAGTTCGAGACGGAACGCGAAACTGGGTTACGACGCTTATGTTCGCGCTGACCCTCTTGGTCACCGTGATCGCAGTTCCATGGTACGGCATCGCCCATGGCTACAAGACCTCGGCCTGGGTCTGGTTCGTGGTGTTCATCACGGCCAACAACATGGCCATTACCTGTGGCTACCATCGGCTGTTTGCACACGCGACTTACCAGGCACACCCGGTTCTGAAGGTTATCTATCTGGCGGTTGGCGCCATGGCGCTGCAAAACAGCGCGTTGTTTTGGGCTGCTAATCACCGCGACCATCACCGCTTCATTGACGATCCGGAGCGCGATCCGTATTGCGCCAAGCGCGGCTTCTGGTTCTCGCACATCGGCTGGATGCTGCGCAACTATGCCAGCGGCGAGCCGGACCTGAGCACAGTGCGCGATCTGGAGCGCGATCCGCTGGTCATGTTTCAGCACCGCTACTACCTGCCGATTGCGCTCGGCATGAACTTTGGCATGCCGCTGTTGGCCGGCTGGGCCACGGGCGATCCGCTGGCCACGCTGCTGCTGGCCGGTTTCCTGCGCCTTGTGGTGGGGCACCACACGACCTTCTTCATCAATTCGCTGGCCCACATGTGGGGCTTTAGGCCTTACTCCGATGAGAACACTTCGCGCGACAACGGCGTCATCGCGCTGCTGACATTCGGCGAGGGCTATCACAATTTCCACCATAAGTTCTCGCACGATTATCGCAACGGCGTGCGCTGGTGGCAGTGGGATCCTTCTAAATGGTTCATCAGCCTGATGAACTGGCTGGGGCTGGCGAACAATCTCAAGCGCGTACCCTGGTTCAAGATTCAGCGGGCCCTGCTCGAGACCCAGTTCCGGCGCGCCGAGCGGCAGCTCGCGCTGGTTCCAGGTCGCGCGCAGATCGAACAGTTGCGCCGGCGCGTGGCAGACGAATACGAGGCGTTCTGCAAAGCCGTCGCCGAGTGGTCGCACTTGCGCGAAGACTGGCTGGCGCAGACCAAGCGGGCGGTGCAGGAGCGCTGGGAGCGGTCGAATTTTCAGTCCCAGTTACGCGAGCTTGAATATCGCCTGCGGCTGCAGCATCGTCGGATGCGCCTGCTGCGCGCCCAGCTCGGGTGATTGACGACGGGCCCGAGGCCGTCCTGGCCCGGGTACCGGCCGCAGAGAGGGGCTCGCGTGGCGCTGCAGCGCCTGATCAATTTTGGGGATCTGCAGGACAAAAAAATGAGTGCAAATTCCGGGTTCCAGGAACAAGCCACCGTTACGCCGCCGTCCGGCACTGAGTCCGGGCCGGGCCGTGAAGCATCTATCGAAGCGCGTCTGTTGCGGCGCATGCTCGCAACGCTCGGCGATCCGCCGATTGAATTCGTGCTGTCGTGGAACGGCGAACATATTAAGCCTGCGAACGGCACGCCGGTCGCGACTTTACGCCTCGCCGATCGCAATACGCTGTTCGGCCTGCTGGCGGATCCGACGGTACGCTTTGGCGACAGCTACAGCACTGGGGATATCGAGGTCGACGGCGACCTGATCGCGCTGGTGAGCGCGGTCCACCGCAGCATGGCGCGGGTTGACGTCGGCAGTTCCCTATCTCGACTGGTCGCCGGCTGGATCAAGCGGCCGCGGCGCAATACGCCGGCGGCATCGCGCGACAATATTCACCATCACTACGACCTCGGTAACGATTTTTACTCATTGTGGCTCGGCGAGACGATGGCCTACACCTGTGCCTACTACCCGACCGCACAGGCCACGCTCGAGCAGGCTCAGATCGCGAAGATGGATCATGTGTGCCGCAAACTTCGGCTCAAAGCGGGCGATACCGTGGTCGAAGCCGGCTGCGGCTGGGGCACTCTGGCGATGCACATGGCGAGCCGTTATGGCGCCAAAGTGCGCGCCTACAATATATCGACGGAGCAAATCGCCTTTGCACGCGACCGGGCTGCCAAGCTCGGTTTGACTGGCCGGGTCGAGTTTGTCCACGATGACTACCGAAACATCACCGGCCAATACGATGTGTTCGCCTCGGTCGGCATGCTCGAGCATGTCGGCAGAAGCTACTACCAGGATCTCGGCCGCATTGCGCGCCGTTCGCTAACGGCCGTGGGTCGTGGCCTGATCCACTCCATTGGCCGCAACCGTGCGGCGCCGCTCGATCGGTGGATCGAGCGGCGCATATTCCCCGGCGCCTACGCACCCTCACTCGGTGAAATGATGCCAATTTTCGAGCCGAACGATTTCTCGGTTCTCGATGTTGAGAACATCCGCCTGCACTACGCGCTGACGCTGCGCCATTGGCTCGAGCGCTTTACCGCCGCCGAGCAAAAAGTTCGCGCGATGTTTGACGAGCACTTCGTGCGCATGTGGCGGCTGTATCTGGCCGGTTCGGTCGCGGCCTTCGAGACGGGCACTTTGCAGCTATTCCAGGTGCTGTTCACAACGCAGGAAAATAACGATATCCCGCTGACTCGCCAGTACATGTATCAGAACTGACCTGGGCTCAAGCATGCGTACGGCAGAAGTCATAGTCGTCGGTGGCGGGCCGGCCGGATCCGCGGCGGCCAAGCGGCTGAAGGACGGCGGCGCCGAGGTACTGGTGCTTGACCGGGAAGTCTTTCCACGGATGAAGCTCTGTGCCGGCTGGGTCACGCCCCAAGTGCTGAGCGATCTGGAGTTCAAGGTCGAGGAGTACCCGCACCGGTTCCTGAGTTTCAGGCGGCTGCACTGGCACATGAAGGGCCTGCATCTGCCGCTGCCGTGTGTGCAGCATTCAATCCGGCGCTACGAATTCGACGCCTGGCTGCTCGAGCGCTCGGGCGCCGAAGTCATCCAGCATGCCGTCAAAACCATTCAGCGCGACGGCGAAAGCTACGTGATTGATGGCGAGTACCGCTGCCGCTACCTGGTGGGCGCGGCCGGCACGTCTTGCCCGGTGTACCGAACGTTGTTTCGCGATGCGATGCCACGCGTGCGTGCGCTGCAGACCGTTACGCTCGAGCTGGAATTTCCCTTTGAATGGTCGGATCCGGATTGTCATCTGTGGTTCTTCGAGCATGGCCTGCCGGGCTACAGCTGGTACGTGCCCAAGGCGCGCGGCTGGCTCAACGTCGGCGTCGGCGGCATGGCCCAGCGCTTGAAGCACCGCAATGAGGACATCTGGCTGCACTGGAACCACCTGGCTGAGAAACTATCGCGCCAGTTCGGGATACAGCTGCCGGAGGAGCCCACCGGGTACAGCTATTTCGTGCGTGGGCCCGTTGCGGGCGCGCGCGTCGCTAACGCTTTCGTTACCGGAGATGCGGCGGGACTTGCGACGCGGGATCTGTGCGAGGGCATCGGTCCGGCGATTCGCAGCGGCCAGCGCGCCGCCGATACTATTCTAAGCGGCGCTGCCTATGAAATTCAGAATGTCACCGGCGCGAGCCTCGGCGGCGGATTGCTGAGTCACTGGATCGACTGGGCATTCACACGTCGCGCCGGCCTGGTTGCAGTCCCGACTTAGCGTCGCTTTAATGCCGATGGCCCGACGTGGCCACTGGTTGCACGAGCGCAATCCATACCGCCAGCTGCCGTCAGGAGGAGTGGCGCGCGAAAAACTCCCAGATCAGCTCGCTCGCATTGATTTCGTGACCGGATGCGAAGTCGCTGGAACCCGGCCAGACATGGCCGCCTCCCTGGGCGAGCGGCGCATCGGTCCGGTAAAAGACAATTTCGGAGCCCGCAGCGCATGGTCCGTAACGAATCTCGGTAACGTGCACTGAGATTACGGTTTCCTGCGGCTTGCCCCGGCACTTATCCAACTCTGCCCAGCGCCGAAGCGCCGCGGAAACACTGTAGCCCCAGTAACCATAACCACCGCCAGCGTAGGGGTTGACCGGGTCACGGACGCCGTGAAATGTAATAACTGGCACCGGCCGGACCGGCCTGCAGCTTGCCGGATCGGGTTGACTGTGGTCAGAATCGAGCGCTAGGCCCGCGCGAATTCCCGCCACTGGTGCCACCGCGGCGAAACGATCTGCCAGATGGCAGCCGAGCCAGGATGTCATTCTCGCACCGTTCGAAAAGCCCGTCGCATAGATGCGGTGCGCATCAACGCAGGTCGAATTCGCGATTTGATCGATCGCATCGCTGATGAACTGCACATCATCCGGTGCGCCACTGGGTTCCGGATCGTTGCCGATCAGTGGTACACCGGGCAAATGCCAGAAATACCCGCGCGGCGGCACCGTTCGTTCAATGCCGCCGTCCGGATTGGCAACCAGGAATCCATGTCGGTTGGCTACGGCAGCAAGATCCGAATGCTTAGCCTGCTGCATTGCGTTGCCAAAGCTCCCGTGCAAGTCAAATACCAGCGGCAGGGCGTGACCGGGCTGGATCTGCTGCGGGGCGTACAACTGCAGCTCGCGTACCCGATCTCCGGAATGGACACGGATGCTATGCCACCCTGCGCTCAGCGCCGGCGCGCCGCAGCCGTCGGCGCCGGGCACCGCGCCAGCAGCGCCGCCGGTCGCCACCAACCCGGCGATCGTCAGAAATCCCAACACACAGCAGCCAGTCATCCGCATTGCAGAGCCCTTCAAAGCCGAGTTCGGTGTGTGGCAGAGCTTGCCGCTTTGCTGCTCACTATGGATTTTGGGAATCCGCGCCAAAGTCGCAGCTCGCCCGTGCCGCATCTCCTAGCGCAGTATGTCCGGAGAGACGTTCTGCACGTTTATGGCGCCCGTCAATGCCAGACTGACTTTCAATTCGTTGCCGATAATCTCGATGGCCTTGGCGACTCCTGCCTGGCCCTGCGCCGCCAGCGCGTACAAATAGGCCTTGCCTATGAGGCAACCACGCGCACCGAGCGCCAAAGCTTTGAGTACATCTTGGCCGCTCATGACGCCACCATCCAACAAGACCTCGCAGCGTCCCTGAACCGCCCTGACCACCTCTGGCAATGCCGCGATGCTTGAGCAGGCTCCATCGAGCTGGCGGCCACCGTGATTTGAGACGACCACGGCATCGGCCCCCTGATCGACGGCGAGGCGCGCATCATCGGCGTCGAGCACGCCCTTGAGCACCAGTTTTCCGGGCCATCGTTCGCGGACCCAGGCGACGTCCTTCCACGTAATGGAAGGGTCGAACTGGTTGGCAACCCAGGCCGACAGCGACTTCAGATCCGCGGAACCCGCGAGGGGCTTCAGATTGCCAAAGGCGCGACTCTTGGCCGTCAATACACCGAGCGCCCACCCAGGCTTGGTCGCTATGTCCAGCGCGTTACGCAATGTCAGACGCGGTGGCACCGACAGCCCGTTCTTGGCATCGCGCCTGCGGACACCCATCACCTGCAGGTCAAGTGTCAGTACCAGCACCGGGCACTTTGCTTCCTTGGCGCGCGCGATCAAATTGGCATTAAAGCCCCGGTCACGCATCAGATAAAGCTGGAACCAGAATGGCACCTCAGTTGATTCACGGACCTGCTCGATTGACAGGATCGAAAGCGTACCGAGGCAAAATGGGATGCCGGCGGCCGCTGCCGCCCGCGCGCCATAAATCTCGCCATTGCCGCGAAACAAGCCCGTAAGGCCGGTCGGAGCGATCATGAGCGGCAGTGCGCTCGGTTGTCCGGCCAGCGTCGTGGCCAGTGTCTGTTTGGACGCGTCGACCATCACGCGCTGCCTGAGCGTCAGCGCGTCGAGATCGGCGCGGTTGCGGCGTATGGTGATCTCCTCGTAGGAGCCACGGTCCGCGTAATCAAAGATCGCCCGCGGCACCTTGCGCCGCGCCAGCTCCCGAAAATCGCCCACACTGGTAACGACCGTCATAGGCTATTCCTTATTCTTAAAATTGATGCGCTGCCCTGACGGCGGCGCCTGCCAGCGAAGCATACACAACGGCATGATCACCGCGGTTCCGAAGCGCTCCTGCCCGTCGACCGCATTTTACGCCGCCCGCGGCCTACGGCTAGCCAAGGCTCAGCTTGCCTTGGCAAAATCGACGAAGCCGCGCTCCACATTGGTGTCAACCAGCTGCACGGTGACGCGATCGCCAACATCGAGTCCGGCAAATCCTTTGACGATGCGCCCCTCGGCAACCGGCTGACAGATCCGTACCCAAGTGCCCTTGTCAGAAACCCCAGTGACGATGCCCTGGAATTTCTGGCCGATCCGCGAAGCCAGCAGCATCGCCGCCGCCGACTTGCGTACCGACCGCTCAACCTTGGCGGCACTGTCTTCCATCGCCGTACAGTGATCGGCCAGCGCTCGCAACTCATCAACCGTATAGGGCGCCGCACGCCCGTCAAGTCCCGCCTTGATCAGCCGTTGCGTGATCAGGTCCGGGAACCGGCGATTAGGCGCAGTAGAGTGAGTGTAATCACTGACTGCGAGCGCAAAATGCCCGGTGACCGGCTGTCCCGGCAATTCCAGCGCGTACTCGCCCGAACCCAGCATTTTGATCACTGATAGCGACAGATCCGGGAATGTGGCCGGATCGGCCTTGCGGCGCTTGTCGAGAAATGCGGCGAGCGCAACGCCCGACGGCTCGGCCGGCAGCTGCTCGCCGCTGGCCGCAGCCAAAGCCACGATCCGTGACCAACGCTCCGGAGAGCGCAGCACCCTGCGCAGAGATGGCAGGCCCTTGTGGTCAAGGAACTTCGCCGTGACCGCATTGGCCGCAATCATGAAATCTTCGATCAGCTCCGTGGCGCGATTCTTTTGATCGGGATTCAGGTCGCGGAGCACGCCATCGGCAAATACCGCCACCGCCTCGATCGATTCCAGATTCAGCGCGCCGCGCTGGTGGCGCAGCTGCCGCAGTTGCTGCGCGACCCGGTCCTGAAGCCGTAGCTGCGCGTCAACACCCGGCGCCGCGGCGACTGCAGCGGGCATCGGTCCGGTGCCGTCCAGCCACGCGGCGACGCTGTTGTAAGCAAGTTTCGCGCGATTGAGCACCAGTGCCCGGTAAACATCCGATGCCGTGACCGTGCCGTCCGTAGCGACCACCATCTCAATCACGATCGCCACACGCAGCTGGTTTTCACCAAGGGAAGTCAGATCGGTAGAAAGACGCTCTGGCAGCATTGGAAAGATCTGCGCCGCGGTGTAAACCGAGGTGGTATTGGTCCGTGCGTGTCCGTCAATTGCCGAGCCGAGCGCGACCGTGCTGTCGACATCGGCAATGGCCACCAGAATCTTGACTGCATCCCCCGAAAGCGGCTCGGCCACCGAGAGCTGGTCGAGATCGCGCGAGTCATCATTGTCGATCGAGCACCAGAGCCGATCCCGAAGATCCCGGATACCCGGGCCGGGCGCAGCCGCCGAAGCCTTGATTGCATTCAGCTGTGCGACTGCCTCGGGGGGAAAGTCCGGCGCCAGCCCGTTCGCGATCATGGCCCGCCGCGCAATGCTGCGCAGGACCGTCATGCTGTCTTGCTGATTGGTCGTCATCGCAGAATCATACGCGAGATTGCCAGGCCGTCAGGCACGCGCGATCCGCTCCCGCCAGCAGCCAATATGACGGCCTGTTAGGCGACCGACAACCTCGGTACGCAGAGCGCCAAAACATTGTGCAGACGATGCGATCGGCATCGCGCCGGGGATCTTGCCGGCGTACGAGGCAGCTTGGTCTGCAGCGCTTTAGCGCTTGCGGAATTCACCGCGCTGCAGCAGCGCTTCTGACTGGAAAACCGGCTAATTATCAACGCCTTAGCCAAAAGAGTCCCGAACGCTGCAGCGCCCGCCACAGTGGCGTAACATAACGCCCCCCGAGTTTCGGCCGCATTAACAGGCCGGGCTAAGAACTTACTAGCCGAAAAAAACTCCGACCATTATTCACATGCAAAACCTCCGAGGAGTTCAGTACTCATGAATCTGCCTAAAGTGATTTCTCAATTTGCGATGCTCGCCGCGGTCGCACTGCTGGCGACTGCCTGCAGTCAGATGGAGCCGGCCAAGCAGGCGCTCGACGGTGTCGACGCCGCGCTGAGCGCGACGTCCGCGGATGCCGGCAAATACATCCCTGATCAGTACGCCGCCGTACAGGCTAAAGTGTCCAATCTAAAATCGGCATTTGACAAGCAAGATTACGCGACAGTCGTGACCGGGGGGCCAGCGGTACTCGCCGATATCAAGAGCCTGGCAGCCGCGACGGCGATCAAGAAAGATCAAGTAATGCACGCGATGGCTACCCAGTGGACCGGATTGTCCGCGTCGGTGCCAAAGCTGGTCGACTCGGTCAAGAGCCGCGTGGATGCGCTGAGCAAGAAGTCCAGCGTACCGCATGGCGTCGATCTGCCGACCGCCAAGGCGGCGATCGCTGATGCCGCGACCTCATGGGCCAAGGCCCAGGCAGCGTATGGTGCAGGCAATATTGACGATGCGGTCAACGCCGCCAACGACACGCAGAGCAAGGCGCAGGCCGCTGCAGCCGCCATCAAGATGACTCTGCCGATGGCTCCCGCTGCCGGCAAGTAGATCGATTCGGCTTGGCAAAACGATCGCGGGGTCGGCCACCTTTATCGGTGGCCCGCCCCGCCTAGTCTTTGGCCAGTGAGGCAAAGCGCGCCGTGAAATGGCGCAGCGCTTTGGGCTCCCAGTCGATGCGGTATCCTGCCAGCGTAGCTTTACGGCGCGCCACGTCGAGAATCACTTCGACCAGATAGTCGGCGTGGGACTGCGTATAAACCCGGCGGGGAATCGCCAGGCGCACCAGATCCATCGCTGCGGCCTGCTCGCTGCCGTCGGTCTGCCGGCCAAACATGACCGTGCCGATCTCGCAGCTGCGAATGCCGCCCGTTTCGTAAAGCGCCACGGCGAGTGACTGCCCCGGGTATTGCAACGGCGGAATATGTCCGAGCATGGCGCGAGCATCGATGAACACCGCGTGACCACCGACTGGCAACACGATCGGCACTCCCGCAGCCGTCAGCCGCTCGCCGATGTACTCATTGGCGCGGACCCGGTAGCGCAGGTAATCCTCATCTACGATCTCCTGCAGACCCTGGGCAATGGCTTCGAGATCGCGGCCTGCCAGGCCGCCGTAGGTGGTAAAGCCCTCAGTCAGAATCAGCCGATTGCGCGCGGCCTGCGCCAACTCGTCATCGTTGAGCGCCAGCCAGCCGCCGATATTGGCAAAGGCGTCCTTCTTGGCGGACATGGTCATGCCATCGGCATTTGCAAACATGTCCCGCACGATCTCGGTAATCGCCCGCGAGCCCTGCCCGGGCTCGCGGCTCTTGATGAACCAGGCGTTTTCCGCGAAGCGGCAACCGTCAATATAAAAGGGCTTGCCAAACCGGTGCGCCAGCGCCGCCACCGCCTGGATATTTTGCAGGCTCACCGGCTGCCCACCACCGGCGTTGTTGGTAACTGTCAGCATCACGCACGGCACCTGTGCACCATGCGCGCTGAGGAACGCCTCGAGCCGGGCCAGATCCATGTTGCCCTTGAACGGATAAAGATTTGATGGATCCCGGCCTTCCGGGATCAGCAGATCAATTGCCTGCGCGCCGCTTGCCTCGATGTTGCCGCGCGTGGTGTCAAAATGCGTGTTGGATGGAATCTGCTTGCCCGCTCCTCCAATGAGCGAAAACAATATGGCCTCGGCCGCCCGGCCCTGATGCGTCGGAATGACATGCTTGAAGGGCATCAGGTGCTTGACTGCCGCTTCGAACCGGCCGTAGGAGGGCGATCCCGCGTAAGATTCGTCGCCCCGCATCAGCGCCGCCCATTGCTCGGCGCTCATCGCACTGGTACCCGAATCGGTCAGCAGATCGATGATCACGTCCTGCGAGTGGACTGTAAATAGATTGAAGTGCGCACGCCGGATAATTTCCCGGCGTTGCAGCGCAGTGGTCATCCGGATCGGCTCGACGGCTTTGATCCGGAAAGGCTCAATTATTGTCTTCATGGCGGGCGCGTCTGCTGAAGTCCCGACTGCGTGTCCGTGACCGACTGCACCGCCCGACGGAACTCCATCGGCGACTGAATATGCGAGAACGGCTCTTTCGTGCCGCCGCTACCGCAGACTACGATATCCCCAAAGCCCAGGATGCGGCCGGTCAGGCTTTGTTCTACGGTGATCGATTCGACCTTGCCAAGCAGCAGTTCCACGGAGCGCGTATCCAGCACCCCCAGTTTCATCATGACGCGCTTATTGGTCACGGCGAAATCGGAACTGCGGCGTCGTATATAGGCCGGCAGTAGCACCATAATTGCGGCTGCGACCGGTATCCAGGCGTAAATACGCCACTGGCCGATGAGCAGCCATGCTGCAATCGGCAAAAAGACCAGGGCGGCGAGTAATAACGGCCACAGCATCAGCACCCAGTGCAGGCGCGTACGAAAAATTATCTTCTCGCCGTCGAGCAGATGGCGGTCAATGTAACTCATCGCTCCCCCCGCCGCGGTCGGCTGTGACGCGAACTATACCGCAACGGGCGCAGCGGCCCGGCCGTGACCGGCCGTCGGCCGCCCGGCGGCCGTGGAGCGGATCAGTGCCTCGGCCAGGTAGTCCTCGCCGGGACCCTGTGCCGCGCGCTTTTCAATCAGCACGGTCTCAACGCTAGGGTCGCGGGCGCCCGCCCGCAGCGCCGCGGCCACCGCGAGCTGTCGCGACACGGTCCGGCCGTGCTCGATAGCGGCATCGGCCTGCTCGTAATCCTTGATGCCCTGCGGATCGTGCACACGAAACACGCGAAAGGTCGGCTGGTTGACCAGAATCTCCACGGTCTGGGAGACCACGCCAGCCACGGCGCCAATGGCGTTGCACACCGCCGCGTGCGGCGGAATCGTCAGCTGCCCGCCGAGGCGCTCGGCCACCTGCGGATAGTATGCCGCCACCGGTGCACCGATCGCGACCAAAGGCACCTGCAAGCTGAGCCGGCCATTCAGCAATTCAGAAAACCGCTCACCGCCAGCCGCCGCCTGCAGCAGCGCTTCGCCAAGCAGGCCCCATGAGTGTCCCTTGGGGTGAAGGCCCGGATCGTGAGCAAGCGCTGATTCCAGAATGGCCCTGCCCGCTTGGCGGATCACGCGCTCCTGAATGCTCTGGCACAGAACGGCCGGATCTGCCACGGGGCTGGCCTGAGCAAAAGCCTGCATCTCTTTGGCCAGAATAACGGCGCCTAGCTGAGCGGCTTCCCGGTTCCAGTCGGTCTGAATGCCCAGGACGTGCATGGCATCGCTCGGCGTCAGGGCTGCGAGCGCGACCAGGCCTGCGTCGGCCAACGCGCTCAGCTGACGCATGCCGGCCGGCCCTTTGACCAGATCGCTAACCAATCTGGCCTCGGTCCCGAGCCCCTCGAGAAGTTGCCGCTGCGTCGCCCCCAGGCGCGCATCAGCGTGATCGCCGCCGCGACGCAGGGCGATCAGCCCGGCAAACAAAGGCATGCGCGTTGCGGCAGCCTGAATCCGCAGCGGCGCGAGTACCGCTGGAAACTGCAGTGCCATCAGGCTGAGCGGGACGGCACGCCGCGGCCCCAGCTGCATCCGCCCGTCCCGGTCGAGGTGCACGTGGCTGTCGCCGCCGAGGCCGAAGGTGCGGACATCCACGGCCTCAACCATCGTTCGCCAACCGCCAACCAGCGCGCCTTCCGCGTTGATGACCGGCAATCCGCCGCTGACCACCGCGATGTCGGTCGTGGTGCCACCCATATCCGAGACGATGAAATCGCTAAGGCCGGTGAGAAACTTTGCGCCCACCACGCTCGCTGCGGGACCGGAGAGGATCGTCTCGACCGGACATTCGCGGGCAACGTCGGCGCGCATCAGCGAACCATCGCCCTTCACCACCATCAGCGGCGCATCGACCGACTCGGCCGCAAGTACTGTGCTGACAGCGTCGAGCAGCTGGCTGATCCGTGGCGTCAGGCGTGCGTTCAGCGCCGCGGTCAGCGCCCGGCGCGGTGCGTCTAGTTTGGAGGTAAGTTCGTGGGCGCAGGTCACCGGCTTTTGCGTCAGCTCCCGGATCAACTGCCGCAGCTGCAATTCGTGCATCGGGTTGCGCACCGAGAAGGTTCCGGCGACAGCGAACGCTTCGACGTCATCAACGTGCGCCAGGATGACGGCGCGTGCCGCTTCGGTATCGAGGGGTTCATGCTGCTCGCCGGTCGCACCGTGCCCGCCGCGGATACGGGCCACAAAACTGCCGGCCTGCGCAGTACGCAATCCGGACCGCTCCAGCATCGCTTCGTCAAATCCGATCAGCAGGGTGCAGATCGGACTGAAATGGTTTTCGACCACGGCGTTGGTGGCAAGCGTCGTGGACACCGAAACCAAGCTGACATCAAAGCGCGTATCCGGCGGTCGCAACTGACCCAGGATCGCACGGATGGCAGCGGCGAGGCCGACGGACAGATCCTGTGGCGTCGTCAGCGCCTTGGCGCTGGCGATTACCCGGGTGCCGTCGCGCACCAGGACGGCATCGGTATAGGTGCCGCCGGTATCGAGCCCCAGCCACAGATCGCCACGGTTTATCTCAGCGGCTGCCGCGTTCATGCATCACTGAACGTGGGGCGGCCGCTGGCCGACGGTTGGCCATGGCGGAAGAAAATTGCTCATCGCGGCAGTGTGGCACCGGCCCGGCGGCGGCAGCAAGTAGGCGGTAGCCAAGCCACAGCGGCCAGAATCCGCGCCTGGCGGGCGGCACGAGTTGCGGCCGGCTGGACAAGCCGCGGCTGGCTATCCATCATCGCTGCTGGTCGACGCGCAGGTGCAGGCAATGGCAGTTCCCAAATCGATGCGCCAGGTCATCATGTCCGGCTACGGCGGGCCCGAGGTGCTGGGTATTGCGCCGGCGGCGCCTGTGCCTGAACTGCGCGCGGGAGAGCTGTTGATTAAAGTGCAGGCCGCGGGAGTCAATCGTCCGGATCTGGCGCAGCGGCTCGGCAACTATCCGCCGCCGCCAGGCGCCTCGCCTATCCTGGGACTCGAGGTCGCTGGCACCGTAGCTGCGCTCGGCGCCGATGTAGCGGGATGGGAACTTGGAGCTTCGGTGTGTGCGCTGGTTCCGGGCGGCGGCTACAGTGAATATGCCGCTGCCCCGGCGGTACATTGCCTGCCCATTCCACGCGGGCTGACGGCCGTGCAGGCGGCCGCCGTTCCGGAGACCGCCTTTACAGTCTGGGCCAATGTTTTTGACCGCGGCGGACTGAAAGCCGGTGAGTACTTTCTGGTCCATGGCGGCACCAGCGGCATCGGCACCATGGCAATCCAGCTGGCCGCGGCCGCCGGCGCCCACGTGCTGACGACGGCCGGCAGCGCGGAGAAATGCGCATTTTGCCGGTCGATCGGCGCCGAAGTGGCGATTGAATATCGCACCGAAGATTTCGTGGCGGCAGCACTCAAAGCGACCGACGGCAAGGGTGTGAACCTGATCCTCGACATGGTCGGCGGCAGCTATGTGGAGCGGAACCTGAAATCTCTCGCCTTGGACGGCCGGCTGGTGCAGATCGCTATGATTACCGGCAACCGTCCGGAAGTAGATCTTGGCCGGCTGATGCGCAATCGGCTGACGATTACCGGCTCAACCTTGCGTCCGCGCACCATTGCCGAGAAGGCTGCCATCGCAGTGGCATTGCGGGAGCATGTCTGGCCGCTGCTGGAGTCCGGTCGCGTGCGCCCGATCATCTACAAGACATTTGCGCTGCAGGACGTGCAGGAAGCACATCGCGAGCTCGAGCGCGGCCAGCACATCGGCAAGATAGTGCTGCTGGTAGACCCGCAAAGCGCATAAAAAACCCGCGCCTCGGCGGCTCACTCGGCTAGACGGGCTCGCAGAGTCTTCAGTTCACGCCGTCGTTGCGGCGTCGCCTCCGGATACGCAAGCTTCAAGGCGCTGAGCGTATTGACCACCACCTGCGACACGATCAGCCTGGCATTTCGCTTGTCATCCGCCGGAACGACGAACCAGGGAGAATGCTCGGTGCTGGTCGCCTGCAGACAATCTTCGTAG
>Ga0181537_10002511_pt1 | contig 16106 bp, 12 predicted proteins | sample PEATcosm2014_Bin_39_FD_119765 | JGI IMG/M metagenome (GOLD analysis project Ga0181537, IMG submission 119765) | Peatland microbial communities from MTU Mesocosm Facility, Houghton, MI, USA - PEATcosm2014_Bin23_10_metaG | ecosystem: Environmental > Terrestrial > Soil > Wetlands > Peat | place... | reverse complement strand
CTAGGACACAGAGGAAGCACTCCTCGCGCTAAGCCCACGTATCGGAGGTTTCATGAAACGAGTGACTGGCATCGGCGGCATTTTCTTCAAGGCCAAAGACGCCCCATCACTGCAGGCTTGGTATAAGCGACACTTGGGAATCGATGTTCAGGCCTGGGGAGGGGCTGCCTTCGATTGGACTGACGCTGAGGGAAAGCCAGTTGGTGGCACAACGGCCTGGTCGATCGATCCGCAGGAGAGTGATCACTTTGCTCCGAGCTCTGCTTCCTTCATGGTTAACTACCGAGTCGAGGACCTTCACGCCTTGATCAAGGCCTTGAAGGAGGAGGGCTGCAATGTGCTCGAGAAGATTAGCGAATCCGAGTATGGCAAGTTTGCCTGGGTTATTGATCCGGACGGAAACAAGGTCGAGCTATGGCAGCCGCCTGACGGCCAATGAGCAGGCTGCCTGCTCGCGGCTTTGAACTGCGGGCTAAGCATGCGTGATCCGCTCCAGGAAGCATCATTGGGTGTCGGCCGCCAACGCCCTGCTACATTGTGGATCCGCGGCGCGCTGCTCAACGCAAGCCGTAGGCCTCATGACTTGCGCAGCGGCTTTGGTCTCAGCAGCCGGGGAACAGAATGCCGAATCGAACCGGAAGTTGCCTCTGTGGAAGTGTTCAGTATACGGTCAGCGGGGAGCCCGTGATCTCGCGAGTCTGCTGGTGTCGGACTTGTCAGAAGATCTCGGGCAACGGCACCGCGAACGTAATCTTTCCCAGTTCGAGCGTTGTAACGACCGGCCAGCTGAGCTGCTACACCAGCACTGCAGACAGTGGCAACGAAATCTCACGCCACTTCTGCCCAACTTGCGGCTGTCATCTTTTCGCGAGCTCATCTGCAAGACCGCAGTTTCGTGTCGTGCGGCTCGGAACCCTGGATGATCCATCTTCAATCAAACCTGAAATCAATATGTGGGCCTCAAGCGCTCCGAGTTGGGCGTGCTTAGACCCGACACTAAAGGCTGAAGCGCGGCAACCCGCACCACTTGCACAAACGCGCACCTTGCCGGATGCGACCTAACCCCGCTGGATCGGTGGGCACCGGGGCTATCGTTGGCGAGGCGAGGACCCGAAGATGCCCACGCAGACGCCGAGTGATGCGCGATCGTCGGGTGAATTTGCGATGAATACCTTGCAAAGGTTGGCCGTGCACAGATTCCTTTCGGTGCTCCGCGTCGCGACGCTCGGCGCAGCGTTGCTCATAGCGAACTGTGCGGTATTTGCTGAGGTTCCGGCCGGCGCCCAGCCTGAAAACTCATCGTTTGATCTGAGTCGGCCAGATATCGCCGCGTTCATCAGGCGCGTTGTTCGCGACGACGGCCTGCCGCAGGACTGGGTTGTTGCTGTGATGGGCGCAGCCACTCTACGTCCCGAACTTACGGCGGCGATGAACCATCCAGCGGAAACCGAACTGCTGTGGTGGCAGTATCGGACGCGCTTTGTCACACCGGAGCGCGTCGATGCGGGGCGCCGCTTCTGGCAGCAACACAGGGAATCGCTGGATATAGCCGCGGCCAAGTACGGAGTTCCAGCCGAGTATCTGGTCGCCATACTGGGAGTTGAGACCAACTACGGGCAAACGCCGGGTAGCTATCGCGAAATCGACACTCTGATGACGCTTGCGTTCAATTATCCCGCCCGGGCGGCTTCCTTTCGATACGAGCTGCGCCAGTTTCTGCTGCTTGCGCACGAAATGAGAATGGACCCGCTCGCGCTTCATGGATCCTACGGCGGAGCTTTGGGTGCGCCGCAATTCATGCCGTCCAACTACCGGCGATTTGCCGCCAGCCACCTGATGGAGAACGGGGTCGATCTCTGGACTGACTGGGGCGTCGTGTTCGAGGCAATTGCTGACTTTCTGAACGCGCGAGGATGGCAGAGGGACGGACCGGTGCTGATTCGGGTCCAGGTAAAGGACGGTTCGAATCCTCCGGTCTCGGATCGCCTGAAGCTGAATCAGTCACTGAGGAGCCTGAAGGCGCGAGGTGTACTAGTGGATGCCGCGCTGCCCAATTCAACACCGGCGATGCTCATTCGCGCCCAGCTAGAAAACGGGCTCGACTATCGGGTGGGCTTCAAGAATTTTTTCGTCATCAGTCGTTACAATCCACGCACCAACTACGCAATGGCCGTATGCGATCTGGCGCAGGAGGTGCGGCCCGCAGACTCGGAGCCGGCCAGCAGCAAACCGTAATTGTTGGCTGCGCGGTGCGAAGGTGAGCTTTCCTGAGCGTGTCGCGGACCAGGCTTGGTATTCCTAATCTGTTGTGCTGGCGGGTTGGGCACGCAGGATTTCAATAACGCTGCTCTCATTAACCTCGGCGCGACCACTGGCGCAAAGTTCGTCATAAATGTTACCTGCGACTGCGCCAAATGGCGATCCTATGCCAAGCTCGCGGGCGAGCCGCAGACCGTACGCAACATCTTTCTGGCGCAGCGCAGAGCTGAAGACAATGTTCTGCTTGTGATCCCCGGCGATCATCCGGCGTACATTGCGGACCACCTGCGGGCTCGCTGCCTGGCTGATGGCGATGGCCTCGGCTACGGTCTCCAGACTAAGTCCGGCGCGTTCCGCCATGGCAAGACCCTCGGCGGCCGAGGCGATTTGCACGGCGCCCATCAGATTGATGATCAGCTTGTACATTGTTCCTGCGCCTACCGGTCCAAATTGCAGGATGTTTGCCGAGAGCTCCGACAGGATCGGCCGGACGGCGAGCAGATCCTCCTCCTTTGCGCCCACAAGCAAGGTCAGCTTGCCGGTGCGTGCGGCATCGGGAAGGCCGGTGACCGGAGCGTCGATGTAGCGCAGACCGCGCGCGTCACACTGTGAGGAAAGATCCATCACCCAGCGGTGCGACAAGGTTGAACACTCGATGGCAAAGGCATTGGGCGCCAGTCCCGCCCCGAGTGCGCCGTCGCTGCCGCACCACATGGCTTGTGAGGCGTTGTCATCGGCGACCATCGAGATGACGCTCGCTGCGCCGTGACAGGCATCTTTAGGTGTCTTGCACAGCTGAGCGCCCATGGCGATAAGTGAGCCCGCGCGCGAAGCGGTCCGGTTGTAGATTCTCAGCTGGTGTCCGCTTTGAAGTAAACGGATCGCCATGGCGAGGCCCATATTGCCGAGCCCGAGGAACGCGATATTTGCCATGGCAGGTTATCTCCAGAGTGTGCTTCCGCGCCTCGTCAGGACGTCCCGGTGCGACCAGGTATCATGCACCATCTGCCCGGATTTGCTGTCACTACACTGCGCCAGCGCGGGTTGACCGTATTGGCCCGGGAGCGTAGCGTCGCGTAGGCATCCAATCTTCTTGTCATGTTGCAATGATCAGGAATCAGGCTCATGAGCAGGGTCATTCGCGCGCTATTTCTTGGCACCGTTGCAACTGCGGCATTGTCCGCTTGCGACAGGCGCGCCGCGCCGTTGCCGTCCGATTCCAGCGAGACCGACGTCCTTGTGGGCGCCTGGCGTTCCCATCTGCAGGTGAACAGCGGTGCTTTCGCCGGGATGAAAGATCTGGAATTCATGTACGTGTTCAACTTCGGGGGCACGATGACCGAGTCATCGAACTATGATGCATCGCCGCCGGTACAGCCAGCCTACGGCGTATGGCGCAAGACGGGTGCACGGGAATTTGAAGCTCGTTACGAGTTCTACAACACGAAGCCACCGGCCGCGTTTGCTGAGATCCTCAAGGGTGGTGGTTGGACTCCTGACGGTTATGGATTGTTTGTTGAGAACATAAAAATCGCGCAGGACGGGCAGTCCTTCACCTCGTCAATGACTTACACGATGTACGACAACACCGGAAAGCCAACCGATGCAAGTGGCGGAGCCACTGGCTCCGGCACGAGAATTGGGTTTTGAGTCCGACATGCCGGTGATGCGGCCAGCATAGCCGGACCAGTCAAATCAGGGTACCTGCTGCATCACTCGCGCACGCCCCGGCTACCATATTCTTGTGCGCTGATCGGGCGGCAGGTACATCTTGTCGCCTGGCTTGACCCCGAAGGCGTCGTAGAACGCCTGCTGGTTCATCATCATGCCGTTTACACGCGCCTCTGGAGTCGAGTGACCATCGGTCTTGAGCCGGACGATCAGGAAGTTCTCGCGATTGAGTTCGCAGTTGGCCTGCGCCTGACCCATGAAGAATCTCTGATCTCCGGTCAGGCCATCGATTACGGGCGCTTCCTTGCCACCCAGTGAAATCTTGTAGGCTTTGTAAGCGATCGTAATGCCCGAATTGTCGGCAATGTTTTCGCCCAAGGTCAGCTCGCCATTGATGTGATATCCGGGTACCGGTTCAAAAGCACTGTATTCGACTACCAGTGCATGTGTTTTGGCGGCGAACTGGGCATGATCCTCCGCGGTCCACCAGTCATGCAGGTTGCCATCGCCATCATACTGCGAGCCGCTATCGTCAAAGCCGTGGCTGATTTCATGGCCGATCGTCGTTCCGATTGCTCCGTAGTTGACCGCATCGTCCGCGTCTGGATTGAATTCCACCGGTTGCAGGTAGGCTGCTGGAAACACGATCTCGTTCATCTCCGGGTTGTAATAGGCATTGACGGTCTGCGGGGACATGTCCCATTCACTGCGATCAACGGGCTTTCCGAGTTTGGAGGTCTGATAGTTGTACTCGAAGCGATTGGAGCGCATGACATTGCCGACCAGGTCATCCTTCTCGATATCCAGCTTGGAATAATCCCGCCATTTGTCTGGATAGCCCAGTTTGACTGTGATCTTGTCCAGTTTGGCGAGCGCCTGGGTCTTGGTGTCCGGGCCCATCCATTCAAGCCCGCTGATGTCCTGCCGGTAGGCCGCCAGCAGGTTGTGTACCAGCGCCTCGATTCGCGCCTTGCTTGACGGCGGAAAATACCTGGCGACATAGAGCTTGCCCACACCATCGCTGAGGGCGGCATTGACCAGCCCGACGCCACGTTTCCAGCGCGGCTGGTTCTGTGGCACACCGTACAGCGCCGTGCCGTAGAAGGCGAACCCTGCATCGACAAACGGCTTGGACAGATAGCGCGAGTAGTGCGACAGCAGGTGCCAGCGAAAGTAGGATTTCCAGATCGGCAGCGAAGTATGTTCCAGGGCCGCGCCAAAGCCGGTCAGGTAGCTTGGCTGGCTGACGATGACATAGTCGACTTTGCCGGCAACGCCCGCGGCCTCGAGGTACCGCTGCCAATCATAGTTGCCTGCCAGGGAATTTAAGCTGGTGATCTCGATCTTGTTGTAGGTTTTTACCGGATCCCGGTTTTCGACCTTGGTCCAGTGGGCGCGCGCAAGTTCGGTTTCCAAAGCCACGATGGCGGAGGCCTCGGCACCGGCATCGTGATCGCCAATGCGCGCCAGCGAAGCCTCGATGTAGCTCTGATACTGACCGCGGATCTTCTTGAGTGCGACGTCATCGTCCTTCAGATAATAATCACGGTCTGGCAGGCCCAGGCCGCCTTGCCCCAAGTCGGCGACGTAGCGCGTTGAATCGCGATTATCGAGGTGGATGCCGGTGGTGTATGGGACGCTGACTCCGATCTGTTCGAGATGGGCAATCAGCGCCGGAATACCGCGTTTGTCTCGCAGTGCGCTAATTCGCGCAAATTCTGCCGCCAGAGGCTTCGCGCCGAGCTTGTTCAGTCGTGGCTCGTTCATGAAGTCTGCATACAGCCGGCCAATCTTGGCAGCATCGGTCTGGGCAGTGGGATCCGCGCTCTTGCTGGCGGCTTCAATGAGTTCACGAAGCTGCATCTGCGTGGTATCGCGCAACGTCCAGTAGGAGCCGTAGGCGGGCAGATCCGCCGGAATCTTTGCGCTCGCGAGCCACTTGCCATTGACATACATGTAGAAGTCGTCCTGTGGGCGCACGGCCGGATCATTGTTGGCAGTGATAATGCCCGAGGGCTGGGTTGCAGGTGCCGCCGCTGCCACCACGGTCAAGACCACTCCGGCGAGTAGCGCGCGTAAGCTGATTGCTGGCATGAAAGGACTTCCCGTTTGAATTGGAGTGATGGCACCGTGGAGACCCAGGCTCCATCACGGCGAAGATCGGCCTCAAGGCCCAAGCGCGCATCGTTGCGCAATTAAGGCAGACTTTAGCGCCCTGTGCGCCTCTGGGCCAGTGCCCCTCGCCGGCCCAGCCTCGCCCGCCGGACACGCGCCGCCTATAATCAACCCGCGGCGCCGGCAGGGCCGTCCCAGTTTGCCGCTTGCCGCAGATCCCCTCCGGGAGGAAATGAACCATGCGTTATGAGATTTCAGGCACCACGATGCAGACGGTGGCCGTAGATCTGGCTGCGGGTGAAACTCTATATAGCCAGACCAATTGCATGGCCTGGATGTCCGATACCATTCAGATGCAGACGCATACCGGCGGAGGACTGTTTGCCGGCCTGCGCCGCAGCCTCAGTGGTGGCAGCCTGTTTATCACCGAGTTTACGGCACAGGCGGCGGGCCACATAGCCTTTGCGCCGCGCTTTCCCGGCACCATCATCGCGAAGACGCTGGCAGCCGGGGAGTCGCTGATTTGCCGGAAGGAGACGTTTCTGTGCGCCCAGAAATCCGTGGCGCTGGAGATCGCCTGGCAACAGCGCATCGGTGCCGGATTCTTTGGCGGCGAGGGCTTCATATTGCAAAAGGTGACCGGCCCTGGCGTGGTCTGGCTCGATCTGTCCGGGGAAGTTGTAGAGCGCGACCTTGCTCCAGGTGAGCGCTTGCTGGTGCACGCCGGGCACGTCGGCGTCCAGCAGCCTACAATTCAGTTCGACATTCAGATGGTGCGCGGCTTTCGCAACGTGCTGTTCGGCGGCGAGGGTTTGTTTCTTGCAACCCTGACCGGTCCAGGTCACGTCTGGTTGCAGAGCATGCCTATCATGAATCTGGCGGAGGAGGTTGGCCGTTACCTGCCCCACGGCAATGCCGGATCAAGCACGCTCGGCAACGTCGCCGGAGTGGCCGCCGTGGGCGGCATACTCGGTGAGTTATTCGGTGGCGGCAATAACAGTGGTGGCAACTGAATTGCCGCTGCTGCCTGGCGCTGCGCGTGTTACGGGGATGCCGGTACCGTGAGTGCCTTGGGTAACCGCAGATCCTGCGCGAGCACAATATCCGCCACGGAGCGGCCCACCATGATCCGGTAGCTGCCGGCTCTCGCCTGCCAGGCCTGCGCCTCGACATCGTAATAGGCAAAGGAGCGGGCGTTCAGGCTCACCTGTACCCGGCGCTTCTCTCCGGGCTTGAGAAACACGCGCGCGAAGCCTTTGAGCTCCTTGGCCGGTCGTTCAACCGGCCCTTGCGTGCCGTCTCCGATGTAGACCTGTCCAATCTCGGCGCCGGCGACCTTGCCAGTGTTTGTGATGTCAAATGCGACCTCGTACAGCGGATCGCGCTCGCGATTCTTGACCGCTGCGTGCGGGCTGATCTGCAGATGCCCGAAGCTAAATGTCGAGTAGGAGAGGCCGTAGCCAAAGGGGAACAGTGGCGCGACCCCGTTGTGTTCAAAGCCCCGGTATCCGGTGAATATGCCCTCGGCATAGTTGATCTTGCGCGTCACTGGATCCTCGAAGTAATAGTGGGCGGCCGAGGGTCCGTCCTTCAGTTCGCGCTCCCAGCTGATCGGCAGCCGACCGCTGAAATTGGCCGCACCGAAGAGCAGGCGAGCCAGCGCCGTACCGCCTTCTTCACCGGAGTACCAGCCCTCGACAACCGCGGACACCTTATCGAGAAAGCCGCCCAGCGCGACGCTGCCACCGGAGGTTACTACGACGATGGTGTGCTTGTTCGCCGCCGCGACCTCACGGATCAACTCATCCTGTCCGGGGGGCAGGTGAAACTCCCGATCCTGTCCCTCGCCTTCGCTGACTGCATCAAATCCTACCGCGACGATGGCAACATCGGCCCCTGCTGCCATCGCCCGTACGTTCGGGTTCACGAAATCATCCTCATCGACAATCGCGCATTGAATGAAATCCGAGGCCGCCGTGCGGGTCGCAGTGTGGAAATGTTCGATGACAATCTTGTGGGGTTCAGCGCTCAGTTGCACTGTCACATGGCGCATTGTTGCCTTGAGCGCCAGCGAATCATCCAGCACGACCTGATCATCGATCAGCAGCCGGAATCGGTTGCTTTCCTGTATTGCCACGGTGAAGTTGCCGGAGCGGGCCGGCGTGAAGTAGCCGGTGATACGCACCGAGGATGCCACAGTGCCTATGGCGAGCAAATCCGGATTCGGATTGGTCGCGACCCCGCCACCCGCAGTCGATGTACCCGTGACGCCATTGACGTCAGGGCCTTCCTCATCGCCTCCGGTGACGATGGGACGCAGCTGACCCATGGTGGCGATGGGCTCGACAGTGGTTGCAGTCGGGCTCCCGGCCAGGGTGTCGTTGGCGTAGGTCTCGAGTGTGACACCGCGCGTGCCTCCTTCCCGATGGATGGTCAGCACCGTGGCACGCGTCATCTGCGCGAGCGTACGCACACCGCGGTGATAGAGCACGCGGACATCGGGGCCCAGATAGTCACTGATGGCGGTCAGCAGGCTGACGGCGCTGAAGGTCTGCACCTGGCCGCTGCCCCCGGCTGTCGGGATGGCCGGATAGGCGTCCGGGCCGATCAGCGCAACGGTGCGAATGCGCCTGCGGTCAAGCGGCAGCAGGTGCTGGGAGTTCTTGAGCAGCACCATGCTTTCTTCGGCCGCGCGGATAGTAATCGCCCGACCCGCTTCGTTATAGCGGGGCACGAAGATATCCCGCTGCGGGTGATCCAGCCATCCGAAGCGTATTGCGACCCGCAGCATTCGTCGTATCTTGTCGTCAATGGTCGCCGCCTGGACCCTGCCTGAATTGAGGGCGGGCAGGAGCACCGTTGGATTCATATACCGGCCGCGCGGCATCTCCAGATCCAGGCCGGCATTTGCGGCGGCGACGCCATCATAGGTGGATTCCCAATCCGACATCAGCAGGCCATCGAAGCCCCATTGATGTTTGAGTACTTCGCTGTCGAGGTAGGCGTTCTGGCTCATGTGCTCGCCATTCACCAGATTGTAGGAGCTCATTACCGCGCCAACATGAGCCTCGCTGACCGCAGCCTCGAAAACGGGCAGGTAGATTTCCCGCAAGGTCCGTTCATCGACAATGCTGTCGGTGTTATGCCGGTCATATTCGGAATCGTTGGCCACGTAATGCTTCACAGTGGCGCTGACGTGCTCGGACTGCACGCCCTCGATGTAATTCACGGCAATCCGCGAATCCAGCCATGGGTCCTCGCCAAAGTATTCATAGTTGCGCCCGTCCAGCGGGCTACGATAAATGTTGACGCCGGGGCCCAGGAGAAAATTTGCGCCGCGCGATCTCGCATCACGGCCAATCTGAATGCCAACCTGGCGCGCGAGTTCGATATCCCAGCTGGCTGCCAGCGCGATGCCGGCCGCGTAGGCGGTCGACGGATTCGGGACGTGCGCGCCTACCGGCCCGTCGCTCATGTAGAGCGCCGGAATGCCGAGCCGCCCCAGTCCCGGCGTGCTCATCGTCGCATTGCCGGCGATCAGGCTGAGCTTCTCCTGCACACTCATCTGTGCCAGCAGTGAATCGATCCGTTTCTCGATACTTGCAGTATCCGGCGACTGATCTTCCGCCGCCCGGCTCTGCAGGCCATGAAATGTGAGCAACGCGCACAACAGCGACAAGCGGATCGACATCAGCAACCATCTCCGTAAATCTCGATAATTTCCGTGGTCGCGGCCCGGCTTGATAGGTCCGGGCGGCGGTGCTCCCGCCAGCGGCACTGGGCGAGGGGCGATTCAGCGGCCCGCATAGTGCGGGATTGGCACAGGTCGGTAAAGGCCCGGCCGGCGCTGAATCGCCACGGGAGCTCGCCAATCGCTTGCATCCGGAACCGCTGCCAGGACGTAGTTGCTGCTGAGGGTGCCGGTGCCGGGATGGCGCTACTGCACCACATTGAAACTGATGGGTGATTGCGGCGCAAGACCTAATGAGTATCCATTCACGCCAGCTCTCCGGCGCGCTTCTGGCCGGCATCTTGCTGTCCGCCAGCGCGGCACCCATGCGCGCCTATGCCGGCGACTGGAATTTTCAGGTACTGCTCGATGGCAAGCCGATCGGCTCGCACCACTTTCAGGTGACCGAGCAGGGGATGGCAACCAGTGTGCTCAGCGAAGCGGATTTCAGGGTGAGCGTTTTGGCAGTGCCCTTTTATCGGTACCGGCATGTGAGCCACGAGTCCTTCCAGGGCGATTGCCTGCAGAGCCTGGAGGCATCTACCAGCGAGAACGGAGTCAACCAGGATGTTAGCGGCTCGGCCAGCGATTCTGCGTTTGTGGTGACGACGCCGCAGGGCGTCACAAGACTGCCTGCATGCGTGATGACCTTTGATTACTGGAATCCCCGCATACTGCAGCAGTCGCGGCTGCTCAACCCGCAAACCGGCGCCTACCTCCCGGTGGTCGTAACCCACCTGGGATCTGAAGTTCTTTCCCTCGGCGGCAATTCCGATACGGCGGAGACCTATCTGATTAGCGCCGATACCATGAAAATCAAGTTGTGGTACTCCGCTGATGGGCGCTGGCTGGCTCTGGAATCGCCCACCCCGGATGGGCGTCTGATGCGCTATCAGCTTCGCTGAGGTGCGGCGGCCCCGGCATGGCCGGAGCCACCGCGACGCGCGCATCCATGCCAGCTAGAATCGCTCCTCCATATGAGCGATGACCGGAAATCCGAGCGGTGAAGATCGCGCCGTCCATCGCAGCGCTTCTGCTGTGCGCGCTGCAGTGCGCCTCGGGTGGCGAGAGCGAGTCGAGTATTCATGCCGATAGTTTGATCGCGGCCTCGAAAGAGGCCAGCGGGGGTGCGCTGTGGAATCGAGCCGTCCTCTGGCACGAAACGGGGCGCGTCAGCGCAGGCGGCCTCAGCGGGCAGTACGAGCTCTGGGCCAGCCTGCAGTCGCTGCATAATGCCCAACACTTCGAACTCGGCCCGGTATCCGGGAGCAGCGGCTGGGACGGCACCCGCGCCTGGACTACGGATTCCAGCGGCGAGGTGCGGATCGAGACCAGCGGTGAGTCGGTGGCCCAGGCCAAACAGGATGCCTACCGCGAGGCCTACGCCTTCCTCCTGCCGGTGCCCTTTGAGGCGCCGCGAGTCTATTTAGGTCGGCGCTCGGCCGACGGCACGGACTTCGAGGTCATTCGCATTACGCCGGCCGATGCCGAACCGTTTGAAGTCTGGTTCGATCCGCTGACACACTTGATCGAGCGGGAAGTTCAGGTCACTGGAGGCCAGCCGCACACTTTCATCTATTCTGACTTTCAGCGCTTTGATGGCCTGCTTGTGCCGCGCAAGACGATCGATCGCGTCGGCAACGATCCGCAATATGATACGGTCAGCGAAATCACCGCGCTGAACCTGCTGGACTCGGACCAGCCCGAGCGCTTTGCGCCGCCCGCGCCTCCAGCCAATACGGCGCAATGGCCCGCAGGCGAGAGTGCGATCACGGTACCGTTCAAGCTGCTTAACAATCACATCTACCTGCAGGCGTCGATTAACGCCAGCGCGCCGCGGCCGTTCCTGTTCGACACGGGCGCGACCAATTTCATCGAGGCGGCGGCGGCCAAGGCACTGGGCGTGCGGATGGAAGGTGCATTGGCGGGAGGGGGCTTCGGTGATGCGATCGCCAAGTTTGGCTTTGCCCGGATCCAGAGCATTGCGATCGGCGGTCTGGAACTCAAGGATCAGGTTTTCGGAGTGGACTACTCGCCTGGCTTCTCAGAGCTCGAGGGCAAGGATGATCGGTTTGCCGGACTGCTTGGTTATGAGTTTGCCAAGCGGGCGGTGATCTCCATCGATTACGAAAAAGGCCGCATGACCTTCACCAGGCCGGACGCCTTCCAGGCGCCGAGGGCCGCGGTCCGGATTCCCTTTACTTTCAATGCGCATGTGCCGGTGGTCAGCGCTCTGCTGGATGGCGTGAGCGGCGAATTCGAGATTGATACGGGCTCGAGGAGCGCGCTGACCATCATGGTACCGTTTGCAAAGGCCAACGATCTTATCGGGAAGTATCATGCGATCCACAGTGCGATCGTCGGCTACGGCGTTGGCGGCCCCAGTCGCGCATTGCTGGCACGCGCCGGTGAACTGACGATCGGGGGTCTTACAATCTACGGCCCGGTGACCGAGATCATCACCGACAAGGGCGGTGTTGCCGAATCGACCCGTACCGCCGGCAACATCGGGGGCGATCTGCTCAAGCGCTTTACCGTGACGCTCGATTACACCCACCAGCTGCTGTGGCTGGAGCCCAATGCGCTGGCCTACCGGCCGGATGTGTTTGACCGATCCGGCCTGTGGATCTCACGTGCCCCGAATGGCCGCACGGTGATCATGGATGTCACTACCGACAGTGCCGCTGCGCAGGCCGGCCTGGCGGCCAATGAAGAGATTCTTGAAGTCAATGGCAGGGCCGCCGAGCGCATACCCCTTGAGGAGTTGCGCGAGCGCTTCAAGGGGCCCGTGGGCACGCGAATCTCGCTGCTTGTCAGGAGCCGCAACGGCCGGCGTCCGGTCACCATCACGCTGGCCGAGCAGATCTAGATCGGGGCGGCATTGCCTGCTACCACGTCAGATCGTCGGGGACGATGAAGTTCTGATAGTCCGGATCACTCGCCTCCGCGGCGCTTGAGGTTGCGGGTTCGGCCTTAATAACCGCGCCCGGTTCCCGTTCGCGGATGCGCTCGGCCGCTGCCTCCGGCACCAGAGCATAGCGATCGTCGCTGCGAACTATCACCAGATCCCCACTCAGGATGGATGCGCGCAACACCGGCGTGACCGGGATGCGCTTGATCTTCGCACCATCGGTAAAGTTGAACCAGTCTTCGCTCTCAACAGGCGCCACGCGGTGCTGCTCGACAAGCTGGCGGACCTCGGCGCGACGCGCCCGGCGCTCGGCCTTCTCAAGCTGTTTGCGATTCAACGCCTGATCGCGCGCACTCTTCTCGGCCTGTGCCAGTTGCAGGCGCTGCTGCTGCTCGGACAGCGGCGGCGGCTTCTTTCTCGAGACCTGCGGTGCCCGCTTGTGTTCGGTGGCGGCGCGCGCCTGCTTCTCGGAGACCAGGCCGGCCTGGATCAGCTGATCGCGCAATGACATGCTCATGGTGGTGAAGCGAGGATCGGTGGGGGAGGAATAGTTATTTTAGCAAGCGGACTGTGACAATTGCATATTGGCCCTGGCGCCCGGCCGGTTGGGCGGTCGGTCAGTCGCGAAAATTCTCGAACTGCAGTGGCACCTCGACATCGGCCTTGCGTAGCAGTGCCATGGCCGACTGCAGATCATCGCGCTTCTTGCCAGTCACGCGAAGCTTGTCGCCGTTGATCTGCGCCTCGATCTTGAGCTTGGAATCCTTGATTTTTGCCACCAGCTTCTTCGCCGCCATTTGCTCGATACCCTGGCGGACGGTGATCTTGCGGCGCGCTCCGGCCAGATTGACCTCGACATCACCAAGATCCAGGCAGCGTGCGTCGATACTGCGGGCTGCGAGGCGCAGCCTCAGGATGTCCAGAATCTGGTTCAGCTGATATTCGCTCGGCGCAAACTGCATGATTTCAGAGCCCGTGAGCTCGTAGCGCGCACCGGTGCCGCGCAAGTCATAGCGCTTCTCCAGTTCGCGCTTGGCCTGGTCGACCGCGTTGGTCAGTTCATGCAGATCGACTTTGGAGACGGCATCAAACGAGGGCATCCTGGGTACTTTCCGTGCAGGTCGGGCGGCTATTCTAGACTGCTACAGCCGCGCGAATCCACGCGCAGGCGACTCAGGCGGTCTCGGCCTCGGCGCGCCAGCGGGCCTTGGCTTCGGCCTCGCGACGCTCGGTCTCGATATGTTCCAGGATACCCTCGACGTCGGGACGAGTTGGATCGTGCACGTACAACCCGGTGAGGATCGTGTCTGGCCTGAGCTCACCACGCTGGTAGATGCTCCATATCTCAAGAGCATAGTCGCTGATGAGCAGCTCAGGCGCCGCCCGGGCAAATGTGGTGCGCATGTTATTTACATCGCGCTCGAGCATGCGAAACGCGCTGTTGTTGGCGGCGGCATTCACTGCCTGCGGCAGATCGATGATGACCGGTCCAGTGGCGTCGATCAGGATGTTGAATTCCGACAGGTCGCCGTGGATCAACCCGGCGCACAGCATCAGCACAATCTGGCCGATCATGAAGTGGTGCCAGAGCCGGGCCTGCTCGGGGGAAATCTCGACCTCATTGAGACGCGGCGCGGGATGGCCGGAGGCATCCTGCACAAGCTCCATCAGCAGGACGCCATCGTAGACACCATACGGCACGGGCACGCGTACACCGGCCGCTGCCAGCCGGTACAGCGCCTGAATTTCTGCGCTTTGCCACTGCGCCTCCTGCACCCGGCGTCCGTGCCGGCCATGCTTTCCGAGGGCGCGCGCGTCGCGGCTTCCCCGGGTCTTGCGACCTTCCTGGTAGCGGGCGAGATTGTGGAAGCCGCGCTGCTCGGCCTGCTTGTACACCTTGGCACAGCGCACCTCCTGGCCGCAGGCGACCGTGTAGACCGATGCCTCCTTGCCGCCCTGCAGGCGACGCAGCACCGCATCGATCACGCCGTCGTCAATCAGTGGCTGAAGCTCTTTGGGTACCTTCATCTGTGCCGCTCGCTCAACGGTACGGGCGATGGCCCGTTCCCGGGATTGAAATCCGCGCTCTCATCCATAAGCTCCCGACGTGCGGCCTGCGCCAATCCGACAGTGTAGAGAATTTCTCGTGCGGGCGGCGCGCCAGTTGCCGGCAGCCTCCCAACCAGCGGCCAGGTGTCAAATAGTGATTGCAGCGGGTTTTGCCGGTTGCCGCAAGTGCCGTGCTGTCATCTGCTGCCCGCGATCTAGCGGCAGGTACTAATTACCCGGCTAAAGAATAAGTGCCAATTGGCCGCGCCGGGTGGCGTATTCTGTAGCGGTGCGGGGTGGCCATGTACCGCCTTGCCGCAAGCCGCTGAGCGATCAGCACTCGGGGAGGACTACTCAATGCAAGAGGCGCTGCCGCGACTGGCTGCAGCTCTTGGCCTGGGCGCAGTGGCACTCAAGCATCGTCTGGTCATGGGTCCGATGACCGATGGGCTCTCGGTCAACGGGCGCCCCGAACAGGCCATGATCGAGTACTACCGCGCCCGGGCGCGCGGCGGTGCGGCGCTGATCACGATAGGTGCCACTGAGGCGCATGGCGGCTACGAGCGTGGCCGTCGCCCGGCGCTGACCAGCGATGAGGCCATTCCCGCATTTCGACACCTGACCGATGCCGTGCACGAGGCCGGTGTGCCGATCGTGGTTCAGTTCCAGCACAGCGGCGCCAGTGCCAAGCCTCCGGTATCGCCCTCCGGAGTACCGAGCCTGTCCACCCAGAGTGCCGGCATTCTCAGCTCACGCGCACTGAGCCTCGATGAGGTCACCGAGCTTCGCGAGCGCTTCATCGATGCGGCGCAGCGGGCGCAACGCGCCGGTTTCGATGGCGTGCAGCTGGCCGGCCAGGGCAACTACCTGCTGGGGCAGTTCTTCTCGCCGCGGATGAATCGGCGCACCGATAGCTACGGCGGCAGCGAGCAAAATCGCATGCGCCTGGCCCTCGAAATGGTCGCCGGCATCCGGGCGCGCTGCGGGCCCGGGTTCCTGATCAGCTATGCAATCACCGCCGATGAACTGATGCCGCATGGGCTCACGGCCGAAGATTGCGTGCCTTTCACGCAGGCATTGGAAAGCGCGGGACTAAGCTACCTCGATATTCGTGTCGGTACGCATGAGAGTTTTGCAACCTCGGCGCGGGCGACCGCGCACAGCCGCTACCAGGGTCGTCAGGGAATCTGGGAAGCGGCGAAGGTCTTCAAGCAGGCGCTGTCCGTCCCGGTCTTCTGCTCGACCTCCGGTTGCTACGATCCGCTGCAGTGGGAGCAGGCGCTCGCTGCCGGTTGCGCCGATGTCATCCAGATCGGCAAGCCACTGGTGGCGGACCCGGACCTGCCCGGCAAAGTGCTGGCAGGTCGCCTG
>Ga0181537_10002510_pt1 | contig 16110 bp, 17 predicted proteins | sample PEATcosm2014_Bin_39_FD_119765 | JGI IMG/M metagenome (GOLD analysis project Ga0181537, IMG submission 119765) | Peatland microbial communities from MTU Mesocosm Facility, Houghton, MI, USA - PEATcosm2014_Bin23_10_metaG | ecosystem: Environmental > Terrestrial > Soil > Wetlands > Peat | place... | reverse complement strand
TGACTGGGACGATAAAGGGCAACGGGAGCAGTTGTTAACCGAGATCGTGCAGGACGGGCGGCGTCTGCTGAGCCGGGCCGAGGAGATCGAAAAGCAGCATCCCGCGCAGGCGGAAGCCATTGCTGCCGCCGCCGCTTTGCTGCTGCGGCTGATCACGCAGGACGTGGAAGAAAAGCCGGGAGGCGGCTTGCAACTAAAGTCGGGCGCTGGGATTTTCGCGTGACCATCGTGTTCAAGAATGCCACCGTGGCGAATGAGCCGTTCGAAGAGGACACAATCGAGAAGCAGCTCTGGCCCGACCAGGATACCTACGCGCGCGAGGAGCGGCGTCGGTTTGAGATTCTGGACGCACATTGGGATTTGCCGGTGAAGGTCGTGGAGCTGGACGGGAAACCTTAGAAGCTTTACCACCGACCCGCTGGCCGAGGAAGTCGGGAAGGATCTCGATCCGTTCGACCTTATCTGCCACGTGGCATTTGACCAGCCGGCAACTCGCTGCGCGTCGTCCGGATATCGCGCTCGCTGAAGTCTTTCTTGTTCATACGGTCTTCGTTATTGACGCAATAGTGCCCCCATGTCCCGGCTGCCGCGGAACACGTGAAGAATCAGCACGTCCTTCTCTTCGACGCGGTAGATAATGACGTACTCGCCTACGGGAAAACTACGCAGTCCCGCACGTAAATCCTCATCGCGATGGCGTCCGATGTGCGGGTGGCTGGCAAGGAGATAGAACCGCTCTGTGATCGAATCAATGAGCCGGTCGGCAATCTCGATGCTGCCGCTTTCTTTTGCGACGTAATACCAGATGTCATCGAGTTCTGCTTCGGCTTGCGGTGCAACACGGTGAGCCATCAGCGGGGAGATGACTGCTCAGCGGCCAAACGGCTACGGCCACGCTGTTTCACTTCGTCAGCCAGTTGCCGCATGGACTCCTGCGTAATACTGCGACCTTCGCCGCGTGCGATGGAAGCCTCCGCCACGTCAACAGCTGTCAGAATTTCCGCGCGGGTGCGCTCGCGCTCTTCCCACAGGGAAAGAGCTTCCTGCACCGCGTCTTCCTCACGGAGGAGTCGTCCGCTTTCAATGGCCTGACGGACAAATGCCTTCTGATCGGGGGTAAGATGTACTTCCATACGATCTCAGGGTAGGCGGACGCACGGCGGGTGTCAATGGGTCACACCGTGCCCTGTCAAGACTGGATAGAAATGTCCCCATGGGTCACACCGTGCCCCCTGCCCCGTTTCGGGCTGTGGCTATCCGGCCCAACCCAAGGGGAGTCGTAGGGGTCTCCCGAAGTAACAATACTGGTTACCCAGCCGGTGGTGTCTAGCTAAGTTGTTAACTTTCGGGCGTGAGACCTCGTCCAGAGGCCGATTCTTAAGGGTTCCAACACGGTAAACAATGATGTTTTAGGAAGCTGTCAGCCGTCAGCTAAGTCAACACCCACACCAAGTGCAACACCGCTGGGGCTGCGCCCCGGGGACGGGCAAGAGGGCCCGTCCCCACTTGAGTCTGCACTTTTTTCCGATACACTCTAGCTTCAGTTCTCAGTAACCCAAGAACCTGCTGCTCGGGCTGAGAACTGAGAAGCGAAAACTTATTTCTACTCATGACGGAAAAACTTCTGGCTGTTGTTTTCTTGTTTATCAAGTCGGTGATCGCTGCTACTGGATATGGCGGGATTGCTCTGCTCATGGCGATTGAATCGGCGTGCATTCCGCTGCCTTCGGAATTGATTATGCCGTTTGGCGGATACATGGTGTTTGAGGGCACGTTCAAGCTGCTGTGGGTGGCGACGGCGGGCGCAATCGGGTGCAATCTGGGGTCGCTGGTGGCGTATGAGATTGGATGTTACGGCGGGCGTCCACTGGTGGAGCGCTACGGGCGCTGGATTCTGATGGGCAAGCGCGAACTCGACTGGGCCGACCGGTTTTTCTTGCGCTGGGGATATCTCGCGGTCTTCATTGCGCGGCTGCTGCCGGTGATTCGCACGTTCATCGCGCTGCCGGCGGGAGTGGCACGGATGCCGCGGGGAAGGTTTCACGTCTATACGTTTCTGGGATCTTGGCCGTGGTGTTTTGGGCTGGCGTATTTCGGAATGAAGCTGGGCGAGAACTGGCGCGCGCTGGGAAAATATTTTCACAAGTTCGACGCGGTGATTGCCGTGGTGCTGGTGGCGGGGGCCGCTTGGTTTGTTTGGAGTCATTGGCAGAATAGGATCAGTGGCCAAGGGTCAGCGGTCAGGGGCCAGTAGGGATTTATCTCCTGCGGAGAGATGATATGAGCGTGTCAATCCAGCTGCGATGCTGCATCGGTGAGCGAAGCGACCCTGACGGCTACTCGCTCCAAGTGCGGAAGTTTGGTAACGACTCTCCCGAAATGATTTGGGCCCACGGGCCTTGTCTGCGCAGAGTCGCCCCGGTGGTCGGAAAGGAAATACTAGGTCGACCAAGTAGGGCGCTGAGAGCGAATGCCTCAATTTATAATAAGCGGCCGGAACTGCGGCTTGACCAGCTGTGAGGCCACGATCTGCCACGTGCCGTTGCGCTTCATAACTATATCGGTGTAGATGTAGCTGACTTGGAAGCGGCGTCCCGCTTGCTCGACCTCGTCGTCTTCGGAGCCATGGACTAGGGCCACGTCATCGGTTAGCAAGCGGATTTGGCGGCTGGTGGAGGTCATCGAGATATAGCGGATTGCGCCTGAGGTGAGATTGTTGATCACGTCTTGCTTCGTTGATGCGTATCCGGATTCGTCATATTGGATGTAGTCGTCGGCGAAGATGCGCGAGAGTTGGGTCTGGTCGGCGGCGATGAGGGCGCGGTCGCCGTCTTCGAAGAGTCTGTGGATTTGCTGTTCGTTGTCCGGACGGTGCGTCAACATTCACGACCAATCTTTTAAGGCTGTCATCCTGAGCGAAGCATCCGCGAAGTCGAACGATCCCGACCGCCCGAGCGGTTCTTAAGTCGCTTACGGGCGCGCGCGTAGCGCACCGAATCGCCACAGGCAGCAGGTTGTGCGATAGAGATCGTTCGGCTGCGTTGCCGTTCGCTTCACGAACGACAAGTTCGCTTGCCCCGCCGGGGCGTTCTTAGCGGCAAATCTCCGCGCACGAGCCGCCGCTGGCGGCTGTTCTTAGTGCGCTTTGTGTGAGCCTTCCTCAACCGCGCCGTTGAGGTTCCCGGCATCTCACTTGGCTAATGCGTAGCGGCCAATACGGAAATGCGCGGCACACGAATTTGATTCTCGCGCTTGCGCGTTTGGGCAATGTCGTAAGACGACTGCATACGCATCAGGGTGTCCATCTTCACTCCAAAGGCTTTCTCGATGCGGAGCGCCATATCCCCGGAGAGATTAGCCTTGCTATTGAGCAAACTGGATAGCGTAGGCCGCGAGACACGCAACGCTATCGCCGCTGCCGTGACCGTCAAGCCTGCGGCCTCGATAATCTCCGTCCGAATGAAATCCCCAGGATGGGGCGGGTTCGTCATGGGCATGGTCTCTTCTCCTTTGGAACCTAGTGGTAATCCTCTAAATTCACGTCGTAAATCTCGCGTTCGGTTGTGTCGATAGGAAAGGTCAACCGCCGATTGGCCGTAACGCTCAGGCTCCATGTGCCCTTGCGGTCGCCTGTTAGGGTATGCACTTTCCATGATGGCAGCGCCCGCAATTCTTCCGGGTCGTCCATGTCGTCCAGAAAGGCAAACATCTTGCGGAGCTTCTCTCCACCGTATCGGCTGGCACGCCCTTGGTGGCGTCGTCCGCGTAGAGCTTCTTCAAACCTTTATGGACGAAGTTGCGTATTCTCACCTGAATCACTGTAGCCTGTAGCCTAACACCTGTCAAATATCCAGATCGACGTTTCCAGATGGCGGCGGCGAGAGCGACGTTGCAAGCAACGTCTCTACGAGGGTTTTGGTAGGGTACTAGCTGCGTTTACCAGGAGGATTTGTGAATCGAATGTTTCGCGTTTTCGCGTTGCTGGGCTTCTTTGCTGTCGCGCTGCCTGTTGTTTCCCACGCGCAGGCCGCCGCTTCTGGGCAGCCGTTTGTGGTGGAGTATTACTACAAGACGAAGTGGGGGCATGCGGATGAATTTCTGAAACTGTTCAAGAAGAATCATTATCCGCTGCTTAAGAAGGAAGTGGAGATGGGGCGGATGGTGAAGGTGTGGATGGATCAGCCCCGGTATCACACTACTGAAGACGGGCGCTGGGATTTTCGCGTGACCATCGTGTTCAAGAATGCGACCGTGGCGAATGAGCCGTTCGAAGAGGACGCAATCAAGAAGCAGCTCTGGCCTGACCAGGATACCTACGCGCGCGAGGAGCAGCGTCGGTTTGAGATTCTGGACGCCCATTGGGATTTGCCGGTGAAGGTCGTGGAGCTGGACGGGAAACCTTAGAAGCTTTACCAGGGGGGCACGGGGGGACACAGGGTGGCCCGTTCACGATTAAGGGCAATGAGGTTCACAAAGGTACTCTGTGATCCCTGTGGGTGTGTCACGGGACCTTCCCGGTCGGTGCTGCTGCCTGGGCGGACGAGGGCGTCCACCCCTCCATTTTCTTGCGCGATGCAGCTGATTCGAAAAGGATGTTAAACCATGGTAATAACTGGAGGGAAATCCTTTATCAGGCCCATCAAAATTTGGAATTAGACATTGCCGGGGGCGCGTCCTACCTTGAATCATGGAACCGATAATGTCGTTTGAGGAATCACACGTTGATTTGTTGCATGAGATTGGCGTCCGGCTGGGAACGGCGGACGGATTTCGTGAGGTGTTATCCCGGGTAGTGGAGTTTGCCGCGGGGTTGGTGAAGTGCGATTCCTGCCTGGTGTATGTGCTGGAGGGCGAGGAATTGGTTTTGCGGGCGTCGAAGAATCCGCATCCTGAAGTGGTGGATCGGTTGAAACTGCGCGTGGGGCAGGGGATTACGGGCTGGGTCGCGGAACACGGGGAACCGGTTTCGGTGTCGGGAAAGGCGCAGTCGGATCCGCGGTTCCGTTTTTTTCATGAACTTCCGGAAGACACCTATGAGGCGTTTCTTTCGGTGCCGCTGATGTGTCGGGGACGGGTGATGGGAGTGATTAATCTGCAGCACCGCTTGCCGCATGTTTACAACCGCAGGCAGATCCAGCTGATTTCCACCATTGGATTTCTGGTAGGAGCGGAGATCGAAATGGCACGGCTGGATGTTGTGAACTCCAATCTGTCGGAACAGTTGCAGACGCGGAAGATCGTGGAGCGGGCGAAGGGCATCCTGCAACGCGATCTGGGATTGGACGAGGAGCAAGCTTATCTGGCGTTGCAGCGGCAGAGCCGGCAGAAGCGCAAGCCCATGAAGGAAATTGCCGAGGCTATCGTGCTGAGCGACGAGGTGAAGGGCGAGTCGCGGTTGCCGGTGCCTTCGTAGGTTCTGCGCGCGCGACCGACGGCGGCGCTAGTTGAACTCGACGTTAAAAAAGAGAGCAGATTCCTCACGGAATCTGCTCTCAATGTTTGGTGCGGTTTTTGTACGGATCGATTATCTAGCTGCCGGGTTAGGCGCCGCATCTGCCGCTGCTACCTGACCGGTGCCGGATGGCACTGCGAAGTGCAGCGTAACGCCGGCCTCGGATAAATCGAGAGCGCTCACGAAACTCTTTCCTTCACGTGCGACCAGAAGCAAGTGGTCGGCGTGGGAAGGCTTGGTTTCGGTGACGTCGGTGACCAGCATGAGGAATCCGGGTCCCGAGCCGGTGAGTTTACGAACGAACAGCATGTCGGAAGGGCCCTCGGGCTGGAAAGAGAACTCATACTCTCCGGCGGGGAGCAGCGTGGTTTGCCAGTAAACTTCGTGCGTGAGCACGAAACGGCCGCGCGATTCCAGGGCAGAAGCTGGGCTGGGCGCGAAGCTGAAGGCGGTGAGGGTAAGGGCTGCGGCGTATACGAATCTGCGAATGGAAGTCATGGAATCTCCTGTTCTTGGTCCGAAAACCAATCTGCGAGCACACTTCGGCGTCCGGCCTGAAGAAATGCTCAGATTGCGGTGGAGAACAACAGGGGTCAGGAGATTGCGATGCGAGCAGCACAGCTCGCATGCAAACGTCAGCTTCGCGGGACCGGCTGCAGAGCTGGCTTGCGAAGTGAGTACATTGTGGGGGATGCGAGGCGTAGAGTCCAATTCAAAAATGTTATGGGGGGCATCTGTGGGGAGAGCGTGACGTTGGTAATAGATAGGAGGCTGGAAGAAAATTGTGGCGGGAGAGTGTGAAGTTGCCGTTTGGTGATTCATTTACGCCGTTGGGGTGAGTTTCTGCGCGTTTGGCCGCGTGAGTTTGCAATATTGCGGGCGGATACGAGAACATACAAGGTTTGCACATCGATACCGATACTTACTGAGGAAGCGGCCTAACTATGGCGACAAAGAAGAAATCTGCGAAGGCGGCGGGAAAGCGGGCGAGAGTTGAAGTCGGTTCCGGGCACAACATTACGATCGCTCCAGCGAAAGGGAAGTTGGGAGTGATGATTCCGGGGATGGGCGCGGTGGCGACTACGTTTGTCGCTGGGGTGGAGGCGATTCGCAAAGGTCTGGCGAAGCCGATTGGGTCGCTCACGCAGATGGGGACAGTGCGGCTGGGCAAGCGTACGGATGGGCGCTCGCCGAAAGTTACGGAATTTGTGCCGCTGGCCACGCTTGACGATCTGGTGTTCACTGGTTGGGACATTTTTGAAGACAACATGTACGACGCCGCAACACATGCGGGCGTGCTCGACCAGAGACTCCTCGACCAGTTGAAGCCTTTTCTTTCATCGGTGAAGCCGCTGGCGGCGGTGTTTGATCACAACTACGTGAAGAAAATTGACGGGCCCAACGTGAAGAAGGGCAAAAGCAAGATGGATTTGGCGGAGCAGTTGCGCGCCGATATCCGCGACTTTCGCAAGACGAGCGGGGCGAGCCGGCTGGTGACGATGTGGTGCGGGTCGACGGAATCGTATATCGAGGCGACCGCGGCGCACCAATCGGTGAAGGCGTTCGAGAAAGCGCTGTATGAGAGCGACGAGATGATTGCGCCCTCGATGATTTATGCCTATGCGTCACTGATGGAGGGTGTTCCGTTTGCCAATGGCGCGCCGAATTTGACGGTTGACCTGCCGGTGATGCTGGAACTTTCGCGGAAGAATGATGCGCCGATTTGCGGGAAAGATTTTAAAACCGGGCAGACGTTGATGAAGACCGTTCTTGCTCCGGCGTTCAAGGCGCGGCTGCTGGGGTTGAGCGGATGGTACTCGACCAATATTTTGGGCAACCGCGACGGGGAAGTGCTGGATGATCCGGGGTCGTTCAAGACCAAAGAAGAGTCGAAGCTGGGTGTGCTGGAGCATATTCTACAGCCGGCTTTGTATCCGGATTTATACGGGAATATCTTCCACAAGGTTAGGATTAACTATTATCCGCCACGTGGTGATAATAAAGAAGGTTGGGACAATATTGATATCTTTGGCTGGCTCGGATATCCGATGCAGATCAAAGTTGACTTTCTTTGCCGCGATTCGATTCTGGCGGCGCCGATTGTACTCGACCTGGTTTTGTTTGTTGACCTGGCGCAGCGCTGTTCGGAGTTGAAAGGAATCGGAATTCAGGAGTGGTTAAGCTTTTACTTTAAGTCTCCGATGACCGCGCCGGGGCTTTATCCCGAGCATGATTTGTTTATTCAGTTGATGAAGCTGAAGAACACGCTGCGGCATTTGAAGGGCGAAGAGTTGATTACGCATTTGGGGCTGGAGTATTACGACTAGGTTCTGGTTCAGCTGCGGCGAAAAGCTTTCACCCCAGACGCCACAGGGTAAGGCTCGCAGTTACGGAATGTCTGCGAGTTGGCAGTTGTTGCCGAAGGTGAAGGAGTTTACGCCGAGGCCAGGGCTTTCTGGCTGCATCGAGATCAGGTGGGCGCCGAAGGCGGGACTGCGTACGAGGTAGTACATGCGGGAGCCGGTGACGTCGATGAAGGCTCCCTTGGCGTCGAATTTCACGTCGGCGCCGCCGCTATCTTTCGGGAGTGGGCTGCCATCCTGGAAGAGGTTGACGCGGATCGGCTTGTCACCCTTTAGAGTGAGGACGCTGTAGAGCGAGCGGGCGTGGTAGCGCAGTTCGGCGGCTGCGCCGTGACCATCGGAAAACACGCCCTCGCGTTCGAGCCGCCAGCGGCCTACCAGCATGACCGCGCCGTCTGGTGGGGAATGCGGAGGCTGGAAATCGGCTTCGTCGCCGGCGTGATGGCCGGCTATATCCTCGACGGCGCTGCGTCCGTAGATTTCGCCGACGAAAGTCTCCTGAGTTGTGGCTCCGCATTCCGGTTTGAAATCGTTCTCGTCGGGGTCGAGCGGGATCTTGGCTATTTCCTCCGCCTGTTCGGGATGCGCCGCCGCGAGCACTTCGCGGATCTTCGATTCGAGTTCGCGATTACCGGACTCGCCGAAAACTTTCATGACGATTTTGCCCTGTGGGTCTACGAGATAGCGGTTCGGCCATCCGTCAGACTCGTATGCCTTCCACGTCGAGCCTTTCTGATCGGCGACCACGGGCCAAGGCAGCTTGAAGCGCTGCGCTGCCGCGCGGACGTTCTCGACCTTGAATCCGATGTCGAATTCGCCGTAGTGCACTCCGACGACGTCCAAGCCATACTGGTGATATTTGCTGTACCAGCGCTTGACCACGCCGAAGTCGCGGACGCAGTTGATGCAGGTATATTCCCAGAAATCGATGAGCAGAACATGGCCTTTGTAGCCGGAGATGTGGTGCGGGGCGGGCGCGCCCTGGTCGAGCCATGTGCCGTCGGCTGCGAAATCAGGCGCGGGATGCACCTTCCGGTCGATCGTCTTCGAATCCTGCTGCGCGGCTGCGGGCCGGGTGAGTGGGGGGATCGCGAGGCCGAGCGACAGCAATAGAAACAGGGAAGCCACGAATCTTCTTCGCGGCTTCCCAATCGGTTCTTTGCAATTCTGCTTCAGCAATCCTGTTTTCTCACGCACTTTTTTTCAGAAGCGCCTAGAAAAATATTTTAGCCTGAAGCTGGCCTTCGCGCCCTGCCGGCAGTCCGTTGAAGAACGAACCGTAGGGCCCAGTCGGCGGTGCGGCTTGTCCGCTGATATTTCCGCAGCTGGCTTGCTGCGAGCCGGTCGGAACGGTCGAACAGCCGGGGGTCCAGTTCTTGTTCGGGTTCTGGAAATTCGGGTGGTTGAAGATGTTGTAGATGTTCGCCCCTACGGTGATCTTCACCCGTTCTGTGGCGTGGAAATTCTTTCCCACGGTGAAGTCGGAGTCGAAGAATCCGGGCCCCCGGAACTGATTGCGCATTTGGGTCGGAAATAGCCCTAAGTTATTGGCGCTGGCAAAGTCGGCGGAGTTGAAACAGGTACTGTATCCGTTCACGCAGCTTTGCTGTGGGTTCAGGCTGGTCAGCTGTGCGGGCGTAGCAGTGCCTCCGTTGGTGATCGAGGTGGTGCCGTCGGTCACCGTGTAGGGCAGGCCGGTGCGGGTGATGAAGTTTTCGGACAAAATCCAGCCGCCCAGGATTCCGCCCAGTGCGCGGTTCTGGAAGTGATATGGCTCCGTCCAAACGTAGTTCGCGTTGAAACTGTGGCGAATATCGTAATCGGCATTGCCGTAGTTGTTGGCGCGGAAGTTGAGCGGATTGATCTGACCCTGGATGGCGCTTGTGCTCGAGGGCAGGAGCGATCCGTTTGAGATTTCGTCGAGAGTGTGCGCCCACGTGAAGTTGGCGTTCAGAACGAAGCCAGCTCCCAGCCGGCGAGTATAGCTGGCAGTCATTTCGTTGTTGTTAGATACGGCTCCGGAATTCCACTCGGTGAAGGTGCCGAACCGGGAGTCGGGGGTGGTGGTGGCGTAGCCGGTAATGGCGGAATCGGATGCGTTCAACGTGTTATTGGGGTAGGGCTCGTGATAGCCGTGACTCCCGACATAGGCGACGGTGATTTTACTCTTGCTGTCGATAGCTTCCTGCACCTGGAAGTTCCATTCCTGGTATTGAGGAGTGCGCAGCTTGCCCGGGAATCCAGTAACGTTGGGCTGCGCGCCGCCCGCGGCCAGGAGCTGGTTGACGGTCAGTCCGTTGGCCAGGGAGGGAATTCCGAGCGCGGCGTTTCCGTTGCGAATGGTATTCGCGGTGGTGGTCACGGTAGCCGCGGCGCCTGCTGGATCACCCCAAGCCACCGGTGCAGAATTGCCTGTAATATCTGGACCGAACAGATTTACTCCCACAAGATATGGGAGATTAACGAACGAGTCGGTGATGAACGCAGGGAATGCATCATAGAAAATTCCGAAGCCTCCGCTGACCACCGTCTTGCTGTCGGCTCGCGGCGACCAGGTAAAGCCAAAGCGCGGGGCGAAGTTGATGCTGTCGACTGAACCGAACGCGTCTCTTCGTCCCGTCAGCAGAGCCTGATCGTAGGGAGTGTTTACACCCTGGGTTTTGATTTGCGAAAACGGCGCGCTGGGCAGGGTGAAGCAGTGGATGTCGCAGGTGGGATTCAAATTATGCTCCGCCCGCAAGGCAAAGGTCAGCTTGAGCCTGGACATGACCGCCCACTCGTCCTGGGCGTAGACTCCGATACCACCTGTGTTCATGGGCGCCGTGGCGTGAAGAGGATTATTCTGCGCGTAGATGGATGCATTGCCACTGAAGAAATCGCTCAGCCCAGCATAGATCAGCGGAGTCACCTCCACGGAAGCGTCGTAATTCGTAAGATCGTAACGGCGGAAATTGACGCCGAACTTCAGGCTGTGACGCCCGAGGGTCTTGGCAAAATCGTCCACCAGTTGCCATTGTGTGACATTCCGGCCCTGCGGAAACTCGAAGTTGTCGGCGTTCAAACCGGTGGCAGAGGGTAGACCAAACGGGCTGGAAACGCCGACGGTCGTTCCCAGGAACATTGAGTAGGGAAAGGGCGAAGTGGCCTGGTTCGTGTTCTCGACGAAAATTGCGCGGTAGTAGCTGATGGCCGCGACGAACTGGTTGGTGGCGGTGCCGCTAAAGGTGTGCGACCAGTTGAGGCCGTTGTTGTACGCCGGCTGGTAGCTGGCAGCGGAAAAGGCAGAGGGATTGATCGGATCTGCGTAAGTGGCCTGCTTACCGGTGTCGATATCGAAGCGGAAAAACAGGCGGTCCCTGGTTCCGAAGTTCTGGTCGAAGCGGCCGATCAGCAGCGTCTCCTTCGCGGGCAGAGCCGGGCTCGCACTGTAGGACTGTAAGCAGCCGGCGGTGGCGGTCGCAGTGGGGCCGTTGTCGATTTGCGCTCCGGTGAGAGGATCCACGCAGCTTTGGCTAGCGGCGATTGCGGCGCCATTGATGAAGCCCGGAGCAGCCTGCCAAATTGTGGAGGCCTTTTTATAGGTACCGATTGTGTTAGCGGATGCTCCGATGGCCGACAGGTTGCTAATCGTATCAGCCAAGAATGCTGCCGTTGGCGTGTAGACGGTTGTGGTCGAGGGGACAATGTAACGAATGCCCTCGGTGTCGATAAAGAAGAAAGTCTTGTCTTTCTTTATCGGTCCACCGAAAGAAGCGGCCCACTGGTTGTTGTTGGCAAAAGGACGGGGCTGCTGGGGCTGAAAGAATGTGTTGAACCAGTCGTTAGCATCGAGAAGGCGACCGCTCCACTGGTATTGCACGTTGCCGTGATAATTGTTGGTGCCGCCCTTGCTCACCAGGTTGACCTGAGCCCCCGCTTGTTGCCCGTACTGGCCGGAGTAGGCGTTGGTGATGACCGTTGCTTCGTCGATGCTGTTCTTACCCAGCATCAGGTTGGTGGGACCGGAGTTGTTCAAGTTGAGGAATGGATCCATCTGATTTTCGCCGTCGACGGTAAACACGTTCGAGGTGGCGGGGAGGCCATTCGCGGTGAAGTTGCCGTACATGCCGCCGCTGTTCATGACGACTCCCGGCGCGGTATAGGCGACGGCGGTCAAGTCATTACCGCCGTTGGGAAGGTTCTCGACCAGGTTGCGATCGAAGGAGGTGGACATGTCGGCCGCCTCGGTGTCCATCAGCGGCGCGGAGGCGGAGACCTCCACCGTGGTTCCGGCTGCACCGACTTCGAGCTTGGCATTGACGACGGTGACCTGACCGACGTTCACCGAGGCCTTGCCCCCAAATTGCTTGAAGCCGGCGGCGGCGATAACAACCTCATAGTTTCCCGGATCGGCCAGGGGAAACTGGTAAATGCCTTGCGCGTTGGTGGTGGTTTGGCGCGAGTAACCTTTGTCCAAGTTTTTCAACGTGACGGTGGTGTCGGCGAGAACCGCGCTGGAAGCGTCCGTAACTGTTCCGCTGACTGCGCCTTCGGTTGCACTCTGCGACAGCAGCACGCCCGGTAGCACAAGGGTCCACACTGCTGCCGAAACAAATAACCTGGTCAATGTGTTAAGTCGCATTGTTGATCTCCACTTGTTGATTCGGTTGACTGCGAGTGTCTTGTGCAGTCGCAGTACCATCTGCGGCGAGTTGTGCGGCCTGAGTTACGGCAAAACAAAGGGATGGGGCGATCCTACAAATGGGAAGATTGGGCAGACGCGATTAGGATTCGCGGTGCAAGGCAATGAGTCGGTCTGTTCATAGAAATTCCTGTCGGATCTACCAGAAAAGGAATTCGGTGCACAGATGCCTACGAAAAGACGGAGGGAAGTTGCCGGGTTAGAGGCTTCCGGGTAAATCGCGGCCGCGCGTCCTGTACCAATGGGAGTTTTCGAAGGGGCTTCGCCACCCGCTCGCCTTCGCCCGTGCACACATCTTGTACGAGTATGCTCGGAGCGTTTGTTTGTAGTTCTGTCCCTATATCGTTAGGGGACATGGCGAGGGGAATAAAATGCGGAGGATGAAGCTGAAGGAAGTTCAGCCGGTGGTTCGCGCGTACGGCCTCTCGATTGCCGTATGGTGTGGGCTTTCGTTGTTGACGGGCGTGCAGTACCGCGTCTTCGACAAGGCGATGAACATACACTCGTCTCTGTTCGAGATGCTACTGCTGGCGGAATCACGGGGCTTTTCCTTTGCCCTGCTGACGCCGCCGATTTTTTATCTGGCGCGCCGGTCGATCAGCGGGGCACGGGATCGATTTCGGTATTTGCTGGTCTATGGCCTGGGAGTAGGGCCCTTCATGCTTCTCTATGCGTGTATTCGGTGGACTATTTTGCCGCCATGGGATGCAGCGCTGCAGCAGTATGTACCCAGAACCAAGCACGGGCCGCTGGAGCTGATTCAGTCGGGATTTGCCGATCAAGTCACGATGTACATTGCCATCGTGGCAGCCGCCCATGCTTACTGGTACTTTGAAAAGCTGCGTAAGCAGGAGATGGAAAACGTCGAATTTCAAAGGGCGCTGGCCGCCAGCGAGCTCCAGGCGCTCAAAATGCAGCTTCATCCTCACTTTCTCTTTAATACACTGCACGGCATCTCGACGCTGATTGACACCGACCAGGTCAGCGCGAAGAAAATGGTGGTCAAGCTCTCCAGCCTGTTGCGGGGTACGCTCGAACACAGCAGTTCGGATCTGATTCCGCTGAGCGAAGAACTGAAGTTCGTGCGTGAGTACCTCGAACTGGAAGCGATGCGCCTGGGAACTCGTCTCAACGTGGAGTGGTCAATCAATTCCGACACCGGGTCAACGCTGGTTCCGCAGTTGATCCTGCAGCCTCTGGTAGAAAATGCGGTTCGACACGGAATCGCCTGTACGCGGGAGGGTGGCTGGGTCGAGATTAAGTCGACGAAGAGCGCGGGGACTCTCGAACTTTGTATTCGCAATAGCATTGGCGGCAAGCGCACGCCGGGGCTGGGAGTTGGCTTGAGAAACACGGATGCCCGCCTCAGATATTTGTATGCCGACGAGGCGACTTTTGCTTTTGCCGAAACGGACGATCACACGGCGACCGCGATATTACGGTTGCCGGCTTTAGGCGGCGATCCGTTGGCAATGGAGACGGAAGGGGAAACCCATGCGCGTGCTGATCGTGGATGACGAGCCTCTGGCTCAAACTGCCTTGGCAAATTTCCTGGCAGCACGAGCGGACGTCGAGCATTTTGATTCGGCCAACGATGCGATCGAAGCACTCGAGAAACTGGCGACGGAATCCTACGACGTTTTGCTGCTCGATATCAACATGCCCGAGTTGTCGGGGACGGAACTCGCAGATCAGCTTAGGGGAAGAAATCCGCCTCTACCCTCCATCGTGTTTGTAACCGCGCATGATGAGTACGCAATTACCGCATTTGAGAAACACGCCGTAGACTACGTGCTGAAACCGTTCTCGAACGAACGAATCGGAGAAGCGCTGGACCGCGCTTTCCGGAGAGCCGAGGGCGAGCGCGCCGCAAAACTGATCGCAGCCTTGCCCCAGTTACAGAAGCTGGCTCGTCCGCAGTATTCAAGAATTGCGATCAGAGCGAAGGGCCGGATTCTGTTCATCAATCCCGGCGATGTGGTCGCGGTGCAAGCCGAAGGTAATTATGTACTGTTGCAGCGGGAAACAGGATCGTATCTGCTGCGCGAGTCTATCTCGGTCGTCGCGGAAAAGCTCAAGCTTTACGGATTTATTCGGATCCACCGTTCGGTGCTGGTGAATACGTCGTTCGTAGAAGAAATCAAACCGTATGTGACGGGAGAATACGGTCTGCGGGTGAAAGGTGGAAGAGAATACACGGTCACCCGTACTTACAAGAAGAATCTTAAGTCGCTGACGGAATTCTGGATTGGGGGTGGTGCGTTCCTCGCTGAGTAATGTCTTGCTCGCTCGCGCCGTTATAATTGTTTCTGTTGTCGAGAGACTACGAAGCCACGCGGCTGGAGGCCGCTTACACAATGTCAGAAAGCAAAGTGATTGCAAATCAGCAGACCATTATCAGGAATCAGAAGACCATCATCGCCAACCAAACTGAACTTAGTGCGAATCAGACCATCATCAAAAAAAATCAGGCGAGCATTCTCAAGAATCAGGCGAGCATACTGAAGAATCAGACGGGAATTCTCAAGAACCAGGGCGCCCTCAGCACGATCATCGAGAATCAGAAAAAGATTCTTGCGAAATTGAGTAAATGATTCGGCGATTAGAGGCGCTCGCTTTTATTTTTGTGGAGAAGCTGGCGTTAGAGACAGGGCAGAAGGAGTTTTGGCGAAAACAATCGCTTGAGCAGAAATGATTCCTTTGCCTTCTTTCGCCGTGATGAACTGATTCGGCTTGACGTCCGGAATGGTATCTTTCTGGCCGCTAGGCCAAACAATTTCCACACTCACGGTCTTGCCGGCTTCTGGTTTGCCCAGGCCGAAGGTGAGTGGCAGCTCGCTTTGGGATAGATAACTTGAGCCCGTCTTCACCATGGCGAAAAGGCGCGTTCCTTTGTTGGACGTGACCGTGACCTTCGCGCCTATGCCGTCGCGGTTCGATCGCGTGCCTACGGTCTTTACACGCAGCATGTCGTTCTGATTTCCGTTGTCGTTGCGCAGCAGCCGCACCGGACCGTTGTTGGCGGTGATCAATAAATCCAGATCGCCATCATTGTCAAAATCTCCGTATGCGGCGCCCCGCCCGACGATTGCTCGTTGTAGCGCGGGGCCGAGTTTGTCGGTCGCTTCTTCAAATTTGTTCTTGCCCAGGTTCCGGAAGAGATGAGGCGGCTGCGCATACTTGACGTTCGGTTGTACCACACTGATGTCGTCGGAAACGTGGCCGTTCACGGCGAAAATGTCGGGCAGGCCATCGAGATCGTAATCAAAAAAGAAAGTGCCGAAGGTTAGCGACTTCGTCGATATTCTCTTAAGACCCGTGGCGGAAGCTTCATCCGTAAACAGACCTGAGTTGTCGTTGTGGTAAAGCGCCATCCCCTCGTTGGTAAAGTTGCCGATCACCAGACTCTGCCATCCGGAGTTGTCGTAGTCGGCCGCATCGGTTCCCATGCCAGCGCGCACGGTACCGGCTTCGCTGTAGGCTACGCCGGCGGCCACGGCGACATCCGTGAAAGTGCCATCGTGATTATTGTGGTAGAGCTTGTTTGGTTCGGTGTCATTGGAAACGAAAAGATCGAGCCAGCCATCATTGTCATAATCGAGCAGAGCGACGCC
>Ga0181537_10002509_pt1 | contig 16112 bp, 11 predicted proteins | sample PEATcosm2014_Bin_39_FD_119765 | JGI IMG/M metagenome (GOLD analysis project Ga0181537, IMG submission 119765) | Peatland microbial communities from MTU Mesocosm Facility, Houghton, MI, USA - PEATcosm2014_Bin23_10_metaG | ecosystem: Environmental > Terrestrial > Soil > Wetlands > Peat | place... | reverse complement strand
CAGGCGGGAAAGGCCGCCCGCCGCCTCGAGGAGCCCGAGGAGAAGAAATATCCCAATCGGAAGATGAACCCAGACCGGGTGGAAGCGCCCCAGGAATGACTCGATCTCGTGCACGCGCGGTGGGCCCCTTCAGGCAAAGATGCCCCTCGAGACCTTCCCGTGAACGTCCGTCAGCCGGAAATCGCGCCCCTGGAACCGGTAGATCAGCTTCTCGTGGTCGATGCCGAAGGCCGCGAGCATGGTGGCGTGCAGGTCGTGCACGTGCATCTCCTGGCCGTCCTCGACGTAGCGGTAGCCGAGCTCGTCCGTGGAGCCCCACGTCAGGCCCCCGCGTATCCCGCCTCCCGCCATCCACACCGAGAAGGCGTTGATGTGGTGGTCCCTACCCGTGCCCTGGCCCATGGGAGTCCGGCCGAACTCGCCCCCCCAGAGCACCAGCGTGTCGTCGAGCATCCCGCGCTGCTTCAGGTCCTTCACGAGGGCCGCGGTGGGCTGGTCGACGCGCTTGCAGACGTCCTGTATGTCGCGGTCGAGGTTGCTGTGCTGGTCCCAGCCCCGGTGGTAGAGCTGTATGAAGCGGACGCCGCGCTCCGCGAGGCGCCGCGCGACGAGGCAGTTGGAGGCGAACGACCCGTCCCCGATCTCCTTGACCCCGTACATGTCCCGGATCGACTGGGGCTCGCCGCTCAGGTCGGTCAGGTCCGGGACGCTCGACTGCATCTTGAACGCGAGCTCGTACTGCGCGATCCGCGTCTGGACCTCCGGGTCCAGCGTCTCCTCCTCGTGGATGCCGTTCAGCCGGGCTATCTCGTCGATGACCTGGCGCTGCGTGCTCTGGCAGACGCCGTCCGGGTTGCCGACATAGTGCACCGGCATGCCGGTGCTCTGGAACTGCACGCCCTGGAAGCGGCTCGGCAGGAACCCCGCCGACCACTGCCTTGCGGAGACCGGCTGCTCGCCGCCGGAGGGGCCGTGCGACATGAGGACGACGAACCCCGGGAGGTTGTCGGTCTCGGCGCCCAGGCCGTAGAGCATCCATGACCCCATGCTCGGCCTCCCCTTGACGATCGAGCCCGAGTTCATGAACGCGTGCGCGGGGTCGTGGTTGATCTGCTCCGTGTGCATCGAGCGGATGATGCAGATGTCGTCGGCGATCTGCTGCGTGTAGGGAAGCAGGTCCGAGATCATCTGGCCGGAGAGCCCGCACCGCGAGAACCCGAACGACGAGCCGCGCGCCAGGAGCTTGGTGTTCTGGAGCTGAGCCAGCTGCTGGCCGCTCGTGAACGACGCCGGGAAGGGCTGCCCGTGGATGCGGTTCAGCTCGGGCTTGTGGTCGAACGTGTCCATGTGGGACGGGCCGCCGGCCATGTAGAGGTGGATCACCCGCTTGGCGCGCGGCGGGAACTGGGGCGAACCCACGATGCCCATCCAGCGGCCGGCGGGGCCCGGAGCCGAGTCCATGCCCTTCAGGAGGCGCGGGTTGAGCAGGGAGCCGAGGGCGAGCGTCCCTAGCGCCTGGGCCGACTTCCCGAGGAACGTGCGGCGCGACCACGCCACCTGCTGCCGCCTGATGATGTCCGGGTCGAAGGGGAGGTTCATGGCCTTTACTTGATTCAGTAGCGGACGATCGTCTCGTTTAGGTTCATGAGCACGCGCGCCACGGAGGTCCACGCCGCAAGGGTGGGCGCGTCCACGGTGCCCGTCGGGGGATGGATCCCCACACGGATGGCCTTGTTCGCCGCGACCGGGTCCGCGCGGTAGTACGCGAGCTGCCCCTCGTAGAACCTGGAGAGAGAGTCGCGCTCGCGGCCGTTCGGGGGGCGGGCCAGCAGGCGCCGGCACGCCTCGTCCAGGGCTGCCGGGAAGTCGCCGCCGGGATGCGCGGCGACCGACTGCTCCGCGAGCGCCCGCGCCGCCTCGACGAACGTCGGGTCGTTGAGGAGCGTGAGCGCCTGCTGCGGCGTGCTCGAGACCACGCGTGACGCCGTGCACTCCTCGCGGGACGGGGCGTCGAAGTTTGCGAGCATCGGGTGCAGGAACGTCCGCTGCCAGTGCATGTACACGCCCCGGCGGTACTGGCGCTCGTCGCCGTCGGCGAGGTAGTCGCGGTCCGGGAACTGGAGCGCGGCGTAGTACCCGTCGGGCTGGTAGGGGTGCACGCTCGGGCCGCCGATATCGAGGCTGATGAGGCCCGAGGCGGCGAGGGCGTTGTCCCTTACGAACTCCGCCTCCAGCCTCCGCGGCGACTGGCGCGCCAGGAGGCGGTTGTTGGGGTCGATGTCGGCGAGCTCCGGGCGGTAGGCGGAGCTCTGCCGGTACGTGGCCGACGTCACGATCGTGCGGACCAGCGCCTTCACGTCCCATCCGCTGTCCATGAAGTCGACGGCAAGCCAGTCCAGGAGCTCGGGGTGGCTCGGGTATTCGCCCTGCGTCCCGAGGTCGTCGACGATCGAGGAGAGCCCCGTCCCGAAGAGGAGCTTCCAGGTGCGGTTGACAAAGGTGCGCGCCGTCAGCGGGTTGTCGCGGGACACGATCCAGTCCGCCAGGTCCAGGCGAGTCTGTCGCGGGGCGTCGGGCGCCGTCTTGACCGCGACCAGGAACCGCGGGGGAAAGGGCTGCACGATGGCCCCGGACTCGTCCTGCCAGTTTCCCCGGGGGAGGATGCGCGTCACGGCGGGGGTCGTCGCCACGGTCACGGTCGTGAAGGCGCGTCCGTTGCGGCAGGCGGCGACCTGGCGCGAGAGGTCCAGGATCTGACCGAACTGATAGGGGTGCGCCGCGCCGGTGCCGGCAAAGTACTCGGCGGCCACGACCTCCATCTGCTGCGGCGTCGGGTCAGCCGCGCAGATCGCGGCGGCCGCCTCGGCCGGCGGCCGGGCCGAGGGTGTCCGGAGCCCGACCGGCGACACCGAGAGGCGGACCCGCCCCACGTTCTCGCTCGAGATCGTGGCCACGATGCGGTCCCCCTTGCGCAGGTCCATGGGCTCGGCGAGCACGTAGTCCATCGACTGGCGCGTCCGGCCGAGTTCGTCCGGGGACGTCCAGTCGCCCGTGACCGACGTCTGCAGCTCGCCGTTGACGTAGCTCTTCGTCGGCTGCTCGGGATAGCCGTCCGCGACGTTCAGGCGCTCGGGCTTGTCCTGGCCGGCGCGCAGCACGGCGAGCTCGGCGTTCAGCGTGAAGGAATCGTCGCCCGTGCAGGTGACGCGGCCGCCGTAGGTCTCGTCCGGAATGACCTCCAGGCGGAGCCTGGCGACCGGCCCCGCGACCGCCGCCGTCGTGAGGATCATTCCGTCCCCCGAGCGGGTGGGCTTCAGGTCCTTGCCGGGATCGAAGCGCGCGCTGCCGTCGGGAAGCGCCGTGGCAAGCCCGTCCTTCTTCGGCTTCGCCTCCAGGAGGGCCAGGGTCGACCAGCCCGCCGGGTCGGCGGCGACGCGGGGGGCGACGGAGGCCGCCCATGCGCGCGCCGCGGAGGCCGACGCCGGATCCGCCAGGATCTCCCTGACAACGGCGGCGACCACGTCGTTGCACATCCCGGAGACCCTCGCCTGCCGCATCTTCAGGTAGGGGCTTTCAACCTCGATCTCCGGCGGGAAAGGCGAGTCGTTCGTGAACCCCTTCAGCTCGGGCTCCGGGCTGAACGTGTAGTTCTGGTACACGCCCCACTGCTTTATGTCCGCGAAATAGGCCCCCATCGAGTAGAAGTCGCGCGACTTGAACGGGTCGTACTTGTGGTCGTGGCACTCGCAGCAGCCCATCGTCGACCCGAGCCACGTCGTCGAGACGGTCCTCACGCGGTCGGCCGCGTACTTGGCGATGTACTCCTTCGCCTGCGCGCCGCCCTCCCGCGTGACCATGTTGAGCCGGTTGAAGCCGCTCGCCACCCTCTGGGTGACGGTCGCGCCGGGCAGGAGGTCGCCGGCGATCTGCTCCCGGGTGAACTGGTCGAACGGCTCGTTCCTGTTGAAGGCGTCGATCACGTAGTCGCGGTAGGGGAAGTTGTTGTAGAGCTGGTCGCCGTGGTAACCCACGGTGTCCGCGAACCGGGCGAGGTCGAGCCAAGCCACCGCCATCCTTTCGCCGTAGTGCGGCGAGGCGAGGAGGCGGTCGACGACGCGCTCGTAGGCCCCCGGCTGCGTGTCCGCCACGAAGGCCTCGGTCTCCGCGACGGTCGGCGGGAGCCCGATGAGGTCGAGGCTCACCCTCCGGATGAGCGTGCGTCGGTCGGCCTCGGGCGAAGGGGTGATGTTGTGCTCCCTCAGCTCCGCCCGGACGAAGGCGTCGATTGGGCCGAGGGCCAGGCCGTCGAATGCGGGCGGGCGGGCCTTCCTCGGGGCGATGTAGGCCCAGTGCGGCTCGTAGACCGCGCCCTGCTCGATCCAGCGCTTGATGACGGCCTTGTCGCGGTCCGAGAGAAGGTGCAGCGAATCCGGCGGCGGCATCGCCTGGGTCGGGTCGGCCGAGCTCACCCGGCGCCACACCTCCGACGCCCCGGGGTTCCCGGGGACGATCGGCGTCGACGTGCGCCCCGCCTTGTCCCTTCGGGCCATCCGCGCGTTGTCGGGCAGGTCGAGGCGCAGGTCCGCCTTGTTGGCCTTCGGGTCGGGCCCATGGCACTTGAAGCAGGTGTTCGCCATGATTGGCCGCACGTCGCGGTTGAACTGCACCGCGGCCGGCACGGGCGCCTCGGCCGGGACGGAGCGGGCGGGCGCGGCCGCGGAAAGCCCGAGGAGAGTCGCGAGGACTGGCCTAAGCATGGGGTGCTGAATGATCCAAGTTTAAACGACGCGCCCGCGGCGCGCAAGCAGGGTGGATTTTCGCGCCGAGAATGCGGGGCCGCGGTGAAATAGCCAAGGCCTCATTCGTTGAAGGCTGTGCCGGAGCGGGCGCCGCCCTGGGGGAACCGGCCAGGGTCCCGAGGGGGCTTCGGTCCCCGACGTGAGCCACGCCTCGAGCTCGTCGGCCATCGCCCGGTGGTCCGCGGCCCGGGGGTGGTTCGTCGTCCAGTGGGCGAACGTGCAATGGGTGTTCCGCGGGTCGGCCGCCTCGAGGCTCGAGGGGCCGCTCGCGCCCCGGCCCGCGCCCGGCCCCCTTTTTTTCTGGTTGTCGCCGGCGCCGGCGAAAAGAAGCATGATGTGAAAAAATCATGCGATTGCCGGCTGCCGCGTGCGGAACCCGGTCGGCTGTGCTACACTCAAATTCCCCAAGTCCCCTGCGGCGACCGCTCCTTCCGCACGCGGGCATCAACCCCCCCATGAACGCACGGCCCGCAGCATGACACCCGGCCCCCCTATCTGGGGCCGCGGGAGCGCGCTCGGCGTGATCGCGGCCTGGGCGCTGCTCGGCGCCGGGCCGCCCGCGCACGCGCAGCCCCGGGCGCCCGACCCATGGCCGGGCGCGCGGCCGGCGGCGGTGCTGCCCTCGGAGGATGACATTCTGCTGGACGAGCTGCAGCGCGCGGCCTTCCGGTTCTTCCAGGAGCAGGCCGATCCGAACACCGGCCTTGTCCGCGACCGGGCGCGCTCGGACGGGTCCCCGAGCGCCGGGAAGGCCAGCATCGCCGCGTCGGGCTTCGCGCTCAGCGCGTGGGCCGTCGCCACCCAGAGGGGCTGGGTCGACCGCGCCGCGGCGCTGGCGCAGGTCAGGAAGTCGCTCCGGTTCCTGGCCGACAAGGCGCCGCGCCGGCACGGCTTCTTCTACCATTTCATGGAGATGGACACGGGCGCGCGCGCGTGGAAGTGCGAGCTCTCGCCCATAGACACGGGCCTCTTCCTCGCGGGGGCCATCATGGCGCGCGAGTATTTCTCGGACCCCGAGATCACGCTCCTCGTCAACAGGATCATCGGCGACGTGGACTGGGAGTGGTTCCTGAACGGAGGCCAGACCCTCTCGATGGCGTGGCATGACGAGGAGGGATTCTCGCGCTACCGCTGGGACAAGTACTCGGAGGCGACGATGCTGAGCATCCTTGGCATGGGAGCGGTCCAGCGCCCGCTCCCGAAGGGCTACTGGGACGCGTGGACCCGCAGCCCGGTGGGAAGCTACGCCGGGTTCCACTTCATCGAGGGCCCCCAGCTCTTCATCCACCAGTTCACGCACGCCTACGTCGACTTCCGCTTCCTGCGCGACGGCTACGCCGACTACTTCCACAACTCAATCCTGGCGTCGCTTGCCCAGCGGCAGTTCTGCATCGACCTGCGCAACGAGTTCCCCAGCTGGGGCGAGCGGCTGTGGGGGATCACGTCGTCGGACTCGATCGACGGGTACAAGGCCTGGGGCGGGCCGCCGCGCACCGAGCAGTCCAACGCGCTCGACGGAACGATCGTCCCCTGCGCGTCGGCGGGATCGGTGCCCTTCGTCCCGAACGAGGCGATGACCACGCTCAGGTACATGCGGACGGCCTACGGCGACCGCATATGGCGCCGCTACGGGTTCGTCGACGCGTTCAACCCGGAGACCGGATGGGTGGACTCCGACGTGATAGGCATCGACCTCGGCATCACCCTCATCATGGCGGAGAACGCCAGGACCGGATTCGTCTGGGCCGTCTTCATGCAGGCCCCCGAGGTCCAGAGGGCGCTGGCGCGCGCCGGGTTCGTCTCGCAGGGCCGGAACCTCCCGTGGGACGACCAGGAGAGGATGCACACGCTCGCCTCAAACGTGTGGAAGGCGATCGAGCCCGTGCCCGTGACGGCGGATTCGCTCGGCCTCAGGCTGTCCTCCGTGCTCGCCGCCTCGGCGCTCGGGCTCATCCCCGAGGACGCCGCCGTCGGAAGGGTGGACATGATGCTGAAGTCGACGCCGGTCCCGACGGGCGAGAGGGCGCTTGCGCCGTACGCGGCGAGCCTCGTCACGCTGCGCAACGCCATCCCGCGGTTCGCCCAGGAGGCGACCAAGAGGCTGAACGCCATCGACTGGGGGAGGGTGACCGTCGACTCGTCGTCCCTCGGATCGGCGAGCCGCCTCGCGGTGTTCTTCCAGATCGCCACGCACACCCGGCCGGCATCCGCATGGCGGACGCTCCACAGGGCCTCGGAGGCGCAGGGGCACGTCTACGTCCTGGAGCCGGCCCAGATCAGCGACCAGATGATGCCCGGCCTGTGGCTGGACGAGAGATCGATCGTGACGGGCGCGTCGGCCGCGCAGCTCGCCTACGCGATCGCCGTCGAGAGGCGGAAGGCCTCGACGAGCGAATTCCCGTTCGACGTCCTGAGCGCCGCGCTGCTGGTGGACGAGTTTCCGGCCGAGGTCGCGGCGGCCCTGAAGTCGTCCCCCGTTCCCGCCGACTGGCTCCAGCGTTCCACGGTCGAGAGCCGCTCGCTCCTCCTCCTCAGCCTGGCGAACCTCCTTGCGCCGGACTGCTTCCGTGAGTGGTTCCAGGAGGACGACATGGTGAGGGAGGGCCGCCAGGCCATTGGCGAGTTCGCCATAGCCCCCTTCGGCGGCGACAACTCGGTCGTTGCCCGCAACGAGCTGGCGACGCCGATTAGGGTGCCCCCCGAGCGCGAGGCGACGGTCGTCCGCTCGAGCGTTCCCCGCGACAAGTGGCAATGGATCCAGGTGAAGGGGCTCGATTACAAGGTCTCGCCCGCCGACGTGCGGCCCGGCGACCCGGACCTCGAGCTCCGCTTTGCGCTGACGTGGGACAAGCAGGCGCTGCATTTCCATGCCGAGGTGCTCGACACGCCGCCGGGGTTCTTTCCGCCCGCGGGGCGGCGCTCGGTCGAGCTCTTCATCAACCCGGCCCGCAACGGGCTTGTGTGGCTCGACCCCGGCGACTTCCAGTTCGCCTACAAGCCGGATGGGGCGGCCATGGAGTGGTTCCACGTGCACCCGGTGACGGCGCAGATCCGCGTCACCGAACAGGGCTACGCCATAGACTCGGACATCAGTTGGCGGGAGCTCGGGATGACCCCGCGCCCCGGCCTGGAGTTTGGCCTCACGGCCAACGTCACGGCGGAGGGCACGAAGGAGTGGGAGCCGGCGCTCGAGCTGAGCTGGCGCTACTACCAGAGGGAGGACGACCGTTTTGGGCTCGGGACGGCCCGACTCAGCCAGTAGCCCCCGCCCGGGCGGGGAACCCGCGGCTCACGCAAGGCGGCACTCGGGCCCGATCGGGACAATGCGTGTCGGGTTGATGCGCGTGTGCGTCATGTAGTAGTGGCGCTTGATGTGGTCGAGGTTCACGGTCTCGGACACGCCGGGAACGCGGTACAGGTCCTCGAGGTAGCGCTGCAGGTTCGGGTAGTCCACGATGCGCCGCAGGTTGCACTTGAAGTGCCCGTGGTAGACGGCGTCAAAGCGCACCAGCGTGCAGAAGAGCCTCCAGTCGGTCTCGACGGCCTCGCCACCGAGGAGGTAGCGCGAGCGGCCGAGCCGCGCCTCCATCCGGTCGAGCACCCGGAACACCGCGCGGGCCGCCTCCTCGTACACGGGCTGCCGCGTGGCGAAGCCCGCCCGGTACACGCCGTTGTTGACGTACTCGTAGACCTCCTCGCTGAGGGCGGCCTGCTCGGCCCGGATCGTCGGGGGGAACAGGTCGGGGGTGCCGGCCGGCGCCCCGAACTCGTCGTTGAACATCCGGCAGATGTCGTCCTCCGAATTGTTGACGATCCGCCGGGTCCGGCGGTCCCAGAGGACGGGCACGGTCCAGCGCCCGCGGAAGTCCGGCCTCGTCGCAAGGTAGGCTTCCTTCAGGAACAGGAATCCGTTGACGGGATCCCTTGAGCATCCGGGGCCGTCACGGAAGGCCCAGCCCTCCTCGTCGGTGCGCACGGGGTCGACCACCGTGACGCCGATCCTGTCGTCCAGCCGCTTCAGGTTGCGGACGATGAGCGCCCGGCACGCCCACGGGCACGCGAGGGAGACGTAGAGGTGGTAGCGGCCGGCGTCGGGCGCGTAGGGCGTGCTCCCGTCGCGCCGGACCCACTCGCGGAATTCGTCCGGCTGGCGCATGAACTCCCCGGCCCTGGTCTGCTCGTCCGCGAACTGGGGTTGTGGGTCCATGCCCAAGGGAGGCAGCGCCGCCGGCCGCGGGCAAGCCCGTCCCGCTCCTAGGGAGGCCCCGCGGCGTCGTCGGGCGGACGCCGGCTGTACTCGAGGGTGGCGAGCAGGACGGCGTAGAAGCCGAGATAGATCAACTGGATGCCCGCTGCACCCCAGTCCTGCCGCAGGCAGGTGCCGAATTCGAGGAGCATCATGAGGAGCGTCCCGCCCACGAGCGCCGTGCGCAGCCGGATCGCGAGCAGCACCAGGACGCCGATGCACGCCTCGGCGAGCACGATCCCGTAGCCCGCGATCTCGACCAGGGGACCCGGAAGGATCGTCGGCGCAAACTCCGTGCGGAGCGACGCCGCGAACGCGCCGATGTGGCCGAGGCGCACGAGCCCGTGGAGGGCGATGTTCAGGCCGAGCCCGATGCGCGCCAGCGCATAGGCGAGGCGGCGGTCGCGGGCGGGCTCATTCATCGGCGGTCGCGCGGGACGGCCCTGCGCGGCTGGCTTGTCAGGTGCGGGGCCCCTTCCATACGTTCGTCCAGTGAAACCGAAAGTCGTCGTCGTGGGAAGCTTCGTGCAGGACCTCACCTGGAGATGCGCCCAGTTTCCGCGGGCCGGCGAGACGATCATAGGCACCTTTGTGACGGGTCCGGGCGGAAAGGGCTCGAACCAGGCCGTGGCCTCGGGCAGGGCTGGCGCGCCGACGGCGTTCATCGGGGCGGTGGGGAACGACGTCTTCGCGGAGGGCGCGAGGAAATTCTACCGGTCCGAGGGGATAGCCGCGCATTTTGCCGCAAAGCCGGGCCATCCCACGGGGACGGCCGCGATCTTTGTCAACGCGCAGGCCCAGAACGAGATCATCGTGGCCCTCGGGGCGAGCGCCCACCTGGCGCCCGGGGACATCGACGCGGCGTTGATCCGAGGGGCCCGGGTCGTGATCTGCCAGCACGAGGCCAACCTTGCCATCAACGCGCACGTCTTCCGGCTCGCCCGTTCCGCCGGCGTCGCGACGGTCCTCAACCCGGCTCCGATGCGTCCCGACTTTCGCCGCTCCATACTGAGGCTGACGGACGTGCTCATCCCGAATGAGTCCGAGTTTGTCGCCCTGGCGAACATGCTTCCCGCGTGCGCGAATGTCCTGCGCGGCGCCTCGCTGCCGGGGGGCGCCCTGGACGAGGCGGCCCTCGCGGCGATGCCTCCCGCCGACCTGAACCGCCTGTGCCGTGCGCTCGGCGTGCCGACGGTCATCGTGACCCTCGGTCGCCGCGGCTGCTTCGTCTCAATGGCCGACGGGAGCCACGCCCGCGTCTCCGGGCACACCGGCCTCAGGGTGGTGGACACGACAGGGGCGGGCGATGCCTTCGTCGGGGGCTTCGCGGCCGGGTTCGTCCAATTTGACGGGGACGTCGTCGCCGCGGCGCGCCGCGGCAATGCGGTCGCCGCCCTGTCCGTCACGCGGTTTGGGACCGCTCCCTCGATGCCGCGGGCTCCCGAGATTGCGAGGTTCCTGCGGCGGGCCCGTGTTGCGCGCTGAGCGCCCCCGGGCCGGCCCGGGGGGCGGGGGCGCCGGCATGCCCGGGATCAGCGCAGGCCGCCCGAGGCGATGAGGTGCTCGCCGGTCATCCAGCGCGAGTCCTCGGAGGCGAGGAACACGGCTATCGCGGCTATGTCGTCGGGCCGCCCGGTCCGTCCGAGCGGCGTCTGCGCGACAACGCCCTTCTCGAAGTCGCTCCCGATGAATCCGGCCGTGAGCGTCCCCTCGGTCTCGACGACGCCCGGGTTGATGCTGTTGACGCGGATTCCCCTGGGACCGAGTTCCCTGGCGAGCGATCCGGTGAGCGCGTCAACGGCCCCCTTGGTGGCCGAGTACACCGAGCTGTTGGGGGGCGTGACTCGGCTGACGACCGAGCTGATGTTGATGATGCTTGCGCCCTCGCCGAGGTGCTTCACGGCCGCCTGCGTCGTGAGCAGGACGCCGAGGACGTTGACGTTGAAATGGCGGTGGAAGTCCTCCTCGGTCACGGCCTCGATCGGCGCGAACGCGTACACGCCGGAGTTGTTCACAAGGATGTCGATGCGGCCGTAGACCTTCACGGCGGCCTCGACCAGGCCCTTGGCCTCGTCGGCGCTCGAAACGTCTCCGCGGACGGCGACGGCCCTCCCCCCGGCTTCCGTGATGGCCGCGACGACCGAGTCCGCCCCCGGCTTGCTGGAGGCGTAGTTGACGACGACGGAGGCGCCCTCCGCGGCGAGTGACTTGGCGATTGCGGCGCCGATCCCCTTGGAGGCGCCTGTGACGACTGCTACCTTGCCTGTGAGCTTGCTCATGTGAATGGGTTGAGTGCGTGTTGTGCGGAACCGCCCGCGTCGTGCGGGCCCGACCCGGCCGGCGCCCGGGAGGGCGGTCGGAGGGAGGTTAATTCCTTAGTTCCGAACTTATGAACTATTGCACAAAGAGTCAAGTTCGGGCAGCTTTTCCCAACACCCATGAGGCCCCTCGTCCATCCCTCGGCGCAGGACATCACGGTGGAGGCCATCCTCCACGCGCTGTCCGACCCCGTGCGGGTCTCGATTTTCGCCCAGATCGCCGGGTCTCCCTGCGCCCAGAACTGCTCGGACTTCCTCAGCGTGAGCGAGAGGGCCGTCCCCAAGTCGACCCTGTCCCAGCATTTCAGGGTCCTCAGGGAGGCGGGCCTCATCCGGAGCGAGCGCCACGGGGTGGAGATGCGCAACACCTCCCGCTGCGCCGAGGTGGACGGGCGCTTCCCCGGCCTGATCGCGGCGATCACGAGGGCCCACCTCATCCAGTCGGGGACAAGGCCGGGCGGCGCCGCCGTCGCGCGGCGCAAGCAGGCCTCCGCGAGGGCCGGCGCGCGTTGAATCCGAACGGCCAGGCGGCCGTCGGCCGGCCCCGCGTCTGGCTGCTCGTCCAGGTGGCCCTCTTCATCGGCTACCTGGACGCGGTCTTCTGGGTGATTCCCAGGGACTACCTGAGGTACAAGTTCAACCAGCTCCTCTTCGACTACGCGCACGGCCTTGCGCGCAGGAGCCTTGAGGGCGAGATCCTGCGCCACCTGGTCGCGCCGCCCTATTCCCTCGGTTTCTTCAGGGAGTTCGCCGGCGTCCAGACCCTGGTGGCGCTGCTCCTCTTTGCGGTGGTCGCCGGCGTGGTGGCGGCCCGGTCGTCCTCCGTCTCCAGGCTCCTCCTTGCCCTGGTGATCCTCTCGAGCCCGACGACGTTCAAGAACATGGTGTTTGACCTCGGAAGGCAGGATGCGATCGGGGTGATCGTCCTCGAGGTCGCCGTGCTGCTTGGGCTGGCGCGCTCCCAGCGGATGCTCCCCGCATTTGTTTCCGTCGTCACCCTCCCGCTCGCGCTGATGAACGAGAACCTGCTCCTGCTCTACGTTCCGGCCTGCCTTGCGATCCACGGATCGCGGCTCGCGGCCGGCTGGCGCGGGCGGGCGAAGGGCGTCGCGCCGGCGCTTCTGGGCCTTGCGCCCTTCGCCGTCTTCGCGGCGTCGTGCCTTGTCTGCGTGTTCCTTCCGTCGCCGACGATCCCGAGGGACGCCTACCGCGCCTACCTCCAAACAAAGTCGATCGGGAAGCTCGACCCGGGGCAGCCCGAGAGGTGGCTCTACTCCGGAGCCGCGGAGAACTTTGAGTTCGCCCGGGGGGAGTGGGCGAAATTCGCGCACCTGCAGCGGGAGGGGTTGCCGCAGTACCTGGTCTTCGGCGCGGTGCTGGCGCTGGCCTGCGTCCTGGTGGCCCGATCTCTGAAGGACGGCGAGGTCAGGGGCCGGCGTCTCTATCTGGCCGGGCTCTTCGCGATTCTCCCCGGCTACGCGGTCCTCTTCCTCGGCGCGAGCGACATCGCGCGGTGGTTCGCCAACCTGAACCTCGCGATGCTCGTGTTCAGCTTCTGGTACCTCTCGTGGTCCGAGGCGGAGCCGCCGGCGCCGGCGTGGCGCCCGCTCATCCCGGTAGCGGCCGTCCAGCTTTTCCTCTTCGGGGGCTTTGGGGTTGTCTTCCCCGCGTTTGACCTGGCGGGCGACTTCGCCCGGTTCCTGTCGCTCTTCTGAGCGGCCGGCGCGGGAGGCGCTGAAAAAGGGCGTGTGTCCTGCCTGCCGCGGAGGCGCTAGAATGAGTAGCTGGCCGACCCGAAGAAGCCGCGGCGCATGCCGTATTGCGCCGCGTTCACCCCCACGCCGGTGCCGCTGCGCAGCTCGTACGACCTGTCCGCCACGTTCACGACGTCCACCCTCAGGGTCACGGAGTGGCGCCGGTCCCGCTTGAAGGTCTGGGACGCCCCCACGTTGAACGTGATGTACTGCGGGACCGTCCCGCCGTTTGGCACGACCGTTCCGTCCGCCTCGACGAGGTCCTGCCTGAGGCCGGTCCCGTAGATGCTGTCGGCGTAGGCGAGGGTGCTTCCATGCGACTCCTTCCATTTGTAGGAGGTCCCGAATGTCCCCGACAGGCGCTGGTCGTGGTCCAGGTGGATCCAGTGGTCCTGGACGTAGGCGAGCTGGGCCGGATCGAACAGGAATTCGGCAGAGGTCCAGTCCTTGCCCTTCGCGTCCGCGCGCGCGAGGTTCGCATAGCTGCTGAAGCCGCCCCTTGAGTACGAGCCCGTGAGCTCGACGCCATAGACCTCCCCCTGGGCGTAGTTGAACGCCGAAAGGATGAGCGTCTGGCCGAAAAGGCCGTCGTCGAGCTGGTTCACCGATCGCTTGTAGTAGCCGTCGATCCCGACCTGGAGGTTAGGCCCAATGCCCTGGCTCATCCCTGCGTCAAAATAGTTCGATCGCTCGGCTTTGACCGGGTCGTCCGTGGTCACCGCCGACGCGTTCGAGGTTCCGACGAACTGCTCCACCGCGCCTCCGGAGACGTTCTCGACGGGCGGAGGGGTGAAGTAGCGCGAGTAACCGATGTGAATCGTGGTCGAGGACGCCGGCTTGTAGACAAGGTTGAGGCGAGGGCTCAGCTGGTCCTCCTTGTCGAAGGAGGAGTCGAACACGTCGAAGCGCGCGCCGAAGTTGACGGTGAGCTTAGGGGAGATGGCCCATTCATCCTGGACATAGGCGCCGGCGAAGATTCCCCGCAGGGACTCGTTGTCCACGATCGGGAACGCGCGGCCCGTCGGGTCGCCAGAGGCGTCCACCGGGAACACGGTCGTCGTCGAGTCTGCCGTGACAAACTCGTCGACAAAGATGAACCCGGCTCGGAGCGTGTGCTGGGCGCCGATGGCGTCGCTGCCGTCGCCCTGGAAGCCGAAGGAATGGAGGACGCGGTCAACGTCGCTCGCGACGCCGTTGAAATAGAGGTCCCCGACCGGGTCTGGCGTGAAGTCCACGCTGCTGTCGCGCCCGAACGCCGACAGCTGGTAGTTCAGGTCTCCGGCGGCCTTCTGGTAGTTGAGCACGCCGAAGTAGTTCTGCTCGTTCTGATTCTCGTTCAGCCCTGCCGAGTTGAAAGGGCCGGGCACCCATTGGGTTCCGTCCGGCGAGGTTCCCGCCGGCAGGCCGGGCGTGTCGGGCACCTCGAAATCGCTGTACGAGGCGCTGGCCATGAAGCTCAGCCTGCTCGAGTGGTCCAAGACGTCCGACAGGTAGGTGAACGCCTTGTACTGGTTGGAGACGTCGTGGATCGGCGAGGCGTCCGGCGTGGGGTTCTCGATCCCGATCGCGTTGTGGTCGTAGCTCCCGTCGGCAAAGTAGCTCAGGTTTCCCTCGGTGCCGCCGGTCTCGAAGCTGGGCCGGACGGTGTCGTAGCTTCCCCCGTAGAAGGAAGCCTCGCCGCCGGGCTGCACGCCCCCGCTCTTCGTCCGGATGTCCACGATCCCGGCCGTGCGGAACCCGTATTCGGCGGGAAGCGACCCGGTGATGAGCTGCATGCTGTCCACGAACCTGGGATCCAGCTCGAGTCCGAATCCCGAGATTCCCTCGGGCAGCAGGACGTCGTTGATGCGGTACTGCAGGTTCCCGTGTTCCCCGCGAACGTGGAGGTCGCCATTGGCGGCGGAGTCCTCGGCGACACCCGGCGCCCGCAGGAGCACCTGGCTGAAGGGCGCGTCGGCGCCCTGCGACATGTCCATGATCTGATCCTGGCCGATGCTGAGCGAGGTTGCGCCGACATCCGGAAGGATTGCGGAGCGCGCCTCGTCGAGTTCGGCATTCACGACGACGGGATCAAGCGAGACCACCGAGCTCGAGCCCGGGGACGGGGCGGCGTCGCCTGGCGGGGAGGCGGGGGCCGCCTGTGCGCGGGCGAGGCCCGCGCTGAGGAGGAACACTATCGTCAGACTGTAAAATTTCATTTTTTGCTTTTGGATTCGTGCGTGCGGACGCGCGCCGGGGTCGTACGGCGCAGACCACTTCCCTCGCAGGGGAAGATCGGGCGGGCGGCCGCTGCGGGCCGCCGTTCCCGGCTCAGGCGCTCATTCCGCCGGACGGCGGACCGCAGGTCGGAAGAAGGACGTAGTCAACTTCCTCCCGAAGAGCCTCATCAGCGCTGAAATGGGCCGGCCCGAAACCCGCCTCAACCGGCGGGACCGAAACCTGGGGAACGATGTAGTAACCCTCTCCGATCGCGAACTGCGTCACCACGCACTGGTGTTCGGACCCGCCGGAATCGTGGTGAAAATGCTCATGCGCCTCCGGGTCCGCGGAAAGCCAGACGAGCAGGAGGACGATCGAAACCGCGCCGGCGGCGACCGCCCTGGCGAGGGTCGAGACGGTCCCGTCTCTCCTATGGAATTTCAATGCCTTCATTCCGGGATTCGGTGCGCGATCTCCAGGAAAGTGATGGGGCCAAAAAAGGTTTGCGACGCTAAAATGCCCAAGTTGGCCGCCGTTTGACTGCCGTCAAAGGCCGCCCTCTCATGGGGCATGGTCTTGCCCGACAACGATCGCCCGCTCATTCCAACAGCCGGCCGGAACCCTCCGCCATGACCCCGTACCTCATTGGCCTCGCCGCCTCGCTTTCGACGTTTTCCGGCGCTCTCGTGGCCCTCAGGTACAAGGACCGGCTTCACCTCGTCCTCGGCTTCTCGGCAGGCGCCGTGATGGCGGTCGCGGTCCTGGATCTCCTCAGGGAGGCCATCGAGCTGGCCAT
>Ga0181537_10002508_pt1 | contig 16114 bp, 35 predicted proteins | sample PEATcosm2014_Bin_39_FD_119765 | JGI IMG/M metagenome (GOLD analysis project Ga0181537, IMG submission 119765) | Peatland microbial communities from MTU Mesocosm Facility, Houghton, MI, USA - PEATcosm2014_Bin23_10_metaG | ecosystem: Environmental > Terrestrial > Soil > Wetlands > Peat | place... | reverse complement strand
GTCTTCAATCCGCTCGTCGCGTGATCGATCAGCTTGGAAGCCAGGTCGATCGTCTCGGTGTACCGGTAGATGCCGGCTTGGAGAGCCAGTAGCTCGGTCGGTCCGATGTCGCTGCCGGCCGAGTGGAGCGCGGCGTGGACCATCTGCTCGCCGTTCGTGATCTCTTGCCCCATGCCGTGGAGCATCTTCGCGAACTGCGAGGGCTCCGTGGGTGCGGGCAGGAGAGACGGCTTGGTCGCTTCCTTGGCGCCTTCCTTTGGGAGCACGGCTTCCGTAGGAACGCGGGACGCGACGGACCCGATGGCGATGGCGCCCATGGTCCGCCTCCTACTGGCCGATGTTGCCGATGGCGTTGTGGGCGGAGTCGTGGCGCGTCTTCTCGATGTTGGAGAGCGCCTCGTACGACCGCTGCTGCGCGTCTTCCTGCTGCTGGAGTTCGAGGTACTGCATGCTGAGCGCGGCGGACTGCTGGAGAACCGTGCTCATCGACGAATCGGTGCCGGAGGTGCCGCTCGTGCCCAGGGTTCCGAGGCTTGAGGTCCCCGTCGAGAGGCCAGAGCCCGTGTTCAAGCCCAGGGTCGACACTGGGGTGGCGCCGGGGCCTTCGGCCAGGGTCGTACCGCTGGCTTGCATGACCTGCGCCTGGCGGATGCCGGGCGCCGACACGGGCGAGCCAGGCAGGGCGCTCAGGGCCGTCTGTGCGCCGCTGGCGGCGACCGATGCGCCCGCAGCGAGCACCTCGCCGAACGACGCGCGCGGGGGCTTCGGGGTTGGCCGCGCAGCCGACGGTGTGACGAAGATGTCGGGGCGGCTCTGGAGAGCCGGATTCGGGGGGGGAACGCTGTCGACCGCCATGACTTGCCTCCTTGGTGACCTTCAAATCACCTATCGGCCGCTCACGTGGTTCGGTTGCGTACTTTCTGTGTTCGATGCGCGCCCGGCGGCCGAACGGGCCTCCTGCACGGCCCGGCGCACGTAGTGCGTCAGTGGGTCGTCCCCGTCGAGTGCCACCGCCCGGTCGGCCTCTGCCTGCGCGGCGTCGCCATCGCCCGTGCCGAGCCGTGCGAGCGCCATCCACGCGAGGGCGGCGGCGGCACGGTGGGGATCGTCGGACACGCTGACGGGCTGAAGCTCGGCGATGGCTTCGAGGTAGTGACGGTGGAGGAGCAGGATCCGGCCCCGGAGGATCGCGATGTTGGGGTCGTCATCGAACGCGCGCCCGACGTGGTTCAGGACGTCCTCGGCTTCCGGTTGTCGTCCGAGCTTGAGGAGCGACTCGCAGAGCCCCGACCAGCCGATGGACTGCTCGGGCGCGACCTGCGTGAGTCGCAGGAACTGTTCGCGCGCGTCGTCGAACGCCCCGCGGGCGTAGAGCAGTCGCCCGAGGTTGATGCGCGCCGGGGCAAAGCCCGGGTCGACCTTGAGGGCCTGCCGGTAGTTGTGCTCGGCCTCCGGCAGGCTTCCTTCTCGTTCATCGAGCTGTCCGAGCGCGTGGTGCACGATGGGCAGATCGGGGTTGAGGTCGCGCGCCTTGACGAAGTCCTTGCGTGCCATCACGAAGTTGCCCTCGGCCTCGTAGATGAGGCCGAGGTTGACCCACGCTTCGGTAAACTTCGGGTTGTACTCCAGAGCGAGCGCGATGCGCGCCTCGGCGACCTCCAGGTGCCCGGCGGCAAACGCTTGGGCACCTGCTTGGTTCAGTTCGATGGCCTTGCGAGGCAGCATCGTGGCCTGCGAGCAGCCGACGACCGCGATAGAGACGACCGCGCATGCGGCGACGAGCCTTCGCATGTGGCTCTCCTTCTCAGCCTTGGTCGGTGCGGGTCGCGTGCTCGATGAGCCCAAGGAGCGTCGGATCGTTCTCGCAGCGTTCCTGGAGATCGGCGCGGATGCGCTCCTTCGCCTCGGGCGACAGCGTCAGATGCGCTGTCGCCTGATCGACGTGTGCTTCGATGAAGCCCTTTCGGTCGAGCGTGCCCGCGCGGAAGGCCGCCAGCGGGCCGCTTACGGGCGCCGTGCTGGTGGGGGCCTCCGTCTTGTCGACCTGAAAGGGCGTGCTGGACCCGGGCTTTGGAGCCGCTGCGGTCTCGGGTGTTGCGGGCTGAACGGTTCCTGCTCGAACTCGACCAATGCTGTCCATGACTGCCTCTTCCCACCTATCGGCCGGCTTTGGTGGAAGTTGCGTCTCCTCGCGCTCTTTTTCGTGCAAAGTCCTGCATTCTTACGCACCCTTGACGACACGTCTCCCTGTCCAGAGATGTAGTAACTTGGCGCCATGCGAGTCATCGATGCGTTCACGGGTCGCGAGGTCATGATCGGGGATACCGTCCCGAGCCCGGGTGGCGAGCACGACTGGGAGCTGCTCGACGTCGAGGACCGCTGGACGACCGCTCGGGCGAGGATTCGCGAGGTGGAGAGCGGCCGCACGCGCTGGTCGCCGCTCGTCGTTCGTTTCATGCACCCTGGATTTCTCTTCCAGCGCGTTGCGTTCGTCCCGAGCTGAAGTGGGTCGCGCTTAGCGCGACGTGGACTCTCGAACGATTTCGTTCTTCGCGCGTCGCCGCTCCGCCTTGCGCGGCTTGCGTCGGATGGCCGCCTCCTCGGCTTGTCGCTTCAGGCGGCGGTACCGCGGAGCCGTCTCGAACGGCGCTCTCGGCTCAGCCTTCCCGGTGGTCTCTCCGTACGGTCTCACTGTTCCTCCGATCTTTGGCTCGCGAGCTAGCGATGGCCGAGCACTTGATCGATCTGGTCCTGGATGGCGATGGGGTAACGATGGTGGAATGCCTCCAAGATGACGCCCTCCAGCTCGTCGATGTAGTCGAGAGCTTCCGCAAGATCACCCGATGCCACGGTCTGACGATCGACTCGCGCACGCAGCTCGGTTTTGCGCTCCCGTGTCATGGCCCGTCCAGGCTCTCTCGGTGTCATCGTCGTCCTCCTCCTCGATCCGGTTTCGAAGGCTCCTTGCGCCACGCGCCCGGGGGCGCTGTGTGCGGTACACCAGCCGTGTCCCACCAGAACAGCGAACCGTCCGGCTGCTCCTCGGCCTTCATGGCCGAATGCTCGTCCGCTTCATCGGGGCCAAGGTTCACGATGTACCTCTCGCGGCAGCTCACGGGCACCGGCATTGTCGACCGACCTCGGTAGCGAACGGCTCCCCGCATCCCAAACACGTCAGGCCGTCCTCCTTGCATTCGAGGCAGTGGGTCCGACCATCGTCTTTGGGCGCGTCCCAATCGTGAACGTGAGTGGTCGCGCCACACGTGGAGCCCTTGTGGTAGTAGCCGCATTCTCGGCAGACCGTTGATCCCGCGCGCTCGTTCATGCTCTCAAGCCTTGCAGCGTGCGTGGTACACCGGCAGCGCGGCGCGCCGCGACAGCTCGGAACCGACGGCCTCGACGACCTCCGCACGCGTTCTTGGCCGACCGTCGGCTCGCCGGTTGAAGGGGTTGACCGTATGCGTGACGGTGATGGTTCGTGTGACGCGCTTCTGGCATGCCGGACAGACGCCCGATACGGTACGGCGGCGACGTACCTCCTCGAACGTGACGGTGACGGTCCTCATAGGTCTCTCCTTGCAACGGACGTGCGACGCGTGTCAGTCCTCGAATATCGGATTGTCCAAGGCGTCGTTGAGGCGGCTCCGGGTAGCGGTGTGCGACGTGCGTTCTTTCGCTAGCTCGTCGCGTAGTCTCGCGTTCTCGACATCGGCGAGCGTGAGCCGCACCAGAAGTAGGTGCCGATCGAGATTTCCGGGATGCAAGTGGGGGTGCTCGTCGAGCGCTGTCCACTGACGGTCCCGTTCACGTATGGCAGCGTCGCTCGTGTCGTAGCCGCTCATTCGGATCACTTCATCGATCGCCATACCCATCGTTTCCTCCGTCAGCCGCCTGTCAAGCGGCGGTGCTCGCGAAGCATGCCCATCGCCGCCTCGTCGAGGTCGTCGAGGTCCGCGCGGATCACAGCAAGATCCGCTGTGGTGGGCGCCCGCTTATTCCACAACGCGATCGCCTCCGCGTCGAGGTCGACCTCGTTGTCGTCCTGATCTCGGTCCCCGATCGTGGCGGTCGGTCCCTTGGCGCCGCAGTCGGTGCACTGCACGCACCGATCCTCTTCGTCACCTCCCGGTTCGAGGTTCGTCGAGCCGCAGAACGGGCACGGCTTCTCTTGCACGACCACCTTCGCCATCTTTGTCTCCGTTTCGTCGGCGCCTTCAACGCCCCCATGTCCAGATGATGTTTTCCTCGGGTTCGAACGCCCGGCTCACGATCCATGGGGCTCGACGCTCCTTGTGCTTCAGCCGAAGGATGCGCTTGAAGCTGTGTACGCGATGGTTCCCGATGTGCACGTAGCAGTCGACGGCGCGCACGATACGGATCTCCTCGACCCCGTGCACCGAGCCACGGTCGTCGCCCTCGTGCCACTTCTGCGTGATCCAGCAGCCAACGACGATGTCGGGCTTGTACTTGGCGACGGCAGCCTCCGCGTCGATGCGTTCGACGTCCGGCGGAGGATTTGTGGGCGCCTGATCCCGGAATGCCAAGGCGAAGAACGTGTCAGCCTCTTGCTCGACCTGCCAGGCGCTGTCGGTCATCGGGATGCCGAGGTAGTGGCCGAGGTCCCCCATGCCGGCACCGATCTCGATCGCGCGGCGTCCGTGGACGAGTGGCTTCAGCCACTCGATCAGCTCGGTCGTCACGAGCTGGTAGCGCGCTCGCGCCACGCACCACGCCTGGAGCGCCAGCAGTCCGTGGGCGAGAAGCTCCGCGGCAGGCATGAGCCGGATCCGCCCCGTGGTCTTGTCGAGCAACTGCTCGTCGAGCGCGTCGAGGTCGACGTTCGGCAACGTCTTCATTCTTGTGCCGCCGACGCTCAACATGGCGCCAGTGTTATACACGGCGTCTGACGTAACGTCAACGTTCTCGCCGGTTGCTGACAGGTCTGACGTCATGTAAAACAGGTTCGGCCGTGGGCGAGAGGGCGGAGTACAGCGCCCGCGCCCACCGAAGTTCTGAGGTAGGGACCGACTGATGAAGGAACCGCGCTGCCCGATGTGTCGTCAACCGATGACCGAGGTCGTCAAGGACGGCCGCAAAGGCTTTGGTTGCGCACAGTGCCACGCCGCGTTCCCCGTGGCCAAGCCCAAGGCCGCGAAGGAGAAGGCGTCGGCGCAGGATGGTGTTTGCTGCGGATGCGGCTACGCGGGCGAGGAAGAGATGCCGTGCGCCGGCCGCGAGGACGGGACGCACTGCGTGCACTGGTGGGACGGGGATGGAACGGTCTGCGATCACGGCTCTCCGTCGTGCGCCAAGTGTCGCGCCGAGGCGCAGGCATGACCGGGCGGTGGCGCAAAGCCTTGTGGAATCTCGGCATCCTGGCCGCCCAGGGTCTCTTCCTTGTAGGCGTCCTTCGCCTGATCCCACCTCCGAAGCCCATGACGGTCGTTTGGCCGGTCGTCGGCTTCAGCTGGGCGGTGGCCATCGTGTTCATGTTTCTGGAGCGGCGGCCCGTGCGATCCGTCAGCGAGGAGCGTGTGCGCGAGTACGTTGCCGCGCAGGCTATTCTGAGCCTGACGGTGGGTCGGCGGATGCTCGACCCCGTCGATCTCCTCGTCCTACGGTCTCTCTACATGGCACCCGGCCCGCTGCGGATCGAGCAGCTCGTCGAGATGACGAAGGAGCCTCGGGACCGCATTGTGTCCGCCGTCGATCGATTGGAGCAAGAACACCTCGTCGCGCGGCCTGTTGCTATCGAAAAGGTGCTGCGATGACCACCGATGTAGTTTGTCTGTGCGGCTCGACGCGATTTTACGACGCGTTCGTGCGTGCGGCCTACCGCGAGACCATGGCCGGTCGCGTTGTCCTGTCGGTCGCGTTCGCGCCGGATGTCGCCGCGGACGCTCACGGTGATGCCGGCACGCCCGAAGAGAGGGCGATGCTCGACGAGCTGCATCTCGCGCGCATTGCTCTGTCGGGCGAGATCCTCGTGCTCAACCTCGACGGTCACGTGGGCCCAAGCACCGAGCGATGGATTGCTTACGCGATCGGGATGGGCAAGCGCGTCCGTTTTTTGGAGGAAGAAGCGGGTGAGCGCTATCTCAAGGACAGGAGCCACCGGCTCGGCACCTTGGTCGCAGGATTCGCAGCTCGCGCCGCTGGGATGGAACAACCGCCGGCCACGGCGACGGGGGAGTACCCGTGCACCTGGTGCCATGACCAGCACTTCACCGACGAGTGCCCGCTACTTACAGACAGCCGGCGTCTCCGTCGCCTCATTGCCTGGAAAGCCGACACAACTGGTCGACGAGTACTGTCGGAGGGAAAGGACGCGCGGTCGGTCGGGGGTGCCCGAGCGGACGAGGGCGCGGTCGTGACGCGCAAGGAGTCTGTGGACGACTGGTATCACGAGGCATGCGTCCTCATGGTTTGGCGCGGGGAGGATGGGTTTACCCGTGAGCACTCGACAGACCCGCTCGACGAGTACCGGCGCGCGGCGGGGCTACCTACGACGGATCGATACGTCGGGAATCCCAGCGGGTCCCGGGACCCGATCGGGTCTAAGTAGCGGGGATGGCGGCATATCTTCGGCCATGGGAGACCACGGGTCTGTCTGCGGTATGGTTGCGATGCCGTGGGCTCGATTCTGTAGGCACGGGGCATGGGGACGACATGAGACACGTAGACGACTTCCTCGACGATCCGACGTCGGATCCGTATGCAGCGCAGTGGCTGGAGCTGTTCCGGCGTCCGGCGATCGACAAGATGCGAGCCCCGAACAAGGAGAAGCTTTTCGCGACGTACGAAGGTCGGCGCTACCGAGTCATCGGGTGCTCGCAACTCGGGGACGTGTGGCTGACCGCCGACTTCGCGCGTGAAAACGGATACGACAAGCGCGTCGACGTGGACACGCTCTCGGAGTGGTCGCCGACGCCATGAAGATCCTCTGGAACCCGAATCCGTTGGCGACGGTCATCGAGCTAGACGACTTCGACAAACGACTCCTACGGCTGCGGCTCACGGTCGAGAAGCTTCAGCAGCGGATGTTCGAGGCGTACTTCGACCTCAACCCGCAGGATCGCGCCTGGCACAACAAGGAAGTCGGTGACCGTCCGCTGGAGGCGGCGGTCGAAGCCGCCCTCAAGGCACTCGACGTCCCGTACGTGGGCGGCGACGAGAAACGGTCCGGCAAATCGTTCGAGGAATACATCGACGAGCAACTGGACGAGTGCGTTCACGAGCTGTCGTCTGTCCACTGCGGCGACTGCACCTGCGTGCCGTCGAGCTGCATGAAGTGTTACGTCGAGGGGCTCGTCGGTACGAACACGACGGCGGGGCTCGACAAGCACGCCGGCTCGTCCGTTCAGGGTGCGTTCATGACGGGCCCCAAAGGTGGTCTGGTTCCGACACTCGACGAGGCGATCGAGAGCCTCCGGGAGTACCGGCCGACCAAGGGCGATGGATGGGGCAATCGATCGGATGAGGAATTTCAGTCCCACGTTCCTAGATGGATCGAGGAAGCAAAGACAGCGCACGTATGGCTCGTGGCTTACCGTCGCGAGCACTTCGCGACGTGAGTGGCAGCGAAAAGGAAAGGAGCGAGACCATGGTCACATTCAATCGGTGCCGCGCGCGGTACGTCGCGGAGTGTCCGAACGTGGCGCTCGACGGGGAAGAAGGCAGTCGGTGTTCGCAACATACGGTCGGGAACACGATCGAAGAGCACGACCGAACCGTTCGTGATCTCGTGCTGGAGGAAGCCGCGAAGGCGTGCGATGCGGAGGTCGACGAGTACATGTCGTTCCGCAACGAGGCGGCGGCGCGTGGCGCCATGGATTGTGCCGACCGCATCCGTGAGCTGACGTCAAGCCGACAGCACGCGCGTAAGGCGGGTTGAATGGCCGAAGTGAATTGGTCCAACGACGGGGAGAGGGTGACCTGTCCGTACTGCGGCGAGTCCTGGGCCGACTTGTGGGATTACTCGTGGGGCACGCGTGAGGAGATAGCTACGGAATGCCCTCACTGCGACAAGCCGCTGATGTTGCACCGGAGAATTTCGGTGGACTACGGCGTGAGCGTGCCAAAAAACTGAGCGGAGCTATGGACTGATGCATAAGAGACGTCGCCGCGACCGGGTGAAGAGGCAGAGGAGCGAGGAGGCTGCGGCGCTAGCAAACGACGTCCGTCTCTACGAGTCAGTCGGGAGTTTCCCGTGCTGGGTTGACGAGCAGCACTACCGGAAGACCGGCGAGATACGACGAAAGACACGCTGAGCGCCATGCGCGCACGGAGGATTAGGTCATGACGAAACAGAGTAAGCCGGCGACGCGGTACAACGCGATGTCACGCGTCACATTCTGCGACGAGCACGGTGGCCTGAATCCTCGGATTCAAGACTGATAGCCATGCGCGCGGGAGAAGCCGACCATGAACACCGTCTACTTGATCGCCACCATCGACAGCATGTCCGACCCGCCGCGGGTGGTGGGCGTGAGCCTCATCGGAGAACCGTGGGAGATCGCGACGCTCTCTCATTCCCCGAAGCGTTGCTACGTGAATTTGTGGAAGTCGGAAGGGAACGATTGGGACGATGCCGTCGCCAACCTTCGTGACGAGATCGCGGGACCGAGGGGCTACCCGGGGATGCAGTGGGCGCTGGCGTGGGTGGATTCGGAGAAAGACTCACACCCGCCTGTGTGACGACAAACGACGGATCTGGATTGCGCGCCATGCGCGCACGGAGGCGACCAATGCGAATCTGGGTGTACGGTGAAGAGATGACGGAGAAGGAATTTGAGCGACGCTTCCCGAAGCGGCCGCTTCGGAACGAGGTGGTCATCACCGTCAACGAGGTGGAAGTCGCTCGTGTGAAACCGAAGAGGACGCGCAGGTCACGTTGAGGATCCGACGCGCTAGGAGGTGATCGACGATGCGACGCTGGTATCAGCGCTGCGAATGGTGCTCCTTTGAAGCCATGGAGCATCACGCGGGCTGCACGTGGGCGAAGATGATGCGCGCGGCGGCGCGGTGCCCCGACGGGATCGTGGTGATCCTGAGTGGACGCGAGTGGTCGTTGTTTCGGGGATGAGAGGCGATGGTGGTTGTCGTGGGCGGACTGCACGCAGGAAAGCCGTGGCGCGAGGTGGTGCACATCGACGAGATGACTGGCGCCCACGGCGGGCTCGCATGGGTACTGGCCTTGTCGTGCGGACACTTCGCCGTGCGGGCACAACCTCGGCCCAAGATGTTTGAGGCGTTCAGGTACGCTAACGGTGTCCGCGGCTGCCGCATGTCGAAGCCGCGTGTGGCGCCAAAGCGTGTGAGGTGCATCATGTGTGGCGGTGCACCGGCAACATCAGAAAGTGGCGCGTGACGTGCGTGCTGGCGAGAAAGAGACGATGCGAAAGTGTGAAGCGTGCGGCCGAAAGATCCCAGTGGCTCACGAGAGCGCCCAGACATTGCGTGGCACGTGGGTCTGCGCGGACACCTACGCCTGTCGCGACGCCCTGCGCGAGCGCGTATACGAACTGGAGGCCAGGCTCGCGCTATGCGGTCACTTAGCGCACACCGAGGCAGTGAACCGTATCCGCCGACGTCTGGGCGCGCGCAAGCCTGATGCTGCGCCCAACATCACGCCGCCGTTCAGCGTGCGGCGGTCGCTCGACGGTGGCGCAGTCATCTGCGGCAGAGAGGTGCGGGACGGCACGGACTACAACGTGCCGTTCGCGAAGAGTCGTGCCAAAACCGACCACAGCGGCGACATCGCCGAGTATCTGGTCCACCTCGCCAATGAGGGTCATCGGCTGGTTTGTCTCGACGAAGACGACGTGGTCAAGTAGACAGAGAGATCGTCATGACGAACAACGCCGTCTGCAAACACACGAAGGCCCGCTACAGCATCTCCGATGCTTGTGCTGTTTCGTGCAGCGCGTGTGGCGAGCGGTGGTCGGTGACGGAGTACATAGCCCGCACCGAGAAGCGGATAGCGGATCTGGAGGACGAGTTGCACCGAGAGGTGCGTGCACAAGACACATTCGGGATATGAAAACAGCGTGTGTGCACTCGTGAGTGCGGACCTGTGCGAGGAGCCCCAGACATGAAGACTATCGTGTTCTCTTCGAAGGCGCGCGGGCCCAAAGAGATGAGGGTCGAGACAGACGGCTGCGTCGTCCATATCGCGGTCGGCGTGCTCGATGAGCACGGGACACCAATCACCTATGTCTCCGTCGAGGCGGACGGCAATCGGCATCAGGGCGGCCCGGAATGGTGGGTGGCGAATGGCTCCAAGGTCGAGCCGAGCGGCGTCGGTCTTCGCGTCGTGCAGAAGCCACGCGTTCGGATGCTTCGCAGCAAGAGGTCGAAGCGTAGCTGAGGCGCGGCCTACGGGTCTTCGTGTCCTTGCTGGACGGGAGGTGTGCGGTCGCCGCCGAGCTGACGTACGAGTTCGGGCCGGATCCATGTCCCCTTGACCGGACCGCCAGGGCAGCGAAGAAGCGATCCGCAACGGCGACACCAGCATGTCTCGTAGACGGCTGGCTGGATTGGAGCGCCATCCCTGGTGGCCAGGAGCCAGATGCGACTGCGGCCTGGATGACGGCAGTTCGCAAGGGCATGGACGAGCGTCTTCATGCGCTCCTAGACCTTGCGGTCTGAGTCGTCCGCGCTCGGTGGACGCAGGAGTCCGCGTCGCCTGGCTTCTGCGAAAAGCGCGTTGCCGCGAGGCTTGGGCTTCGCCGGATCATTGATCGCGGCCCTCAGCTCCTCGTCGGTCAGCTCGAACGGCCAACCGAAGTTGGCGACGAGCTTGGTCGATGCTGGAACGTTGCCGAACCACCGCGAGGGGGCGCCGATGCCGCGGTTGTTTTGGTCGTCGGCGGGTTCCGCGCACCGCCCGCGCATCCAGCCAAGTCCTTGCTCGCGCGCCTCACGCGGCACGTCGATCGAGGCGAGGATGTTGTCGAGCACCATGACGTAGAACGGGTTGAACCGCCGCCGAGCAGGATCTCGACGCTCTGGTCGTCGAAGTACGTCCGCATGTGATAGCCGGGCGCCCGGAGGTCGGCGTGATGCATGTGGGGCCGTTCGGCGAGGAGGTCGCGGGTGACGATGCGCCAGGGCATGTTCTCGATGTTCTCCGGGTGGTGGACGTCTTGGCGACCCAGCGTTGCGCCGTGGGTGCCCAGATGTTATACATGCCGTAATACAACGAACCGTCGGGAGGCGCAAGGCGAGCGTGGGTGACTTCGAGGTCGGCAAGCAGAACGTCGCGGGCCACTTTCTCGTGGCGGTCCAGGCTGGTGCAAGCATGGGTACGTACCAGGTGATGACGATCGAGGCCAAGGACGGGGTCCACTACTACGTGCACCTCATCAGGGACCCGCGGTTCGCGTGGCTCGGGTGGACGGCGGAGATGCCGAAGTTCGAGCGACGCATCACCGAAGACGATCTCGTCGAGTACAACGCCTACGTCGGCACGGCGTTTCACGTGAGCGGAGCGGAGGCGATGCCCGTCATCACGCTGACCGAACGCTCCGTCGGGCGACTCATCGACCTCTGCAAGAAGCTCACGAAACAGGACAAGAAGACGAAGTGGAAGAAGGAGCCGCAGCCATGACCACCACCCCACTCACCGTCTGCTACCCGGAGGGCGGTCGCCATCTGCTCATGCGGTGGTGGAGTGACAGCGACCGCGGTCATGTCGTTCTCGCTCGATCCGATGGCGCCATGCGCCTCGTGGCGGAGCGAATCTTTCAACGCCATCCCTATGCGGACCTGCGCGAGTACCTCGACGTCGAGATCGTGGCCCCGTCGCGCCTCCTCTCGGCGCTGGCGGCGGAGCACACACGCCGCGAAACGATCGAGACCTTCCGGGCGGAGATGACGTGGCGCATGCGCGAGGCGGTGGATGCGGGTCGTACGCTCCCAGCTCCGTTCTCCGTCTGCGGCTCCTACGAGCCCGAAGAGGATCTGTCCACGGACGACGATACGGGGTGGTTCAAGCGTTCCCACTATTCCTGCCGGAACTGCAAGGACGGCATCATCCTCGCTCTCTCGCCGGAAGAGCTGCACGCGCGCTACGGCGCTGCGTGGCGTGCGCTTCAGCCTCTGCCTGCGCACAAGCCCTACCGTTCGCGAATGCAGAGCCGCGCGCGTGTCGCCGGTGACGACGAGCCGCTCTGGTGCGCGTGCGCGGAGTTCGGGAATCACGCGTCGGGCATCGTGCTCCGGGAGGTCGATCGGGTGGAGGCCGCGGAGTATCGACCGGCCTATCTCTCCGAAGACGCGCTCTTCTTCTACCGACGGATCGCCGAGCCGGACAGCTCGCATCTGGCGGCCATGCTGGACGCCGAGAACGCGGCGAGAAAGGCCGCCATCCGACGTCATGACGAGGACCGGAAGGCCGAGCGGGCGCAGGAGGAGCGTGACCGTATCGACAGGGTCATCGCTCTCTTCGACACGGCGCGCGTCGACCACGTCGATCCGAGCGGTCGGTGAGCACGCGGTGCCCTCTTCGTCGTTCTGGCAGTTGCGCGCTCGTTTGACGTGACGTATAACATCGCCATGGCCTGCCCGAAATGCAGCAGGGAGCACGACAGCCCCCAGTGCCCCACGAGCCGCGAGCTTCTCTCCGAGGCACTCGATCCACGGACGCGCCCCGTGCAGATGACGCTCGACGAGGCGTGCGCCGCGATGGAGCGCGCGGTTCGCGGGGCGACGACGGTCGTCGACGCCTCGCGACAGCCCGCGATGCACTGGGCGGTGAGTCTCGACGACGCCTGCGTCGAGCTGTCGAATGCACTCTACATGGCGACCGAGCTGTACGAGCGTCTCGAAGGCGCTGGGCTCATCGGCGGCAACGGCCATCACGCGCGCCAGCGGGTGGCTGGACAGGCCGTCGAATGGCTGCGGAACCGCGAGGCAACCACCGAGCGCATCGTCGAGTTCGTGCTGGAAGACGTGCGTCATCGCTGGCGGAGGCCGCCCGTCCCGACGGTCTCGTGAGCATCCAGGTGGTCGCATTTCACGCAACTATGGGGCTGGTGCGGCCGATAGGTGGAGAGAAGGATCGGGAGAAGGGTCAGAAAGGATGCTTCGCCGCCTGCTTTGCGCCGCCACGGTCCTCGGAGCCCTCGCGTACGCGTCGCCTGCGTGGGCGGATCCACCCACCGTCTACGACCGCGACGAGCGCGGCGACATGGAGCCCGACCACAAGTTCGCGCTCATGGTCAACCCGCTCGACGCCGTTCTTGGGGTGTACGGTGGTGAGGCCGACTTCGTGCTCCTCGACCACCTGGCCGTATCCGTCGGCGGGGCGTTCTACAACGTCAACGGCTCGTCGGCGATGGCGCTCGATAGCGGAGTGCTCATCTTCCCTCTCACGGGTGCGCTCCATGGCTGGTACGTCGACCCGCAGCTCGTCTTCATCAAGCCGCTCGGCGAGTCTCCGGCGCACTTCGACTGGCACAATGACGGTGCGGGGTTCGGTGTGACGAGCGGCTGGCAGTGGACGTGGGACTATGGCTTCGCGCTGCGTCTCGGCGGCGGCGCGATGTACTACGCGGGTGGTGGTGGCGATCCGCAGAGCGCGCCGATTCGTGGCGCGACACCGGTGCTGGATGGGATGATCGGCTGGGCGTTCTGAGAGGGGAGAGGTGATGCCATGAAGGTCTTCGGTCCGTTCTATCCAGCTCCGCTTCAGGCGTCGGTCACGCACGCCGAGTCCTTCTGCAAGGTGCTGACGGGCTACGAGGTCAACCCACCGACGCGCAAGGAAACGTTCGTGGCGTGGCTGAGCGGCCGCGAGGGCGAGGTCGTGCGCGTCGTTCAGGAGATCACGTCCGAGTGGAGGGCGGGAAGCATCACGGCCGAGCGCGCGAGCATGCAGGTCGAGCGGTACTTGCGCGATCTGCATGAGGCGCTCGTCCATCTCGGCGTGCTGTCGGACGAGACCGGCCTTCCGGAGTGCTGCGTCGTCCACGTGAACATGACCGTCGCGTCCACGGACGTGCCGGATCTGAGCATCACGACGACCGCCGACGCGACGCCTATGATGCCTGTCGAGATGGCGCGCAGCGGCACGGTCATTCAGCCCATCGAGGGCATCGTCGTCGACGACATCCAGCAGGCGGGGGGCCGACGCTAGAGCGATGGGCAGCCGCCGCAAGCCACCGGGGGAGGAGGTCGTGAAGGCTCGACCGAGCGGCCGGGATCTGTCGCGTGACACCGCGCCGGGCGGTCCTCCCCTGTCCGATCCAGGCCCCGATCCGGAGCCGGCTCCGCTGCGCGATGACGGGTACCGCTACGAGCGACCGACGCTCGACGACTCGCTGGCGATGCGTCTCCTCGGCGGGCTCAGCGCCGAGCGGTTCCCTCGCACGATCACGGTGGATCAGAGCACCAACGGCCAGCTCGCGGCGCACTACCACGCGGGCCCGAGAACGGTGCCCATGGCGGCCAGCGCAGCTCCGGAAGAGCCGAGCGTGCTCCTCTCGTGCACGAGCGTCGACGAGGCGCCTGCGGCGGCCGAGCGAGGGGGCCAGACGCTGCGTATGCGTCGGCTGGACGTGCATGTGCCGGTGCATGTCGAGCTGCCTCCCACGATCGTCATCCCGCGACGCGCGCGGCTGCCAGCGTGGCTCATCGCCGTGTGCGGTCTGGTGATGCTGTCTTGCGTCGGCATTCTGCTCCTCGCGCTGACGCGAGTTCGCGGCGGTGGGACGGCGCAAAAACCGACGGTGCCACCGACCGGCACCGTGGCGTCGGCCATCGGCGTTCCTGGTGACACGGAGATGGCCACGCCTGTCCCGCCGGTGCCATCGTCCCTGGCGTCGGCTCCGGCACCGTTGCCTGTGGACAGTGCGACGGCGGCGATGGCGCCTCCGCTACTTCCGTCCCCGCCGCGCCCACCGGCATGGTCGCGTCCGCGCCCGCGCGCGACGGCCACGCGTCCACCTCCTCACGACGTGGAGGTTCCCGCGTCGAGCAAGCTCGATCGGGAGGAGTAGGGCCGGAGCTTGTCTGACACGAAAGGTGCAAACGCCATGAAGTGGAGCGATCTGTTCGAGCAATGGAGGGCGGAAGCCGCAGCCGAAGAAGCGGAGCGGACGTCCTGCTACGACTGCCTGCCTGTCGCGAAGCGCATCGCGGTCGCCAAGGAGCGATGGAATCAGCAGGCCAAAACGACGCTTGCGCCCGTAGGGCTCACCGGTTCGATCAACTGCACGCGCTGTGGGAAGCCGAGGACGCTTCTTCCGAACGCGGCTGACGATGTGCCGGGGTCATGAGACCCGCGCTCTTCATCGGCGTACTGGTGGGTGTCCTTGGTTTCGCGGATCTCGCGTCCGCCGACGACAAGGTCGAGGCGACCAAGTCGTTCCAGCAGGGCCTGCACGCCTACGATCTTGCCGAAAGCAAGCACGACAAGTCGATGTACGAGACGGCCTATAGGTCGTTCGCGCAGGCATACGCGCTCGTGCCGAGCGATCCGCACCTCTGGAACCTCGCGCTCTCCGAGGTCGACACGGGGCGACTGTTGCAAGGGAGTGCTCACCTTCGTCTCTACGAGGCGCACCAGCATGTCCTCGGGCAGACGGGTCATCCCAAGCTCAAGACGATGTCCGACTACCTCGCCCGAGCGCGCGCGGGTCTCGGGCATCTGCAAGTGGATGGCGCGGCGGGCATCTCCATCCTCCTCGACGGCAAGCCCGTCGGCACGACGCCACTGGGCGAGCAAGACTTGGAGCCAGGGGCGCACGTGGTCGAGTGGGAGGGTCAGCGCTTCGATTTCGATGTGGCGCCCGGTCAGACGATGAAGATCAAGGGACGCGAGCTTCCTCCGCCGGAGCCCACGCCTCCACCGCCGGTGGTCGTTCCGGTGGCAGCCCGCGTGGCGATGCCCCCCGCCGAGCTTCCTCCTCCACCGACATCGCATGCGGCCCGGGATGTCGTGCGCTGGTCGACGACGGGCCTCGCGATCGCCTCGGCCGCCGTTGGCTTCGTTCTCATGGCCGATGCGAGCGGCAAGGCAACCAGCCTCTCGGCCTTCGAGGCGGCGCACCCGGCAGGCTGCGCCAGCATGGCCAGCGCTGCGTGCACCGAGACGGAGTCGATGATGAGC
>Ga0181537_10002507_pt1 | contig 16115 bp, 15 predicted proteins | sample PEATcosm2014_Bin_39_FD_119765 | JGI IMG/M metagenome (GOLD analysis project Ga0181537, IMG submission 119765) | Peatland microbial communities from MTU Mesocosm Facility, Houghton, MI, USA - PEATcosm2014_Bin23_10_metaG | ecosystem: Environmental > Terrestrial > Soil > Wetlands > Peat | place... | reverse complement strand
CAGCGTCGGCGTCTTGGACTTGCCCTTGGGCGCAGGCGGCTGACCTTCGGCTCCGAGCAGCGAGGTCGTTTGCACGCGCACTTTCGCCGGGTCGACGCCCAAATTCGTGAGCACGCGAGCGGCAACGCCTTCACCCTCGCGGATCAGCCCAAGCAGCAAGTGCTCGGTTCCGATGTAGTTATGATTGAGCTGACGGGCTTCTTCGAAGGCGAGCTCGATTACGCGCTTGGCGCGCGGCGTGAAGACCATCTCTTGCTGAACGGTTTGACCGCCGCGGCCGACGATGGCCTCGACCTCTTGTCGAACCTTAGCAAGATTGACGCCGAGCGTCTCGAGGACTTTCGCCGCTAGGCTCTCGCCCTCAGAGATGATGCCGAGCAGAATGTGCTCGGTTCCTATATAGTTGTTTCCGAGCCGCTGCGCTTCTTCTTGCGCAAGCACGATGCTGCGTCGCGCTCTCTCGGTGAACGGCTCCCACATTGACATACCGCGATTACTCCGTAGATGGTGCCTCGAAACCTTCTGTATCCTTAACGTCCGCCGATGCGGTCCCGTTTGTGAGTACAGTCAAAGTTAATGCTCGAGGACGAGTAACTCCATGACCCTATGCCCGCAAAGCGAGTTTCGAAATCGAAAGATGCCCTCTCCTACGTCTTATGTCGCTTGCGCCTTAACGTTGCACCGTGTTGACGCAAAACCGTGCCCAGCGACGACCCGTCGCTGCGGCGGAAGAGCAACCCCAGAGCGACTTCGACGATCGAGCTTTCGCTCAACCTCTGCTGGAACGCGATCTCACGCAACCGCGAGCCGATCTCCCCGGAAACGTTAACGGAAAGTTTAACCAGGTCAGGCTCGACAGGCGCGAGCGATCGCCTCGGCATGCCCGGCCCTTAGCCTAGCGGGCGGGAAAGCCCTCGATTGGCCTAGTGACTAGGCTCGGCGGCGCAGACTCGCGCCCGCTCGGCGCAGTTGCGTGCCCAGCTCCGTATCGCTCCCGCCTTCAAAGAAGGAGCGCAGCGCGTGCTCGATGACCGCGCTTTCACTGATCCGCTGGCGGAAGGCGAACTCGCGTAAACGCTCGGCGAGACGAAGGTCGAGCGTATGCGAGACCGTGGCAATGCGGACGGCCGCACGTACGGCGGGCGGATTTGAACGATGATTTCCACCGGAACGTTTGGGACCGGCGGCAACGGAGGCGGTAACAGTTCTTCGGGCCATGATCGTTTTCTATTACGTAAGAACTGTGGAGCCTGTTTCTTGGAGCCTGTAAGTTTGTCCGAAGGTCAGGCCGACAGAGGTGAACGAAAAGGCGCAAGCTTAGTCGTCTCTAGGAGCTTTTTTTGTTTCTGGCCCTTACGCTGCATCAGTTTACGGATCAGTTCATCAACGGCGTCACGCTCGGGATGCTCTATATCCTGGTCGCTCTTGGATTGAACATCATCCTCGGGCTCATGGGCGTGATCAACTACTCCCACGGCTCGTTCTTCATGCTCGGCGCATACGTCGCGTACTCGCTCGACCCAGTCGTTGGTTTTTGGGGCAGCATCTTGCTCGCAGCGCTGATCATCGGTGCATTCGGGATGTTGTTCGAATCGACGTTGATCCGGCCGCTCTATCGCAGGATCCCGGAGTACACGCTCCTGCTGACGTACGGCACCGCGCTCATCTTCGAGCAGATCGTACGCCGCATCTGGGGTGACGATGCCGTACGCTTCGAGCTGCCGGAGCGATTCAGCGGAACGCTCACGGTCGGCAACTCGCAGTTTCCGCTCTACAAAGACGTCATGCTGGTCGGGATCACGATCCTGGTCTTGGCGCTGGTGTGGTTTCTCATCAATCGCACGAACATCGGCATGATTATCCGCGCCGGCACGCGCGACGCCGAGATGGTGCGCATCCTCGGCATCAACATGCCGATGATGTTCACGCTGGTTTTCGGCATCGGCTCGTTCATGGCAGGCCTGGCCGGCGCGCTCGCAGCTCCGGTTTATGCAATTCAGCCGACATTGGCGTCTGAATGGGTCATCTTGACCTTCGTGATCGTCATCGTCGGCGGGATCGGCTCGTTCTGGGGCGCGATCGTCGGCGGACTTTTGATCGGAATCGTTTCCAGCCTCATGGATTTGCTCTGGCCACCCGCAGTCGAGATGACCGGCTTCTTGATCATGGCCATCATCTTGCTGATTCGGCCGCGCGGCCTGTTCGGGGTCGAAGGCCTCTTTGAATAGAGTCGTCCGCAGCCCGTTGCTATGGACGGCGCTCGTCCTGGCGATTTTGCCGTGGCTCTTGCCGGGCGCAAATCCGTTCGCCGGACGAGCCGGATTTATCGATCTCGGAACCACGATCGCGATCTTCGCGCTGTTTGCGATGGGCTTCAATCTGCTATTCGGCCATATCGGCGATCTTTCGTTCGGCCATGCGATGTTCTTCACGATCGGTGCGTACGCGACGGCGCTCTTCACGAAAGGCTTCAACGTTACGGTCGGCAGCGCGAATCTCGTGTGGGGAGGCGCCGACAGCTTCTTCGGATCCATGGCGTTGTCGCTCGCGCTCGGCGCGGCGCTCGCATTCCTGCTCGCGCGCCTGATCGTTCCACGCTCGAGCGGAATCTATTTTTCGATGATCACGCTCGCCTTCGCGCAAGTCGTCTACTTCTTCACGTACAAGTGGGATGCGTTCACCGGCGGCGAGGACGGAATCCAAGCCATCGCACGCCCTTCGCTCCCCGGCTTTGCGCAAAGCTACCTCAACGCGTCCTGGCACTTCTACTATTTTTCCGCGATCGTGATCTTCATCGCGCTTGCGATTCTCTGGTGGGTGATCGAATCACCGTTCGGTTCGGTGTGCCATGCGATCCGCGAAAACGAACAGCGCGCCGAGTTTCTCGGCTACGACGTGCGCAAGTATCGCGTCAACGCGTTTTTCATCTCGGCGCTCTTCCCGGCGATCGCGGGATGCCTCTGGACGTATTATCAGCAGTCGATTACTCCGGATGCCGGCTCGATCGAATATAGCGGACGGGTCGTGATGATGTCGCTCTTAGGCGGCATTCAAACGTTCTTCGGGCCGATGCTCGGCTCGTTTATCTACTGGCAGCTGCAGAACGACGTCTCGCAGATCACCAAGTATTGGGAAGCCGTGATCGGCGCTGTCTTCGTCGTCTTCGTGCTGATCGCGCCGCGTGGTATTTGGGGTGCAGTCGAAGACATCGAGCACTACGGCTTACGCAGCGCCGTGCAGCGTGTCTTTTCACGCCGCGCACGCCTTGAGACCGAGATGGCCGAAGAAGTCGTCTCGCGAGCCCCATGAGCCAGGTGCCGGCGACGGGTTATGCGTTCAAGACCGAGGGCCTCTCGCGGCACTTCGCGGGATTCCGCGCGGTCAACGACATCTCAATCGAAATTCCGGCCGGCGGCGTGCGCACGATCATCGGACCGAACGGCGCGGGCAAAACGACCTTTTTCAATCTGCTCTCCGGCTTGCTGCCGCCGACGCACGGCAGCATCTGGTTTGAAGGCAACGACATCACCGGGCTGCCGGCGTACCGCCGAGCGCGCTTGGGCATCGCGCGCTCGTTTCAAATCACGAACATTTTCGGAAAGCTCAGCGTCGGCGAAAACGTTCGCCTCGCCGTCCAAGCCGTCTACGATGGTAAAGGCAACTTCCTTTTACCGGGTTCGCGGATGGGTGGCATCGCCGAGCGCACGCAGCGCATCCTGGACGACATCGGCCTGGCCGGCGTGCAAGATGCCCGCGCCGAAAATCTCTCGCACGGCGATCAACGGCGTCTCGAGATCGGGCTCGTCCTCGCCGTCGATCCGAAGGTGCTCTTGCTCGACGAGCCGCTCGCCGGAATGTCGCCGGCCGAGACGCAATCGACGGTCGAACTCATCAAGCGCATCGTTCGCGACCGCACCGTAATTTTGGTTGAGCACGACATCGACACGGTCATGGCGATATCCGATACGATCACGGTCATGCAGACGGGCGGGATTCTCGCGGTTGGAACGCCGTCGGAAATCCGCAACAACGAGACGGTACGGCGTGCGTATCTCGGAGACATGGCCTGATGCTGCTCGCGCTCGAAGGCATCAATACGTTCTACGGTAAGAGCCACGTCCTCAAAGACGTCTCGCTCGAGGTCGCCAAGGGTGAAGTCGTCGCATTGCTCGGTCGCAACGGCAGCGGCCGGTCGACGACGCTGAAAACGATCATGGGCGTCGTCCCGCCGAAGACGGGCGTAATTCGCCTGGATGGCGCACCGATCGAACGGCGCAATCCGTTCACGCTCGCCCGACGCGGTATCGCGTTCGTACCCGAGGACCGGCGCATCTTTCCAAATCTCACCGTCGCCGAGAATCTGCGGCTCGCCGCGCTTTCGGGACGCAAAGGCGCGTGGACCGAAAAACGCATCTTTGAGTATTTCGCGGTCTTAGGCGAGCGGCGCAACTCGCTCGCGCGCCTTTCGGGCGGGGAGCAACAGATGCTCGCGATCGCCCGAGCGCTGATCGCCAACCCCGACATCATCTTGCTCGACGAGCCGATGGAAGGCTTGGCGCCGATGATCGCCCGCAACGTCGAAGAGGTGGTGCGGACCATCAAGAACGAGGGCAACACGATCCTTTTGGTCGAGCAGAACGCCGAAGTCGCCATGAGTCTGGCCGATCGCGGCTACATCCTTTCTAATGGACGCGTTATGGCGAGCGGTCCGATCGACCAGCTGCGCGCCGATCCGGAGCTGATGCAACGGTACTTGGCAGTCTGACGGTCTTGGGCGCCGGAGGTTGCTGATGCCCACACCTGAGCAGGTCCGCGAATCGCTCGCGGACGTTATGGACCCAGAGCTGAACATTCCGATCCTGGACCTTGGTCTCGTCTACGGAATCGAGTGCGACGGACAGCAGCAAGAAAACGTCACCGTGACGATGACGTTGACGTCGCCGATGTGCCCCGTGGGACCGATGTTCAAGCAAGCGGTCCAGTCCAAGGTCGAGTCGGTCGAGGGCGTCGAGAGCGCCAAAGTCGACATCACGTTCGACCCGCCGTGGGATCCGCGTGAAATGGCTAGCGACGACGTAAAGCTTCAGCTGGGCATCTGGTAACGAAGCCGAGGGGGCAGGCGTCGGCCGCGGTGCGTCCAAAGGGTTCGGCGAGAGCTAACCGGCGATGATGTCATATATTCCAGACATCCTTGGCTTCGTTGCCGCCGCACTTGTGCTGGCGACCTTCTTGATGCGCGCGCCGGTTCGCCTCCGGCAGTTTGCGATTGCAAGCAACGCGATGTTCATCGTCTACGGCGTGTGGACGAAAGCGTGGCCGATCGCGGTGCTATTTGCGATCTTGCTGGTGCTCAATATTTGGCGGTTGCGCGAGCTCAGGCTGCTGACGGGAAAAGTCCAATCGGCGCTCACCAACGACCTATCGATGGATTGGCTGCGGCCATTCATGACGCCACGCAAATTCGTCGCCGGTGAATTCATTTTCCGCAAAGGCGATCCGCAAACCGACGTCCTCTACATCGTGAGCGGAACCGTCCGGCTTCCCGAGATCGAAGTAACGGTCAGCGCCGGCGAGCTCCTCGGTGAAATGGCAATATTCTCACCCACGATGGAACGCAGCCTGTCCGCGGTGTGCGTCACCGACGTCGAGAGCCTGCACATGCCGACCGATTCGGTCCTCAAGCTCTATTATCAGAACCCCGAGTTCGGACTGTATCTCGTCCGATTGATCACGCGCCGCCTCTTGCAAGACACGCATCTGCTCGGCAGCATGATCAACGAGCGCACGACGCAGCTCGAGAAGCTAAAGGCGCTCACCGACGTCGACGAAGCGACGGGCGTCGCCAACCGCCGCGCGTTCGAAGCGCGCCTCCATATGGAATGGTCGCGCGCGATCCGTTCGCCGTCGGCGCTTTCGCTGGTCGTCGCGCAAATCGAAGACCGCTACAATCGCCGCTGGACCGACGAGATGCTCACCCAGGTCGCAATTGCGCTCGGATCGTGCGCATCGCGCGCATCGGATCTCTTAGCGCGACACGATAAAGAATTCGTTGCCATCCTCCCCAACACGACGGCCGAAGGCGCTAAGCGAATTGCGGACGAGATGGACTCGACCATCGCCGCGCTCGACGTTCCGTCGGCAAGCATTTGGGCAGGCGATCTGCGCGTCCGCCACGGTGTCGCTACGCGCATGCCCAGCAAAGAGATCGCACCCGAGACCTTGCTGCAAGAAGCCTACCGCGAATTCCATGGAACGCAGCCGGCGTCGGCACCTCAAAAGGGAACCGATCTGCTCAGCAAGATGGCACAAGCCGCGTTTCCTACTGAAGAACCCCTGATCGGCGGCTGATCTCTGATCCGTGACGGCTCGCCCGACGTACGCGAGCAGCTCTCAAAGAAGCGCGAGTTAGTGCAGGCGCCCGCGGGCAAAGAGGCGGTCGAGCGCCAGCACGCGCGCGGCAAACGCACGGCGCGCGAGCGCATCGACGCGCTCGTCGATCCCGATTCGTTTGTCGAGTTCGACGCCTTCGTGGTGCACCGAACTTCGGCGTTCGGTTTAGATGAACGCGAGTTTCTCGGCGACGGCGTCGTCACCGGACGCGCGCTCATTGACGGGCGGCAAGTCTTTCTGTTCTCGCAAGACTTCACCGTGCTGGGCGGTTCGCTCGGTGAAGCCTTTGCGGAGAAAATCTGCAAGATCATGGATCTCGCGGTGCGCACGGGTTCGCCCGTGATCGGCATCAACGACTCGGGCGGCGCTCGCATTCAGGAAGGCGTCGTGAGTCTGGGCGGCTACGCGGAGATCTTCTGGCGCAACGTTCAAGCTTCGGGCGTCGTTCCGCAGATCAGCTTGATCGCCGGACCATGTGCCGGGGGCGCCGTCTATTCACCCGCGATTACCGACTTTACGATCATGGTGGAAGAGATCTCGCAGATGTTCATCACGGGACCCGAGATCATCAAGACCGTGACCGGTGAGGACGTTACATTCGAAGAGCTGGGCGGCGCGATGACGCACGCGACCAAGAGCGGCGTCGCGCAGCTGGTCGCCGCCGACGAAGACGAGATGAACGCGCAAACGCGCGCCTTGCTTTCGTTTATCCCGCAGAACAATCTCGACGATCCGCCTGTCTTTGCCAGCGGCGACGATCCGCGACGGCTGTGCCCGGAGCTCGACGATCTCGTGCCGGACGCCCCGAACAAACCCTACGACATCAAACGCGCGATCGACGCGGTCGTCGACGACGCCGAGTTTCTCGAGATCTTGCCGTTCTACGCGAAAAACATCGTGATCGGTTTCGGCCGCGTCGCCGGACGCTCGGTCGGCATCGTCGCGAATCAGCCCGCAGTGCTCGCCGGCGTCCTTGACATCGACAGCTCGAACAAGGCCGCGCGCTTCGTGCGCTTTTGCGATGCGTTCAACATTCCGCTGGTCACGTTCGTCGACGTTCCGGGCTTCTTGCCGGGTACGGCCCAAGAATACGGCGGCATAATCAAGCACGGCGCCAAGCTGCTCTACGCGTTCGCCGAAGCGACGGTTCCGAAGATCACGATCATCACGCGTAAGGCCTACGGCGGCGCGTACGACGTCATGGCGTCAAAACACATTCGCGCCGACGTCAACGTCGCGTGGCCGACATCCGAGATCGCGGTGATGGGTGCCGAGGGCGCCGCGAAGATTCTCTTCCGGCGCGAGATCGCCGACGCCGCAGACCCCATCGCTAAGACGGCCGAGCTGATCGAAGACTATCGCAAACGTTTCGCAAACCCGTTCGTCGCCGCGCAACGCGGTTACATCGACGACGTGATCGAAGCCCGCGAGACGCGCCGCGTCATCTCAACCTCACTCGACATGCTGCAGAACAAGCGCGTCGAACGGCCGCGCCGCAAGCACGGCAACATTCCGCTCTAAATCGATGGCAACGCGGATCTCGACGTTCGACGACTGGGTGGACCTGCTCAAAGATTGGCGGGCCGAGATCGGCCTCGATCTCGAGCTGATCGATCGTCACGTCCCGGGCTACAAGCTCGAGGCCAAGTACGGCGAGCTGGCGAGCGACGAGATCAGCTTCGGCTCGTTCGCCGGAGGCAAAAAGTGGGAGCGGCTGCTCGACGTCCCCGATCAGCGCATCCGCGACTCGATCCTGAACATGGTGATCTTTCAGGGCGACACCGAGTTCGCATCCAACGAGCAACAGCGGTTTCTCTTGAGCAACGCCCCCAGCGAATACGACCTCGCGTCGCTCGCGCGAATCATGCTCGAAGAGACGCGGCACGGCTTTCAGATGTGCCATCTGCTGATCACACACTTCGGCGCCGACGGCAAGATCGAAGCGCAAAAGATGCTCGAGCGCCGCGCCTTCGGGAAAAAGAACCGCCTCCTGCGCGCCTTCAACGAAGACGTCACCCATTGGCTCGACTTCTTCACGTACACGAACTTCATGGATCGCGATGGGAAGTTTCAGCTAACGATGCTCTCGCATTCGGCGTTCGCGCCGCTCTCGCGCTCGATGCTGCCGATGCTGCGCGAAGAGTCATTTCACATGGGAACCGGCATCTCCGGACTGCGACGCATCGCGCAGGCGGCGGTGATTCCGGTCGCGCTGCAACAGAAGTACTACAACAAATGGATCTCGGGTTCGCTCGATCTGTTCGGAACCGATCACTCGCGTTCGGCACGTTGGGCCTACGCCTGGGGAATCAAGGGCCGCGACGACGAGGGCAAGACCGATGAGCCTGTCGCGCTCGAATCGCTCAACGAACGCGCGCGTGCGCGCTTCTATGACGAGATCGCGCGCACCGTCGATCAAGTCAATAGCGTCAATCCGGCCGAGAAACTGTACGTGCCGGATGCGCGCTTTAACCGCAAGATCGGCGACCATTCGGACGAGCACTGGAGCGTCGACGGGCGCCGCTTGAGCGATGACGAATGGGCCGCGTACGCGCCGAGCGTCCTGCCGGCGCCCGAGGACGAAGCGCGTCTTGCCGAGCTGTTCAAGAATCCGAATTGGATCGCACCCAAGGGACGGACAAATGAGGGCTGAGCATGGCGATTGATACCAAAAAGGCCGAACCAACGCCATTCGGGCGTGAACCGCGCGAACATAACGGCAAACGCGTCATCCGCTATGCGAAGGATGGTCACGTCGCGATCATCACGATGGACGATCCGCCTGCCAACACCTACACGCACGAGATGATGCGGCAACTCGACGAAGCGATTCTCGACGCTCGCTTCGACGACGGCGTCGAAGTCATCGTGCTGACCGGCAAAGGCGAGCGTTTCTTCTCCGCGGGCGCCAACGTCGGGATGCTCAATGCGGTGACGCCGCAGTTCAAGTACTACTTCTGCTTGCACGCCAACGAGACGCTCGCGCGTCTCGAGCAAACGCCGAAGCTGGTCATCGCCGCGCTGAACGGCCACACCGTCGGCGGAGGGCTCGAGATTGCGATGGCGTGCGACATCCGCATTGCGCGCCGCGACGGCGGAAAGATTGGTCTTCCGGAAGTCGGTCTCGGCGTGTTGCCCGGAACCGGTGGAACGCAACGGCTCGCGCGCCTCGTCGGAAAGGCGAAGGCGATCGAGCTGATCGCAACCGGACGGACGTTCAGCTTCGAGCTGGCCGAGGAGATGGGCATCCTCAGCGAGATCTACGAGGGCGATGCGGCGTCGTTCGCCGAGCAAATTCTCACGTACGCCAGGCAATTCTGCTCGCCCAACAAGGCACCGATGGCAGTCGGCCTCGTGAAGCGCGCGATTCAGACCGGCGCCGAGATTCCACTCCAGGATGCACTCGCGCTCGAACGCGAGCTGCAATCGATTCTCTTCCGCAGTCAGGACGCGCACGAAGGGATCGCGGCGTTCACGGAGCAGCGCGTCGCCCGTTTCGAGAATAAATAATGTGGGCGGAGCGGCTTTAAAATATGCGCGCGGCCGATCATCTCCCTGAACGCTTCAACGCGGCGGAGTATTTCGTGGGCCGCAACGTCGCCCTCGGACGGGGCGATTCGCCGGCATTAATCAGCGATCAATCGACGGTCACATACCGTGAGCTCGATCGCGCGGTCCGAGGTTTTGCGGGAAGTCTGCTCGCGCGCGGTTTGCGCAGCGGCGAGCGCGTCGTGATCGTTCTGCCCGATTCGCCCGCATGGTCGATTGCGTTTTGGGGGACGATCGCTGCCGGCGGCGTTGCCGTTCCGCTGAACACGGCGCTGCGCGAAGCGGAGCGCGAGACGATTTTGGCCGATTGCGCGCCGTTCACCGTCGTCGATGAGCCCTCGCACGTTTTGCGCGATGCAGAGCATGTCGCCGCCGCCTACGCACCGACGCATCGCGACGGCTTCTGCTTCTTCTTGTATTCGAGCGGCACGACCGGTGAGCCGAAGGGCGTCGTGCACCTGCAGCACGACATGTGGGTCTGCGCGCGCACCTACGGCGAGCACGTGTTGTGCACGCGCACGTCGGACCGCGCCTTCAGCGTCGCGAAGTTGTTCTTCGCGTACGGCCTCGGCAACGGGCAATACTTTCCGATGGACGTCGGCGCCGCGGCGATTCTGTACCCCGAGCGTCCGACGCCCCAAGCCGTTTTCGATCAGGTTCGGCGCCATAAGCCGACACTATTCTTTGCGGTTCCGACGGCATACGCGCAGATGCTTGCGGCCATGGACGAAGGGACGAAAGCCGATTTCTCGAGCGTGCGCGTCTGCGTCAGCGCGGGTGAATCGTTGCCGCCGGCGCTCTTTTCACGTTGGCAAGCACAAACGGGGCTCGAGATTTGCGATGGGATCGGGACGACCGAGATCGCGCACATGTTTATGGCGAACGCGCCGGGAGCCGCAACGCCGGGTGCGAGCGGCCGGCCCGTACCGGGTTACGACGTGCGCATCGTCGACGAGAACGGACGCGATTGTGCGGACGACGAGATCGGTGAACTCCTGGTTAGCGGCGATTCGACGATGGCGTTCTACTGGAACAAGCACGAGCGCACCAAAGCGACGCTTCAGGGCGAGTGGATTCGCACCGGCGACAAGTATCGACGCGACGCTCAAGGCGTCTATTGGCACGCCGGTCGCAGCGACGACATGCTCAAAGTCAGCGGCATGTGGGTTTCGCCAGTTGAAGTGGAAAACGTGATCGCCGAGCACGATGCGATCTTGGAGTGCGCGGTCGTCGGACGCGAAGACGACGACGGACTCACGAAACCCCATGCGTACGTCGTGCTGCGCGCCGCGAATCTTGCGTCCAAAGCGCTTGAGGCCGAGCTGCAAGAGTTCGTGAAAGAACGTCTGACGCCGCACAAGTATCCGCGCTGGGTGACGGTCGTCAATTCGTTGCCGAAAACCGCAACCGGCAAGACGCAGCGATTCGTCTTGCGCGACATGCCGACCAAGGCTTGAGCAAGCTCACCACGACCGCCGAGGGAATTCGGCGGCTCGTGCGCGACGGCGATCGCGTGAGCGCCGCCTGCGGTCTCGAAGCACGAATCCCGTTTTCCGCCGGACACGAGATCATCCGCCAAAACAAACGCGATCTCACCCTGGTCGGTCCGATCAGCGACATGCTCTACGATCAACTGATCGGCGCGGCGTGCGTGCGCGCTCTCGAGGTAGCGTGGATAGGTAACGTCGGCGCGGGACTCGGCCACAACTTCCGGCGCGCCGCCGAAGCGAATCCGCCGCAGATCAGGATCGTCGACTATACCAATCTCACGTACGCGATCGGATTGCGCGCCGCTGCCGAAGGCGTTCCGTTCGGCGTCACACGCTCGCTGTTTGGAACCGACATCGGCTCGCAGCGCGAACCGTTTCGCAAAATCGACGATCCGTTCGGTAGCGACCCGGTCTTCGCCGTCCGCGCGATTCCGGTCGACGTTGCGATCGTGGTCGCGCAGCGCGTCGACGAAAACGGCAACGCGCACGTGTGGGGCAATCTCGGCACGACCGGCGACAGCGTGCGCGCGGCCGAACGTGTCATCGTCATCGCCGAAGAGCTGGTCGCGCCGGACGTTATTCGTGGGGATCCGAATCGCACGCTCGTTCCCGGCTTTCTCGTGGACGCCGTCGTCATCGAACCCGGCGCATCGCATCCCTCTCCGGTCGAAGGATACAGCGAGCGCGATCATGGGGCGTTCGAAGCGTATCATCGCGCCACGCGCACGCCGGAAGGGTGGGCGTTGTGGCGCCGCGAGTGGATCGACGGCATCGCCGATCGTGCAGCGTACATGCGCAAGGTGCGCGCATGAACGCACGCTTGCTGATGGTCGTCGCGGCGGCGCGACAGATTCACGACCACGAGGTCGTCTTCGCCGGAATGCGCTTACCGCTGCTCGGATTTGCCGTTGCGAAAGCGACGCACGCGCCGAACGCGGTCGGTCTCTTCGAGAACGGTTTGATCCGTGAAATTCCCGCAGCGGGCATGGTCGTCACGATGGGCGACGGACCTAATCAGCGCCACGCCACGCTTGCAACGAGCTTGATCGACGTCATGGGCATGTTACAACGCGGTCACGTCGACGTCGGTTTTCTGGGGGGCGCCGAAGTCGACGCACTCGGCAATCTCAACACGACCAAAGTAGGAAGCACGCGGCTTCCCGGTTCCGGCGGCGGTTCCGATATCGCCGCGCACGCGCGGCGCTGCGTTTTCATCATGGAACACGAGCGCCGGCGTTTCGTCGAACGCGTCGCATACGTGACGTCGCACCCGAGCGGTCCCGTGACGCTGATTACGACACTGGGCGTGTTCGCTCTCGGCGCGGGTCCGGCGCGCGTCGTTTCGCTGCATCCAAACGTGTCGCGCGAACGCGTCGCGGAAGAAACCGGATTCTCACTGGATTATTCCGGCGAGCAAACGACGCCCGAGCCTACGCCGGCTGAGCTCGAAGCCGTCCGAACGGCCGATCCCACGGGATTTTGGACGGGCGCCTCGCAATAAACGCCGCTGTGAAACTTTTGGAGGGGAAGACCGCGCTCGTTACCGGCGTCGCAAACCGGTGGTCGATCGCAACCGGCATCGCACGCGCGTTACACGAACACGGCGCGCGCCTGTCCTTCATCTACCAGGGCGAACGTGTCGAAGACGAAGTCCGCAAGCTGGCGGCAGAACTCGGCGGCGGTCCGTGCTGGCCGTGTGATGTTACCTCCGACGACGATGTGCGGCGCCTTGCCGCCGACGTCAAGCGGGAACTTGGCGGGCTCGATGCGCTGGTGCATTCGATCGCCTTCGTCAACAAAGAAGATCTTGCCGGAAAGGTGTACGACACATCGCGTTCGGGCTTTTCGCTGGCACTCGATATCTCGTCGTATTCGTTGATCGCGCTCGTCGGCGCGCTACGCACGACGCTCAACGATAACGCGAGCATCATGGCATTGACGTACTACGGCTCGACCTCGATCGTCCCCAATTACAATATCGCGGGCATCGCCAAGGCGGCGCTCGAGTCGATCGTGCGCTATCTCGCGTACGATCTCGGCGACCGCGGAATTCGCGTCAACGCGATCTCGGCAGGCCCGATCAAAACCGCGAGCTCGCGGCAGGTCAAAGGCTTCTCGTCGATGCTCGACGCGGTCGGCGCGGCCGCGCCGCTTCATCGCAACGTCACCGCCGAAGACGTCGGCAACACCGCGGTCTATCTCGCAAGCGATCTCTCGAAAGCCGTAACGGGCGACGTGCACTTCGTCGACGCCGGCTATCACGCCATGGGGATGACCATCGAGCACAAAACGACTTGAGCCAGCTCGAAATCACGCCAACTCCCACCGAAGACGAAGCCGCCGCGATCGTCGCCGTGTTGCGAACGCTTGATAAGCCGCCGCAGCCGGTCGTCGTTGAATCACGCTGGAAGTTGAGTGGGCGCGACTATCGGGATGACAATGATAGGTAAACTTCTCGTCGCGAATCGCGGCGAGATCGCATTGCGCGTCATGCGCACCGCGAAGGAAATGGGGATCGCGACCGTCGCCGTGTACAGCGATCCCGACCGAGATGCACTGCACGTACGCTACGCCGATGAAGCGTTTGCGCTCGGCGGTTCCTCGCCGTCGCAAAGCTACTTGAACGCCGAGAAGATTCTCGACGTCGCAAGGCGCGCAGGTGCGGACTCACTTCATCCCGGCTACGGCTTCTTCGCCGAGAACGCGACCTTCGCACGCAGTGTGATCGCAGCCGGCCTCGTCTGGGTCGGTCCGCATCCGGACGCGATCGACGCGATGGGCGACAAGCTGCGCGCGCGCGCCGCGATGGTTAAGGCCGGCGTTCCGGTCGTACCCGGCAAACTCGAGGCAGTTAAGAACCTCGACGAAGCCAAGCGCGCCGCAAAAGAATTTGGCTTGCCGCTCGCTCTCAAAGCCGCGGCCGGCGGCGGTGGAAAAGGCTTGCGCGTCGCCCGCACGGTCGATGAGCTCGAGTCCGCGTTTACGGTTGCGCGGCGCGAAGCCGAGGCCTATTTCAAAGATGCGACGATCTACGCCGAGCGTTATCTCGACAACCCCAAGCACGTCGAACTGCAAGTACTCGCGGATAAGCACGGCCACGTCGTCCACGTCGGCGAGCGCGACTGCTCGCTGCAACGCCGGCACCAAAAGGTTTGGGAAGAAACGCCGGCCGCGATCAGTGATAAGGTCCGGCGCGGCATGCGCGAGGCCGGCTTACGCGCCGCACAGGCGATCGGCTATGACAGCGCGGGCACGATCGAATGTCTCGTCGCCGGTGACGAGTTCTTCTTCCTCGAGATGAACACGCGCATTCAGGTCGAGCACACCGTCAGTGAGATGATCTCGGGGCTCGATCTCGTTCGCGAACAGATACGCGTCGCCGCGGGCGAGCAGCTCGGCTACACACAAGACGCGATCGAGCTGCGCGGGCATTCGATCGAAGTGCGGATCAATGCCGAAGATCCCGCCAACAACTTTGCACCTGCGCCCGGAACGATCGCGCGCTACCGGGAACCGGGTGGGCCGGGGATCCGCGTCGATTCGGCGGCGTTCGGCGGCATGACGATCACGCCCGACTACGATTCGCTGATTGCGAAGCTGGTCGTGTGGGCACCAACGCGCGATACCGCACGCGCACGCTTGCGGCGCGCGCTCGACGAGTTCGTCGTCGAAGGCGTTGCGACTACGATTCCGTTACTGCGCGCATTGGTCGATGCGCCGTCGGTACGCGACGCGACGTACGGCACGGCGACGCTCGAGCCGTTTGCGGCCTCGGCCAAACTCGAACCCGCGCCGGCCTCGAACGTAACTGAGTTCGAGGCTGCATCGGCGGATGCCACGGTCCGCGTCGAGGTCAATGGCAAACTCTTCCGCGTGCGGATGCTCGATCAGCCGCCGGCACTGACGGCTGCACCAGGCCGCCGGCCGCCACCCAAGCTCGAAAGCCGCAGCGGCAAGGCAAAGACGAATGAGAACGCCGTTGCCGCACCGATGCACGGAGTCATCGTCGACGTCAAAGTGAAGCCTAACGACACCATCGAGTCCGGTGCACTCGTCGCCGTGATCGAAGCCATGAAGATGATGAACGAGATCCGTTCGCCGCGGGCGGGAACGGTCGCCGAAGTCAAGGTCGCCGCAGGGCAAGCGGTCGAAACCGGCGCGGTTCTGGTAACCTTCAATTAATATGGCACGCGATTCGAACGCGAGCGGCATCCCACTCGAGCCGGTCTACGAAGCAAGCGACGCGCCACCCGAGGCGGCGCCGCCCGGCAAGTTCCCATTCACACGCGGCATCCGCTCCGACATGTACCGTGGGCGCCTGTGGACGATGCGTCAATACGCGGGATTCGGAACCGCTGCGGAATCCAACGCGCGCTACCGCTATCTGCTCTCGCAAGGAACGACGGGTCTCTCGGTCGCGTTCGATCTTCCGACGCAACTCGGTTACGACTCCGACGCGCCTGAATCGCGTGGCGAAGTCGGCAAGGTCGGGGTGGCCATCGACGCTGTCGCCGACATGGAACGTCTCTTTGCCGATATCCCGCTCGACAAAGTGACCGTCTCGATGACGATCAATGCGCCCGCATCGATCATCTTGGCGACCTATCTGGTCGTTGCTCGCCGGCGTGGAACCCCGTTCGCCAAGCTCGGCGGCACCATACAAAACGACGTGCTCAAAGAATACGT
>Ga0181537_10002506_pt1 | contig 16116 bp, 16 predicted proteins | sample PEATcosm2014_Bin_39_FD_119765 | JGI IMG/M metagenome (GOLD analysis project Ga0181537, IMG submission 119765) | Peatland microbial communities from MTU Mesocosm Facility, Houghton, MI, USA - PEATcosm2014_Bin23_10_metaG | ecosystem: Environmental > Terrestrial > Soil > Wetlands > Peat | place... | reverse complement strand
TGCAGCCAGCGGAGAGCGAACCAATGAGAGGCATCAGCGCAAGTTGCAAGGGGTAGTTGCTGGGGCCGATGATGCCGGCAACCCCCCGCGCGCTTTTAAAAAGTCTCGCCGATGCCAGCCAATTCGGCCATTCAAGTGCCACCCTATTTGGCCGGGCCCATTTTGGCATCCGTGGCAGGGTGTAGTCGATCGCGGAGACTGGTACGGCGACCTCGGTGAGGAGAGACTCGTGACGCGACCGTCCGCGAAAGTCCACATTCAGTGCATCGGCGAAAGCCTCAGCGCGATCGATCAGGGAGCTTCTGAGCGCAAGGAGCGTCTTACGCCGTGCTGCCAAATCCAATTGGCCGTCCCGCTTCCACACGGCCCGTAGCCGATCGTAGGCCGCAAGCAACTCATTTGGACGCGGTTCAGACGGTTGGAGCATAAGAACGACCTCGCCACTCCACAGGGCGCCCTCTCAGATAGCCCAGGAGCGCGCGCCACTGGATCGCCAATGTGAGCACAACACCCAGCGGATGAAGCGCGACGGCTTCCCCTGGCTCTCGGCATTTGACGGCTTGCAGGATGCGCGCGACGAACAACAACACTGCGGAGGATAGCGCCGCTACCCATGCCGGGCCGGAAGAGGCCCCCGAGATCAAGCCGACAGGCAGCGCGACCAATGGCAGCAAGTGACCGCCGACCAGCAGCAGAGTCCAGATAGGCAAGGCCACCGGGCGAGCCATGCCCTCGGTCGCATTCTTCCCGAAGCCTTCGAAGACTGCACTCACATTGTTGTACATGCGGCAATGCGCAAGCGACGTCCCGTCGACAAGATCCGTGCGAAATCCATTTCGCCGGAATGACTTCGCCAGTTGCATTCCGTCATGCATGAAGCCAGCAATGGCGCGATGTCCACCAGCTCGTCGATACGCTTCAGCACGGACCATGATCATCTGCCCGCAGGCAGCGGTGAGAGCCTCCCAAGGCAGCCGCCGCATCAGGACCACCGGGAGATAGCCATAGATCAGGCTATTGATCATCGGAATAACAGAAATTTCGACCACGCTTTTCACGATCTGGCGCGGTACGGCGCTCACAAGGTCGATCCCCAGGGGCGGAACGAGGCGCGCCGCAGCTGTCGGGGCAAGACGCACATCAGCATCGACGAACAGAAGAAACGGACGCGACGACAGCTCTGACAAGACCTGGCAAGCATGCGTCTTGCCTTTCCAACCCTCGGGCAGCGGAGGCGCGGAAGCTATCCTCACTCGCGGGTCCCGCACGTTGTATTCTTCGACAATCTGCCGAGTACGGTCCCGCGAGCCGTCATCAAGCACGATTACTTCGACATCTGCTCCCTCACTCGAAAGCGCAGCCGCGACGCAAGCGCCAATCGTGGATTCCTCATCGCGCGCGGGAATTAAGATTGCAACACGCGGCAAACCAGACGGCAGCCCGGGGCGCCGCAACAACAGAATGTTGACGAATGTGTTGAGCGCAGGAAGCAATGCCAGCGCCGTCGCGATAATGAGCACCGTAATCATGGCGGAGCTCCGTGTTCCGGAGTATAGGCTTGCCCCGTCAGCAACGCCACTGCCCTTCGCCACAGGTCGTAGATTGGATGGATACCACCGCGCCCGGAAATGAAGGTCTTGAACGCTGACTCATCGCGCGCGATCGAAGCGCGAGCCAGCCTGTCCATCGTCTCCGTCAGTGCCTGCTCCAGAGCCGCGAGCCTCGAAGATGGACGCATGCCTGCCAACTCTTCGCCCGCAATCATATTTCCGAACCGGAGTAATAATTCGGGCTGCTTCTCGACCCAATGCGTATATTCGATCGCAAGCGGAAGGAAGCAGGCTTGCGGGGCGAGGTCCACAACGTGAGCAACACCTGGTTCGAGCTTCAGCGGCCGCTCACGGCAATCCGCAAACCGTCCTTGCGCAGTAACCAGAAGCACGTTGCGAACGTCTGCCAAAATGATTCGACTCGCTTCGAGGAAGTGCAAAGCGCCCTCTGGGCAATGCTGTTCGACCCCAAATGCCCCGACACGCCCAACGAAACCGTAGCGCCCCGACATGGCCGAGTCGATCGGCGTGTATACGGACCGCCCGGAAAGAAGCCGATCGGCCAGATAAAGAAACGTCACCCCGTCCCACCATGCTGCGTGATTACTGAAAATAACTAGCTGAGGACATTGAAGCACGGATGCCACGGGGCAGTTGGCAATGCGCACGGCATGGAAATTCTTTCGAAGCGTGCGTTTGAATATAGCTGCAAAGATTCTGAACATGATTGGTGATCGCGCGGCCAGCCTGCGCTGCATCGTTTGTCTGGCGCGCTGACGGCGCTCCGACATCTCAGGAGGCGACCTTCACCGCTCGTCTGTCGACATCCAGCGCGTCGGCGGCGATCCAACCGGACATCATGACCATCGGCATGCCCGGACCAGGATGTGCAGCGCCACCCGCAAGGTAAAGCCCCTTGACGAAGCGACTGCGATTGCCGGGTTTGAAGGCTCCCGTGAACTTGCCGTGGCTAGCCAATCCGTAGATAGCTCCCTTGAGCACCTTATATCTTTCGTGGATGTCCTGAGGTGTCAGATGCTGGTCTACAACGGTACGCTGTTCAATATCCGTCAACCCCGCGGTTCTCTTCAGTTTTTCAATGATCTTCTTTCGATAGCCAGGATACATCTTCGACCAGTCATGGTGATCGCGAAGATAGGGCGTGTGCACCAGAACATAGAGGGCTTCTCCACCTGCCGGCGCGACCGACGGATCCGTACGCGCAGGTGCTGCGACGTAGCATGTCGGATCATCCGCAGGTTCACCCTTCTTATAAATCTGATCGAATTCCTTCTCGGCGTTGTCGGAAAAAACAAAGTTGTGGTGATCAAGATGATCGTAACGCCTGGACAGTCCGAGATACAGAACGACACCAGAGCAAGCCGGCTCAAAACCGGAGCGGCTATAATGCCGCGCGGCCGCGCCGCCTATGAGTTCTTCATAGGTACGGATGGAGTCCATGTTGGAAATGACAGCCGATGCCTCCATGCACGAACCGTCAGTCATTGACACTCCGACAACGGCTTCGTCTTCAACAATGATCTTCGAGGCCTCTCGGCCGGTATAATATTCGACGCCGAGCTTTTCTCCCAGAGACCGGAGCGCGTCGGCCACCGCACGTGTTCCTCCGACCGGATACCATACGCCCTCGCTGGTCTGCATGTGAGCGATCGAGCAAAGGACCGCGGGCGAGGCGAATGGCGAGGAGCCGACATATTGGACGAAATGGTCAAGCATCTGTGCGACGCGCTCGTCACGAACAAGACCCCGGATGGTGCCGGCAACCGAACGTCCCATGCGCAAGGAGAGTACGTCGCGTAGCGTCGAAGGATTCATGTTCTCACGGATATTCATCGTGTCGCGAATATCCTCGATCGCCCGCCAGAAGAAAAAACGCTCGGAAACTCCATGCAAATGCGCCGATATACGCTGGAATTCCCGATAACCTTGCGCCAATCCCTTTTTACCGGAGAACGCTTCAGCGCTTTCCGCCATGCTGTCGATATCCTCGACCAGATCAAGCGTGGCACCTTCATTAAAGAAACAGCGCCACTGCGGGTCAAGTCTCACGAGTTGAAGCCAGTCGGTCATTTTCTCGCCAGCCTCGGCGAAAATTCGATCGAGCACTTTGGGCACAGTCAAAATCGTTGGCCCCATGTCGAAGCGGAAACCGTCCTTATTGAGGACGGCCGCCTTTCCGCCTAGCCAGTCGTTCTTGTCGATCACCGACACATTATGGCCGCGGGCCGCGACCACCGCCGCCGCCGCCAGGCCTCCAAGGCCGCTTCCGATAACGACTACAGGCTTGGTATTGGTCATGGCTAAGTCCCACTCTCGTCTTCGATAGCTGTTGACGCAGCCGGGCGGTAGAAAATTGATAGCGCTGCTTCAGAGCCTCGGCCAATCGCGAGTGAGGGTTCGGACATCATAGCTGAAGGCTGACCGGCGTTCCCTCGGGCCGAAGCCAAGCCGAGATCGTCGAGGACCAGATCGGCGGAAATTCGCGCTCCTTCATAGATCACGGGCAGACCCGATCCTGGATGGGTACCTCCGCCTACGAGGTATACGCCCTCGACATCCTGCAACCGGTTATGCGGCCTGAAATACAACATCTGATCAAGTCCATGCGCGAGATTGAATGTAGCACCAAGATAAATCGAGGACTGGTCGCGCCAGTCGTCGGGCGTCAGCAATTTCTCGTAGCGAATGCGTTGTCGCAGCCCCTTGAATCCGAGTGAATCGAGCCGGTCCAGGACCGTATTTCGGAACGACTGCTTTTCGGTCGACCAATCAATTGTGCCACAATGCCCAACCGGCACGAGTACATAGAGCGAAGACATTCCGTTCTGCGCGAATGCCGGATCGGTGCGTCCGGGGTTAGCCACATAAATGGAAGGTTCGGACGGGATAACGTTCGCGCTTTCGATATCGGCGATGTTCCGCTCATAATTGTGAGACAGAAAGATGTTGTGATGATCGACGTCATATTGCCCCTCGATTCCCAGGTACAGCATGAAGGTCGAACAGGAGTACTTCATGCTGGCCACGTTCTTGTCGGACCATTTTTTTCGTAGCCGCGAAGGGATCAAGTGAGTGACGGCGTGGGCAAAATCGGCATTTACGACCACCGCATCGGCTGCCGAGACACCGTTGACGGTGTGAACCCCAGTCGCGCGGCGAGCATCAAATTCGATCGCCTCTACCGCTTCGCCGAGCCTGATGTCGACTCCCAGATCGCGCGCCGCTTGCGCCATGGCATCGCTTACCGCGCCGCAACCGCCGACTGGATGCCAGACGCCAAATTCGTACTCGAGGAAGGATAGGAAGGTAAAAAGATTTGGACAGCGAAAAGGCGACATTCCCAGATATTTGGTTTGGAATGAAAACACCAGTCGGACACGCGGGTCCTTGAAAAACCGCCGGAGCTCCTGATCGACCGAAGAAAGTGGGACGACATGGCGGAAAGCTTTCAACACGGGGGGAGCGAGATAGTCGAGCATGCTGGTGAAGGATCGCGTAAGAACCGGGGTAAAGTCCGCAAGCTTGCGCCGGTTGACATCGATGAACCGACGTATCTGTCTGGCGTCATCGGCATCGATTTTGGAAATCTCACGTTCAAGCTGGTCGATATCTCCGCTGACGTGGACATCCGGTCCGTTCTCGAATGCGATTCGATAGCTGGGATCTACCCGCCTCAACGCAACATAATCGGACATCGCAAGGCCGCATCGGGCGAAAATCGATTCGAGAATCTGCGGATACAAAAAGAACGTCGGCCCCATATCGAAACGGAACCCGCCATCGTCGAGAGTTTTTGTTCGCCCACCGACGCGTCGGTCTTTTTCAAAAAGTGTGACCTCTACGCCTTCCTTCGCAAGCAACATCGCAATGGCGAGTCCGCCCGGACCCGCTCCAACGACAATGGCCTTTTTGCTATCCGGCGCTTTGCCTGCCGTCTTTTTCGATAAGCTTTTCATCTCAGCGGCCTGAACCTTATCGCTTTCAGAAAGGTAGCGGTTTCTCGGGTAAGCGGATATAGGAACTCTTAGTGGCAAGAATTTTCGAGCTTTTTCAGCAGGTAGACGCAAGGGCAAAGGGATTGATACGATGTTGGTTCGAATTGGTTTCGCTTCGCTGGCTATTTTTTTGGGTGGCATTTTGTCGACCTCGGCAGGCGACGTAACCGTTTTCGTCAGCGGAATCGTGCCAAACGGCACCAATGTCTCCGTCGCCCTTTGTTCGGGATCACTGGAGCCGGGCGCCTGCAGCAGAGGCGAAAGCCGACCCGCGCAATCCTCGGCAATGAAATTTGTTTTGCGCGATGTTCCACCCGCACGCTACGCGGTCGCGGTGTACCAGGACATGGATGGCAACGGCACGATGGAGCGGTCGAGGCTCGGCATCCCGCTCGAACCGTATGCGTTTAGCAACGACGCCGGCCGGGTCCGCAAGCCAACGTTCGAGGCTGCAGAGGTGTCAGTTGGTCCGGCGGGACGCGACTTTCAACTTCATCTTCGCGGTATTAAATCCGGAGCTACTCAGTAAGCCGTGCGACGAGACGATAGCCAGGCGGCCGCGGTCGTACAGACGAGCCCAATCAGCAGCAGGACGCCCCATGGGAGGGCCAATTCCTCGATGCCGCCGGCGGGCTGAATCGCCAGCTCGAATGCCCGAATAATCCAGGCATTTGGGGTAAACCAGCCTACGTCCTGTAACCATGGCGGCATCAAGTAACGCGGCACCATGCTTCCGCCGACGGCCGAGAGCAGAAGCACCCCAAACGTCGTCAGGGTTTCGGCCTGTTTGCGGCTTCGGCACGCGGTACACATGAGTAAAGCCAGCGCACTCGCAGCCGCTGCGGCCAAAATACAACTCGTTAGCCAAAGCCCGGTCCGCGACGGCATAAATGATGCCCCATAGATGATGTAGGCCGTCGCGAAGACGATCACGGCCTGCAACGTGCCCTGCGCCGTCAGATATAATAGCTTGCCTGCGACAGTCGGATCGAACGTCTCGGCGCCGATGGCGAGGCGCTCGGCAACACCGTTAGCGCGCTCGTCAAGCAGCGTAAGCGCGCCGTGAACGCCTGCGAAAAGCAGGAAAACCGCGACCACGGCACCGGCATAATTGAGAAGATTTCCGTTGCCGGTCTTTCCGCTCTGCCCCACCACCCCATGGGCTATGACGTTCGAAAAACTGAAGGAAGCGCCCTCCGCCGCGTGAGCGCGGAATGCCTCATTGAGGAATTCGCGTTCATCCTTACCGATAGCGCCAGACGCTTCGACGTCGGCAAGAATGCGGCTCAATGCCACGTCTGGAAGTTTTTCGTTCAAGGTCCGCATAACCTGACCGAGCGCGATCGACGCTGCGAGAGGCCGAGCGGTGTCTTCGATAAGCAAGAGCGGTGGCGGTCCCTCGTCAGGCCTCCGCCGCGGGTCGCCACGAATGAGGAGCCCTGCGTCTGCCATTCCACGCCTTACAAAATCGGACAGGGCAGCTTCGTCGCCGGATTTCAAGATGATAAACCGGAAGCTGTGTTCGGCTTCAAGAGCACGCACCAGCCGGACGCTGGTATCGTTACCGACTGCATCGATAACCCCAATTTTGAGTTTCAAATCGCTGCCGGCTGTTCCGGAAAAAATCGCGGCGAATACCATGAACAGCAGCGGCGGAAGCACAAACGACATCAGGAGTGCGGCCCGGTCCCGCAGGGTCGATAGAAGCATGATCCAAGTAGAAGCCAGGATCATGTCGGGTTATTGCCCCCGAGGTGCCTGTAAAGTGCGCCCAAACCCGGATCCGAGATCTTGATTTCCTTGATCGGTAAACTCGCGTCATTCAACATCAAAATATAAGCGGGATGCTTATCCCCCAAATCCTGAAATGTCTCCCAGATCATGGCGGACCGTGAAGGGGTTGCGCCCAATAACCGCAGCTGTTGCTGCTCGACCTGTTCGGGCAACGATGAAAGAACAATCTCGATACACTTTTTGTTTTCGAAAACGGCGGACAGAAGATCGCGAGGAGCCCCCACCCGTATCAATCGCCCGTCGAATAGAAATCCTGCACGATCAGCCAGGGAATCGGCATCATCGAAATCATGGGTCACGATCAAAATCGATATTCCAGTTTCCTTCAGGGCATTGATCGTCTGTGTTATCAGCGATTTAGCTTCGGCGTCAATTCCAACGGTCGGCTCGTCAAGGATTAGAAGACGCGGATTGCCGACAAGCGCAACGGCAATATTGACTCGACGCCGAAAGCCGCCCGAAAGGCCGCCGACCAGCGTTGATGCTATGTCTTTGCAGCCGGTGAGCTCAAGCGCATGGTCGGCGAGCGACAGGGCCTGACGCCAATCCGCACCAACCATCTTTGCGAAAGCGATACAATTCTCGCGCGCACTTAACAATGGAAACAGAGCAATATCCTGTGGCACGAGACGCACCGCAGAACTGCTGGACTGGTTCGCGCACGCGCCAAAAATAGAGCCTTTGACCGGCTTAAGCCGCCCGATGAGAACTCTGACAAGTGTCGTCTTTCCGGCACCATTGGGACCCATCAAAACGAATATTTCTCCAGACCTCAGCGTTAGCGACAGATCACTGAGCACGGGATTTTTCCCATACGCCGCACGGATATTGCGTAACTCGGCTACAGGCTCCGCTTCTTCAGCTGTCCGCTTTGTGCCAATCGTCATCAGTTCTAAAAACTTTCCAAAATTGGGGATTTTTCATAATACAAATCAATCATCTTCCGATTGTCTACTCAATACAAAGAGATTGGAGTCCGAACGAAAAATCGCCGCGACGACGACCGGGGTCAGGCGTCGAGCAGCTTCTTCGCCCGCGCCTCGAGATCGAGCCGGGCATCCTGATGGGGCTTGTCCCGGGCAACTGCGGTGATGCCCTGCACGAAGTCAAAGACGCTTTCAGGCTTGCGGCTCTCCCTTCGAAGTAGTCGCGATCATCCGCGGTCAAGGCGACAAGAGGGCGAGCCCAATACACGTTCGGCTCCTCCACTCTCGGGGTGTTGAGTTCAAGGTCGCGTGTCCCCGCGCCAACTTCACAAGCACACGCTTCACCCTGTTCTCCTCGATCGCCCAAACCAGGCCCGCATCGGTCTCGGTCTTGGTCCGCTTCAGCCGCCCGACCAGCGCTGGGCTGTTCCTGAGGATGTTCGCTACCTTGCGCCGCTCCACCAGGTCCGGGTCGGCTTGGCCGGTCGCGGCGCACTCCAAGATGCAGGCGAGGTACTCTTCGTCCGACCCCAGTGAGTTGTTGCATGCAAAACAGGCTGCGCAGCCGTCCACATTGGCCGGCAACGGATCGTCCAAGAAGAGTTTTGATGGCACGTGGTCCAGGGTATCGGCCGGTCCGCCGCAGTGGATGCAACCGCCGATTTCGCGTTGGTCCCCGTAAACAAAACCCGGCGCAAATGAATCTTCTCCTAAGGAGCAGAATTTACGGGAGGAGAAACCTACAGCGGGGCCCGGCAATTCAGAAAACAAATCTCGCACTTTGACGGCGCAGGTAGCCCACCAATTCCGGACGGGGAACCGAAGATCCTCGCGACCGGCGAGAAGGAAGACCCGGGTTGGCCGCCTAGCGCTCGGCGCAGGGCGGCGGAACAGGTGGAAAAGCTTCGCCACGACGATTTCGAATCCCTGCCCCGTGCTAACCGCCGGGAACGAGTGACGTCCTGAGGGATTCGTCCCGGCTGGAGAGATTTATGCTGATGACGACAGAGAGGCGACCCGCCGTCCGGACGCTGCGCGGCTGGGCGATCTCGACGCTGCTCGATGCGGGCGCCATCCTCGAGTGTGAGGAACACGGCTGGATGCAGGACCGTTCCGACCCCCGCGCGCGCGAGCGAGCCGTGGAAGCCGCCCGACACGATCCGCCGCCGGGCGTCTCTCCCGATGCGGCGGTGGTCGCGTTTTGTGACCACCGCTGTGTACCACCGGATGAGCCGATTCGGCCGTCAATGTCGGGCGATTTGGAGGTGTTTCAGGAAGGAGGACTAGACCCCTTCGCCCCGGCGCGATTGCCCCCTGGCGGCAGTTCTTACGCCGCGTGACGGCCACCTGATTCATCCGCGGTATGCTTAGAGTGGAATCGGTCTGTAGATGAAATTCTTCTGGTCTGGACGGCCAGCCTTCACCGGTGTGGCGACATCTGAAGCCGCATCCGCTCCGGTCTAGATCCGGGCTGAAAACCGCGTGACCGCCGTCAACGTCTGCAGGCGCGGCTGCACGTCACGCAGGTAGATCTCGGTCTTGAGAAACGCGACTTCGGCGTCGAGCAGGGTTTCGTCGACGTCGACGTACCAGGATCGCGGTCTCCCGTCGCTTCCGTCGCTCCAGCGATACCCGCGACGTTTTAGCATATCCTTGAGTTCGAACGGAGACTGCTCGGCCCAAACCCGTATTGTCTTCTTCCGCGCCGTCTCCAGCAGAAGGGAGAGCGCGGGCGCACCCGTCGTCGGCAATTCGAACGCGAGGACCTCGAGCAAAGCGTGGCAATCGTCCACCGCCCTGTGGGCCGCATGGAAAAACCCGGCACCGTTCAGAAGGTAGCCAAGCTGCGCACCCGCGAAGCCGTGCGTGCGCCACTCAATCTCGGTTGCGCTGCAGCCCCACGGTTTCCGTTCGAACACAGGCCAATATCGCTCGGCGAATTTGCGATCGAAGCCGCTGTTGTGCGCGATGACGATGACCGCGTCGTCGACGAAAGCGTTGACCGCCGCTTCGTCGATCCGGTGTCCGGCGACCATCTCGTCGCTGATGCCGGTGATCGCCTTGATGTCGTCGGGGATCGGCTTCGTCGGCTCGTTGAATGCGGAGAACGCATCCCTGCGCCGGCGATGCGCCCGTCGGCCAGATAGTCGAACTTGAGGCAAACTGAATCAAATTTGCAACATCGGCTTAACGACAGCATGTCGGCCACCGCTTCTGTGCACATAGCCCGCAAACGGCTACATAGCGTGATCCGAAAAGCTTCCAATAGACGAATTCAATTCGGCTAAACTCGCATGTTACGTCCGGCGGTCTCGCGCGTCTTGAGGACCGCGGTCAGCGTTATGATTCCGAGGATTGTGAGCATGAGCGAAATCGGCCAGGTGGCGCCGCCACTCCAGCCCACGGTTGCCGCCGCGACCAATGGCGTCATGCCACCGCCGATGGCGGCACCGAGCTGAAAGCCAAGCGATATTCCGCTATAGCGGACCTTCGTGCCGAACAGCTCGGGCATGAAACTCGCGTGGAGCGCAAAAATAATGCCTTGGGCACAACTCACGCCGACGATGATAGTCAGGACCACCACAGTCGGATCTCGCGTTTCGAGCAGCCAGAACAAGGGAAAAGCGAAGAAAATGCTGAAAAGTGTGCCGGCTATGTAGATTGTTTTTCGGCCAACGTAATCCGACAACCAGCCGGCCAATGGCATCGCGAACAACTCAACGAACGTGGCGAGCGTAATCGCTTCGAGAACAAAGGCTTGGTTCATTCCGAGTTGCTTCGTTAGGTAGGAGACGGCGAACACCGTAAGAACGCCGACCCACGCCACCTCGGTGACCTTAAGTCCGACAGCGAGTGCAGTTTCCCATCGGAAGCCGGTAAGCGCCTCCAACACTGGGTTCTTGGAAATTTGTCTGCTTTTCCGAATCGCTTCGAAGGCGGGCGTCTCACTGAGCTGATAGCGGATCACAAATCCGACGAAGATCAGCATCGCGCTCGCGAGAAAGGGAATCCGCCAGCCCCAGGCGAGGAAATCGGAGGTCGGTAGTTGGCTGACGAGCGCAAAGATCCCGGTCGCGACCAGTCGGCCGATCGGGTTGCCGAGCTGGACGAGGCTACCGAAAAGACCACGCCGTTGCGCCGGGGCCGATTCCGCGACCATTAGCACAGCGCCGCCCCATTCTCCCCCAAGCCCGATCGCTTGAATCAGCCGTAGTATAACGAGAAGGATAGGCGCCAGTATGCCGATCTGGTCGTAGGTCGGAAGTAGGCCTACGAGAAACGTCCCGAATCCCATCAGAAGCAAAGTGAGCACGAGCATTGATCGGCGACCGATCCTATCTCCGAAATAGCCAAACAAGATGCCGCCGAGCGGACGGGCGATATATCCCACCGCATAAACGCTAAAAACCGCAATCGTGCTGACCACGGGATCGGATGATGGAAAGAATAACTTGCCAAACACCAAAGCGGCGGCCGTTCCGTAAATAAAGAAATCGTACCATTCGACCACGGTGCCAAACGCGCTTGCTATGACGACCTTTGTGGTCGGTACGACGCTTCTGTAGCTTACGTCCGGCTCGTCGACGGCGTCGCTCAACCAAGCACGCTTTTATCGCTTCGGAGTATGCGACGGGAATAATAGTGGAAGGTCGCGCCGATCGCACGATGAAGTTGGGATGATGATCGCACGCGCAGCCAATCCGACTACAGCAACAAATAGCGGGAAGTCTGCGGTTCGAGATCTGTTGACTAAAATATTAGAACGATGAATTGATCCAGCAACACGGCGGCAATCGGGGCATAGCGGTTTCTGGCGTGGCGCGGCCTAGAAAAGCCGGATCAGTATGAGCAAATCCGATCGCTTGGCGTCGAGCTATCGAAAAAATTGACAGCGAAAGCCGCTCCTTCGGCTGATCAACCTTTTAAAACGAAATCGAAAATGGCTGCTGCCGGCAAAACCATCGGCTTTATATATCTGCTTCTGGCAGTATCGTGCGGCACGGGTACCTTCCCTCGCATGGCGATCGCGGTCGAGCCCGTCATCGCGCTCGCCCCATCAGGGGAGCCAGCCGCAGCATTCCCTGCAGCGCAGCGTCCGGTCGCTGCAATCATCAGTCCGATTTGGGCATCAGAAGACGAACGGCGTTCCGCGGACGAGACCGGCCAAGTATTCAGCCTGCTCGGCATTAAGCCTGGCATGCGCGTTGCCGATGTCGGGGCAGGCACTGGTTATTACACGATGCTTTTGGCAGACGCAGTGGGGCCGCAAGGCGAAGTCCTTGCCCAAGATATAACGCCGGACTATTTGGCCGCCCTGCAGAAGCGTGTACTGAAAGCTAAGCTTGCCAACGTCAAGGTGGGACTCGGCGAAGGGCACGACCCACGATTACCGGCGCGCACGCTCGATGCAGCCGTTCTCATCCACATGTATCACGAGATTTCCCAGCCTTATGGGCTGCTCTTCAACCTTGCCAAAGCAATGAAGCCGCAATCGCTTGTCGGAATCGTCGATCTTGACCGCCCGACCGACGAACATGGCACGCCGCCCGCATTGTTGCGCTGTGAACTCGCAGCGGTCGGCTATCGCGAGGCCGGCTTCCATATGCTCAACGGTGGCGTCGGATATCTTGCTATTTTTAAGCCCCCATTGGATCTGCCATTGCCTTCTGCGATCGTGCCTTGCCGGCAGGCACGGTAGAGTTGCGGCAAAGAGCATTCGCTTTGTTGCCCGTCTGATCGATGGAGAGGCGGTGACTGTTCTGTTAATCGGCGCGGGGGCGCTACATTCTTGGACGCCTATCCAGCGATGCGGCGTGCATGAACTCATACTAGCCAGCGCAGGATACGACGGCTAGATTCTTTGCTTTGCTAGGAAGGCACGGATCAGTGTCGCGGCCTCGTCGACACTTTCGTCGAGAGCGAAATGCCCGGCGTCCAATATGTGGACGTCCGCATCGGGTACGTCGCGCTTGTAAGCCTCCGCTCCGGGCAGTGCGAAGGATGGGTCGTACTTGCCTCATAAGACGAGCAGCGGCGGATGGTTGCGCTTCAACCATTCCTGCCAGGAAGGGTAGCTGGCGACATTGGTCTGATAGTCGTAGAATAGGTCGGACTGAATCTGGCGCTGGCCCGGCTGCGCCAGATGCGCCCCTTCCCATTCCCACGCCTCGGGATCGTAGCGGTCCGGATGCGGCGACGAACCGAGATGTCGTCCCTTTGCGCCTTCAAGCGAGGTAAAGCCGGTTATGATCTTGTCTTCGTAGGCCGCCCGGTCTCTCCAGGGGGCCTTGCGGATATCCCACGCCGGCCCCAGTCCTTCCTCATGCGCCACCGCGTTCTGAACGATAATCGCCTATCTTCAGGCCGTCGACCGTCGCCGTGTGGTAGGTCGTCGTCGATGAGATCGACGGAACAGTTGGTGTTTGTGCGTGGGCGGCGGAAACGGCTGACGAAAGCGCGGTGATCGCCGCCAGAAACGCGGTGGCAAAGACATACTTCATGACGAGGGTACCTCTTGATTTTCGGGAGATCGCCAAACACCGGAAAAGGGGCCGCGGCTGTGCTCGGTTTGCCGCGGCCTGGCATCTGACCAATTATTTCGTTGTGTTCATCGTTACGCCCGAGTCGGCAGACGCCGGCCCTTGAAAAGAAGACTCATGAATGCGAGATCGAGGCTACGCGGCATCACGGGTGCGCTCGCCATGATGACGCCGGCGATCGGGCCTACCACGACGGATCGACGACCCTTACGCGCGGCGTTCAGAACCGCCCGCGCGACGCTGGCTGCCGTCACCGATGGAAACAACTTCAGAACCAGCGTCGAGCGCAAATCCGCCTTGGTTGAATCTGCGAAGCTTGTTTTGACCGCGGGAGGATGGATTGCCGACACCGTGACACCGTAGCCGCGCAACTCTTTGTCGGCCGCGAGGCTGATGCTCGTCACGAAGGCCTTGCTTGCAGCGTAGGCCGCAAAATAAGGCGTTGGGCGCGTGGCGACCGCGGCCGAGAGATTCACGATTGCGCCGCCGCCTTTGGTCTTCATTCGCTGCGCGCCCCAATGGGTCAATTGCGCGAGCGCGGTTACGTTCACTTGCAACATGGCCGCCAGCTTCGCCCAGTCGGCGTCCGACAACGGTCCCGAGGCGCCATGACCCGCGTTGTTGACCAGCACGTCGGGGATGATACCGCGAGCGTCGAGACTCGCGAGAAATTCTTCGATTTGGGAGGTGTCGGTGAGATCGACGGCCGCGATCTCGTGACGCTCCGGGTTCGGCAGCGTCGCAACGACGGATTTGAGTTTTTCCGCGTTGCGAGCAACCAGGATAGTTTTGGCGCCCGAGGCCGCGGCTTGGCGGGCTACCTCGAGGCCGATGCCGTCGCTCGCGCCGGTAATCAGGATTGTTTGTGTCATGGTCAAATTCCTTTCGAACTTAAGGGGCTGAGAGTGTTTCAAGCAGGAACGTGTTCATCGTCGCGTTGGCTTGAACCGGTGACTGCTCGTCGATTGTTCCCCGGAAACGTCGCCTTGATCTCGGCAGCGACCTGCGGGGCGTTTTCGTCGAGCACGAAGTGGCCGGCATCGAGCCAGACCAGCCTGGCGTCGGGCAGGTCATTCAGGTAGGCGCGCGCGCCCGGCGGGATAAAGAACGGGTCGTTCTTGCCCCAGACGATCAGCGTCTTCGGCTTGTGCGCGCGGAACGCGGCCTGCCACTCCGGATAGAGGGAGATGTTGCTCTTGTAATTCTCCAGCAGGTCGACCTGGCAGTCCTGCACGCCGGGCCGGTCGAGCAGCGCCTGGTCAAGCACCCAGTTGTCCGGGTTGATCGCCTCGGGATCCTTGGCGCCGACCAGCCAGTGCAACTTGGTGCCTTCGAGGCTGACAAACTCGCGCGCCGGCTTCTCGGTCTCGGGCGAGCGATGCTCCCACAGCGGCAGCAGCACGCTCTTGGGCGCATCGCCGACGCCTTCCATGTAGGCGTTGGCGTTCTGGATGATGAAGCCGTTCACCCGATCGGGGTGGGCCGTGAACAGGCGGAAGCCGATCGGTCCGCCGTAGTCCTGCATGTAAAGGATGTACGAATCGAGCTTCAAAACGTCGACCAGGCCGGACACGTGCGCCGCCAGGTTGTCAAAGGTGTAGGTAAATTCCTTGTTTGATGGGGCGTCCGAATGGCCGAAACCGACATAGTCCGGAGCGACCAGGTGAAAGCGATCGGCCAGTTTGGGCATCAGATCGCGGAACATCTGGCTGCTGGTCGGCAGACCATGGAGCAGCAGGATGGTCGGCGCGGCGCGATCGCCGGCCTCGCGGTAGAAAACCTTGCGGCCGTTGACGGTAGCAGTCCGATGATAGATTTGAGCGGTCATGGGATTCCTCGGGCGGTTGGGATATCTGGCGGGGCCGCGGGGTGCGTCCGCCGTCGTGTCCATGAGCTACGTTTTGTGGCTTTCCACTAAGCGGCGATAGCCGATAAGATCGGGAGGAGCCCTCTCACTGGATGGGAAGCCTTGGACCGCTTCGAAGCCATGACGACGCTGCTGGCAGCCGTGGAGTGTGGCAGCCTGTCGAAGGCCAGCCGGCACCTTCGGCTTCCACTGGCCACCGTCAGCCGCAAAGTCGCCGAGTTGGAAGCCCACCTGCACGCGACTCTGCTGACCCGGTCGGCCAAGGGCCTGGAATTGACGCCGGCCGGACGCTCCTACGTCACGGCCGCGAAGTCGATCCTGGAGCAGTTGACGGAAGCCGAACGCGCCGCCGCCGGAGAGTACACGGAGCCCAGAGGCGATCTGGCGGTTACCGCGCCGATCATGTTTGGACGAATACATATC